>ENA-OWNT01000780-OWNT01000780.1-seawater-metagenome-genome-assembly--contig:-NODE-780-length-57029-cov-5.591481_pt1 | contig 57029 bp, 44 predicted proteins | sample MGYA00238136_ERZ651165 | MGnify/ENA primary metagenome ERZ651165 (study PRJEB26861, sample SAMN08777766) | seawater metagenome | isolation source: coastal seawater | place: USA: Florida | collected... | reverse complement strand
CCGTAGTCTTCGGCGCGGGCGTGCAGCTCCATCTGGGCGATGGTCTGGTTGGTGAAGCTGGCGCTCATCACGAGGCTCGGGTGGCCGGTGGCGCAGCCGAGGTTCACGAGACGACCCTCCGCGAGCACGATGATGCTGTGGCCGCCGCCGTTCGGGCCGTGGGTGGTGTTCTTGAACTTCCACTCGTGGACCTGGGGCTTGATCTCGATCTTCTCGACGTCGCCGGCTTCCAGCATCGCCTCGAGGCCGGCCATGTCGATCTCGTTGTCGAAGTGGCCGATGTTGCTCACGATGGCGTTGTGCTTCATGCGCTTCATGTGGTCGACGGTGATGATGTCCTTGTTGCCGGTGGCGGTGCAGAAGATGTCGATCTGGTCGACCACGTCTTCCATGCGGACCACGTCGATGCCCATCATGCAGGCCTGAAGGGCGCAGATGGGGTCGACCTCGGTGACCGCCACGCGGGCGTACTGGCCGCGGAGCGAGTCGACGGAGCCCTTGCCCACATCGCCGAAGCCGCAGATGAGCACGCGCTTGCCGGAGATGAGCACGTCGGTGGCGCGCATCACGGCGTCGACGAGGCTGTGACGGCAGCCGTAGACGTTGTCGAACTTGGACTTGGTGACGCTGTCGTTGACGTTGATTGCGGGGAACAGCAGCGTGCCGTCGGTCTGACGCTCGTAGAGGCGGTGCACACCCGTGGTGGTCTCTTCGGAGACGCCGCGGATGCCCTTGGCCATCTCGGTCCAGAAGGTGTCGCCCATCTGCTCGCGCACGTCGCGGAGGAGGGTGAGGATGACCTTGACCTCAGCGTTGTTGGAGGTGGCGGGGTCGGGCATCTCGCCGCGCTTCTCCATCTCGTGGCCCATGTGGACCAGAAGGGTCGCGTCGCCGCCGTCGTCGAGGATGAGGTTGCAGCCGGCGGAGTCGGGCCAGACGAGGGCCTGGAGGGTGCACCACCAGTACTCTTCGAGGGTCTCGCCCTTCCAGGCGAAGACGGCGGGACCGGAGGGGTCCTGCGCGGTGCCGTTGGGGCCGGCGGCGACGGCGGCAGCGGCGTGGTCCTGGGTGGAGAAGATGTTGCAGCTCACCCAACGGACCTCGGCGCCGAGCGCGATGAGGGTCTCGATGAGCACGCCGGTCTGGATGGTCATGTGCAGCGAGCCCATGATCTTGGCGCCCTTGAGGGGCTGGGCGTCGGCGTACTCCTCGCGAAGTGCAGCGAGGCCGGGCATCTCGACGAGGGCGAGGTCGAGCTCCTTGCGGCCGAAGCGCACGGTGGCGTCGCTGAGGTCGCGCACCTTGTAGGTGAAGCCCGAGAACAGCGGCAGGCCGGTGTTCATGAAGGTCTTGGGGGGCAGCATCGTGACGGCGCTCATGGGAATCTCCGCGGGTGTGTGCGGTGGGGGTCCGGACCATTTCCGGCTGACTTCATTCGTGTATCCGGATAAACGAATGAATGACAAGAGCCCCCTGCGACATTTTTTTGGGATCGCATGGGCTGATCCCCCCGGAGTCACCGTGACCATCGCCCTCTTCGAGCAGATGTCCTTGCTGTCGGAGCCCCTGCGGTCCCGCATCGTACGCGTCCTGGCGCGCGAGGAGCTGGCGGTGGGCGAGCTGGCCCGGGTGCTCCAGACGTCGCAGCCGACCGTGAGCCGGCACCTCAAGCACCTCACCAAAGGCGACTTCGTCGACTCTCGAAAGGTCGGCACCGCCACCTGGGTGCACGCCCCCGTCTCTCGCTACGCCGGCACCCAGCGCGCGCTCTGGAACCTCCTCCAGCAGGAGAGCGACGCCGACGCCGCCGATGCCGCATCCGTCTTCGCGGAGGACCTGCGTCGCCTCGAGGTGGTGCTCGCCTCCCGGGACAAGGACAGCGAGGCCCTCTTCGCGCGCCTCGGCGGCCGGTGGGACGCCCTGCGCACCGAGCAGTTCGGAGACCGGTGGCTCCCCGCCCTCGCCATGGCCTGCGTGGGCGTGGACCGCGGCGTCCGGCACATAGCCGACCTTGGCTGCGGCACCGGCCACCTGCTCGGCCTGCTCGCCTCCACCGGCGCCAGAGTCACCGGCGTCGACCGGGAGAAGGCCATGCTGGCGGTGGCCCGAGAACGCACCGCCGACCTCGAAAACGTCGAACTTCTGGGTGGTCTGCTCGGTGCCGTGCCCCTCGACGACCACTCCGTCGACCTCGCCACCGTGGCCTTCGTGCTCCACCACATCCGCACGCTGGAGCCCGTCTTCGCCGATGTGGCCCGCGTACTGGCGCCGGGCGGCCGGGCGGTGCTGCTCGACATGGTGGCCCACGACCGCGCCGACTTCTGCAAGACGATGGGCCACGTCCACCAGGGCTTCAGCCAGGCCGACATCCAAGCTCTCGCCCAGGGGGCCGGCCTCCAGCTGCTCCGCTTCGACGCACTGCCACCCGATGAAAAGGCGCTGGGGCCAGGCCTCTTCGTCGCAGTGTTGGGCCGGTAGCCCGCCCTCGGGGAGAGGGCGGCTGAGACCTCAGCGGTCGGCGATCCAGCGGCCCAGGCGGCGGATGCCGTAGAGCCCCATCGACTGGAAGCTCACGCCGAGCAGCGAGCCATCGCCATGGGGACTGGTGCGGGCGACCACCAGCTGGGTGGTGATGCTGCGACCACGGGGGTCGATGATGGCGCCGGAGATGCGCTCTTTCGAAAACTCCTTCACATCCCAGGCACCCTCGACCGACAGCGCGGCGCCCACCAGCGACAGGTCGTGGATGGGCACCGAGGTGTGGAAGGGCTCGGTGTCGGCTCGACCCGGCTTGAACACATAGCCACCGGGCATCCGCGTGCGGGCCAGGAGCCGCCGGTCGTCGGACTCCACCGCGTAGGGCGCGCTGATCATCCAGGGCGCGTCTTCGCCAGCCTGGGTGACGCGGCACTCGGCGAGAAAGCGGCTGCGACCATCCTGCCAGCGCACCCAGGCGATGGGCCGGGTGGGACGGGGCATAGTGCCGTCGCGGTGGCGCTTGGGGATGAAGGGAACCCGCGCCTTTTCGTCGTCGGGCTTGCCCAGCTCGCCCGTGATCTTCACGCCGTCGACCTCCACCACCTGGAAGGGATGCCGGTGGAACAGGTGTACCAGCACGGCAAAGGAGTGGGCCCGGGTGTGGCCGTGGAGCAGACCCGAGGCCCGCCCGGCGTTGTTGGAGCGGTCTGCGGCGAAGGAGACACCGGTCGCGCCATCCCGCCAGTGGGCGAACTTGAGGGTGCGCGGCCGCCAGTCGTGGTGAACGTGACGGATGTTCTTCACAGCCATGGTGGCCCCAGTTGTGGGAATCGCCGCCCTCTATCCCATCGTGCCCGAAGCCCACCCGAGCCGCGACAGGGTAGACGGCTTCATGTCGAAGCGCGCCCTTGTCGCCCCCGGTGTGGCCCTGGCTGGCTCCGCAGCGTCTGTGCTGTCGTGGCACCTGATACGACTGCCCGTGGAGCGATCGCTGCTCGGCGACGGCGCCGAGGTGCTGGCCGCCGCACGCTGGCTGGCGGGCGGCAGGCTCCCACCCGAGCCAGTCGACGCGTTGGCCCACCCACTGCTGACCCTCGTGGGCACGGTGGTTGGAGCGGCTGGACCCGAGGCGGTGGGTTCCGCCGCCGGGATACTGTCGCTGATGCTGTCAGCGTGGGCGTTCTGGTCGATCTCATCGGCGCGCGAGGGCGATCGGGAGTCGGCCGCCGTGGCGCTGCTGGTCGTGGGTGCGGTGGGCGGCGCGACTGGCGCGGCGGTGTCGGCTGACCCCATGTTCATCGGACTTGCGGCCACTCTGGCAGCCTACGCGGCCCACCTGCAGGGTCGCCGAGGCCTGGCGGTGGCGCTGGGGCTCGGTGCCGGCGTGGTGGCGTGGCCGGTATGGGCCGGCATGCTGTCGGGGCGTTGCCTGCCCACGCACAAGGGCCTCGTGGTGGCAGTTGTCGGCGTGGTGCTGGTGAGCGCGGTGGCGTCGGGGCTGCCTGGACCGGGCCTTGCCGTGGTGCTGGCGGGGGCGGCGCTGGCAGGGGGACTCGCGTGGCGGTCTGAGGAGGTCGACACCATGCTCCTGGCGGCGGCGGGGGTCGGTGGCCTCGCGGCGGCGGTGATGGGCGACGGCGTGGAGCTGTCAATCGCTCTACTGGCCGCAGCCGGGCTGTCCGGGGCTGCCGCAGGGTGGGGGTGGACCGGGACAGCTGTGGCGCTGACGGTGGGTGGTGCTGTGGCGACAATGGCGGCCACCACGGTGTTGCCGATTGACCTGTGGCGGACCCGTGGAGCTCTCGAAGCGATGTCTGCCCAGCTCGAAGCGGGACAGAGTGCGGCGGTGGTTCGCTTTTCGACGGAGGCCCCGCGTCGGGGCCCCCTGGAGCTGCGGGGGCGGACGGTGGGCCTGGACGACGTCGTGCTCGTGCTGGCCCACAATCCGACGGGCGAGCTGGAAGGCCTCCACGGGGACCCGGCGCCCGCCTGGGCATGGGTGGGCTGGGAGGACGACCAGGCCGCGGTGGCACTGGCCTGGATCCAGGACCACGCGAACCTGGAAGGGGCCGTCACCTGGACGTCGGACCACGGCCGCGGCGGCGTCGTGCTGCCATTGGGCGCCCACACCCACTGATGCCCTCGGGCTGTGCGAGGATTCGGCGGTCCCTGGAGGTGCGCGTGTCCCCCTGTCACCAGCTCCACTCCACAATCGACCGGGTGACGGCCCATCCATCCGGCGCACACGTCGTTCGCGTGGCCGAGCTGTCCCCCGATCTGTACCCCTGGTCCGAAGGGGGACGGCACACCCTGCGTCTGCCCGACCTGCCCTTGTTGATGCGGTCTGGCACCTTGCGTGCCCGCATCGATGGGGACGGCCTGCGCTTGCTGCGCTTCGACGAGGTCGCCGACCTGCTGGTGGGGACCCAACGCGATGAAAACGGCGAGAATGCCGCTCAAGAGGTCACCTTGGAATCACTGGAGGCCGAGGTGCGCGGCGCCGAGCGACAGCTTCGTCGCCTCCGGCTGCGCGGCAGGGTGCAGGAACAGCTCATCCGCCAGCTCTCCCAACGCGATGCGGACTTCGATGCCGAGGCCCTCACGGAGCTGCCAGACGCGCCGTCCCTCGGCGCCGTCGCAGATGCCCGGGAGGACGTGCTGGAGGGCCTGGAGGACGCCCTCGTGGCCGGCCGGGCTGCAGTGCGGCAGGCCGAGCGGGCGCTGGCCCTCGCGAAGAAGAAGCGGGACAACGCCCGCAGCGGTGGCCGGGTGCGGGCTCTGCGGTGCCTGGAGCTGGAGGTGGAGGTGGACCGGACCGACGCCAGCGGACAGCTCGTCATCGACTACTTCGTCGACGGGGTGCGCTGGTCGCCGGGCTACGTGCTCGAGCTCGACGGTGCGCAGGCCGTCTTGAGCATGCAGGCCCAGGTGGCCCAGGCCACGGGGGAGACCTGGCGTCATGCCCGGCTGAGCGTGTCCACTGCCTCGGTGCGCCGCACCACACGCCTACCGGAGCAACAAGCCTGGCGGATTGGACGCAGCCAGCCCGCGGTGTCCACCGGCTGGCGTCCCCTCCCCTCCGACCTGCCCACGCTCTACAGCGGCCTGGACAGTGCAGGCCGGGCACCGAAGAAGGGCAGTCCCGCGGGAGCACGACGCAGCCGGCACCTGCTGTCCTCGGTCGAGGCGGCCACGCGCGACGCCGAGGACCAGCTCGACGCGTTGGAGGCGTCCGCGCAGGTCCACATCATGGGCGGTGCCATGGCGATGGAGGACTTCGACGACGACCTCCCCGAGCCGGAGATGGCCGCCCCTCTGCCCCCTCCGTCCGCACCCATGCCCGCGTCGATGCCGGCACCCGCGGCGATGATGGCCGGCGCCCCACCCCCTGCCCCCAAGCGCCGCATGGCCCGAGGCCGCGGCCAGGCCCGCAAGCCCGCCCCTCCGGGCGCCCCACCGCCCCCACCTCGACAAGGACCGCCCCCCGACCCCAGCGCCCTGCTCGACTATGGCTGGCTCCGTCTGCCCCACTGGACCGACAGGTCCCGGCGAGGCGGCTTGCGCCCGGTCACCCTCGACTCCGCGCTCAAGGCCTTTGTGGAGGAGCGGGGCCTGGGGCCGGGTGCCGTCTCTGGCGTGGCCCAGGCCTTGCGCAACCTCCGCAACCGCCAGCAGCGGCTGTCCCAGGTGCGCCTGCCCGAGGGCTGCATCGACAGCGCCAGCGCGGGCTTCCACCACACCACCCCGCCGGGTCCACGGGTCACGGTGCCCTCCGACAGCCGCTTTCGGGGCATCCAGGTGGCCTCCGGCACCGCGGCGGTGCGTCGGGTGTACCGGGTGGTTCCCCGTCAAGACACCGTCGTGCAGGCCATGATCGAGTTCGACAACCCCACGGGCATGCCACTGGGCAGCGGCCCACTCCGGGTGTTGGAAGGCGGCGGCATGCGCACCCGCTCCCAGCTGCTGAGCACCCCCCGAGGGGGCCTCATTCGCCTGTCCCTGGGGCCTGAGGACCGAGTCCGGGTGGCCCGCAACGCCCGGGTGAGCGAGGAGACCCGCGGCATGCTGGGCGGCGACCGGGCCCTCATCCACGAGGTGGAGGTCACCGTCGCCAACCGGCTGGCCCACCCCGTCGCGGTGGAGGTCTTCGAGGCCCTGCCCGACGACACGGCAGACGCGGGCGTCGAGGTCCACTTCGATGGGGCCGAGCCACGCGCCGGCGTTGGGGCAGGTCCCCACGGACAGCCCAACGACCGGGCCCTCGGCTGGCGCATCGAGGTGTCTGCCGGCCAGGAGCGCACCATCCGCTGGGGCTACACCATCACCATCTCGTCGCGTGCCGAGCTGGAAGGGGGCAACCGCCGTGAGCCTTGATGTCCTGCCCGTCGTGACAGTCACCCTCACCGAAGACCGGGGGACCGTCCTCCGGCGAGGTCGGGTCGCCCATGGCGGTGGCCCGAAGACCGTGGTCCTGCGTGGCCTCTCGCCTCTGTTGGTCGACGACTCCGTGCAGATCGAGCTCGACCATCCCGAGCTGGAGGTGGCCCGCTGGTCCGTGCAGCGAAAGTGGCGCCATCCCTCCACGCGCGGCGACAGCGGGGGCATCGGAGACCTGCTGGACGACCTGGAGGCCCAGACCTGGCAGGCGGACAGCCGGCTGCAACGCGCCGCCCGACGGCTCACAGATGCGTCGCAGGGCCTCCGCGCGTGGAACGAGGCCGTCGACGTGGTGGCCGTGCGCGGACATGCCCGGCCGGAGGGCGTGGCAGCGGGCCTGCAACACGGGGTGGACCGTGTGTTGAGCGGCGTGGACACCCTTCTCGACGAGCTCGACCAGGCCGACGCGCTGGCCCGCACCCTCCAGCTGATGTCCGGCGCCGATGACGGCGGTCTCACCGAGCCCTACCTGGACACCGAGCTGCACATCCACCTCGACGGTCCCGGGCCCCCGTCGGGCGAGGTCCAGCTCACTGTGCGCTACCTGCTGCCGTCTGCCTTGTGGCGGCCTGCCTACGAGGCCGAGCTTGTGGCCACCCAGACGGGCACCGACCTGCGGCTGCGCCTCGTTGCCGCAGCCTGGCAGCACACCGGAGAGGTCTGGGAGGACGTGGAGGTGGTGTTGTCCACCGCCCGCCCCGGGGCCTCGTCCACCCTTCCCGAGCTGTCCCACGACGTGCTGCGCGCCCGAGACAAGTCCCGCGCCGAGGCCCGGAAGATCGACGCCAGCTTCCGCGACCAGGCCATCGACACCGCCTCACTCACAGGCGGCGGCAGCGAGCAGGTGCTCCCTGGTGTCGACGATGGCGGTGAGGTGCGGGTGTTCCGTCCCGCCGGCCGGCTGAGCCTGCCGTCTGACGGGCGCGCCCGCAGGGTGGTCGTGGCCGAGGTCCAGGTGCCGGCCGAGACGTGTCGAAAGGCCGTCCCCGCGCAGCTCGAAGCGGTCGTCCACACGGCCGTCGCCCGAAACACGCTGAGCCTGCCCGATGCCGGTCCCATTCCCTTGCTGGCGGGTCCGGTGCTGTTGGTGCGGGGGGACGGCACCTGCGTGGGCACGGGCAAGCTCCCGTATGTGGCCCCCGGCGAGCGCTTCGAGCTGGGCTTCGGAAGCGAAGACGACGTGCAGGTGAGCCACAGGCACGGTCGGCGAGAGGAGTCCCGATTCGCCCGCAGCGACCGGGTCTGGTTCACGAGCACCACCACGCTCACGTCGATGTCCACGGTGCCCCTGGAGCTGGAGGTGCTCGACCGCGTGCCGGTGAGCGAGCTGACCGAGGTGACGGTGGAGGTGGCTCCCGATGCATCCGGTCCCCCGCGGCAGGGTCCAGATGCCGAGGGCAGGGTGCGGTGGAAGGTCGTCCTTCAGCCCGGCCAGAAGGTCGATCTCGAGGTCGCCTTCGCCATCGACAAGCCCGAGCGGGTCACCCTGCCCGACCCCTGGTAGGTCGCTTCACACCCCAGTGACCGTGGCGGTGGGCACATGGGTCTGGATCCACACCAGCAGCCGCGTCACATCGTCTCTCGACATCATCACCTGCACCTCGCTGTCGTCGTCGGCCCGCACCGCGACCATGTGGTGGCCGTGCTCCTGCCGGTGACCGGGATCACGGATTCCATTGGCCGTGGACACCAGCCGACGGGCGGACACGATGGAGTCGGGCGCCTGCTGACAGCGCCGGAGCAGCTTGCCCGAGCCCCCACCCCGACCGAGGACCGCCACGCCGAGCATGCCCACGCCCACAAGACAGAACAGCACCGCGATGCCCACCCCGAGGACCCGTCCTGCCAGCGGCATGTGGGCCACCTCCGGGTCGAGCTGAAAGCCGATGAGCGCGAGCATGAACAGACCGAGGCCGCCGGTGAGACAGCCGACCGAGCAGCCCGTGAGCCGCGTGCGGAGCTGGCCGCGGCGCAGCAGGGCCACCAGCTCTCGGTCGGTGGGTGGCTTGACCGCGAAGGCATCCTCGACCACGGGGGGGGGACCAGCCATCGAAGCTCCTGGATCGGTGGAGGACACCCGTCCACTTCACATTCCTAGCAGCCCCTTTCACAAGATCGATCTCGGTTGGCGAAAAGGCTATGGGCGTCCGGATTTCCCCCACCGGCGGGGGACCAGCTTGGAGACGACCCCATGACCCTCGCACGCACCCCCCTGTCCGCGCTGCTGGGCAGCCTCCTCCTGTCGCTGGCGGCGACTGCCTGCACCGACAAGTCCGACGAAGGCGAAGACACCGCAGACGACACCCAGGTCGATCCCTCCCAGTGGGACATCGACGGCGATGGCGTGCCGGGCGAGAGCGACTGCGACGACGACAACAACCAGATCTACCCGGGCGCTCCCGAGCTGTGCAACGGCTACGACGACGACTGCGACGGCGTCACCGACGAAGACGCCACCGATGCCATCACCTGGTACGTCGACGGCGACGACGACGGCTACACCGACGGCACGGCCAGCATCGTCGCCTGCACGGCCCCCGACGGCTACTTCGAGGCCACCGACCAGGTCGACTGCAACGACAGCAACCCCGACATCAACCCGGGCGCGGTCGAGGCCTGCAATGGCGACGACGACGACTGCGACGGTGAGATCGACGAGGGCGCCGCCGACCTCACCACCTGGTACACCGACGCCGACGGGGATGGCTATGGCGACCCCACCACCGGCGTGGAGGCCTGCGAGCCCGAGGACGGCCAGGTCGACAACGCCGACGACTGCAACGACGGCTCCGACGCCGCCAACCCCGATGCCGACGAGGTCTGCGACACCGTCGACAACGACTGCGACGGCAACATCGACGAGCCCGACGCCATCGACGCCGCCACCTGGTACGCCGACTCCGACGGCGACGGCTACGGCGACCTGACGACGGCGACCTTCGCCTGCGACGCCCCCACCGATCATGTGGGCAACGGCCTCGACTGCGACGACGCCGACAGCACCTCCAATCCCGGCGCGACCGAGATCTGCGGCGATGGCGCCGACAACGACTGCGACGGCACACCCAACGAGTGCGAGCTCACCGGCGACTACGACCCCTCCCTCGCCACCGCCGAGCTGCAGGGTCCCAGTGGCTCGAGCGCCGGCTACGCCCTGGCCATCGCCGGCGACGTCGACGGCGACGGTGCCACCGACCTGCTCATCGGCGCCTACCGCTACGACCACGCCACGGTCGACGACGGCGGCGCCTTCCTCGTGTCGGGTCCCGTCTCCGGCACCCTCGACCTGTCCTCCGACGCCACCGCCACCCTCACCGGCGAGGCCCGCGGCGACCAGGCGGGCTTCAGCGTGGCCGGCATCGGTGATGCCGACGGCGACGGCTACGACGACATCATCGTGGGGGCCAACGGGTACGAGTCCGCCTCCGCCACCCGCAACCAGGGCGCCGTCTACCTGCTGCAAGGGCCTCTGTCGGGAGACATCGACCTCGGCTCGGCCGATGCCCGCTTCACCGGCGGTGCCCTCACCGACTTCGCCGGCTACGCCTCCGCAGGCGTGGGCGACGTCGACAGCGACGGCACCGTCGACTTCCTGGTGGGCGCCTACGCCGAGGACTCCGCCGGCACCAGCGCCGGCGCAGCCTACATCGTGAGCGGCGCCATCTCGGGTGCTGTGGCCTCGACCGGCGCGACCGCCACGGTGCTGGGCGACAACGCCGGCGACGAGCTCGGCTTTGCTGTCGCAGGCGGCGGCGACACCAACGGCGACGGCACCGCCGACCTCATCATCGGCGCGCGCTACAACGAAGACGGTGGCGCCAGCAACGGCGGCTCCGCCTACATCTTCCACGGTCCCGTGTCCGGCAGCCTCACCGGTGCTGACGCCGAAGGCCAGGTCCAGGGCGACGTCAGCTCGGCGCAGGCGGGCTTTTCGGTCTCGCTCGCTGGAGACCTCGACAACGACGGCTACGACGATGTTGTGGTGGGCGCTCCAGGTGCGTCGAGCAGCACGGGCGAGGTCTACGTGGTGCTCGGACCCGTCACCGGCGACATCACGGCCTCGTCCGCCGATGCCACCCTCACCGGCGAGGCCACCGGCGACCAGGCCGGCCGTTCCATCACCAACGCGGGTGACCTCGACGGCGACGGCGCCCACGACCTCGTCATCGGCGCCTACAGTCACGACACCGGCGGCAACAACGCCGGCGTCGCCTACCTGCTCCACGGCCCGATCAGCGGCACAGTCGACCTGTCCACGGCAGACGCCCGCTTCGACGGCGACGCCAAGTCCCAGACCGGCGGAAGCAGCCTCGCCAGCGGCGCCGACGTCACGGGCGACAGCCTGGATGACGTGCTCATCGGTGCGCCCGGCGACGACTCCGCCGATACCGATGCGGGTGCGGCCTGGGTGTGGGCCGGCCTCGGACTCTGAGCCGCCCGCATCCGAGCCCAAGACGCACAACGCCGCCGGCAACCCGAAGGTCGGCGGCGGCGAGGAGAGGTCGACCCGACGGCCGACCCCCTCAGCGAAGCGAGCTCAGTTGCCCTTCTTCCAGGCTTCGTCCTTGCAGACGCCCTTGAGCACGTCGGTGTTGTCGATCTCCTTGCCCTTGATCTCGACCTTGCCCTTGTCGGGGCAGTTCTTGACCGGGTTGTTCCGCACAGCCAGCTCGACGAGCTTCTTGTTCTTCGCGAGCGGGGCGAGGTTCTCGATCTTGTTGGACGACAGGTAGGCCTTCTTCAGAGCCTTCATGTCGGTGACGGCCCACACCTTGTCGATCTGGTTGTCGTTGACGCGCAGCTCAGCAAGGGCGGTGAGGGTGGACAGGCCCGAGATGTCGGAGATCTGGTTCTTGGCGAGGTTGAGGTCGGTGAGAGCAGTGGCCTTGCCGAGCGCGGACACGTCGGTGATCTTGTTGCCGCTCAGGTCGAGCTTCTTGAGGCCAGCGAGGTTGCCGAGGGGGGTGACGTCGGTGATCTCGTTGTTGCTCAGGTTGACGTTGGTGAGCTTGGACAGGCCCATCAGGATGCCGATGTCGGTGATGCCCTTGCCCGAGGCGTCGAGCTTGGTGAGCTCCTTGGCGGCAGTCCAGGCCATGGGGCAGGCGGTCTTGCCGGTGGCTTCCTTGATGGCGTTCACCACGGGGATCTGGCCACGGACGTCGGCGTTGGCGGTGGGGCTGCCCTTGGAGTCCATCTCGCAAGCGGCCATGAAGGCCTGCTCCGGGCCATCGGCGGCCTGGGCCTGGAGGGTGACGAAGGACACGGCGGCAAGCGCAGACGCAGCGAAGAGATGACGCATGTTCGAACTCCTTGGCGGGCTTGGTTTGGAGTTGGCCCGCGAGAGGATGGACGGTGACCCGACTTGACCGGCGGCTGACACGGCCGGTGCACACGGCGCCGCCGGCATAGCCGAGCGGACGAGCGCCCACCAGACCCTTGACGCCGATTGAAAGTCCGCAGTCGGATCATGCTGGCCTTGACAGCCCCCGCAGGTCGGGAGACGACAGCGCCAACCCAGGACCATGCGTGACCCGACCCCACCGCCTTCGCAGACGCCTCGCCTGGCTGGTGCTGGTCGTTGTGCTCCTGGCGAGCATCGCTGGCGCCATGCTGGTGGGCGACGGCGATCTGTCCGACCTCGCCATGCGCGACACCTTCCTCCGCATCCGCGCCTGGCGCCTGGGCAACGCGCTGCTGGCGGGCGGTGCGCTGTCGGTGGGCGGCGTGCTGGTTCAAGGCTTGTTCCGCAACCCCCTCGCGAGTCCGTCCATCCTCGGCACCACCGCCGGGGCCAGCCTGGGAGGGGTGCTGGTCCTTATGGCCTGGAATGCCGTGCTGGCGAGCACTCTGCCCGACTGGATACCCGCCGAGCTCGTGCTGCCCGTGGGCTGCCTGCTCGGGGCATGGGGGGCACTGTCGCTGCTCCTGGCGGTCACCCGACGCGGCGCAGGCGTGGTCACTCTGCTGCTGACCGGCTTCATCCTGTCGAGCTTCTTTCTGAGCATCGCCGGCCTGCTCACCAGCATCGCCCAGGAGACCTACGCCCTGGGCCGGGCAGTGGTCGCCTTCACCTTGGGCGGGGTCGACGCGAAGGGAGCCAGACACGTCGCCCTGGCACTCCCCATGGTGGCCGGAGGGACCCTGGCGGCCATGGGCTGGAGCCACCACCTCGACGCACTGCTCAGCGGCGAGGACGAAGCCCGCTCCCTCGGAGTCGACGTCGTGCAGGTGCGGCGGTGGGTCATCATCTGGACGGCCACCCTCACCGGCGCCGCCGTCGCGGTCAGCGGAAGCATCGCCTTCGTGGGCCTCGTCGTGCCCCATGCCCTGCGTCCCTTCGTGGGGGTCGGCCACCGTCACCTCGTGCCAGCGGCCCTGGTCGGAGGTGCGGCCTTCGTGGCCGGCGCCGATGTGCTGTCCCGCCTCGTCCCCGCGGTGGGCACCGTCCCGCTGGGCGTGGTGACCGGCCTCATCGGGGCGCCCGTCTTCCTCGTGCTGCTGGCGCGCGCCAACCGCCAAGGACGGCTCGGATGAGCGGCCAGGGCTTGCAGGTGCGGGACCTCCGGGTCGGCTACGACCGTGGCCCCGAGGTGGTCCGCGGAATCGACCTGCTCGCCCCACGGGGCTCGGTCACCGCGCTCATCGGTCCAAATGGAGCCGGCAAGAGCACCCTGCTCAAAGCCATCGTCGGGCTCCTCCCCCACGGCGGCCAGGCCATCCTCGACGGCGATGACCTCGCCCGCCTTCCCGCCCGTGAGCGTGCCCGACGCCTGGCCTATGTGCCCCAACGCACCCTGCTGATGGCCCGCCTCAGCGTGCGCGAGGTGGTGGCCCTCGGCCGCTTCGCCCACCGCGCCAGCGCGTGGACCTTCGGCCACGGCAAGGCCGACCGCGTGGCCATCGAGGCGGCCCTCGAAGAGACCGACACCCGCGCCTTTGCCGAGCGCCCCTTTCCCGAGCTGTCTGGCGGGGAACAGCAGCGCGTGCTCCTCGCCCGGGCCCTCGCCACGGGCGCCACCACCTTGCTGCTCGACGAGCCCACCAGCGCCCTCGACGTGCATCATGTGCTCGTGCTGCACGGCATCCTGAGGAGGCTCTCCGAGCGCGGACACTGTGTGGTCGCGGTCCTGCACCACCTGTCCGAGGTCCGGCGCCACGCCCACCGGGTGGTGCTGCTGAACGGGGGACAGGTCCACATGGAGGGTCCCGCCGCCGAGGTGGTGGCCCCGGGCCCCATCCGCGCGGTCTACGGCGTGGTCGCCCGGGAGTCGACGGGACTGTCCTTCGAGCTTCCCTCGGAGACAGCGTCGTGAAGACCGATCTCGCCAACGCCCTCCTCCTCGTCGCCAGCCTCGCACTCGCCAGCTGGGCCACCCTGGTCCCCACAGAGTCGGGCCACGACGCCACCGCTCAGGTCGAGCGCGCGGAACAGGTCGTCCCCGTCGATGCACCGGACAAGGTCACCGATGCCCGCGGACACACCGCCCCGGTGCGCGACTACGCCCGCGTGGTGTCGCTCAACACCGTGTCCGACCATGTGCTCCTGGAGCTTGTGGAGCCCGACCGCCTCGTCGCCATCACCGAGCTCACCCTCACCGCCCACCCCGAGGCATTCCGCTTCGGGGACCTCGTGGGTGTGGGCCGAAGCGACCAGCTGGAGACCATCCTCGGCCTCGACCCCGACCTCGTGCTCGTGTCTGCCTACGCCGACGAAGCCTTCATGGCGCGCCTGCGTGAGTCCGGAATCCAGGTGTTCGATCTGGGTCAGATGCGCGGTGTGGCCACGACCCTCGACAGCATTCGCACCCTGGGTCACCTGCTCGGTCAGCCCGAGCGCGCAGCCGTCGTGGCCGACCGCTACCAGCGCCAGCTCGCCGGCCTCGAAGCCGCGGTACCTGAGGACCAGCGTCCCCACGGCCTGTACCTCACGGTCTACAGCGATGTGCTCTACGGGGGCTCCGTCGGCAGCAGCTACGGTGACATGCTCCGCTACGGCGGCGTCCACGACATCGCCCCGGACCACGGCTTCAAGGAGTGGCCCCAGTACACCCCCGAGCAGCTGCTGCAGATGGACCCCAGCCTCATCATCACCCAGTCGGGGATGGGGACGGTCATCTGTGGACACTCCCTGCTCCGGGAGGTGGCCGCATGTGAGCCGGGCGGACGCGTGGTGGAGGTGGCCAGCCGCTACGACAGCGACCCGGGCCTGGGCCTCGTCGAGGCCGCCGCCAGCGTGATGCGGGCGGTGCATCCCGAGCTGTCCGCCCAGGCTCCGTGAGGGAGCGCACCTCCCGCCGACAATGCCCCACCCGCCAGACCCCGCCCGCGAGTGGCTGGATAGAGGAGGCCGCCGGGCGTGCTCCCCTCGCCCCCACCCCGGAGGACGGACCCCCCGATGAGCGAGCCGACGTCGAGCTGGGTGGCCCTCACCGCATGTGTGGTCGACCTGGCCGCGCGGGTGGCCCACTGGCCCGACCACGAGCAGACCCTGTCCCGGCTGGAGGCCGAGCTGCTGGCCTACCTCGCCGCGCGTCCGGGGCAGCCGGTGTCGCGGGACGAGCTGTTGGTCGAGGTGTGGGGCTTTCCAAAGCCCGTCGTCACGCGGGCGGTGGACAACACCATGGGCCGCCTTCGGGTGCGGGTGGAAAGGGACCCCAAGAACCCCGACCACCTCACCAGCCTCCGCGGGGTGGGCTACTGCTGGGTGCCGCTGAAGAAACAGGCAGAACATTGTCGTAGAGGCAGCTTTCACGGACGGCACGCGGAGCTTTCCCGCATCGACGCAGCCATCGACGACGGCGCCCGGCTGGTGCTGCTCCACGGGACTGGTGGCGCCGGCAAGACCCGCCTGGCGGCAGAGTGGGCGGCCCAGCGAAAGCTGTCGCTGGTCCACCTCGGTCAAGTCGACGACATCGCAGGGGTGGCGGGCCGCATCGCCCAGGGCGCGGGGGTCCCCCTGCCCCCGGGACAGACCTCCGAGGCCTGCGTGAGCCGTCTGCAGCACGCTCTGAGCGCCCGTCCGTCCACGGTCCTCGTGCTCGATGAGCTGGAAGGCTGCGTGGACGCCGCCCACACCGTGTTGTCTCGGCTGCTGGCCGACGCCACTCGCCTGCAGGTGGTGGCGACCAGCCGACAGCGCCTCGGGCTGCTCGAAGCCGTGGTCGTGCCCGTCGGTCCCCTCGAGCCGGCCGCGGCCCGGGCGCTGCTGATGGACCGCGCAGGCGGACTGGCCATGCTGGCCGCAGATGCGCTCGAAGATGACCTGCTCGACAGCATTCTCGACCGCCTCGACCGGCTGCCGCTGGCCATCGAGCTGGCGGCGCCCGGCATCACCACCTTCGGCAAAGACAGCGTCGACCTGCTGCATACCGCACCGGGGGCCCGCTCCCTGGCGAGCGTGATCCAGCAGTCCTGGGACCGCCTCGCGCCTGCGGAACAAGCCACCCTCCTCCGCGTGGCCGTCTTCGAGGACCCCGTCACCATGGCCGATCTGACGGAGCTTGGTGCATCGCCCGCCGAGGTCCACGCGCTCACCGAGGCGAGCCTCCTCCACATCCAGCCGCCCCACGGGCACCTCCGGCTCCTGGAGACCACGCGGCACTGGCTGCAGGCGGCCCTCGCGCGACATCCCCAGGCCGACCCCTGGCGACAACAGGCCGCACGGCGCCGGCTCCATCACGCAGAGGAGCTCGTCGACGGCCTCTTCGGTCCGGCTGGCGCACGCTGCCGCCATCAGCTTCGACGCCGCACACCTGCGCTTCGCAGGCTGGCCCATCAGCTGCAGCTGTCCGCCCCCGCGCTGGCGGCCCGCCTGCTCCTGGTGCCCGGTCCGGCTCTGCTGCTGGAGGGACCGGCCGAGATGGCCGACCTCGACGACGCCCTCTCCTTCGCCCACCTGTCCGGTGAGCCTGAGCTGGTGGCCCACGCGCGCTGCCTTCGGGGCGCCCTGCTTCACCTGTCCGGGCAGGTCCAGGCCGCCTACGACGAGCTGTCCGCCGCGCTCGCAGACAGCGCACCCCTGCCACCCGCCCTGCAGGCCGAGCTGCAGGTCCGGCGGGGCTATTCGGCCGCCCACCTCGGCCAGATCGATGCGGGCCTGGAGGACTGTCGGGCAGGTGCCGCGCTGGCGGAGCAGGCCACGCTGCCCAGGGTGGAGGCCATGGCCCGCGTGCGCCTGGGTGCCTTGCACCACCTCCAGGGCGATGCCCGCAAGGCCAGGCGCGCGCTTCGACGGGCCCTCGAGCTGCACCAGTCCCACGGCGACACCGCCGGAGAAGCCCGCACCCTCGGCAACCTCGCCCTCTACGACATCGAGCGCGGACACCACGCGCGGGCCGCCGAGGCCCTGAAGATGGCGCTCGACCACGCCCAGGCGGCCCAAGAGCGCCTCACAGAGCTGCAGCTGCGCATCAACCTCGGCGGGGTGGCCCACCTCGATGGACGCATCGCCGATGCCCAGCAGCTGCTCGGACAGGCCCACGCCCTCTCCGAGGCGGTCGGCGACGCCCTGTCCGGCGCCATCACCGAGTGCACCCTCGGGGTCACCCACCTGGAGACGGGCGCACTGTCTCGGGCAAGGCGCCACCTGTCTCGGGCCCGGCTCGCCTTCGACCGCGCAGACCACCCGGTCTACCGCTCCGTCGCGTGGGAGTGGCTGGCTCTGCTCGAGGCCGAAGAAGATGATCCCGAGGCCGCTCTGGAAGCTCTGGAGTCGGCCCGGGCCGCGCTGCCGTCCGCACCCGGAGGCCTGGGGGCCGCCCGACAGATGGTCGCCCTCGGCGTGCAGGGCTGGACGCACACCGAGCCCGTCGAGCTGTCCCCCCACACCGACTGGCGCGGTCGCTCCAGTGCAGCGCGCCTGGCCGAGCGGGTGGTGCAGGCGTCCCTGGCCCGCCGTCCCCTCCCCTGACCGCTCCTGCTCAGGCCCGGGCTTGCGACAGCCTTGCGACTGAACCGGAGGGCCCTGTCCCATACCTTCGAAGCATCCCAATCGGAGGTATGAATGCGACCCCAGAACATCCTACTGTTCGGCTTTCTCATGCTCGTCGCCTGCTCGGACAAGAGCGACGACGACACAGGTGACTCGGGTCTGGTGGGCGGGGGCTCGGGCGACGATGGTGGCTCGGGCGGCGACGGCAGTGGCAGTGGCGACGATGGCGGCTCCGGAGACGATGGAGGGTCCGGCCTGAGCCCCGCCCAGCAGTTCCTCCACGACTACGGCTACCGTGGATGCGAGCTGTACCGGGAGTGCAGTCCCCCCGAGGCCCTCGAGGTCTACCCCTACGAGTCGTGCATCGCCCAGGTCGACGTGGCCGTGAACGCCTACATCGACGGGGTCTGCACCTTCAACCAGGCCGACGCCGACACCTGCATGGCCTGGATCAACGCCACCGACTGCGATGGCTACAACGACGACGCACCCGAGGCCTGCTCCACCGCCTTCGTGTGCCCGGACTGAGCCTCGAGCACCACCTCGAAAGACAGGTCGTCGGCCTCGTACCAGTCGAAGGGCGTCTCGGTGCGGTCCACCAGCACCAGCGAGACCAGCCGGTCGCCTCCCTGCAGGAACAGGCGCCCGCCCAGGGGCAGCTCGGGGTCGGACCCGCCCACCTCGACGCTCATGTGGCCGCATCGACCGGGGTCCAGTCCGCCGTCCAGATCCGCATGGCACAGCTCGTGGCCCTGTACGACCAGGCTCACCCAGCGCCCGCGGGCCCCACAGTCCCAGCTCGACAGGAGCAGGTCGGCGTCCTCGGCATCCACCAGGTCCCCTTCCGAGAACGACCAGCCCTGGGAGGAGATGCCATCCCGGGTGGCCAGCCTGAGCACCACTTCGGTCACGCCATGAGGGGACGTGTCCACAGCAGGCCCGACGCCCACCCCGTCGTCCAGCATCAGCCCGCTGTCCGACTCGCCGGGAGGGACCACCTCGGCCTCCCCACAGCCCGACGCCCCGAGGGCCAGCGCAGACAGGCAGAGGACGGGGGACGAAGACCGTGGAAAGCGACGCATGACAGGACCTCCTGGGAGCCCTGAGGTCGTACCGTCGTCGCCAGATGAGCAGGAACACACATCTTTTCACATCAGATGTGCAAGAATCCACAATATGAACTGGGAAGACCTTCGCTTCGTGGTGGCCACTGCGGATGCCGGCTCGCTGTTGGCCGCCGCCCGACGCCTCGGCGTGGACCACACCACGGTGGGACGGCGCATCGACAGCGCGGAGCAGGCCCTCGGTGTGCTGCTGTTCACCCGCACCCGAAGCGGTGTGCTCCCCACCGCGGCCTGCACCCGCCTCCTCCCGTCGATGCGCCGCGTGGAAGCCGCGGTCCACGATGTCGAGCGCGATGCCCGTGCCCAGCAACAAGGACTCGCCGGCACCGTGCGGGTGACCTCCCCCGAGACCCTCGGCGCGCACTACCTCGCGGGTCGCCTCGCCCGCTTCCAGGCCGAGCACGAGGGCCTGCACATCGAGCTCATCCCTTCCGGGGAGGTCTTCGATCTCGTGCGCCAGGAGGCCGAGGTCGGGGTGCGCACCTTCCGCTCGGAGCACGAAGGCCTCGTGGTCCGCCGCCTCGTCACCCTTCGCTACAGCCTCTACGCATCCGCGGCCTACCTCGACCGCCGACCCATCCGCGGCCGCCCGAACCTCCAGGAACACGCCCTGCTGAGCATTCCCCCCTCCTCCGACGAGGTGGAGCAGAGGTGGCTTGCGCGCATGGCGCCCGGCGTCGTGCCCACCTTCATCAGCCCCGTGTCGTCTGCCCTTCTACAAGCCGCGCGGGGAGGCGCCGGCCTGGCCATCCTGCCGTGCTACCTCGGCGATGCCGACGACTCCCTGCGCCGCGTCGACACGCCCGAGCCACCCACCCAGACGCTGTGGCTGACGGTACACCGCGACCTTCGCCAGATGCCGCGGGTGCGCGCCGTGCTCGACTTCCTCGTGGCCAGCGTGAAGACCGACGAAGCCCTGTTCAACGGCCGACCCACGGGGTCGAAGGCCTGACGGAGCGCGCCGGACCCACCGCCGGCCCTCCGGCTACCAATCGCTCAGAGCACCGCCATAGGCGCCCAGGTCGGCCGGCGACCCATCGGCATCGGCCCCCGAGCTGGCAGCATCGACTGCGGGCGAGGTCGCCGCGAGGTGGAGGTCGTCGTTGGTGGGGTTGGTGTCTTCGGTGATGCCCACGAACTGGGGGTCACCGGTGAGCTCGTTGGCGACGATGAAGGTCTCTCGCTCCTCGCGCTGCCAGCCGTCGGTGATCTGGTGAAACAAGATGCCGTCTACGTCGATGTTTCCGTCGGTACCGAGGCTGCGGATGCCCACCGAGGCCGGGGCGGACAGGATGAGGTTCGTCCAGTTGCCGCGGCTGTCCTCCACCTGGATGAGGGCCCCGAAGGTGCCGGTGAGGGCGTCTTCGTGCACGGTGACCTGCTCGAGGTCGACGTCGGCGCCCACGGCCTCCAGTGTAGGTGCCTCATTGGCCGCATTGCCCGCGAAGATGCTGTTGTCGACGGACAGCTCGCCCTCGTGGACCGAGATGGCCCCGCCGTTTGTGGTGGCCTCGTTGGAGTACAGCTCGCTGTGCAGGAAGTCGGCTCCGCCAGCGACATAGGCGCCACCGCCCGTCGGGGCCTGGTTGCCGGTGAGGAGGCAGCCCTCGAACGACAGCGAACCGCCCTCCACATACACGCCGCCCCCGACGCCCTCCCAGGCCACCTGCACCGTGCGCCCGGAGGAGTCGGTGTAGTCGGTGAGACCGGGGTCTTCGACCGCGTTGTCGGCGACCACGATGTCGTCGAAGCTGGCGACCGCATGGACCGCGTGGATGCCGGCCCCCGCATCCAGAATGTTGTCGTAGCGCTGGCCCAGAATGGTGAGCTGCTGGGTCTCACGGTGGGGGGTGCCGCCGGTGAGCGTGAGGCCCGAGAGGTGGGTGTCGGCCACGTTGCCAGCGCCCAGAGTCAACGCGGGTGAGCCCGTTCCGAGGGCGTCCACCACGGTGTTCTCGGCACCATCGACGCCCACCACGGACACCTCGCCTGCCGAGACGTCGAGGGCCTCCAGATAGAGGCCCGACATCACGAGCACACAGGCCTGACCGTCGAGGGCATGGGCGGCGTCGATGCCGCCTTGAAGCGTGCCGAGGGGGGCGTCGAGGCTGCCGGTGCCAGACGACCCGCTGTCGACCACCACAGGGGTGGTCGGGTCGGCGTCGTCGCAGTCCCAGTCGTTGTCCGCGATGCCGTCGTCGCCCGGACAAGCCAGGAAGGACACGCCGGGAGCACCCAGTCCATCGCCGTCTTCGTCGACAAAGACCGACACGAGGTCGATTGCGTCGTCGTCGATGCCCTCGTCGCAGTCATCGTCGATGCCGTTGCAGACCTCGTCGGCACCTGGGAACACCTCCGCGTTCGTGTCGTCGCAGTCGGAGTCGTCGCGCACATGCTGGGCACCGGCCTCGCACACCTGATCGGCAGTGGCGGGGTCACCGAAGCCATCGCCGTCGGCGTCGGTCCACACGTCGATGAGCAAGCCGCGGTCGGCGGTGCCATCGCAGTCGTCGTCGATGCCGTTGCAGACCTCGTCGACGCCTGGATTCACGTTGGGGTCGCCGTCGTCGCAGTCGCCTGACTGCTCGGCATGGCCCGGCGTGTTGATGCAGGCCTCCTCCGGCTGCTCCCCGTCGCCGTAGCCGTCCTCGTCGGCGTCGACCCACAGCAGAGCGGTGGCACAGCCGGGTCCGTCGTCGTTGCCGCCTTCCTGGGAGTCCTTGGGGGGCGCCTCGGGCGAGCAAGCCGAGAGCAGGCTCACCGCGGGGATGAGGACACAAAGGCGGGGGCGGTGGGGGAACATGGGCAACTCCATCGGCGCCATCGTAGCGGACCTTGTCCCCAACTGCTCGCCGTCGCATGGCCGCGACTATTCAGTGGACGATGATACCCCCCTCGGGTATACCAATCATACCCCGAGGGGGTATCCCAGTCCCAGGACCACCCATGCACATGTCCCCTTCCGACAAGAAGAAGCTGCTCGCCCGCATCCGTCGCGCGGAGGGCCAGCTCGCAGCCGTGCGGCGCATGGTCGACGAAGATGCCGACTGTGTGGCCACCCTCACCCAGATCTCCGCCGTGCGCGGCGCCCTGGCCAGAGCGGGTGACGTGGTGCTGCGAAACCACATCGACACCTGCGTGGCCCGGGCCATCGAGAGCGGCGACCCCGACGCCCGCTCCGAGCGGATCGACGAACTCATGGGCGCTTTCGCCCGCTACTCCGGCAGGAGCTGACCATGTCCACCCTGTCCCTCTTCGCCCACAACATCTGGATGGTGCTGGTCGAGCTGGCGCCCTGGCTGCTGCTCGGCGCCGGTGTCTCGGGCATCCTCCACATCGCCTTGCCGGCGGGCTTCGTCCAGAGGCAGCTATCGGGCCGCTCAGGTGTCGTGAAGGCCGTCGCACTGGGTGTTCCCATGCCCTTGTGCTCCTGCGGAGTGATCCCCACCGGCATCGGCCTGCAAAAGGACGGCGCCTCCGATGGTGCGGCGGTGGGCTTCATCACCGCCACGCCCCAGACCGGCGTCGACTCCATCCTGGTGAGCGCGAGCTTCCTCGGCTGGCCCTTCGCCCTCGCGAAGGTGGTGGCTGCCCTGGTCACCGGTGTGGCGAGCGGCTGGGCCACCGACGCCTTCGGGGGCGCCCCCGGCGAGGCGGAGGTCGCCGACGACGACGCAAGCTGTGCCATCGACCACGACCGCAGCTTCCGCGCGCTCCTCGACCACGCCATCGACCTGGTGCGCATGATCTGGGGCTGGCTGGCGGTGGGCGTGCTCATCTCGGCCGCCCTGTCCACCTGGCTGCCTGCGGATGCCTTCTCCGGAATCGCCGCCAGCAGCATGATCGTGGCCTTCGGCGTGGTGTTGCTCGCCAGCGTTCCCCTCTACGTGTGCGCCACTGCCTCGGTGCCCATCGCGGCGGCCCTCGTGGCGGCAGGCATGCCCACCGGCGCGGCCATGGTCTTCCTGATGGCCGGTCCCGCCACCAATGTGGCCACGCTGGGCGCCGTGTACCGCGCCTTTGGTGGTCGCACGCTCGCCATCTACCTGTCCACCCTCGTCATTGGCAGCGTGGCATTCGGCCTCGGATACGAAGCCCTCTTCGGCGCGCTCACACTCGGCGCTGTGCACGATCACGCCCATGCCGCCCCGTGGTGGGGCACCGTCTCGGCAGTGCTACTGGTGGGCATGCTCGCCTGGTTCGCCGGCGAAGACATCAAGGCGTGGTCCCAGCGCCGCGCGATGGAGTCCGACATGACCAACGAAAAGACCCCTGCCCCCATCGAAGTCGGCGTGGGAGGGATGACCTGCGGCGGCTGCTCCGGCCGCCTCGAGCGCCTGCTCCAGAACGAACCCGGGGTGTCCTCGGCCAGCGTGTCGCTCGAAGAAGCCAAGGCACGGGTCATCGGCGAGGTGAAGCTCGCGCGGGTGCAGGAGATCGTGCAGAACGCCGGCTTCGAGGTCACGGCCTGACGGGCGTGCTCGGTGGGACATGGGACCATGACCGCTCGCCATGCGCGTCGGGGTGGACTGCTCGCTGAAGGTGCCCACGGTCTGGGGGTTCCGGCGCACCGACCGGGACGCCCACACCCACGGAGTCGCCGTGTCCCAGAGCACCGCCTTGTCCCGCCGTCCCCCTGCCGCCCTCCTCGAAGACACCGCACGCGCCCGTCGCCGCTGGGTCGCGTGGCGACAGTTCCGGGCCGCGCGTCGTGGGCTGGTGCTGGCCGCCCTCGTGTACTTCGTGGTGTTGAGCGGCGCGATTCCCATGTCGGCGGCAGCAGGCAACGTGCTGCTCGCGCTGGCCACCATTCTCGGCATCACCCGGGCGGCTCGGGGCATCTGGGCGATGCGCGTGAACCAGCACCTCGTCGATGGCTGGACCGCCCGACGCGGACTCCGCAGGGCGCCGGTCGCCCAGCTGGATGCCCCGTCCAGACCCAACCACAATGCCGATGAGCGCGCCATCCTCGCCCTCACCCGGACCGCTGATGCCACCCCGGAGGGCATCTATGCCCAGGCCCGAGCCCGCGGCCTCACCCTCACCGCCCAGATGCGGGAGCTGAGGGAGCTGCTCGCCGACAACGACCTGACCGAAGTGCTCCGTCGGCCGGTGGCCGAAGCCCTGGCGCGCACCGAAGACGACCTCGGCGCCCTCACCCTGGCCTTGAGCGAGCTGTCCCGCGCCGACCGCGCCGACCAGCCCGACCTGCTGGAGCGTCTGGCCGCACGCCTGGAGGTGGAGGCACCGGTGCCCGCCGGGCTCTACGCCCCCGCCTGAAGCCGGCCACTACGGCAGGTACTCGGAGTTGTTCGACCAGTCGCCGTCTGGGTACCAGAAGAAGTACAGCGAGCCATCGTCGGTGGCATCGATGACGTCGGTGGCGATGCGGTCGTCGACGGCGGGGCAGCCCCACGACAGACCCAGCATGCCGTACTCGTCGACCACCTCCGGACGCGCCCACTCCCAGGGGTGCACCACGATGGCCCGGCTGCGCACGTTGTCGTTGTAGCCGTCCTCGAGTCCATCGAGCCGCATCGAGTAGCCATAGGAGCCGGTGTAGGTCTCCCCCGCCCGCATCATGCCGAGGCTGGTCTGGTGGGACTCGGGAATGTTGGAGAATTCGACCGCCAGCCCGTAGTCGTAGGAGGCCGCGGACGCCTCACCGTGGGTGGTGTGCAGGTGGAACAGCAGGTCGTTGGTGGCGAGGTCGACCACCCACTGGCGCTCGGTGGACGAGTGGAGCGACCAGTCGGTCATCGAGTAGACGAACGAGTCGGTGTCGCCGGCGCCCCAGGCGATGTCGAAGGCCTGCAGGGCGGCATCGGCGAAGCGACGGGTGGCGCCGGGGAGCGTGTCTTTGGACGTGTGGCCAAGGGTGATGGAGTAGTCGCCGTCGTTCTCGGTGCCGGAGGAGGACACCCAGGTGTCGGCCACCACGAAGTAGCGACCGGCCGGCAGCCAGGCGCCCGACCGCCAGTGGCCCCGGTCGAAGCAGTCGTCGGCATCGAGGGAGCCCAGGATGTGGACATCGATGTCGGCACCAGAGGCCATGTCGGCCTGGGGCAGATCGACCGCCAGGAAGCCGTCTTCGGCGAGGTCGACCTGGTAGATCACCTCGGGACCCGACTCGTCGGTGGACGGAGAGCAGCTGTAGCTGTCGAAGCGGTCGCTGCCGGCACCTGTGGTGCTGTTGTCCTCGGAGAAGGGGAAGTCGGACACGCAGATGAGGCCATCGGGACAGGGCTCATCGTCGCCGTCGTCTCCGCCTCCGTCGTCTCCGCCACCGCCCTCATCGCCGGTGCCCCCATCGTCGCCACCCCCGCCGTCGTCGCCCGAGCCGTCGTCCCCACCGCCGTCGTCACCCGAGCCCTCATCGCCGGAGTCGTCGGACTCGGGTTCGCCGGAGTCGACGTCGGCCGCGGGCGCCTTGTCGGCATCGTCGAGCTGGACCTCGGTGCAGGCGCTCGTCAGGAGCAGGCCGAGCAGCGCAGCAAGGCAGGGGCGATGGGACATGACCACTCCGGGGCAGGAATCGGGCCACGGTAGCGTGGCAGCCAGGAGGCCACAACCACAAACACATCCTGTCCGAAAACAAGCCAAGCGAGGCCATTCTCAGGACCCGTGCCCCGACACTACCGGCACGGTCGCACTGGTGTCCTGGGTGGTAGCTGGCTACCCGAAGCTGTCTGAACGTGCTGGCCGACGATGTCGGGCAGCGACACCACCGCCTGCGGAGCCCTCAGATGGAAGCCGGGCTTGGACTCTGGATCATTGCAGGCCTCGCCACCGGCGTGGTGGCAGGTGTCGGCATCGCCGTCGCGCTCGCCCTCCGTGGTCGCCGCGATGGGGGGCCACTCAAGGCCATCGCCGAGCTCGACGAGGTCTCTCTGCTCAAGGAGCGGGTGCAGGCCCACCTCGAGCTGGAGGAAGACCTCATCGCTGCCGGCCAGGCCCTCGGGCGTGTTCGCCGGTTCCTGGTCGACCCCGATGAGGCGGGTCCCCTGGTGGAGGAGCTGCGAGAGCGCCTGGCCGACCTCTGGCTGCGCCGTTTCGACCTCGAAGGCCGCCTCCGACTCGCTGCACTGCGCCGCCGGCTCCCCTCGCCGCCCGCCCTCGAGACCTTTCAAGATGAGCTCACGGTGGACACCATCGAGGAGCAGGCCGCCGTCCTCCAAGACCTCGCCACCCGCTTCCACGAGGTCGCCGAGCGGGCAGAGGACAGCGCCCGCATGTTCCGACGCCTCGCCCCCGCTGAAGACGCCCACGCCCGCTGGGTGTCCGACTCCGTGGAGGTGGCTGCGGAGTGGCGCCAGGCCCAGACCGAGGAGATCCTGCGCTTCGCCGCCCGGGTGGACAGCCAGAGCGACCGACTGCTGGAGCTTGCCGAGAAGCTGGGCGAAGCCGCAGCCGCCGCGCTGATGGACGCCGGACCCGGCATCGACACCGCCGCTCTGCCCGTGCGCATTCCAGGGCTGCGCAGCCGCGTGGTCGCGCTGGCCCGGGTCGGCCTCAACGAGCGCCGCACCCGAGAGCTCGACGCCAGCCCCGAAGCCGAGCGGGAGGCCACCGCCGCCCTCGACCAGGCCCGGGCCGTCGTCGCCGAGGTGCGCGCGATGGCCCGCAAGGCCGGTGCCACCCGCTCTCACCGCCGCCCGACCGACCCGGCCACACCGCCCACCGAGCCCGCCGAGGCCACTCCCGCCTGAGCCCGGCCGCGTGTCTGCTGACGCGTGCCAGCCCGTCACCGAATCGGGCGGCGGATTCCCCGACCCGACAGGTAGTATGGGGAGGAATCCCCGAGGTCCCATGCGCCCCCAGACCCCCCTCCTCATCGCAATTGTCGGCTGTGTCCTCGCCGCGCCGGGCTGTGTGTTCGACCAGGCGGAGCTCTGGGCGGAAGCCAGCGGCCTCGAAAGCCAGAGCCAACGCCTCGTCGCTGACGGACTCGCCGTCGACTGGTCGCGCGGTGGAAGCTGGGATGGCGGTGGCTGCGTGTCGCTACAGGTGTCGGCTCTGTCCACCGATCTGTCCGACTGGCAGGCTCACCTGCAGGTGTCCCCCACCATCGACAGCTGGGTGGAACACGGCGGGAACGGCAACGTCACCCCGCTGGGCGATGCGCGCGTGGCCATCTTCCCCGACAGCGGCTGGCTCTCGGTCGGCGAGCAGTCCGGTTTCTACTACTGCTCCGAACCCCTCGTGTTGCCGGTGTCCCTCGAAGCCCGCACCATCGCGGCGGATGGGTCCACCTCGGGCGGCAGCGGCTCGGGGGGCTCCAGCGGCAGCGGCTCCGGAGGTTCGGGCGGCAGCGGCAGCGGGTCCGGAGGTTCGGGCGGCTCCGGCGAATACGGCGGGTACACCTCCGACGGATGGCAGCTCACCTGGACCGACGCGGGCAGCTCTCGCGGCGGCGACTGCCTGGAGCTCACCCTCACCAACAACTCCGGCGAGTCGGTGGAGGACTGGTGGGCCAACGTCACTCTGGGCCGGGCTGCCTCGGTCACGGATGCGTGGGGCCTGGGCGCCTTCACCTTCGACTCCCACAGCCTGTGGCTCGTCCCCATCCAATACGAGGACTCGCCCGTGGAGCATGGCGACTCCACTGCAGGCGTGGTCTGCCTCGACCCCTCCGCCGAGCCCATCGACTTTCGGATGTACACCGAAGGAAACCACATCCCGGGCGGTGATGATGGCGGCGACGACGGCGGGGGCGACGACGGCGGCGACCGGCCCGACATCGACCTCAACGGCGAGCTGCTCGACCATGACAGCGGCTGGGCCGTGCGCTTTTCCGATGGCGGCTACACCGAGACCGAGCACTGCGTGAACCTCATGTTCGCCAACCTGTCGGGCACCGACGCCTCAGACTGGAGCGGCACCATCGAGGTCGACGGCAACGTCGAGATCACCCGCTCCTGGACCATCCAGGGCTTTGCGAGCGGCACGTCCACCATCCGCTTCATCGTCGATGACTACGCCAAGAACCTCGACCACGGCGACGTGGCCTGGGGCGGACTGTGCATGCGTCCGGTGGCCCGTCCCATCGGCCTCGACGTCAACGCGGTGCCCTGAGCCCGACCCGGGCACAAGCGACGGGGACGCCGACCCTCTGGCCGGCGCCCCGCGTCCATGACCGGGTTGCCTACTCAGCCGCATCACACTCGGGGTGGGGACGCTCACCGGAGGCGATGCGCGCGCGCATCTCGCTGCGCAGGGTCTCGAGCTCGGCCTCGCTCAGGGCGCCATCACCGTCGGCATCGAACTCCTGCTCCAGCGGACCGAAGGGAGGCTCTCCGCCGGGGCCCATGCCCTCGCCGCCTTCACCCCGGTCACCGCCCTCGGGACGACCACCCTCCGAACCTTCCGGACGCTCGCAGGTCTCCCGGCAGGCCTCCATCTCGGCACGCTCGGCTTCCATCTGGGCGATGTGGCCGTCGCGCGCGGCTTCCTTCTCAGACTCGGACAGCTCACCGTCGCCATCGGCGTCGTATTCGGCCAGCACGGCGGCGTGGATGTTCTCACAACGCTCCGTGAAGTCGCTGAAGATGACGTCCATCTCGGCGTCTTCGAACTCACCGCTCCGGTCGGTGTCGTAGACCACGCGGAGCAGGTGCAGGAAGTGCTGCCGCGGTCCACCCTTCTTGGGACCGGCGTGCTCGCGCTCGACGTCCTCCACCTCCTCCCCGTCCACCATGCCGCTCTCATCGGCATCGTAGGCATCCACCAGGCCCACGAAGGTGCCCTCGGCATCACACTCGCGGAACATCGGGGGGGCCTTGGCGCGGTCGCCTCCCTCGGCGCCACCACCGTCCGCGCCGCCGCTGCCATCGTCGGCCATGCGGGCACCGGTCTCGCCGGACATGTTGTCCTCGGCGCCGGACAGCGAGGAGACGAGCAGCTCTTCCATGGCGGACACCTCGTCGGTGAGGTCGGCGCAGCCGAAGGTGAAGGCGCTGAGGCAAAGAGCGGCGAGCGTGCTGCGGGTCATGTCTTCTCCGGTGGCGTCGACACGAGGCCTTCGATGGAGCGAGCCGGAGGGAAGCCCTGTGCTTTCCGGTCCGGTGCCTCGTGGTGACGCACACCCATGAAGCACAGGCCGTGCCACAATTGCCCACAGCGATGAACAGCGCGTTTTCGACAAGGCGTGCCGATTTCGGGTGGCTTGGACTGCAGGATGCGCAGTCCCTGCAGCAATGTCTGCAGCCTCAGCCTCCGAACAGCAGCAGCGCCGCCACAAGCACCAGCGTGAGCACCACCGACCCGGCCACGACCAGCAACGCGCACCCCATCGACTTGCGCCAGAGAGCCCCCCGGTCGGTGCGGGCGCTTGTCTCCATGCCGCCCTCGGCCACCATGCCGGCGGGAAGGGCCTCCACGCTGTCGGCGAGGGCGACGAGGTGAACGACCCAGGCGGCGATGCGCTCGGTGGACAGGTCGCTGTCGCCCGTCCACTCATTCAGCGCGAAGTAGCGCAGGTGCAGCATCACCGATGCGGGACCGACCACCACCTGGGCCCGGGCGCCCACAAGCGCGTCGCACAACGCCTGGAGGTGGTCGGACACCCCGGGCCTTGCGAGCCAGGCGCGGGTCCAGTCGGCGTCATCGGACCACGCCCGCAGCGACTCCGAGACCGGGATGGCGTCCTTGCCCATCACCCGGCCCACCCCCCTCGCCAGCGGATTGTCGGCGCCCACCCCCACCCGGCGTCCCGACCGGCAGTCCACATACAGCTCGAGCTGGGGTCCCTTCGAGAACCAGGCATGCACCGGCCGGCCCGCAGAGGTCCCCACGAACCCCCGGTGCACCCAGCCCACCCGCACCGGCCTCAGACCGAGCGGACCGAAGGCGGCATCGAGGGCACGGTTGCGACGCGACACCACCCGGCCCATCACCCCACCCACCACCAGGCCCGACAGCAGGAACCAGCTCCCGAAGGCCCCGCCCAGCACCACCGGTGACCAGCTGCGGGAGATGTCGAACACGAGCACCAGCCCCGTCGCAGCGCCCATCACGACCGGCAGCATCCCGAGAACGACCGCCTGCAGGCCACATCCGAGCATCGTGCCGCGGCGCATGCTGGCCATCGCCCCACGCTTTGCCATTCGGACCTCCACCTGTGCCGGGGCCGTGGCGGCGGCACCCGATCTTGCCAGACGCCGCCCGAAGGCGACGCTCTGACCCCCGGTCCTACTCCTCCGCCACCGGTCCCTTCAGCACATCTCCGAGCAACACCATGGGATCGATGCGGGCACGCGGAGCGCCTGTCTCGTCGACGGTGAGCTCGGTGAGCGGAGTGCCCGTTGGGTTGGTCGTCTGGAACAGGGCCTCGAAGACCCCACTCACCAAGGCGGCGCCGTGTTGCTCCACAAACTTGCGCTCGTCTTCCTTGGAGATCTCACCGGTGAGCTTCTTCTTTTCTTGCAGCACCTTGATGGCCGTCTCGACACTCTGTTGCACATCCGGGGGCAGCGACAGGGGCATGGGCGCCTCTGGCGTGGGCTCGGCTGCACGGCCCACCGCCTGTAGACTCGTGTCGCCAGGGCGTTCTCCCGGTTGGGGGGCCATCCGTCGAATCGCCGCGAACAGCTCACCAATCATCGCGGCGCGGGGGTCGTCTTCGGAGAGTCCGGCGGGGTCGGCACCGGAAGCTACGAGGATCTGGCGGACGGTTTCTTCCAACACAATGCGACCACCGAGGGGGTCCATCGGGTTCTCGATCTCGGACAATGCACGGCCCGGACGCTCGGGGTCCTCCTGGGGCCAGTCCACTTCCACTCCAGTGAACAGAGGCTCTTGTCCAAGGTAGCCTCCGGCATGGATCACGCGGGGAATGCTCGGCCCGGTGTCCAACACAAGCCAGACCTCGTCGCCGAAGTCGTCGCCGGGCGCCTGGATGCGGAAGCCGATGGCCGCACGTTGCAGCTGGAGCAGCTCGACCGAACGCAACACAGTGACGGTGGCGTCGTCGACCAGGTACTCGCGGAGCAGGTCGCTTCCCAAGGACAGCTCGGGCACCACTCCTTTGCGAAGCTCGGTGGCAATGGACTCGGCCAGCGCATCTCCCCGCTCGGAACGGTCGAGGTCGGCCACCGACAGATCACCCCGAAGCGCCTTCCACAAAAACAGTCCCGCGTGCTGGCGAATCTTGGTGGCCCCTACGATGGTCCAACCTTCGTCGTTGTCCAACAGAAGCCAGAGGTCGCCCAGGGGACGGGGCCGGCTTGGATGGGACAGCACGATGCGTTGGGCTGCACGTCCGCCAAGCTTGCGTGGCTGTCCCATCGGATCCAATACGAGTCCCTTCTTGTGGGACTGCATGTAGAGTCCGCGGACGGGACTGTCGCCGCCTTGCCAACCCGAGTCGGTACACAATGCAACCGCAGCTGCCTCATCTCCCGAGGTGGCGGCGGACACGAAGGCCTCGGCCACTGCGCGGGCAGCGGCGAGGTCCTGCTCGATGGTGGTCATGTCTTTGGAATCCTCTGTGCGTGCGCCCGAGGCCCCTACCAGTCGATGCCGTTGCGGCGGAACACGCGCTTGATGCGGGAGTCGTCGAAGCCGGTGGACCAGCCGTCGATGAACTCGTCGGCGCCACCGCAGTCGGAGACCAGGCGGCTGAGCCAGCCACGCTGTGCGGCGACCTCGAAGACCTGGGCGATGCAGTTGGCATCGTCGGTCGACAGCCAGCCACCCTTCATGGTGTTGACCATCTCCTTGTGCATGTCGTACGGCGCGTAGCGGTGGTCGCCGCGGCCGACGGCTTCGCGCATCCGGTCGTCTGCGCCGAACAGGGCGTCGAGCAAGCCGGGCTTTTCGCCGTTGAACACGTCGCAGATGCTGTTCCACCAACCCGGGAAGTGGGCCCGGAGCAGGCGACCGGCGGCCTGGATGGCCTCCACGACCTTCACCACTGCGTTCTTGATGCGGTCCCACGACAGGTCGCCCGTGAAGATGCCCCACACGATGTGCACGATGAGACCGGCCGGACCGAAGGTGGCCAGCGCGGTGAGTGCGCTCGCCAACATGCCAAACAGCTCGCCGGCGGCACCCAGGCCCTCGATGACCGCGATGACGTCGTTCAACGTCTGCATCACCTGCGCCATGTCGCCGTCGCCCTGCTCCTGCTGGCCGGCAATCTCGCTGCCGCTCTCGATCTGGGGCGCGCCCTTCTTGTTCGAGGGGCTGCCGCCCCCGTTGCCGATGCCGAGGTCGGGCTTGCCTTCCGTCTTGTTGGAGGTGCTCGACTTGGGCGCCGGAATGTCGAGTGCGGTGAGCGGCGCCTGCTCCTTGTAGGAGGTGTCGCCGAAGTGGTACTTGCCGCCCCACTCGAACTTGAAGAGGGTGCCGAGGGGCTGGTTGAAGCGGTCGAGGTCCTCCTCGAACTCCAGCAGGTCGGGGATGCCGCCCTTGATGTAGGGAATGATGTCGAGATCGAGGGTGGGCGCAAGGGAGACACCAACCGACAGCTCGCCGAAGAAGCCCTGGGTGTCGCCCTTGAGCTTGCCGCCCGCCGCCACTTCGACCGGCGCATCGAGGGTGAGCTCGCCGCGCACACCCATCTGGGCGTAGGCGAAGCCGATGTCGCCGCCGAGCGCGAGGTAGGGCGCGACCATGGCCTGGAAGTTCATGCCCCAGGTGAGGTCGAGGCCGGCCTCGAACTGCGGCACGTTGCCGTCGTTGAGCGGGCGCCAGTTGCCCACCGTGATGTTCGACGTGAGGTGGAGCGCGTCGAGCCCCATCTTCATGCCGCCGCGCATGCCGTAGAACAGCGCGAGACCGTAGGGCAGGCGCACCGTCTGCTCGGGGACGATGTCGTTTTCCATCGCGAACAGGTCGCGGGCCTCGACGAGATCGGTGTCGACCTCGATGGTGCCGTAGAGCAGGGGGTCCCACTTCTGGTCGACCTGCACCTGCAGCTTGCCGCCGATGATGTCGTTGATGGTGTAGTCGATCTCGCCGATGGCCTGGAAGGTGTCGTCGGACTTCACCTCGGCGAAGACGCGTCCGCTCATGCCGCGGCCCGTCTGGGGGTCGTGGTCGATGAGCGTGAAGTCGAGCCAGCCGCGGCCTTCGTATTCCTCGGTGCCGCCCTGCTTGCTCCACTCCACCTCGAAGGTGCCCTTCATGTCGTTGAGGGGGTGGATGACGATCTCACCGGAGCCGCCGGCCTGCACCAGCTCGTTGTTCTCGATGGTGGCCGTGCCGGTGACGTTGCTGACCTCGACCGCGCCGCCGAGCAGCGACAGCGGCTTGAGCAGCGTGGCCGTGCCCTGCAGTCGGGTGAGCTCGTTGGTGACGACGTTGTACTCGCCGTCTGCGGTGACGCGGACGATGCCCTCGCCATCCTTCCAGATCTCGGCGGTGAGGCTGCCGCCCAGGCGCTCGAGCTTGCTGTCCTTCACATCGGCGTCGCCGCCGCTGCCTTCGAGCAGCTTGAGCTGAATGCCCGCACCGAGGTCGTACTCGAGGGTGCGGCCCAGGTAGACCGCGCCGGTGCCGGTGATCTGGCCGGTCTTGGGGTCGTAGACACCGGTGACCTGGCCTTGGATGAGCGCGTTGGGAGCGCCGTCCTTCACCATGAAGGGCACGCTGCCGTCGATCTTCTCGAGCGTGTCTTCCTTGATGTGGGCGGTGGCGCCGGTGCCTTCCTTGAGCCAGAAGGAGTAGTTGTCGACCTCGAACAGCTTGTTGTCGCGCACCACGGTCACGCCGCCGGTGCCCGTGAAGCCGGTGCCGCCCTTGGCGTCGAAGGTGCCCTGCAGCGCAACCTTGGCGTACTCGCCTTCGCCGTTGCGCACCGACAGGTTCATCTCGCCGCCCACCTGGGTGAGCTCGTTTTCGGCAACCGTGACGGTGGCGTTGGTGGACGGAATCAGCCAGAGCTGGTCGTCTCCGAGGGTGCCGAGGTGCTTTTCGACGAGCACCTGAGCGGAGCCCGAGCCGCTGAGCTTCTTCTCCTGCAGCTTGTACTCGCCGGCCACGTTGCCCTTGATGAACTCGGCACCCTGGTCGTCGAGCCGCATCGGCACTTCGCCGCCGATCTTGTCGATCTGGTTCTGCTTGACCTCGAGGCTCGCCCCCGTGCCCTTGGTGACCCACAAGTGGTAGTCGCCGATGGCCGCGACGTCGTGGTCGACCAGCAGCTCGGCGGCACCTTCGCCGGTGAAGCCATCGGTCTCATTCCACGACCCACCGAGAGACAGCTTGGCGAAGTCCTCGCCGGCCTTGCGCACCATGGTGGCGATGTTGCCGTTGATGCCCTTGAAGACGTCGTCTTCGATGGTGGCGGTGGCGGTGGACGCCTCGGGGAGCAGCGACAGTGACCAGCCGGTCTCGCCGCCTGCCAGCTCCTTTTCGCGGGCCACGGTGATGGTGCCCACGATGTCGAAGAGGTCGTCGGCGGTGGTCCATTCGCCGTTGCCCTTCACCTCGAGGAACTTGCCCTGGTCGTCGTCGACCGCGGCCTTGAGCTCACCGGTGACCTTGGTGAACTCGTTCTTCTCGATGTGGCCCTCGGCCTTCGTGCCGCGCAGCGCCTTGGCGGTCCAGCCCTGACCCGCGAGGTTTTCGGCCACCACGAACTGGCGGGCCAGCGCGAGGGTGCCCTTTCCGTCGAGCTCTTCCTTTTCGATGTCCCACTGGGCCTGCAGGCGCAGGCGAGCGAGCGCACCCTCCTCGTCGATGATCATGCACCGCAGATCGGCGCCGACGTCGGTGAGCTCGTCGTTGGCGATCTTCGCGTTGATGCCCGAGCCCGGCATGACGGCAAGGCCGAAGCCGTTGTCCATCAGCTGGCCTTCGGCCGGGTGGAAGAACTTGCGGGCGGTGGTGAGCTTGAGGGTGCCGCTGGTCTCCCAGGTGGCAACCTTGATCTTGGCGCCGCTGAGCTGGCCGTTGGCGAGGGGACCCTGCTCGTCGTCGACCTGGATGGTGATGTCGCCGCCGATCTCCTTGAGGTCGTTCTTGTCGACCGTGGCCTCGACGTTCGCGCCCTTCTTGATCCGCAGCGTCCACTTGCCGTTGGAGGTGGCCCGCTCGATGTCCTTCTTCAGGGTGAACTGGCCGCTGCCGGAGAGCTCGCCCGCCTCGAAGTCGTAGGTGGCGGCCTCGAGCTGGCCGAGCAGGAACTCCTCGCCGTCGCGGTCGTAGCGCAGCTGGGCATCCATCTGCACCTGGGACAGCGCACTCTCGGCGACCGTGGCCCGGATGGCACTGCCCGACAGCAGGGTGAACTGCTGCTCTGCGCCGCCTTCTCCGCCGAGGGAGGGCAGCACGTAGTCGCCGGTGGTGTTGGCGGTCGCCTGGCCGTCGACCTTTTCTTCTTCGGCGTCGAAGGTGCCCTCGAGCATGCCCTCGAAGGTGAGCGGCGCCTCGCCGGTGCCTTTGATCTCTCCGTCGAAGCGCACGCGGCCGTTGACGTCGATGAGCTTGTTGTCCTCGACCTTGGCATCGAGGCTGCCGCCCCGGAGCATGCGGATCTGGCCCCACTCGCCCTCGATGGGCCAGTTGTGGGTGAGGCTGGCCTTGGCCGTGCCGTCGAGCTTGTTCTGCTGGATGTCGTAGTCGGCGTCGATCTCGCCTTCGAACTTCGGGCCCTTGAACTGGACGTTGGCCTTGGCCTCCGTGGGCGTGTTGCTCTGGATGGTGAGGCTCATCTGGGCGCTGACCGCGAGCAGGTCGCCGAACTGCATCTCCTTGGTCGCCGACAGGGTGCCCGAGGCGTCGTAGGTGCCGCCCGCGGGGTCCATGGCGAGCTCGAGGTCGCCCTGCACCCAGTCCTTCACCGTGACCGAGCCGGTGCCCCGGAGCATGAAGGCGTTGGGGTCGCGCCCCTGGGCCTGCCCTTGGTCGCCGCCCGCGCCACCGGCGGCCTGATCACCGCCCTGCGCGGTGTCTTGACCACCGCCCTGGGCCTGGTCGCCGCCCTGTGCGTTGGCGAGGCCCTGCTGCATGGCTCCCTGGGCATCGCCGCCAGTGCCTGCCCCGGCATCCGAAGCGCCGGTCTTGGCAGCGGTCTGTTCGCGGAGGGACGGACCCGCGTCTTGCGACGGTGCCGGCGGTGCTGCGGCCGGAGAGTCGGTGGACGGACCTGCGCCGGCGGGACCTTGGGCGGACTGCTCGCCCTCCCCTTCGCCTTCGCCCTGGAGCGGCGTGACGAGGGTGCCGGTGAGCACCGCATTGTTGATGACCACACCCGGCGTGGGGCTCAGCCCCGGCGTGACGGTGTAGGTGATGTTCGAGGTGAGGGTGTTGTCGGCCAGGGTGGCTTCGAGGCTGGCCGTGCCGGTGGCCGTGGTGGTGCCCGTGAGAGAACCGCCGCCGCTGACATCCCCGTTGCTGAAGGCGATCTCGAGCTCGCCGGAACGCAGGCCGACCCACTCGGGGAGGCCGAGCTCTGCCGCCGCAATCTTGCCGGAGCCCTCCAGCCCCGCTTCGGTGACCGACGCGCTCACGGTGCCCGTGGCAGGGCCCACCTTGATCGGAAGGTTCTCGATGGCCGGCGCGATCTGTCCGCCGGGCAGGATGCCGAGCGCCACGGGCGTCTCTTCGATGAGACCCTCGACCGTCAGCGTGCCGCGGACGGTGCCGCCGGAGATGATGCCCTCGGCGTCGATGTTGATGGTCGCGCCGGTGAGGTGCAGCCCCTCACACGGACGCGCATCGAGATCGGTGTTGGCGGTGGCGGTCTGGCCCTCGCTCGGAGGCACCTTCACCCGGTATTTCTTGCCGGCGATCATCAGCTCGGCATGGGTGTCGGCCTGGGTCTCGCTCGTGCCGGAGGTGGTGTCACTCGCACCGGCCGCGGTGGCCTGAGCGTTGGTGGGCAGCACCGACAGGTCGCGGGACATGGTCTCGGCACTGCCCATCGGCGTGGAAACGGGGCCGACGGCTTCGGTGCCCACATCGGCGGCGTGGTCCACCGCACCCACGTCGGCCACCGGAGCGGTGGTGGCGAAGTCGAGGGCCGGGGCTGCATCCAGGGCCGGTGCCGCCATGGAAGGGGCGGCCTCACCGAGGAAGTCGGCGAGGTCGGGGAACATCTCGACGACGCTGGGCGTGGATCGGGGCTGAGACTCCAGGCGGTCGTCCACCTGGGTGCTCAGGGAAGACACGGGCGCGGCGAGGCCAACGCGCGTGAGGGCCTGGCTACCGCCGTCGGCCACGAAGGCATCGCCGAAGGCATCCGCGGCCCGCTCGTGGGCGTCGCCAGGCTGGGAGACACCGGGCGCGCCGCCGCCGAGAACAGCGTGGTGGACCTCGTGTCCGATGAGCTGGTCGCCAGAGTGGGTGCCGGGTCGCAGCTGCCCACGGTCGAAGTAGATGTCCTGGCCGACGGTGACGGCCCGCGCGTTGAGCTGGCGGGCGAAGGTCGCAGCCTCGGGACCGTCATGCACGCGCACCTTGTCGACAGCAGTGCCGAGGCGGGCGCGCAGGGCGGCGGCGGTCTGCGAGGGCAGTGCCTTGCCGGAGGTGCCGGGGATGGCCGCGCGGGCATCGCGGTCGGTGAGGCCGTTGGCCTTGCGGTAGTAGTGGCTCTTTCCGATGCGGTCGTCGTCGTTGTCGGAGAAGCCGGGCAGGCCGCCGAGCTGCTCCTGCAGGTTGGACAGCTGGCCTTCGAGCTCGCCGAGGCCACCCTTCCACTGGGTGAGCATGCCCTTCCAGCTCTCGAGCTGACCGGTGAGCTGCTGGGCGGCCTTCTGGAGGTCGGCGGGGTTGCTGCCGAGCAGGCTGCGGAGGTCGGTGAGCTTCGACAGGTCGAAGGCGCCGTCGCCGCCCATGAGCTGGCCGGGATCGACACCCAGACCGGACAGGGCACCGGAGACGAGCTGCTGGCCCTGGTCCTGGGCGGACTGGAGCAGGCTGCCGGGGTCGAGGGCCGCGCCGCCGTCCGCCCCCGCAGCGAACGGAACGCCGAGCTGCTCCTGCAGCCCGGTGAGCGCCTGCAAAGCGTTGTTGCCCTGACCGACCTGCTGCATCGCGGTGGCCGCCTTCTGGATGCCGTCGATGCCGCTCTGGCTCTCGAGGCCCTGGATGGCGTCCATCACATTGATGTTGGCGAGAGCGTTTTCGCAGTCGGAGATGGCGCTCTGTACGTCGGCGATGCGCTGGGTGGCCTGCTGGTGCAGGGCGAGGGCGTCCTGGAACTTCTGGAAGGGGGACAGGTCGCCGAGGCCAGCGGGCACACCGCCCAGCACCTGCTTGGGGTCGACCTGGGTGGCGCTGCTGATGGCGCTGGCGAAGGACCCGAAGGCGGACCGGCTGGCCCCCTCGGCCTGGGAGTCCATCGCGGCGGCCGCACCGGCGCCCCAGCCGGTCTACACGCCCCCGCCCCAGCCGGTCTACCAGCCGCCACCGCAGCCGGTCTACCAGCCACCGCCGCAGCCGCAGCCGGCCTACGCGGCACCGCCGCCGGCCTACGCAGGCTACCAGCAGCCGGGCTACGACCCCGACCTCGCCCGTGAGGCTCAGGAGGCCAACAAGCCCAAGCAGATCGAGAACCTCGACGAAGAGCCCGGTGGGCGTCGCGGAGGGGCCAGCGGTGGAAGCAAGGCGACGGTCGAGCGCGACATCGCCAACACCATGCAGATCACCGCCCGCGGCGGCTACGCGAAATACTTCACGTTCGACTTCGCCACCGTCGGTGCCGAGATCGCCGTGCCAGTGGCGGGGAACTTCCACCTCATGGCCGGCCTCGAGGGCTACGCCGTCAACCGCGTGCTGCCCCTCGAGCTGCAGCAGCAGACGGGCATCATCAGCGAGTGGAACACCATCTTCCCGGTCAACCTGGGCGGGATGTACAAGTTCACGCCCCCCGGCATCGCCCAGCCCTACGTCGGCGGCGACATCATCTTCGTCCAGTACTACAAAGACGAGATCGGCGCCGACTGGGCCGGTGGCGCGCGCCTGCGCGGCGGCTGCGACTTCATGATCATCGACAACTTCGGGCTCAACCTGAACGTCGCCATCGGCGCCTGGACCGGCCAGAACTGGAGCCTGATCGAAGAGGGCGTCGGCCAGACCGGCGTGCTTCCGCAGGTCTCCGCAGGCACTGTCGTCGCGTTCTGATCGTCCCGTGCGATAACGGCACTCCGTGGACGCACTCACCAGCCTCACCTGCCTCTTGGTCGGCATCGCCTTGCCGCTGGCGGCGATCTTCCTCCTCCTCCGGCGGGGGATGCGTCAGCTTGCCGTGGCCGAGGCCTACGGAGAGGTCAGCCGAAGGCTCGGGCTCCCGGTCGACACCCGCGGCGTGTCCCTCCACGGCTACGTCGACCACCAGCGGCTCTGGGTCGGCTCGGTCATGGTGGGCCATGGCCCGGACCGGCAGCTCCTCCACTGGGGCGTGCTCGACCTCCCGCGTCCCCTGGGCCTCGGCCTCCTCGTCCGGCGGCGGGGCCTCTCCGAGCGGGTCTTCCGCCGGTCCCGCGCACCGGAGATCATGGTCCCCGACACCGAGCTGGGGCGCCTCCTCGAGGTCCACGGCGACGACGCCCGCGCCATTCGGCAGCTCCTGCGCCGCGACGTGGTGGAGGCGCTGAAGGGCATCGTCGCCCGATGGCGCGACGTCATCATCACCGACCAGTCCGTGCGGGTACATCTGGCGCAGCCCCCGGCCCGAACCGCGGAGCTCCAAGAGCTGGTCGACGCCCTCCGCCAGCTGACCCACCTCCTCTCCGAGGCGCGGCTCTCGGTGAACCCTCCGCCGGCGTTGGCACCGATGACCGAGCGCTACGCGCGCCTGGCCGACGACCTGGGCCTGGAGCTCTGCTCCCCCTACCCCGGCCTGGAGGGGCAGCGTAGCGGGCGTGAGGTGGTGGTCGTTCCCTGCCGGGCCCCGCGAGGCTACAGCGCCGAGGTCCGCGTGCACCTCGCCGAGCACCGCCCCACCGGCCTGCTCCTCGTGCGCCAGCAGGGCCCCGACGGCTACTGGTCGGTCGGGCAGGACATCCAGGTCGGCACCGGGGCCTTCGATGACTGCTTCGTGGTCAAGGGATGGGACCCTCAGGCCGTGGTCGACATGCTCACCGACACCGCCCGCGACGACCTGCTCGAGCTGGCCAGCCTGGGTGAGCTCACCCTCGACGACGACACCCTGCGCGTGCGTGGCCTGCCGCTGACCCCCGAGACGCTGCGGGAGGTCATCGAGCTCGCCACCCGCGTAGCGGACGAGCTCGGCTGGTAGTTCACTCCTTGAGCTTGGTGCGGAGGCGCCGCACCGCCTCGGTCACCCGGATCTCCACGGTCTCCTCGTCGGCGCCGAGGTGCACCGTCGCGGTGTCTTCGTCCGGGGTGACCCGAAGGGCGGTCTTGCCGTCGACCGTGTAGGTCTCGATCATGCCGGTGCTCATCAGACGCTGCACGGCCTGGCGGCGGAGGTCTGGGCTGTCCGGGATGCCGTGCCCCTTCCAGCGATGCAGGAAGTAGTGGGCCCCCACGAAGCCGCCGCCCGCGGTGAAGTGGGACTCGGCCCGCCCCAGCTCGCGCAACATCTCGCGGTCGACCGTGTCGTCGTCGGCGTGGCCGACGGGCGCCGTGATCTCCCCGATGCCCTGGTGCCGGAACTCGTCGATATGAGCCAGCAGGTCGATGCGTGACCAGGCCGTGCGGACCAGCGAGCGGGAGAGGCCGTGGTCGCCGAAGGTAGCGATCCATGCCTGCTTGCCCAGGGCGTGCACCGCCGTGAGCGCGGGGGCGAGGTCGAGGTCACCGCTGAACAGCACCGCCACGTCGAACGCATCGCGCACGGCGAGCTGGATGACCTCGGCCACCAGCGACGTGTCGACCATCTTCTCCTCGGTATAGGAGATGTGCTGGTGACAATGGGGACAGCTGCGGGTGGTGGCCCGCCGGTTGAACCGGCGCACGAAGAAGCCCGGGCGCTTCTCCAGCTCCTCGAGCAGGTCGGACAGCGCTCGGCGGTCCGCTCCTTCGTCAGAGGGATGCGGCACGCCGGTGTAGTAGTAGGCGGCGACCAGGTGCGTGCCGCCGACATGCTCGACCGTCCATCGGGCCAGCGCACCGTGGTCGAGCCAGGTGTCCTCCGCCGTGCGGCGGAGGTCCTTCATGTGGTTCTTCCCGTCGAAGAACAGAGCGACGCGCATAGAACATCCTGCAGACGGCCCTCAGAGGAGGGCGCGTGCGTGCATCCTACCAAGGCGGCGCCTGCCTATCGGTCACCCCCGCCGACCATCGGCACGAGCCACCCCTCCAACGCCAGGCTCTCGCGGACCGTGCCGTCCGGCCGACAGGCGAGGACCTCCCCCGTCTCGGTGCGGAGGACCATCCGCGCGCCGTGGTGCGTCCAGATGGCGTCGGCCATCGGCTCGCCTGCGGCACAGTCCATCTCGCTGAGCTGCGTGCCGATCCGGTTCGGGCCCAGCAAGCTCGCCGTAATGAGCACATCGTCCGACGGATGCGCCTGGAGGCTTCGCACGCCCTGGACCGCACGGAATGCGAGGGTGTCCGCGGCGGCCCCGTCGACGCCGCTCCAGCCGGTCACGTCGCCGCTCTCGTTGATGGACAGCACTCGGCCCGCTTGGGTGATGGCCCGGTCAACAAGAGGTGGCCCCTTGATGACGTAGGGCGCCACCGCGCCCTGGGTGCGGGAGACATTCCCGTCGTGCCACAGCGCCCACTGCGACGTGGTGGGGTCGGGCCAGGCCTCGTAGTAGACGCGCCCACCGGGGCCCAGCACGGCCCCGGGGCTGGACGACCCGGGCAGCGGAGCCCAGACGCCGGTGCCATCGAACCACCCCACCCTCCCGGCGACCACTGCGAGCACCGAGCCCTCGTGCATGCCGAAGAGATGGGGTTCGTCGGCCCCCTGTAGCCCCTCCACCCAGGTCACCGGCGGCTGCCCCACCTCCCAGAGCGACACCTGCTCCGCGAACTGCGTCGGTGTGAGCTTGCGGTCCTCGTGCAGCACGGCCGATGTCGCGGTGAGCGGGACAATGCCCTTCAGCGCCCGGCCATCGGGGTGATCCGTCTGGTGCACCGAGGGCGCCAGACCGAGAGTGACGGCGGTGCCCGCGTCCAGGTCCACCACATGGGCCTCGTAGCCGCTGATGGCGTCCAGGTCGCCCCAGGGCGTGGCCTCCACCGCGCGCCCGGTGGTGACCGCGACCACTCGGGCACCGTCGATCACGTGCACATCGCTCAACTTGGCGATGGAGCCCTGCTCTCCATCGACACCCACTGGAGCGCAGAACACCTCCCGATAGACCCAGGTCGTGGCGTCGACCCACCCGATGCAGGTGGGCGAGTAGCCAGCAGGCTGGGTCATCGCGAACCCGTCGCCCGCGGGAACGGGGTAGCCGGTGTCCAGCGACGGGGTGCTGTCGACGGGCGAGGAGTCGACCCGGAGCCCCGTGGGCCCCGTAGGACCGGTCGACGCCGTGGGGGCTGTGTCGCCCGGCGTCGTGCCGACAGCGGTCGAAGTGTCCGACGAGGGGCCGGGGCTGGTCTGGGTGCCCCGCCCTTCCCCCTTCGTCGCGGCAGCGTCTTGGTCACCGCCGCACGCAAGCACTACGACCGCCAGCCACGTCCAACGCATCGGGCCCCCTCTGCCCTGAGGGTACCCGACACGGTGGACGCCACCAGCGTCAGCTCGCGGGGGCCTCGACCGTGGCCATCGAGGACGCCCGGACCAGGAGGTCTTGCAGACGGCGCCCCATGGCTGCGGCGTCGCTCACCGAGCCGTCGAGGAGGCAGGCGTCGTCGTAGAGGAGGCGGGTCATCTGCTCGGCGAGCTCGGTCTGACCACCCTCGTGGAGACCGGCGAGGTTGCGGATCAGCGGATGGCGAGGGTTGACCTCGAGCACCCGCTTCGCCTTCATGCCGGACCCCGGCTGGGCCTGGGCGAGGATGCGCTCCATGTTGGCGGAGATGCCGTCGTCCGCGTCGACCAGGACGCAGGCCGAGTCGGTGAGCCGGCTGGACTCTCGCACATCGACCACGTGCTCGGCGAGGAGGTCCTTCACCCAGGGGGTGAAGGCCTGCAGATCGGCCTTGTTCTCGTCGCTCTCCTCGGCCTCGTCGTCGAGGTCGAGCTCACCGCGGGCCACGGACTTCATGGTCGTACCGTCGAACTCCGTGAGCACCGACATGAGCCACTCGTCGACCGGGTCGGTGAGGAGGAGGACGTCCCAGCCCTTCTTCTGGAAGGCCTCGAGGTGAGGACTGGCCAGGGCGGCATCGCGGCTCTCGGCGGCCAGGTACCAGATGGTGTCCTGGCCCTCGGCCATGGCCTCCTTGTAGGCCGCGAGGGACATCAGCCCCTCGCCATCGCCGTGGGACAGGGCGTTGAAGCGGAGCAACGGCAGCAGCTTCTCCCCCCACTGGAAGCGGTCGTGGTAGTAGCCCTCCTTCAGCAACACACCGAAGTTCCGCCAGAAGGACTCGTAGGTCGACGGCGCGTCGTCGGCGTCCGGGTCTTCCGGAGGTGCGGCCTTGGCCCACTTGCCGAGGTCCTTCAGCACCCGCTTCACCAGTGCGTCGCGGATCTTCTTCACGATGGGCGTCTTCTGCACCATCTCGCGGGACACGTTGAGCTGGATGTCCTCGCTGTCGACCACGCCCTTGAGGAAGCGGAGCCAGTCGGGGAGGAGGTCCTTCGCATGCTCCTCGATGAGGACGCGACGGGCGTAGAGGCGGGGCCCCTTGTTGCCATCGGGCTGGAACAGGTCGTAGGGGCGGCTGTCGGGCACGAACAGCAGCGCGGCGTACTGCAGGGGGGAGTCCACCTTGACGTGGATGCGACGGGCCGGGTCCTGCCAGTCGACGGCCACGGACTTGTAGAAGCCGTTGGCCTCCTCGTCGCTCACCTGGCTCGGGGGCTCGTTCCAGAGGGCCTTGCCGCTGTTGACCTGCTCCTCGCCGAAGTGGATGGGCCAGGCCAGGAAGTTGCTGTGCTTGCGGACGATGGCCTTGATCTTGGCCTCGTCGGCGAAGTCGACGGCGTCGTCGCGGAGGAACAGGGTGATGGTGGTGCCACGGCTGGTGCGGGTGCCCTCCTCCACCGAGAAGGAGCCCTTCCCGTGGCTGCGCCAGCGCACGGGGGCTGCGTCGGGCTCGGAGCTCTTGGTCTCGACGAGCACCTCGTCGGCCACCATGAAGGCCGAGTAGAAGCCGAGGCCGAACTGCCCGATGAGGTGGGGAGCGTCGGCGCCTTCCTCGAGCTGCTGCACGAAGGCCTTGGTGCCCGAGTGGGCGATGGTGCCGAGGTTGTCGACCACTTCCTGCTCGGTCATGCCGATGCCGTCGTCGTCGAGCGTGACCGTCTTGGCGTCGGTGTCGACCGACAGCCGAATGCCCGGGTTCTCGCTGCCGGGAGCGGTCAGGTCGCTCCGGGTGAGGGCCACGAAGCGGGCCTTGTCGAGGGCGTCGGCGGCGTTGGACACCAGCTCGCGGAGGAAGACCTCGCGATCGGAATAGACAGAGTGGATCATGAGGTCGAGGAGCTGCTGGACCTCGGCGCGGAAGCCATGCTCGGTGGCGGCCATGTGGATTCCTCCTTCGGCGGGGCCGGCTGCGACCAGCGGCCCCGTGGGCGATGATGGGTGCCGGAGCGTCCCGGCGATCGCGGGGTGGTTAAGCACCAGGAATCGCGTGGCAACGGCCCGCGGCAGGAGGGCAGCGAATGCACAAGGTCCGATGGTTCCTTCCCGGCGCTGTGGGCATCGCATGCTCGTTGGTCGCGTTGAGCGTCTCGGGGGCCTGCAACAACGGCCCCTCCCAGGTCACCTTCAACGAGGACTACGCCGCCGCCTACTGCGACAAGGCCTCCATCTGCCTGTGGCCCGACCTCGGCGACGACTACGACGCCTGCTTCGACGCCGTCTCCACCTCCATGGAGAGTCTCGAGCGCGAGTGCGGCAACTACAACGACAGCCTCGCCACCGACTGCATCCGCGAGGTCCGGAACATGCACTGCGACGACGGCCTCGACTACCTCGACCCCGATCTCCACCCCTTCTCCTGCCGAGCCGTCTACGACTGCTACGGCACCACCAACTGACCCCACCCCACCCGGGAGCTCCCCGCTTGCCCGCCGTCGACCCCCAGATCACGCGCTTCGTCGACTACCTCGACGCCTCCCCCACGCCCTTCCACGCCGTCTCCCAGGCGGCAACTCTCCTCGAGTCCCATGGCTTCCGTCGCCTCGACCCCTCCTCGGAGCCTCGCGCGCTGAATGTCGGCGCACGCTGCTATGTGCAGGAGGGTGGTCACCTGGTGGCCTTCCAGATGGGCCGCGAGCCGGTCGTGGAGGCCGGCTGGCGCATCGTCGCCACCCACACCGACAGCCCCAACCTCCGCCTCAAGCCGCAGCCCCTGGTGCGCAACAACGGCTACGTGCGGCTCGGGGTCGAGGTGTACGGCGGCGTGCAGATCCCCACCTGGGTCGACCGCGACCTGGGCCTCGCTGGGCTGGTCCACATCCGCGACGGGCACAACGTGGCGTCCCGGTTGATCGACATCCGCCGGCCCCTGTGCCGCATCCCCACGCTGGCCATCCACCTCAACCGCGAGGTGAACACCAAGGGCCTGGTGCTCAACGCCAACAAGCACCTCCCCGCCGTGCTCTCCCTCGACACGGGCGACGACGGCGACGACCCGCTCCGCGAGCTCCTGGCGGCCGAGCTCGACGTGGCCCCCGGCGACGTCCTCACCTTCGACCTCATGCTCTACGACCTGCAGCCGCCCACCGTGGCCGGCAGCCGGAACGAGTTCGTCCACTCCGCCCGGCTCGACAACCTCGCGTCGACCCACGCCGGGCTCGAGGCCCTGGTCGCCAGCCTGCGCGACGACGAGCCCCCCGCCACCACCAACGTCCTGGCCATGTTCGACCACGAAGAGATCGGCAGCCAGACCAGCCGTGGCGCCAACAGTCGCGCCCTCGACAACGTCCTGCGCGCCACCCTCCGCGATGCGGAGCTCCAGGGGGCGGGCACCTACTCTCGCGCCCTGGCCAACAGCTTCCTCGTGTCGGCCGACATGGCCCACGCCGTGCACCCGGGCTGGGCCGACAAGCACGACCAACAGCACATGCCCAAGCTGAACGCCGGCCCGGTCATCAAGACCAACGCCAACAAGCGCTACGCCACCGAAGGCGAGACCAGCGCCCTGTGGGTGATGCTCTGCGAGCGGGTGGAGGTGCCGGTGCAGTGGTACTCCCACCGTGCCGACCTCCGCTGCGGCTCCACGGTGGGCCCGATGCTCGCCGCCCGTCTGGGCGTTCGCACCATCGACGTCGGCAACGCCATGCTGTCCATGCACAGCGTGCGGGAGCAGTGCGGTGCGCTCGACCACCCGATGATGATCAAGGCCATGTCGGCCTTCTACTCGGGCCCCGACGCCTCCTGATCGCCCACCGCGAAGCGATGGCGGAGGCCCTTCAGATCGACGCGGCCTCTCGGGTCGAAGACCACGCCCTCGGCCTCGAGTAGGGCCTGCTGCAGGGCGCCGCGGCCCGTGTCGCCCCGGTAGCTGATGGTGCCCTTGGCGTTGATGACGCGATGCCAGGGCACATCGGTGTCTTCCCCCAACGCCGCGAGGGCCCAGCCCACGTGCCGGGCCACCCGCGGGCTCCCCAGCGCCGCTGCCACGTCGCCATAGGTGGTGACGGCCCCCTCCGGAACCCGGCGCACCACCTCGTAGACGCGGCGGTGGAATCCCTCGGTGACGACGCGACGCTCAGCCATGGGCCAAGATAGCAGGGCACGCGACCGGAGGAAGGCGGCACATGTGGTGGTGGTGGTTGCTGGCCTGCGGGCCCTCCCTGGAGGCGACCGGTCCCGGCGGGATGGTCGGTCATCTGCGCGACGCGACGGGCCAGCCCATCGTGGGGCAGAAGGTGTCCACCCTCGAGACCGACGACGAGACCGATGCCTCCGGTCGCTTCGCGCTGATCTGGCAGCCCCCCAACCAGCACGTGAGCATCCGCCGCCAGGGCCTGGTGATCCAGCGCACCTACCAGTCGGCCGACGAGGGCAAGGTGATCGACCTCACCCTTCCCGAGATGCGCACCACGCTGCTCGCCTGCCCCCCCACCCCCTGCAATGCCGTGCTCCGGTGGGAGCTCCCCGCCCGGTACGAGGCCACCTTGCGCCTCCGCTGCAAGGAGCCCCTGCAGACCCACACCCTGGTGGAGGTGCCGGCGACGCCGCCGCAGGTGCGGTGCACCGTGGGTCGCGGGGCCGAGGAGAAGCCCGTCCCCGTCAGCGTGCTCGACCGCGGCGACACCCTCACCCTGGTGCCCCCACAGGAGCCCGTGACCGTCGAGGTGCGCGCCGTCAGCGGCGATCTGCCCGAGGGCTGCGAGGTCACCGTCGGGGGAACGCTCGCGGAGCGGCAGGGTCTGGGCTTGTTCACCGCCACGGCGACGGGCTCTGTCACGGCCCGGGCGGTGTGTGACGGCCGACCCGCCCGGCCCGCGGTGGTCCGTGCCGACGCCCCCGACCCCTCGGTCACCCTGGAGTGGAGCCCCACCGGGCCCGTCCTCGACCCGGTGCAAGGCTTCGCGGGCACCCTCACCCTGGTGGCCGAAGAGGGGGAGAGCTCGGGCTGGACGCTCCCGGTCGCCCCCGCCGACGACGGTGGCTACTGGCTTCCCCCCTTGTCCGCCGGGCGCTACCGCGTCCTGATGGTCGCCGAGGGCGAAGACGCCGCCCTGCTGGCCACCCCACCGCCGCCGGCTCCCGGGGCCCTGGTGCTCGCGCCCACCGCTGGTGCCTCCTACGTGGGCCGCCTCGTGCTCGCCCAGGACCTCGAGACCGGCACGATTCCGGTCCAGAAGGCTGGGCGCCCATAGCGAGCTAGGCCCTTGCCCGCACCAGCAGGCTGAAGCCGCCGAGCCAGCGCACGGTGGCGTGGGGCCTCCATGCCATGCCCCGCCGGCGGAGACGGTCCATGACGCCCCGCCCCAGGGGCTCGGCCCGGTGGTAGCGCACGTCGTCGATGACGTACCCGGCCGCCTCGAGCCGCTGCAGCGCGAGCTCTCGGGTGTAGAGGTGACGATGACCGAAGCGAGGCCCCACCTGCGTGAGCCGCGGCCCGGGCCGGGCCACGTCCCACACCGACAGGTCGAGCGGGAGCCGAAACAGGAAGCGCTCGGCCCGAGAGCGCAAGGCCGCCAGGAAGGCCAGGTCGTCGGGCACGTGCTCCACGACGTCGAGGCAGAGGAGGAGGTCCGCGGTGGCGTCGGACGCGAGGAAGTCTCCCGTGCGGAAGCGAAGGGCCCGTCCGGCACGCCCCTCGGCCTGCTCGATCGCCCGAGGCGCCACGTCCCAGCCCTCCCAGGCCGTGGCGGACCACTCCGCACCCAGGCGCTGCTGCAGGTGCCACAGCACCCCGCCCGCACCGCAGCCGACATCGACCACACGGGCGGGCGGAGGCAGGTCGCGCAGGAGGGGTAGCACCCCCAGCGCCTTGGCCTCGGCGTCTTCGTGGTGCCAGTTCGGGTGGTCGATCCCGTAGGATCCGTCGCGGTAGCGGTCGCTCACTCTCCACGGATAGCCCCGATGGGTCGATGGGGCGACGCCTGGTCCCGGAGCCTCCGTGTTGCTTCTGCTCGCATCCTCCGCCCTCGCGGGGGGGTACTTCTTCTCCGACGCCGGCATCGTCGCCACCGGACGCGGCGGAGCGTGGATCGCCGGCGCCAACAACCAGTTCGCCCAGTACCACAACCCTGCCGGGCTCATCCGCGTCCGCCGCCCGACCGTGAACGTGGGCTGGTCCGCGGTCCACCAGGATGTCCGCTTCCGGCGCCTGAAGGCCGAGCCCGAGACCGACACCGACCTCTTCTACGAGCCCGTCGAGAACCAGGCCAAGCCCTTCAGCATCCCGCAGCTCGGCTTCACCACGCCGCTGCCCGGCAAGCTCGGCGAGCGCATCGTGGTGGCCGTTGGCTTCATCTCGCCCTTCGCACCGTCGTCGCTCTACCCCGAAGAAGGGCCGCAGCGGTACACCATCAAGGACACCGGCATCTACCAGTTCGGGGTCGGCCCCTCCGTGGCCGTGCGCCTCCACCCCATGCTGACCCTCGGCGCCGGCGTGCAGTGGAGCTACCTGCAGCTCACGGAGACCATCGACATCACGGTCAACGGCATCGACGACCCCACCGGAGACATCGCCGTGGAGGCCGCGGTGGTCGACCCGTCCACCCTCACCGGCAACGTGGGTCTGCTCTTCGACCCCGTCGAGCCCATCACGCTGGGCCTGTCCTTCACCCCGGGGAGCACTTACTCGGCGCGGGGCGAGGGCACCCTCGACTTCACCGGCAATGCCTTCGAGTGGCTGCTGAACGAGCCCACCTACGTCGACGACGACATCGCCCTGGCGATCAGCCTGCCGCACGTGGCCCGGGCCGGGCTGGCGGTGCGGCCCGTGCCCACCCTGGAGATCGAGGGGGCGGTCGTGTGGCAGGGCTGGTCCAGCCTCGAAGACATCGAGATCACCGACATCGACGTGACGGTCGACACCGACAGCTTCCTCATCCCGGAAGACCAGCGGACGGTCGACGAGCGCATCGTGCTGCCCGCGGGCCTTCGCGACACGGTGAGCCTTCGCCTGGGGGCCGAGTGGCAGGCCGACGAGCGGCTCGCCCTGCGGATGGGGGGCTTCCGCGAGACCGGCGCCCTCGCCGACGACGAGGTCAGCGTGGCCCTCGTCGACACCACCAAGTGGCAGCTGGGGGGCGGCGCCTCCGCCTGGACCCGCGACAAGAACTTCCGCCTCGACCTCGCCGCCGCGGTCCTGCTCTTCCCCGACCTCCGCGTGCGGGACTCCACCGTCGACCAGATCGACGCCGGCGTCCTCGACGATGTGGAGCCCGCCATCGTGGGCAACGGCGACCTGTCGTCCTCCGGGTGGGTGCTGGGGGTCCAGGGCAGCTGGTCATTCGGTCGTCCAGCGGACTAACGGGGGCCCATGGAACCCATCCCCGCGCTCATCCTCTCCGGCTACCTCGGCGCCGGAAAGACCACCCTCGTCGCCCACCTGCTGTCCCAAGCACAGAAGGAGGGGATCAAGCTCGCCATCGTGTCCAACGAGTTCGGCGACACCGGCATCGACCGCGCCCTGGTCGACGCTGGGGAAGAAGGATTCGTCGAGCTCGACGGCGGCTGCGTCTGCTGCCGCCTCTCCGATGCCCTCGGCGAGACCGTCCAAGGCATCATCGAGGCCGCCCGCCCCGACCGCCTGGTGCTGGAGTGCAGCGGCGTCGCGCTGCCCGGCGATGTGCAGGTGCAATTCTGGCGCCCCCCCATCAGCGACCTGGTGCGCGAGGAGGTGGTGGTCGTCGTCGTCGACGCCGAGCGCTTCCTCGCCCAGGACGCCGCCGACGATCTCGAGGACACCTTCATGGAGCAACTCGAGGCCGCCGACCTGCTCTTGCTCAACAAGGTCGACCTGGTCGACGCAGCCGCCGCGGGCCGAGCCGAGGCACGGCTCCGTGAGCTGACCGAGGGGCAGCCGGTCATCCGCTGCACCCACGCACGCGTCGACCCGGCCTTGCTCTTCCCCCCGGACCCCGACGGAGCCCGACGTCAGCGGCGCGACGCCGAGGCCGTGCCCCATGCCCACACCCACGAGCGCTTCACCACGCGGGAGCTCAGCTTCCCGGGCGTGGTCGATGGCGACACCGTGCTCGCCGAGGTCGCCAGCCACCAGGCGATTCGCGCCAAGGGGTTCGTTCGAACGGCCCAGGGTGTGCAGGTGCTCCAGGGCGTCGGCGCCCGCATCGAGCTCAGCCCCTTCGCCCGGCCCCTGGCCGACGCATTGATCGGCAAGGTCGTCATCATCCACCGCGAGGAGGGCGTCGATGCCCACGGCTAGCCCCTACCCCACCGCGCTCACCATCGCGGGCTCCGACTCCGGCGGCGGGGCCGGCATCCAGGCCGATCTGAAGACCTTCCTCGACCACCGGGTGTTCGGCATGAGCGCCATCACCTCGGTCACCAGCCAGAACACCCAGGGTGTCCACCGGATCGACCCCGTGCCGGTCGAGGGGCTCGAGGCCCAGCTCGCGGCGGTGGCGGCCGACCTCCCCATCGGCGCCATCAAGATCGGCATGCTCGGCACGGCGGCCCACGTCCTCGCCACGGCCCGGTTCCTCCGCGGCCTGTCCGACCGTCCGCCCGTCGTGCTCGACCCGGTCATGGTGTCGAGCTCCGGCCATCGTCTGCTGGCCCCGGAGGCCGAGGAGGCGCTGCGCACCGAGCTCCTCCCCCTGGCTACGGTCATCACCCCCAACCTCCCCGAGGTGGCGGTGCTGTCGGGCGCCGAGTCCCTCGATCAGCAGCTCGGCTGGGCGTCCTCCCAGGCCACGGCGGTGCTGGTCACGGGAGGCGATGCCACCACCGCCGACGTGGTCGACCGGCTCCTGCGGCCGGGCTGGCCCCCTCGAGCCTGGTCCTCCCCTCGCCTCGGCACGAGGTCCTTCCACGGCACGGGGTGCACCTTGTCCAGCGCCATCGCCGCACGGCTCGCCCACGGTCGGGAGCTCGACGACGCCATCGACGGCGCCATCATGTACGTGCAGGCCCTGATCCGCACGGGCGTGGACCTCGGATCCCCCGGCGGGGGCCACCCTGTGCTGCCCCACGGGCTCGACTGATGCGCCTGTGGGTGTCGATGGGGGTGAAGCGGCACGGACGCCACGACGAGCCCCTACGGCCCCGCCTGGTGGAGCTCGACGCCGACAGTGGCACCGTGGTGCGGCAGCTCGACTGGGAGACCCCCCACACCTGCGGCGCCGGGCTGGAAGTGCACCAGGAGTTCACCGCGGGCCACCTCGCCCCCGACGGGTGCTTCTGGCAGCCCACCCACACCGAGCTGCTCCGGATCGACGTCGACACCATGACCGTGGTGGAGGCACTCGCCCACCCGCTCTTCCATGGCCTCCACAGCGTCACCACGAGCCCCGCCGGCCACCTCGTGCTGTCCGCCGCTGGGCTCGACAGCGTGCTGGAGCTGAGCCGCCGTGGGGAGCTGCTGGCCCACCACTTCCTCGACGAGGGGGGCTTCGCCCGCCGACACCCCCGTCCGCAGGACTTCCGGCACGTCCCCTACGACGCGCTCAAGCCGCACTCCCATCACCCCAACCACGCCCAGTGGGTGGGTGACACGCTGTGGGCCACCTGCTTCGAGACCCGCCGTGCCCATCGTCTCGTCGGCACGGGTCCCGACGTGCTGCTCCCCGAGGGCATCCCCCACGACGGCCGCCTCCGGGACGGCCTGCTCTGGTTCACCCAGGTGGACGGCCGGGTCATCGCCGTGGAGCCCCACAGCGGAGCGCGGGTGCACACGATCGATCTGTCCTCCCTCGACCCGAGTCCGGGCCTCCTCGGGTGGTGCCGTGGCGTGGAGAAGGTCGGTGACCGCCTCTTCGTCGGGTTCACCCAGCTGCGCCGGGCCCGACATCGCGAGGTCGCCCGCTGGCTGCTTCGGGGGGAGCAAGGCCTGAAGCGGCCGTCCCGGGTCGTCGAGGTCGACCTGGCCTCGGGAGGGATCGTGCGCGAGACCGTGCTCGGCAACGAGGCCGGTGGCACCATCTACGGAATCCAGCGCATGCCGTCGTGAGCTTGCCGCCCCATCGCGCATCCAATAGAGCGCGCTGTCTGCCCCTCACCGGGCGCCCAGATTTCCATCGATTCCGAGGTTCACCATGAAGGTCGCCAACTCGCTCCGCAGCCTCAAGAAGCGCCACAAGGACTGCCAGGTCGTCCGTCGCCGGGGCCGCGTGTACGTGATCTGCAAGAGCAACCCGCGCTTCAAGGCGCGTCAGGGCTCCGCCAAGAAGAAGTGAGGGGTGTGCGGGGGCGTCCCCGCGCATACCATGGGTAGCCATGGCCCAGACCTTCCTTCAGCTTCCGCCTGAGCTCGGCGGTCTCCGCTTCGGTCCCTTCGACCAGTGGATTCAGATCGGCTCCGACCCCAAGCGGAATCAAATCGTGCTGGATCCCGCCCACGGCGTGTTCCCAGCCCACTGCGCCATCGGCTGCATGCCCGATGGTCGCTACACGATCACGCCCACCAGTGCCGAGTGCAAGGTGTTCGTGATGCCGGGCGGTCAGGCTCAGGTCTGGCCCGTCACCGGTCCCGTGCAGGCCAGCCATGGCGACATGGTCATCTTCGGCACGCCCTCCGGTCCGCGGTTCCAGATCCTCCGCGAAGGCCCGGCCGTGGCAGCGCCGTCGGCCCGCGAGATCGTCCAGTCCGCCCGTCAGACCGGAGGCGAGAAGGGCTTCGTCGAGGGAGTGTCCAACACCTTCGATGCCATGTTCCGCCCCTCCTCGCGCGGGGGCATCCAAGGGGAGGTCCAGCGCCGCGCCCAGGCCCAGATGCTCGCCAAGGCCGGCCCCATGCGTAGCTTCTACGTCTTCTGGACCCGCTTCCGCTCCGGGGCGTTCAACAATCCGTACTACATCGTGGCGGCCATGTCCGCGATCATCGGCCTCATCGGTACGGGCTCCGTGAGCTGCACCGGCGCGATGTACGCCCTGTGGACGTCCCTGGGCTTCGAGTGGTAGACCGCCCCTCTGGAGCGTAGCTGCGCTCCCTGGAGGTTGCTGTGGCCCACTCCCCGTCCACCCTCGTCGGCATGTCCCTGTCGGCCTTGTCCCTGGTCGCCATCCTCGGCTTCGCCGCCTGCGGCACCAGCGAGCCCGAGACCCCGGCCCCCGAGCCCACCAAGACCGACGTGGCCGAGGCCAAGAAGAAGGTCGACGCCAAGAAGAAGGCCGACCGCAAGAAGCGGCCCGAGGCCAAGCCCGCGCGCGACGTGCCCGAGGCGCCGCAGCCCCGCCCCGACGCCGTCGAGAAGACCTCCACCGGCCTCGAATACTTCGACCTCACCGTCGGCGACGGCATCACCCCGAAGAACGGCGACATGGTCGTGGTCGACTACACCGGCTGGCTCGAAGACGGCTCGATGTTCGACTCGAGCTTCAAGCGCCCCGACCCCTTCGTCTTCCCCCTCGGACAGGGTCGGGTCATCAAGGGCTGGGACGAAGGCGTCGCCACCATGAAGGTCGGCGGCAAGCGCCAGCTCATCATCCCCGGCGACCTCGCCTACGGCGCCAAGGGCCGCCCCGGGCGCATTCCGCCCGACGCCACCCTCATCTTCGAGGTCGAGCTCCGCGACATCCTCTCGGTGCCCGACAAGCCTCGCGAGGTCAGCGACTACCAGACCACCGAGAGCGGGCTGAAGGTCCACGACTTCGAGGTCGGCACCGGCAAGTCCCCCACGGTGGGGCAGCGGGTCTCCGTGCACTACACGGGCTGGCTCACCGACGGCACCCGGTTCGACAGCAGCCTCGGCCGGGGCAAGCCCATCCAGTTCCCGCTCGGCAAGGGTCGGGTGATCAAGGGCTGGGACGAAGGCATCGCCTCGATGAAGGTCGGTGGCAAGCGTCAGCTGTACATCCCCTACGACCTCGCCTACGGCGAGAGCGGCCGCCCCCCGACCATCCCCGCCAAGTCCGACCTGATCTTCGAGGTCGAGCTGGTCGACGCCGATTGACGTAGACTCCCGGTCATGATTGCCCTTCTCGCGACCCTGGCGTTCGCCGACGACCCCGTGAACCCGTTCCGCGAGGCCGACGAGTCCGAGCTGTTCCGCTTCGAGGAGCAGCTCGTCACCGTCGCCTCGCGCTACGCCCAGACGGTCCGCAAGGCGCCCAGCATCGTCGAGGTCGTGACCGCCGAGCAGATCCGTCAGCGTGGCTACCGCACCGTGGCCGATGTGCTCCGCGATCTCCCTGGCATCTACCTGTGGAAGGGCCCGGAGGGCCGCGACCTCGCCGCCTTCCGCGGCGTCGTCAGCGCCGACAACAACAAGCTGCTCGTCCTAGTCGATGGCCAGCCCTGGTACGACGGCGTGTACACCCACGGCTTCGTGGGCGACTACCTCCCTCTGTCCCACGTGCGGCAGATCGAGGTCATCAAGGGTCCGGGCTCCGCCATCTACGGCACCAACGCCTTCTCCGGTGTGGTCAACATCGTCACCTTCGGCGCGGCCGACCTCGAAGGTGGGCGGGTCCGCATCCAGGCGGGCTCCACCGGCCGCACCGACATCGTGGCCACCGCGGGTGGCACCGGGAAGGCCGGCCGCTTCGACACCTCCGTCTCCGTCTACGCCCGGGTCCTCGGCGCCACCGGGCAGGGCCTCACCCTGAACCCCGAGGGCGACGTCGACGTGCCCAACACCGACCCCAAGCGCTCGGTGAACGTCGGCGGGAAGCTGCAGCTCGCCGGCCTGCAGGTGCAGGTGCATCACGTCGACTACCAGCACACCTACCTGTACAACGGCCGGGCCGACCCGTACGAAGCCCTCGCGCGCACCATCGACACCTTCGACCTGTCGTACCACAACACCTTCGTCGATGCCCGCTACGACCTCGCCATCGGCCGAGACCTCACCCTCACGCCCTACCTCTCCAGCCAGTACCACGACAACCCCTCCAGCTACTTCTACGGGGGCTCGGTGTCGGTCGACCCCGACACCCTCGAGGCGAGCCAGTTCCTGGTCACGGTCGACGCCGAGAAGGTCACCCGCCGCTGGAGCACCGGGCTCGATGTCGAAGCCCGCCCGGGTCTCGACCACGTCGTCGTCGGCGGCGCGGGTGTCGAGGAGACCGCGGTCTACCGCTTCTTCGACCAGGCCCATCCCTATGGTGGCGAGCCCTTCATCCAGAACGGCTTCGCCATCTACGACGGCTGCGGGCAGGTCGCCGGCCTCTACGACAACCGCCGCGAAGACTGCTCGCTGCCCCGCATCCGCAACTTCTTCGCCTACAGCCAGTACACCTGGACGGCCCTGCCCTCCCTGGAGTTCACGGCCGGCGCTCGCCTCGACAAGCGAGTGCCCGTCAACGAGGGCGAGCAGGGAGACGACGGCACCTTCGTGCTCTCGGTGAGCCCACGAGCGGGCGTGCTGCTGGTGCCGAACGACCAGATCACCGCCAAGCTCCTCTACGGCCGCGCCTTCCGCGCCCCGAACGTCCGGGAGCTGCTGGTCATCGCGGAGCAAGACGCCAACGGCGAGTACAACTTCTCCACCGGCAACATCAACCTGCTGCCGGAGAACATCCACACCGTGGAGGGGGAGCTCACGGCCGAGGTCGTGGAGGGTGTGAAGCTCCGCGCCGATGGCTCGTACAGCCAGCTGAACAACGAGATCGACAAGATCCCCCCTGGGGTCTACTGCAACCTGCCGGGCGCCCTGCGGGTGGTCGGAGCCGAGGCCGGGGCCGATGTCCAGTCCGGGCCGCTCTCCGTGAACGCCACCTACGCCCTCACCCTGGCGCAGTACGCCAACGAGACACAGCTCGACCCCGAGGTCTGCAACTTCCCCTGGAGCCAGCCCTACGGCGGTCGCACCCAATACGAGTTCCCGCCCCACATGGTGAAGGCCCGGGCCGGCTGGGCCTTCACCGATCAGCTCTCGACCTGGCTCTTGAGCGAGGTCTACAGCGCCCGGCCACGCCGCGAGTGGTCCCCCGATGCCAAGCTCGACGACGGCGAGGCGTTCGCCCTGCTCCACATGGGCATGAGCTTCGACGAGCTCGGCCCCGGCGAGAACGTGCGGGTGGGTGCCAGCGTGCGCAACCTGACCGGCGCGAACTGGAACTACGGGGTCTACCGCGACGATGCGAACGACCCCGACGTGATCCGCCCCAACCAGGGCGAGAGCCGCTCCTTCCTCTTCGACGTCGAGGTCGGCTTCTGAGCGTCAGGCGGCGTGCCGCACCTCGGGCACGTCGATGACGACCCGCGTCCCCTCCCCTGGGGTCGACCGCACCTTCACGCTGCCCCCCACGTCCTCCACGGCCGCCAGCACCGCGGACGTGCCGACACCCCGGCCCGACATCTCGTCCACGGAGGAGCGGGTCGACAGCCCCTCGTGGAACAAGGCGCGCAGCAGGTGGTCGTCGGTGTAGGTGGGGAGGCCGTGGTCCCAGGCCGCGGCGCGCACCGCATCCCAGTCGACCCCGCGGCCATCGTCGGCGAGATCGCAGCCGCCGAAAAGCGGCTCTCCTGGCTCGCCGGCGTCG
>ENA-OWNT01000775-OWNT01000775.1-seawater-metagenome-genome-assembly--contig:-NODE-775-length-57523-cov-17.519357_pt1 | contig 57523 bp, 54 predicted proteins | sample MGYA00238136_ERZ651165 | MGnify/ENA primary metagenome ERZ651165 (study PRJEB26861, sample SAMN08777766) | seawater metagenome | isolation source: coastal seawater | place: USA: Florida | collected... | reverse complement strand
TGCTCCACCTCGGCCGGGTAGATGTTCTCCCCGCCGGAGATGATCATGTCCTTGAGCCGGTCGGAGATGAACACGAAACCGTCCGGGTCCTTGTAGCCCATGTCACCGGACTTGAACCAGCCGTCGGCGGTGTAGGACTCCGCCGAGGCCTCGGGCCGGTTCCAGTACTCGGGGATGACGTTGGGACCCTTGATCTGGATCTCCCCCACCGTTCCGGGCGCGGCGGGACCGGCCGCCGGGTCCACGGGATCGGCCACCCTGACATCCGTGAAGAAGTGCGGCAGCCCCGAGGATCCTGCCTTGTCCCGCGACCTGGCCGCCGGCAACGTGGTGGCGCCCGGGGCCGTCTCGGTCATGCCGTAGCCGTTGGAGAAACGCAGCCCCCGCCGTTCGTAGGCGTCCAGGACGCGCAGGGGCACGGCGGATCCGCCGCACGTCAGCTTGTTCAGGGAACTGAGGTCAGTGGTGTCCCAGTCCGGGTGCTCGCACAGCATCTGGTAGGTGGTGGGCACTCCGCTGATCGTGGTTGCGCGGTGCTGCTGGATCAGCTCCAGCGTCCGGCGGGGATCGAACTTGGCTTCCAGGACCACGGTGCCGCCCTTCAGGAGCGTGGGCAGGACGCCCATGTCCAGGGAGGCGACGTGGAACATCGGGGAGATCATGAGGGCCACATCGGTGGAGGCAAAGTCGAAGTCGACCAGCACGTTGACGCAGTTCCAGGTGATGTTGCCGTGGGTCAGGAGCGCCCCCTTGGGGTTTCCGGTGGTTCCGGAGGTGTACAGGATCATGGCGGCGTCGTCCAGGCCCACGGGCTCGTCCGGCGGCAGTGCCGCGCCGGAGGCGATCACCGCCTCAAACGCCTCCATGGCGGTTCCGCCGGCCGGACCACCGGCCCCAACGCCGCCGTCGGGAATGCCTGAAAGGGGCACTGTTGAATCCTCGACGACGATCCGTGGACCCACAGCGGTCCCCGCTGAGCCGCTTTCCGCGAGCCCCGCGAGCGCCGCCGAGTGGACCAGCAGGACAGCGCCGCTGTCCCGGAGCTGGAACTGGATTTCGGGCGGTGCGAGCCGGGTGTTCAGCGGGACGAAGACCGCTCCGGCCAGGCCGGCGGCGAAGAGGGTCTCCAGGAAGGAGGGATCGTTTTCGCCCAGGTAGGCAACCCGGTCGCCCTTGGCCACGCCGCGGTCCCGGAGGGCGTTGGCGAGCCGGGCGGAGCGTTCAGCGAGCTGGACGTAGCTGAGCTCCTTCTCCCCTGCGATCACGGCGGTCTTGGTGCCCGACTTCGGGCGGCGCCGTTGCAGCCACGAGCCGATGCCAAAATTCTCCACGGAAAATCCTTTCTAATTAGACGGTAGCGCCAGCGGGCCGGGTTAGGACCCGACAGTCTGCAGATCGTTGTTCTTCGGCTCACGGGTCAGCAGGATGAAGACGATCGACACGACGGACATGACGGCCAGGTACCAGACCACGGCGGCGGTGTTCTGTCCGGAGTCCTTGAAGATCTGCGCCACGATGCCCGGCGTGAATCCTGCCCCGAGGAGGGTGGCGAGCTGGTAGCCCAGCGAGGCGCCGGTGTAGCGCGAGGTGGTACCGAACTGCTCGGACACGAAGGCCGCGAGCGGGCCGAACAGGGTGGAGTGGATCATGAGGCCGATTGCGAAGGCCACGAAGATCAGCCCGATGTTGTTGGAGGACAGGAGCTGGAACATCGGGGTGAGGTAAAGGATGAAGAGCACCAGGCCGCCGATCATCACGGGCCGCCGGCCCAGCTTGTCGGAGAGCCGGCCGCCCATGATCACGAACGCGATGGACACGAAGGAGGCTGCCGCGAAGGCGTAGAGCACGCCCTGGCGGTCGGCACCCTTGGACACGGCATAGGTCACGGAGAACGTCGCCAGCACCACCTGGAGGGCAAAGCCCGCGGCACCCGCCAGCATGGTGAAGATCAGTGTCTTGGGCCGGCGCAGGACCTGCAGAAGGGGAATCTCGCGGCGCACCGGCGCGCCGCCCTGCGCTGTCCGCTGTTGTTCGGCTTTCTGTTGCTCGGCTTTCTCTTGCTCCAGTGCCGCCTTGAAGATGGGGCTTTCGGAGACCTTGAGCCGGACAAACATGCCGACGCCCAGCAGGACAAAGGACAGCAGGAACGGCACGCGCCAGCCCCAGGCCAGGAACTGCTCGTTGGGCAGGGCCGCGAAGGCGCCCATGACCAGGGTGCCCAGCACCGCGCCGGTGGGGGCGCCGGCGTTGACGAACGAGGCTGCGAAGCCGCGCTTGCCCGATTCCGAGTGCTCCAGCGCCATGAGGGCGGCGCCGCCCCACTCGCCGCCCACGGCGATGCCCTGGCAGACGCGGAGGATCACGAGCATCACGGCGCCCCAGGCTCCGGCAACCGCGGCCCCGGGCACCAGCCCGATCAGGGTGGAGGCGATGCCCATGACCAGCATCGAGACGATCAGCATGTTCTTGCGTCCGAGCCGGTCGCCGAAGTGGCCGAAGATGATGCCGCCAAGGGGCCGCGCCACGTAGCCGGCGGCGAACGTGCCGTAGGCGGCCACCACCCCCACCCACTCGTCCATGCCGGTGAAGAACACCTTGGGAAAGACCACGGCGGCGGCCGTGGCATAGAGCAGGAAGTCGTAGTACTCGATGGTGCTGCCGAGATAGCTGGAGGCAATGACCGTCCGTGCTTCACGGCGACGCGTGCCCGCGTCCATGGCCTGCAACTGCGAAATTTGGGACATCGTTGTTCCTTTATGTGCAGAAGATATGGGGTGCAGAGGGATGGTGGGGTGGCCGCGGCGGCTTACTTGTAGAAGCGGGCGAGGAACTCGGCCACGACGGCGGGGCGTTCCTGGCCTTCGATCTCGATCGTGTTGGCCACCTTGATCTGGGCGCCGCCCTTGACCTCGGTGACCTCGGCGATGGTGGCCCGCATGCGGATGCGCGAGCCCACCGTGACCGGCGAGGTGAAGCGGACCTTGTCGAGGCCGTAGTTGACCTTGGTGGTGACGCCGTCGACGTCGAACAGCTCTCCCCAGAACGGGATGATGAGCGAGAGGGTGAGGAATCCGTGGGCGATCGGGGCGCCGAAGGGGCCGTCTTTGGCGCGTTCCGGGTCCACATGGATCCACTGGTCATCGCCCGTGGCGTCGGCGAACTTGTTGATCTGTTCCTGGGTGATTTCGCGGTAGTCGGTGACACCGAGGTCGGTGCCGGCGAGGGTGAGCAGTTTGTCGAAGTCGACGACGAGGTTGGGCATCTTTGGCTCCTGTGCTGGTTGGTGAGTTGCGGAAGTACGACGGCGGTGCGGTACTGCCGCCGTCGGGTGCGAGTTGGTGTTCAGTTCAGTTCGGTTCAGTTCGCAGCGGCTTAGCGGGTGAAGGCGCTTTCGCCGGTGAGGGCACGGCCGACGATCAGGGCGTTGATCTCGTGGGTGCCCTCGTAGGAGTAGACGGCCTCGGCGTCGGCGTGGAAACGCGCGACGTCAGTGTCCAGCGTGATCCCGTTGCCGCCCACCACTTCGCGGGCCAGCGCCACGGTCTCGCGCATCAGCAGGGACGTCTGCATCTTGGCCAGGGCGGAGTCCTGGTCGCGGTAGATGCCCTTGGCCTGCTGTTCGGTCAGCCGGACCACGAGGGACAGGGACGCGGTGACGTTGCCGAGCATCCGGGCCAGCTTTTCCTGGACCAGCTGGAAGGAGCCCAGCGGACGGCCGAACTGCTGGCGCTCCGTAACGTAGCGGAGCGCGGCTTCGAAGGCCCCGGCCTGGATGCCGGTGGCGATCCACGCGACGTCCGAGCGCATGGCCCGCAGCATCGCGGCCACGTCCCGGAAGGAGTTCACGTTGTGGAGCCGCCTGGCCTCGGGAACGCGGACGCCGTCGAGGGTGATGTGGGCGTTCTGCATCATCCGCAGCGCGGTCTTGCCGTGGATCTTCTCCAGGGTCACGCCAGCGGCCTCACGGTCCACGAGGAAGGCCTTGACCTGCCCGTCGGCCGTATCGCGGGCGAAGACGGCCAGGACGTCTGCCGTGGCGGCGCCGCCGATCCAGCGCTTCGCACCGTCCAGGACCCAGGTGTCGCCGTCCGGGCCGGACTCACTCCCCCTTTCCCTGCGGGCCGTGGTGGAGAGCCCGCCGGCGATATCCGAGCCGGACTCCGGTTCGGTGAGCGAGAAGACGCCCTTGAGCGAGAAGTCGATGACCTTGGGCATCCATTCGGCCTGCTGTTCCGCGGAGGCGCCGACCCGGATGGCGGTCCGGAACAGCCCTGCCTGGGCCGTGTAGAACGTGGCCAGCGAGGCGTCCGTCCGGGCGAGTTCGAAGATCCGGAACCCCTGGTAGATGCCCCGGGCAGGTGTTCGCTCGGCGCCCGCGGTGCCGGTCAGTTCCGCCGGTTCCATGATGTCCAGGTCGATCAGCGGCCGGGTCAGCTGGTCCGGGAACTCGCCGCGCTCCCAGTAATCGGCCAGGAGCGGGCGGGCCTGCGTGTCCAGGAATTCCCGCAGCCGCCCCAGCACCCTCCGCTCCCCGTCGGTGAGGAGGGACTCGGCGTCGTAGTAGTCGCAGACGCCGTACAGCCTGGTCTGGTTTCCGGTCGCCACTGACACCTCAACCACCCAGCCCGAGCAGGCGGACAGCGTTGTCCTTGAGGATCTTGGGCCGGACCTCGTCCTTCAGGGGCAGGTCCGCGAAGGCGCCCAGCCATTTCTGCGGGGTGATCAGGGGGAAGTCGGTGCCGAACAGGACCTTGTCCTGCAGGACCGAGTTCGATGCCTTCACGAGGGATTCCGGGAAGTACTTCGGCGACCAGCCGGAGAGGTCGATGAACACGTTGGACTTGTGCGTGGCGATCGAGTTCGCCTCGTCCTGCCACGGCACCGAGGGGTGCGCCATGATGATCTGCAGGCCCGGGAAGTCCGCGGCCACGGCGTCGAGCAGGAGCGGGTTGGAGTACGCCAGCTTGATGCCGTAGCCGCCGGGGAGCCCGGCGCCCATGCCGTTCTGGCCCGTGTGGAAGATGGCCGGCAGGCCCAGTTCCTGCAGGGCTTCCCAGAGCGGGTAGAACTGCTCGTTTGAGGGGTCGAAGCCCTGCAGGCTCGGGTGGAACTTGAACCCGCGGGCGCCGAGGTCGATTGCCTGGTGCTTGGCGCCCTGGATGGCCTCGGCGCCGGTGCGGGGGTCCACGCTGCCGAACGGGATGAGGACATCGTTGTTCCGCGCCGCCCCGGCAATGAGGTCCGGGATGCTGTTCGGCTCGTGCTTGAGCTGGGTCCGGGCGTCGACGGTGAAGACGACGGCGGCCATGTTCAGTTCCCGGTAGACCTCGGCGATCCGGTCCAGCGACGGGCTCCGGTCCTCGGCCTTGAAGTACTTGGCGGAGGCCTCGGTAAGGGCCGCGGGCAGGGATTCGTGGCCGTGGCCGTCCACTTCGAGGTGGACGTGCATGTCGATCGCGTCGAGTTTTGCGGCGTCGATGCCGAGTTCGTAGCGCTGAGCGGACATGTCAGCGAACCTCCGCCGGTTCGGGCTGCAGTTCCTGTGGCAGCGGCAGGAAGTCCTCGCCGACGCTTTGCAGCTTGTCGCCGAAGAGCGCCCCGAAGTTCTCCACGAGGTCCTGGTAGCCCCAGCCGCCCGCACGGTATTCGGTGGCGGCGGCCTCGGGGTGGGTCCAGAGCTGCAGCCGGTCTCCGCCGGCGCCGATCGCCTGGCCGGTGATTCCGGCGGCCGCATCGGAGGCGAGGAACGCCACCAGCCCGGCGACGTCGTCGGCCGTGCCGAAGCCGAGGTCGTGGCGGAAGAAGGCCGGCATGGCCTCGCCGCGTTCGTCGGCCTCGACGGCTTTTTGGAAGTACGGGACGGTCTTGGTCATGGCGGTGGCGGCCACCGGGATGACGGCGTTGGCCGTGACGCCGGCTTTCTTCATTTCCAGGGCCCAGGTGCGGACCATGCCCACGATTCCGGCCTTCGCGGCGGCGTAGTTGGTCTGGCCGAAGTTGCCGCGCTGGCCGGTCGGGGAGCCGATGGTGATGATCCGGCCGGCGATGTTGTTTTCCTTGAAGTAGCCGAAGGCCTCCCGGGCGCAGGTGAAGGTGCCGCGCAGGTGGACGTTGATCACGGCGTCGAAGTCCTCGTCCGTCATCTTCAGCAGGCTCTTGTCCCGCAGGATTCCGGCGTTGGTGACCAGGATGTCCAGCCGGCCGAACTCCGTGACGGCTGCCTGCACCAGCTGCCGGGCAACCTCGGAGCTGCCCACCGGGGCGACGACGGCGGCGGCCCGGCCGCCGTCGGACTCGATGGTCCGGACCGCTTCGGCGGCGACGCCGGCGTCCACATCGTTGACGACGACGGCGGCGCCCTGCCGGGCCAGCTCCCGGGCGTAGGCCAGGCCGAGGCCCCGGCCGCTTCCGGTGACGATTGCTACTTTTCCTGACAGGCTCATTGCCGCTCCTTTGCTAGCTGCCGTGTGCATCCGGCCCTGCGGCATGGGATGCTGTTCTTCATCCATGAAAATATGGATAGTTGAAAAAGTCAATGATTTATTTTTTGGACTATGGGAGTTGGCATGCCGACCGAAGTTGATGTTGGGCCGGGCGCCGAACCGGCGGAGAAGCTCATGGCGGCGACCATCAGCCAGGACGCGGGTTTCCTGCTGGCCAAACTGCATGCCGCCGGCTCGGTCCTGAACAACCGCGCGCTGGCCGGGTTCGGCCTCAAGGAGCGCTCTTATTCGGTGCTGGCCCTGGCCAATAGCGAGCTGGAGCCCACCCAGCGGGAGATGGCCGAATTCCTCAGCCTGGACCCCAGCCAGATCGTCGCGTTGATCGACGAGCTGGAGAAACGCGGCCTGGTGATCCGGGCCCCCGGGAAGCAGGACCGGCGCGCCAAGATCGTCTCGGCCACCAAGGAAGGCGCGGCCGTCTTCCGGCAGGCCGAGGCCGCGGCGCGGGAGGCCGAATCCGCCGCCCTGACCGGCCTCAGCGGCATCGAGATCGCGGCACTCAAGGGGCTGCTGCGTAAGGCGCTGTGGGGACCGGCGGCTTGATCGCGGAACCGCTCTTTCCGGTGTCGGAGGACTAGCCTTGGGGCAGGAGGAGCCATGACCGTTCGGAGCGCCGGCATACTGCTGTACCGGCTGGGCAGCACACCCCTGCAGGGCAGTTCTTCCCGGCGGGAAAGTGTGCCCCGGCTGGAGGTCTGGATAGCCCGCATGGGCGGACCGTACTGGGCCGGCAAAGACGCCCGCGCCTGGTCCGTCCCCAAGGGCGAATACCCGGACGGCGAGGACCCGCTGGCAGCCGCGCGCCGTGAGTTCGCGGAGGAAATCGGCACTCCGGCACCCGGCGCCGCCTACCACCGGCTGGGCGATTTCCGGCAGCCCTCGGGCAAGGTCATCACGGTTTTCACGGCCGAGTCGGACTTTCAACCCGAACGGATCGTGAGCAACACCTTCACCCTGGAGTGGCCGAAGGGATCCGGCACAATCCGCAGCTTCCCGGAGATCGACCATGCCGAATGGTCCACGGAGGCAGAAGCCCGGGTCCGGCTGGTGAAGGGCCAACTGCCGATCCTCGACGCGCTGCTCCTGCACCTCGGGTCCGGCGCGGCAGCATCCGGAGAACAACATCTGAAGGAATCTCAATGATGTTGTCAACGGTTGCTGGCGTGCCGCCGGGGTGCCCCGGCCGGTGGAAGCCGGGACACCAGAGGTGTTTCCAGGCGGTCCAGTCGGGATAGGCCACAAGTCATCCGGTGCGCTGCCGTCCGCAGGACGGTTGAGCCGGTGGAGCGGGCGCGTAGTACCCAACGGACAGCAGCAAAGAAAGAAACTGCTTGTGCTACCCGAGCGCAGCGAGGCCCTTTCGTTCTTGTTTGATACCGCTGGAAGAGGGCGCCGGATGGTGCCCGCATGGCCCTCCGCCCTGTCCGTTCTTGGGCTTGCTGACGGGCGTGATTAACCGGCCCGCCCCGGTTTTCTCTAGAGTGGAGAGCGGCAGCATTGGATGGAAGGGCGGCGATTGGCATGACGGCTCCGTTCCGCTTCCCCCGTGCCGTTGCCTTTACCGCCGCCATGTTCGCTCTGGCCGCCGGAGCCCACGTGCTGGCCGGCGGTTCCCTGCCCGGACCGGCCATCTTCGCCGGCCTTGTCGCCCTGGTGCTGGCACCGGTGATGATCCTGGCCAACATCAGGATCACCGCCCCGGTGATGGCCGCGCTTCTCGGCGCCGGCCAACTGGTCCTGCATGAGGCCTTCAATGCCCTGTCGGCATCAGCAGGGTTCACTCCCGTTGTCGGCGGGCATCTGCACGGCACCGGGCCTGTCCCCCCTTTGGCGGGGGCTGTGATGCCGGAGCAGGCCGCAGCCCTTGGGGTCCTGATGCTGATCCTGCACGCCGCAGCGACGCTGGTCGCCGCACTGGTCCTGGCCCGGGGCGAGGCAGCCGTGTGGGCGCTGGCCGCGTGGCTGCGACCCTTGGTGCGGATCCTGACGGGGGTGGTCATTCCCGACTGGCCGCACCTTCCAGCACCACAAGTCATCGTCATTCCTTCCCGGTGGAGGAGCCTCCGGCTGCCGGCCCTGCGCGGGCCGCCGCCCGTTCAGCCCGCTCTTTGAGCGGCACCTGAACCCTCGCCGCTGACCCCGCCGGCCCTGCCCACAGGCAAGGACTCGCTGCCGGGAGTCTGCGCGTTTCCCTCTCTTGCGCCGCCGCACGAGCGGCCCGCTGGCGCACCCCTTTTTGGAAGGCATGTTCATGAAGAGCTCAATCCGTCGTACCCTCAAAACCCTTACCGCCGTCACCGCGACGGCCGGGATGATCGCCCTGGGCGCCACCGCCGCCTCCGCCCACGTCACCGTCAACCCTGACGACACCGGCGCCAACGGCTACACGCACCTGACGTTCAACGTCCCGAACGAATCCCCGACCGCGAAGACCAGCAAGCTCGAGGTCAAGCTGCCCACCGACACCCCGTTCACCTCGGTCTCGGTCAAACCCGTTGAGGGCTGGAGCGCCCAGGTCATCACCAGCGACCTGCCCAAGCCTGTCACCGTGTCCGGCACGACCGTGACCAAGGCCCCGAGCTCCGTTGTGTGGACCGCCGATGCAACGCACCAGCTCGGGCAGAACGAATACCAGGCGTTCTCACTCTCCGTGGGCAAACTCCCGGCCGCCGGGACGACCGTGACCCTGAAGGCTGCCCAGACCTACACCGACGGGACCGTCGTGAACTGGGACGAGGAGAGCGCCGAGGGTCAGCCTGAGCCCGAGCACCCGGCCCCGTCCTTCACCACCACCGCCGAAGACGGAACCGCCCCCGCTGCATCTCCGGCCGCAGCATCCCCGGCGGCCGCGGGCCAGACCTCGGAGACGTCCAGCGATCCGGCAGCGGTGTGGGGCATCGTCCTGGGCGCCGCCGGATTCGTCCTCGGCGCAACCGCGCTGGGACTGGTTCTCGCCGGCCGGCGCACCCGCACCGCAGCCAAGTAGCACCGCACCCCGGGGGCTGTGGCGGGACAGGCAACGTCCCGCCACAGCCCCGGCGTTCCCGGCCCCTGAAAGGACCTCCCATGAAAACGACTCACCGTCGCGGTCCGGGAAGCTGGCTCGCCCGATGCCTGCTGACCCTCGCCACGGCAGCGTCCCTGATGATTCCCGCCGCCGCGGCGCAGGCCCACGATGTCCTGGAGGCCACCGACCCGGCCAACGGCTCCACGGTCCGGACGGTTCCCGCGAAGATCGGCCTGACCTTCGACCACACCCCGATTGCCATCGGTTCCGTCGTCCGCGTCGAAGACGCCACCGGCACCAACCAGGCCGACGGGCCCGTGACAATTGTCGATAACCACGTCACCCAGGCCGTCAAAACCGACGCCCCGGAAGGCAAATACACGGTCATCTGGCGGGTCGTTTCATCCGACGGCCACCCCATCGAAGGAACCTTCACGTTCACCGCCGACGCCGCCAGCACCCCCGACATGGCAACGCCGGCTCCAGCCCCCGCCGCGCCAGACGCCGGGACGGGCCTCCAGACCGAACTGATCACGGCGGCAGCAGTCGCGGCGGTCCTGATAATTGCGTTGGTGCTGGCGGGGATCTTCATCAAGCGCCGGCTCCGCAGCCCGGAATCCCGGCGGTAACCAGCCAGATCGCCTGACCCGCACAAGCCTCCCTGCGGCCACGATCAGCTCGCTTCGGTCACTGCCGCGCTGCCGCGGGCATGCTGTTTCGTCAGCCATGCCACCAGCCACCAGAAAGTCAACACCTTGACCGAACCGGTTGTGTGCGTAGCCTTGGCCTATGGGACTCATCTACGACGACCCGGAACTGGATCCTGACACTGATGCGGCCCGCCGCGAAGGACTCCGCACCCTGAAACGTGCAGGATCCAGGCCGGCGAAAATTCGTGCCATCGGCATCTACTCCTTGATTGCCGCGATCGTAATTCTTGGACTTACGTTTTTCATTTTCCGGCCGGACGTGACGCCGATTCCGACCCCTGCGTCGCCTCCAGCACAGTCCACCGCCCCAGTGAGCAATCCTCCGGAGGCATCCGCGCCGACAGCGGGTAGTCCTCCGGAGGCGGCCGGCCCCGCAGTGAGCAATCCTTCGGTGACCGGGCGTGCTACTTACCAGAAGGTTCCGAATCAGGTGCTTTTTGCGCTCGACAGTGCCGGCAACCCGAATATTTCCGGCAACCTGACGAACATCGCCCAGGGCGACACCGGAGACTGCTATTTCCTGGCGGCCCTGCTGACAGTGGCCGCCAAGGCGCCCGACACCATCTTGAACATGGTTCATGACAACGGCGACGGCACCTACACCGTTTCGTTTCACAGCAAGTACGACGGGGCGCCCAATCCGGTGACGGTGACGGTCAACGGTGACCTTCCGTACCGGCGCGGCAAACCCTTCCAAAATGGCATCGAAAATATCGACGGCAAGAACGTTTCATGGGCGGCGATTATCGAAAAAGGATGGGCGGCCGCGAACGGCAACAGCTACAACGGCATCGAGGGCACCGACCTCAGCGACATTCAGGACCACGATGTGCATAATGCCCTCTATGCCATCACCGGCGAGGTGCCCATCGACCGCAACCCAGGCGGGCCCATGACGGGAGTGAGCTTTGAGCAGATGCAGCAGGACGTTAAGAACGGCCTCGTGACGCTGGGGACCTCCAATGCCGACGGCAAGCTGGTATCCAACCACGCCTACGCATTGCTGGGCGTCAATTCCGCCGACCAGACCGTCGTGGTAGCAGATCCGGAGGGCGGCCAGGAGACGCTGTCGTTTGCGACCTTCCAGTCCACGAACATCAACCAGTACATCGCTATACCCTCCTATCCCTGAGAACCGGGCCGTCGAACCAATAAGGCGGTCAGCAGGCCTGGCGGCAGAACTTGCCGCTGCCGTCGTATTCGCATGACTGTGAGCCCGGCCGCTGCGGACAACAGATGCGCCCCGGGGCCTGCGATGCCTCCCCTTCGGCCGCTTGGACCTCCCGGCCGGCGCCCCTCCGACCCGACGGGGCACTCAATCCCCGCTGCCATCCGGGCGAGGGCATACCCGGGCTTTCGCCGTCCGCCCCCTGCCCACAGCGGCTGCCGCATGAAGCCGCCGCCGTCACAGTGAGTCGATGAAGCGTGCCCGGAGGTATGGTTAATGCGATCGATTCTCATTAGAGTGGCAGGGGTTATCAATGCAGGACAAAAAACATCAGTGGCGGCGGCGGGCTGTTCTGGGCGCGGCGGGCGGGAGTGTGCTGGTGCTGTTGCTGGCCGGCTGCGGGTCTGCCGGCAGTGGAACGGCACCCGCGTCCGCATCCGGGGGACCCGTGGAGGTGGCCACATCGACGGACGTCTACGGGGACATCGCGAGCAGCATCGGCGGGGACAGGGTCCATGTGACGCCGATAATCCACAGCGTCTCGCAGGATCCGCATTCCTACCAGGCCACCCCACAGGACAGGCTCACGGTCTCCAAGGCCAGGATCCTGATCGAGAACGGCGGCGGGTACGACGACTTCTTCAGCACCCTGGCCGCGGACGGCACCGGTGAGCACCAGCTCGTCAACGTCACCACGCTCTCCGGGCTGGCACCGGACACCGGCACAGCTGCCCCGGGCAGCGCAGGGGCCGCGGAATTCAACGAGCACCTCTGGTACAACTTTGAGACCATGAGCACGCTGGCGGACACCCTATCGGAGGACCTGGCCCGCATCGACCCGGCCGGGACGGCCGCATTCACCGCCAACGCCGACCGGTTCAAAGCCGAGCTCGGAAAGCTCAAAGAACGCACCGCCGCCCTGAAGCAACGCCATGCCGGCGAAGCGGTCGCGATCACCGAACCTGTCCCGCTCTACCTGCTCGACGCTGCCGGACTCGTGAACAAGACCCCGGACGAATTCAGCCACGCCATCGAAACCGGCGACGACGTCCCCGCCACAGTAATGAAAGAGACCCTGGACCTGATCGAGGGCAGGTCAGTGAAGATGCTGGCCTACAACGCCCAGACCGAAGGCCCGCAGACATCGGCCCTTAAGGACGCGGCAACCAGGGCCGGCGTCCCGGTGGTCAACTTCACCGAGACCCTTCCCGACGGGAAGAACTACCTGCAATGGATGAGCGCAAATGTCGACAGCGTCGAAAAAGCGCTTCAGCCCTAGACCCGGGAACCCGGGGCCATTGGCCCGGCCCTATCCGGATGCCCGGACCGCGTGCTGACGCCCCGTCATGGGGCGCCGCAACCAGGCGGCCCCGGCCCTTACATGCCGGCGTGCCAGGTATTTTCCGGGTCGGGGCTCCGGGTGCTTTTCAACTCTCAGTGCTCGTCATAGTGATCGCCATGGAGGGCATGCTTGCGTCCGTCGTGAACATAGTCCACATGCCCCTCGTGCTGGACGGCCTCGTGCCCGCAGGCGGGCCCATGCTCGTGCTCGGCGATGCCATGTTCGGCGTGCTTGTCTTCGGGTTCGGCACTCATGGCTGGTGCTCCTGACCTGCGGCTGGTTTTGGTTTCCGGAAGGGTTCCCGGACTGGCGCGCAGGGCTCCGGCGCACCGCACCGATCATTCTCCGGACCGGTACCGGACACGCACGGCGCCCTCCGCGAAGCACCCTCAGGTGCCGGGAGACCGGCGGCCGCAGCCGCCCGCCGGCCTGGGCATGAACACCGGCCGGGCCGCCGTGACTTAACTGCGATGCACCGCCAAGAGGCAGGAATGGCTCCGGGACCTCTGCGGCGCCCACAGTTCAAGCCAAGCACCGGTCCACCCGGGACGCATCAGCCTGCCGTCCGCGGGTCCGGCGCGCCCTGTGGTCCGACCCGGACGGCTACGAAGCCGGGATACTTCCCCGCCACCGCACAAATTGCAAATGAGAACAATTCTCATTAGGGTGGGGGTATGCATCTAACCGTTGTCAGCTCCCTTGACGTCTTGTGCCGGCAGCAGGCGTGCGAGGCCCTGGCCGCCGCACACCCTGCGGCCGTCGCGGTCCTCCACGACCTGCTGGAAGACGGGGTGGTCATCCGCCGCATTTTCGGCCGGCCCGGACCGGTCGAGCGGGAAGAAACCCGCCTGGAACACGGCTGCCTGAGCTGCACCGTACGGCTGGACGTGGTTCCGACGGTCGAACGCCTGCTGGCCCTCGGCGAGGACCACATCATCATCGGCCTCCCGCCGGCGGTCTCCGCATCGACGGCCGTCAGTGCCCTGAAGCGGGGACTCGCGCACCGGTTCACCATCGATTCAGTGGTGCTGGCCTGCGCGCCGGATGCCCTTGAGGATCACATCTGGGACCACCACACTCTGTTCGAATCGGGGTTCACCCCGGTCCCGGATGACCAGCGGACTCCTGGGGAATTCCTGATCGGCGAACTCGCGTTCAGCGACACTGTGCTTCTGGCCGACCCCGACCTGGTTCCGGTGGATCCGCACGGGCGTGCCCGCGGTGTTCAACTGCTTGGCGAACTGGCCCCGCACGCCGACTTCGCCGAGAATGCCTGCGACATCCGCCCGGGCCGGCACGACTATGTTGAGGCAATGGACAGATCGGTCCCCGGCAGCGTGCGGGTCCCCGCCAGGCCGTCCACGTCCCCGTTCAGCACCGTCACCCGTCGGGTCCAGCGCCCGCTCCATCCCGAGCGGTTCCGCCATGCACTGGCCACCCTGGCGCAGGGATGTTGCTGGCTCCGGGGCCGGCTGTGGATCGCAGCTGCCCCTGAGTGCCGGATCGCCCTTCAGGGCATCGGACCCCGCGTCTGGCTGGAGAACACCGGTCCGTGGATGCCTGGTCAGGCACCGCATTCCCCGTCGGACCGGACGAACGACGCCGACGCGCAGCTGGACTGTCACGCTGACGTCGAGGACCGCGGGACCGTCCTCGCGGTCACCGGCGAAGACCTGGACGCGGCTGAGATCGCCCGGCTGCTCGCGGATTGTGAGCTTACCGACGCGGAAATGGCCGCCGGCTTTGCCGGCCTGGCGGACCCGTTCGGCCTGACGCCAACCCTCTGAACCCAACCCTCTTAACCCAACAAAGGAGCAACAGATGAAAGTACGGAACTCGCTACGTGCCCTGAAGAACATGCCGGGAGCGCAGGTGGTTCGCCGCCGCGGCAGAACGTTCGTGATCAACAAGAAAAACCCCCGGATGAAAGCCCGCCAGGGCTGACCTGGCCCGGCCGTAATTCAGCCGGGAACCCTCCGACGCCGGTGTCTGGCGGCCCGGCCGCCTCCCACTCCCGAAAGTAGCTCATGCCTCCCGCCCTGCTCGTCCGCAACCTGACCGTCTCTGCACACGGACGCCTCCTGGTGGCTGGGAGCACTTTCGAAATCGCGGCCGGCGAGCACGTGGCCCTGGTGGGGGCCTCCGGCTCGGGCAAGTCCCTGACCGCCGCGGCCCTGCTCGGTGCTGTCCGGCCCGGGATGCGGGTGACAGGATCGCTGACGCTCAACGGCCGCGACATTCAGCTGGGCGGTCGGGTGCGGCGCCCGTTTGCTGACCTCGCTGCGGTCCATCAGGATCCCACAACGGCGCTGAACCCTATGGTGCGGATTGGCCGCCAGCTCGCCATTCCCTCACGGAAGGCCGGACTCTCAGCGCAGGCAGCGCGGGAACGGGCCGGGGAACTGCTTGCGTCTGTGGGGATCGAGTACCCGGAAAGAGTACTCGATGGCTACAGCGGTGACCTCTCCGGCGGCCAGCTGCAGCGGGTCTGCATAGCGTTGGCGTTGGCCTGCCGCAGTTCCCTCCTCATTGCCGACGAACCGACCACGGCGCTGGATACAGTCAGCCAGGCCCAGGTTCTCGACGCACTGGCCCGGCCCTCCGAACCAGCTGCCGCCATGCTGTTCATCACCCACGACCTCGCGGTCGCCGCAACCTTGTGCACCCGGGCCATCGTGATGCAGGCCGGCCGGATCGTGGACCGGTCGCCGATGGACGAGCTGATCGCCCGGCCGTCCCACCCCTACAGCCGGGAGCTTGTGGACGCCGCACGGGCCAGGTCCCACGCTTTCAGCCCGGCGGCCGGGGCATGAGCGCGGGGCTGGAGGCAAGCAACCTTTCCCATACCTACAGAGGCCGCGGATTTCCGGGCCGTCGACGGGCCGTCCCCGCCCTGCAGAACGTTTCGCTGCAGGTGGCGGCCGGGGACAGCCTCGGCCTGGTCGGCAGCTCGGGGTCGGGAAAATCCACGCTGCTGCGTTCCCTGCTGGCCCTGGAACCGGCCAGCAGCGGCACGGTTCAGTTCGATGGCCGACCGGTGCGGCCTGGACCGGCGTCGTCCCTGCGGTGGTACCGCCGTCTCGTGCAGTATGTGCCGCAGAACCCTGCCGGCACCCTTGACCCGCGCATGACCGTGCGGGAGCTCCTCGTCGAACCCTTGAGGCAGCTCAACACCGGCGGTGACCATCCGGGCATCATCGCGGAGGCCCTGAAACGGGTCGAGCTGCCGCCATCACTGCTGGATCGCCGGCCGGGGGAGCTTTCGGGCGGACAGAACCAGCGCGTCGCCATTGCCCGTTCGCTGGTTCCCTCCCCCCGGATCCTCCTCGCCGACGAACCCGTCAGCGGACTGGACCTCCCGCTAAGAAACACGGTCCTGGCCGTCCTGGACACGTTGGTCCGGCGCGATGGCGTCGGACTGCTGTTTGTCTCCCACGATCTGGCTGCCGTGGCCCGGCTCTGCGCGCACACCGCTGTTCTCTCCGCCGGGCGCATCGTGGAGCAGGGCCCCACCTCGGCACTATTGGCGGATCCTCAGCACCAGGCCACACAGGAGCTCATCAGGTCCGTCCCGCGTCTGCCAACGGATAAGAACCGTCGCTGACGCCGCGTCCCGCACGCACGCACCTGCAGCGGTTGCCGGCCGATGCGCCGGTTCCCGGCCAGGAGGACACCGAGCACCAGCTCAGCCTAGAAACCAACTGAAACCCACGAAAGACAGGACTTATTGGCTATGTCACGCCCGAAAACAGGTGCCGCGCTGCTTCTGGCCGCTTTGATGGCCGCCGGCTTGAGCGGATGCTTCTCAGCCGGCAACGCCGCCCAGAAATCAGCGACCGATACCCGGCTCAAGGTTGCCATGTTGCAGCCGCCCCGCTCCGGGCTCACGCCGCTCAGCGATGATGCCTTCAAACTCTCCCGGTGGAAGACCGCCGAATCCCTGGTTGCCCTCGATGCACTCGGTGAAGCCCAACCGGCCCTTTCCACGTCGTGGGAACAGCTGGACGGCAGGACATGGCGTTTTGAACTGCGCAGCGGCGTGTACTTCCATGACGGCACACCCCTCACGGCCGGGCAGGTCGCCGCTTCCCTGACCGCGGCCGCCATGGCCAGCCCGAAGCCACGTATCCTCGACGGCGTCCAGCTGACGGTCAGGCCCGACGGCGACAACGCCGTCCTCGTCACCACGCAATCCGATGATCCCCTCATCCCGCAGCGGCTCTCCAGCCCTCAGCTCTCCATCCTGGCCGCATCCGCTTACAAGCCAGGCGGCGTCGTCAGCCCGGTCAACGCCGGCACCGGCCCCTACGTACTGGCTGACGTGGACGGAACCACCTCGGCAACACTCAACCGCTTCGATAGGTACTGGGGCGACAAAGCGGCAAGCAGTGGCGTGGACGTCCAGTTCGTCCCCGACGGCACAGCACGCGCCGCCGCGCTCCGGACCGGAACCGCCGATATCGTCGAAGCCATCCCCGTCGGCCAGGCCGACCGGATCGACCCCGCGCTGATCCATGAAGTCCCGATGCCACGGACCAACACCCTGTACCTGAACACGACGTCGGGCCCGTTCGCCGACCCGGCCGTCCGGGCCGCAGCCCGTGAGGCCATCGAGCGGTCCGCGATCGTGGAACGCGTCTACGAGGGCCGGGCCGACGTCGCCGAAGGGCTCCTGGGCCCGGCACTGTCCTGGGCGGCAACCGCACGGCAGAATGCTTCCTACGCTGATCTGCTCCGCAAACGCGCCGCGGCTGCGCCCGTCCATGGTGCCCGGATCAGGCTCGGCACCTTCACCGACCGGTCCGAACTTCCCGAGGTCGCCGTCCAACTCGAACAACAGCTCGAGGCAGCCGGTTTCATCGTTGACCAGGACGTGCGCGAATACCAGCACATCGAGGCCGATGCGCTGGCTGGCAAATTCGATGCCTTCATCCTGTCCCGGGCCACCGTGCTCGACTCCGGCGACCCGGTCGCATACATGTTCAGCGACTTCGCCTGCACGGGCTCCTTCAATATCTCCCAGTTCTGCGACCCGGCCGTCGACGCGGCTCTGGTAAAAGCCGCGTCAATCCCCGCCGGGGACCAGCGCAGGGCCGCCATAGCCACGGCCGAGGCCCTCATCCTGGCCAGCGACGCGGCCGTCCCGCTGCTGCATGAACGCGTCATCCAAGGAGAATCCGCCCGGGTCCGCGGCGTCGAACGCGACCCGCGCGAACGGGCCCTGATCACGAGCCAGACCGGAACCTCCAGATAGTGCGGACCCCGCCGGCGTTCATCACCGTGGCCCTCTCCCGCGTTCTGGCCCTCGGCTGCGTCATCGTGCTGGTCGGGCTCCTTCCCTGGCTATCCGGACAACGCCCGGAATACACCATCCTCCGGGCCCGCTACGCCGACCGTGAAGCGACCGAGGAAACTCTGGGCATGATCCGGGCAGAGCTTGGCCTGGACCGGGGGCCCTTCGCCGTCTTCTTCGCCTGGCTCGAAGACGTGGCCCGCGGCGACCTGGGAACCTCCTGGATCACCAGGACGCCTGTCGGCCCCGGAACCGCAGAGGCGCTGGGAGTCTCGCTCACCCTCATGGTCTGCGCCCTGATCGTGGCCGGGGTGGTCACCGTGTTGCTGTGCGCCCCCGCCGTAGCCCGGGGGCTTGCCGGCGGGACGAGCCGCGGCTCCGGCGCAGCCGGAACGGCATTGACCGCCCTCCCGGAGTTCCTGCTGGCAGCCATGCTGCTGGTCGTCGGCGCCGTCTGGTGGGGCTGGTTTCCCCCGTATGGGTGGCAAGGGCTCCACCATGCGGTGCTGCCGGCGCTCTCGTTGGGTTTACCGGCCGGAGGTTTGATCGGGCGCCTGCTGCAGGACGCCATCAGCACGGCGTTCGCGGAAAAGTGGGTGGGGACCTGGACCATGGCGGGCGCCAGCCGTGCCCGCATCACGGCGGCCGTGCTGCGCCGGGCTCTCCCCTCAGTCCTGGGCCAGATCGCGCTCGTCCTGATCGGCCTGACCGGCGGTGCAGTGGCCGTGGAGCGAGTTTTCGCGGTCCCCGGGCTGGGCCGGGCCGTCCTGGGCGCAGCCAGCGCGCAGGACATTCCCGCCCTGCAGGCAGGAATCCTGGCGCTGCTTGTGCTGGCCGTCGGGCTGGGAACCCTCGCCGCGGCGGCACGGCACCTGCTGATCGGGCCAGCGCTTCGTTCCGGGACAGTCCCCGTCCCGGGCAACCCGGCGCACAGGCAGCGGCGGGATTCAGCCGTGCCCTTGACAGCCGCCGGAATGCTGCTGGCCATTACCGTTGCCGGGCTCCTCCGCGACCCCTTTAGCTCCGGCCATGCACGGCTCGCCGCCCCGAGCATCATCCTGCCTTTCGGCGCGGACGCCAGCGGACGCGACCTGCTCGCCAGGGTAGGCCATGGCGCCGTCGTCACCTTGGGCACTTCCCTGATCGTGGTCCTGGCCTGCCTGGTCATCGGCGTCATCATCGGGCTCTTCCCCCGGGCCGCGACTGGCCCCCTCGAGGTGACCAACGCCGTCCCGCCCGTCCTTGCCGGGCTGGTCGTCGCAGGACTCGCCGGACCCTCCGCCCACGGAGCAGCCCTGGCCGTCGCCCTGGTCAGCTGGGCGCCACTGGCCTCCCACACGGCTGCCCTGTCACAGGAAGCCCGGGCACGGCCCTACGTGAAAATCCTTCCATTGCTGGGAGTTGGCCGGGCCCGGGTGCTGTGGCGCTACATACTTCCGGCGGTCCTGGGGCCGGTCTTCAGGCACGCCATGCTGCGGCTGCCAGGCATCGCGTTGGCCCTGTCCGCGCTCGGCTTCCTCGGACTGGGCCCCCGCCAACCCTCCCCCGAATGGGGCCTCATCCTCGCCGAAGGGATCAACTACGTCGAGCGTGCACCATGGGCCGTCACCGCGCCGGCGTCGGCCCTCGCCCTCGCCTCCGTGCTGGCTGTCTCGCTCTCCAACAGCTTTTCTGCAGTCGTCATACCGCGCGCCTGGCGTCGCGGGAGTTCCGGCTGGCGCAGCCGGCGCCAAACCGGCTGAGCTGCCGTGGCCGGGTCTTGGTCCCGGCCACGGCGGCCACGCATCGGCTCAGTGCGTGACGGTTCCGGCAGACTGGCGCCGGTTCTTGACGATGCCCAGGACGGTATCGAAGGCCAGGAACGCGGCGAGGCTGATGCCCAGCAGGGGAACGGCTATCCCGACGGCGAGGGCAAGGATCGCCACGGCTGTGGTCAGTGGCCAGGGGGCAGTCCGCAGGAAGCGGCGGGCCGGGGGCCGGCCGGCAGCCCAGGACGTGCCGCGGGTGGGCCGGCGCTTCCACCACATGAGGTAGCCGCCGATGACGCTTCCGGCCAGGCCGAGCGCGATCACGACGAGGACGAGCTGGTTGGCGAGTCCGAAGAGGACGCCCATGTGCGCGTCGATGCCCCAGCGGGTGAGTTTCGCGGCCAGGTTGAAGTCGTTGAAGACGAGTTTTCCGCTCACCGTCATGGTGGACGGGTCGACGGCGGCGGCGTCGGCCTGTGTGGGCCAGGACCGGTCGATTTCGGTCACGGTCCAGGCTTTGCCCGCTTTCGCGGGGGGCTTGATTTCGACCTTTCCGGCATCGATGACCGGTTCCTGCCGGGCCGCGGCGAGGACGTGGTCATACATCGCCGGGTCGGTCCCGGCTGCGGCGGTCCCGGCATGGCTGTGGTCATGTTCGCTGCCGGCGGCCGGTGCGGCTGCCGCGGGGCTTAGTGCGGTGGGGAGCTTGGGGGTGGTCCAGTCCAGGGATGTCCTCAGGTTGGCGATGTTGTCACCGGCGAGCTGGGACCAGGTCAGGCCCGTCGCGGAGAGGAACAGGAAGCCAAGGAGGAGTACGACGCCGCCGGTTCCGTGGATTTTCGCGATCCCGGCGCGGCCGAACCGGCCTGCCCGTGACGGAGCGGTCCGACTGGCCGGGTTGGTGCCGGTTGCTGCAGTGTTTTTCCGGCGGGGTTTGGTCAGCCAGAGCGCGAGCCCGGCAAGGGCGATGACCCACAGCCAGGAGGCGGCGAGTTCGCTGTAGTAGCGGCCCGCGGTGCCCAGGTGCAGGGTGCGGTGCAGGTCATCAATCCAGGTCCGGAAGGGCAGGACGCCGCTGGTGCCGTAGACGGTCAGGTCGCCGCGGACCTCCGCATTGGCCGGGTTGATGAAGATCGCCCGCGACTCGGATTCACCGAGGGCAGGATCAGCGAACATGATCCGGGTCGTGTCCCCGGGTTTCGGGGCCGGGCGGACGGCGGAGGGTTGTTGGTCTCCGACGACCTGCTGCGCGGCGCGGATCTGTTCGGCCAGCGGCACGGAGGTCTGGGAGACGGGGACGTGGAGTTCCTTGCTGTAGATCCCCTCCTCCAGCGCCGGGGTCAGGGCATAGAGCGCACCGGAGAGCGCGGCGATGATCAGGAACGGGCCAACGAATACTCCGGCGTAGAAGTGCAGCCGCATGATAAGTGCCCGGACCGGGCCCCGTGCGTTCTTCCTGGCTTCGAGTGCGGCCGGGCTGGCCGGCCCGCCGGGTTCGGTGGTGATGGTGCTTGTCATGAAATTTTCCTCAAAAGATGGTTCGTTCCGGCCGCAGGGCCGTCACGAAGAAAGTGAAGTGGGTGCGGGCAGGCGTCACCGGGCGCCGGTCGCCACTCCCCGAAAGGGGTGGGGAGGCCGGCGCGGATGCGGTTGCCCTTGCCTGGTGTGTTCTCTGGTGCTGTTCTTTGGTGGTGTCAGGTGAAGAGGTGGTCGCCGATGAAGCCGCCGGGGCGGCACCCGGGCGGGACGGCGAAAACGGCCGACCCGACCGGGGTGGTCCATTGGTTCAGCAGGTCCAGTTCGTCCAGGCGGCGCTGGATCGGCACGAACTGCCGGTCGACGTCGGCCTGGTACGAGGCGAAGATCAACCCGGAATCGGAGACGCTTCCGGCGCCGGGGGCGGCGTCGTAGTTGAAGCCGCGCCGGAAGATCCGCTGGGACTGGTCCTCCGGGCGTGCCCGGCGCAGGTGGGCGAAGTCGGCAATGACGGGAAACCCGACAGGGTTCACGGCAGTGAAGTCCGGCTCATCATGTTCGGCCGTTCCGGTCAGCGGGGCGCCGTTGGAGAGTTTCCTTCCCACCGATTCTTCCCGCCCGGAGCGGTCGAGTTCGTCCCATTTGTCCAGGTTCATGCTGATCCGCCGGATCACCAGGGAGGTCCCGTGCGGGGTCCACGCCGGTATCCGGTCATCGCCGAAGACGACCTTGTCGAAGGCTTCCGTGCCAGGGGACGGGTTGGCGGTCCCGTCGACCTGGCCGAAGAGGTTCCGCATCGTAGTCCCGGACTGCTCCGTGCCGTAGGCGCGGCGGAACCCGGATTGCACCCACCTAAGGGTGGTGAAGCTCCGGCTGTCCTTGAGCAGCATCCGCTGCGCATGCGCCACGGTCAGCGGATCATCCGCGCAGATCTGCAGCAACAGGTCCCCGCCGCCGAACTCCGGCACGAGCCGGTCGATCGAGAACGCCGGCAAGGGTTTCAGCCACGCCGGTCCCCGGCCCGGGCCAATGACCTTCATCAGCCCGGGGCCGAAGCCGAACGTCACCGTCAGCCGGGCAGGGCGGAGCGCCAGTTCGGCTTCCGTGTCGGCCAGCGCCGCTTTGCCCTGGGTCAGGTTCGCCGCGTCATCGCTGAGCAACTTCAGCAGGGCCCGGACCCGCTCCGGGGTGCTTCCCGGGCGCAGATCCAGCGCCACGAACACCCCATGCGCCTGTGCAGCGGTGCTGATCCCAGCCTGCCGGTCCCCGTAGAACGGCACGGTCCCGGCCCCGTTGGAGCCTTCCACCGGGGCGGGGGCCGCCGGCGGGGATGCGGTGCCGGCGATCTGAGCACCGGCCGCAGCGATGGCTCCCAGCCCGGCGGCAGCGCCGCCGAAGAGCAGGTGCCGCCGCCGCAAACCATCGCCTGCGCTTACCTGGCCCGTCGCGTCCTGAGCTGGCGTATCCACTACTTCGAGGACGACGGGGAGGGTGCCGGGGTTTGCCCTCCGCTGTAGTTCTCGTTGGCGCCGGTGAAGTCCTTGCCCTGGGCGGTGAAACTCACAGTGCTGCCGTCGGAGAGTTTCAGGTCAAAGGTGATCTCGTCTCCGGCCTTGACCGGCTTGGAAAGGCCCATCAGCATGATGTGGTTCGCGCCGGGTTCGAGCTTGAGTTCGCCCTTGGCCGGGATCACGAAGCCGCCCTTCTTGGGCTGCATCTGCATGGTCCCGTTGGCGCCCATCACCGTTTCGTGGAGTTCGACCATCGGCGATGCCGGGGTGGAGGCGCTGACGATGGTGACGTCCTGGTCCGTGGTGTTCCTGATCGTTCCGAACGCGGCCGACATCCCGGACTCCGCGGCCTTGACCCAGGGGTCACTGACCGTCAGGGCGGCCGTGGACTGGCTTGCCGCAACGGACGGTGAGGAGGCCGGCGAGGTGCCGGACTGCCCGCACCCGGTCAGGGCCAGAGAGGCCGCGGCGAGGACGGACAGGACAGGGTAAATGAGTTTTCTGGTCATGATGACGCTCCTTAAGAAGAGGCCCCGGCCCGGCCGCGAAGGCGGCCCGGGCAGGGGAAAAGTAGTTGTCTGTGATGCTTAGTTCTCGGCGGGGCTTAGTTCTCGGCGGCCGTGTTGCGCCGGCGGCGCTGAACAGCCAGGGCGGCCAGGTAAAGGCCGAGCCCGGCAGCGGATCCGAACCCCGCGGCGATCAGCCAGCCCGGAAGCACCGGTGCCGTCACCGTGGCCCCGCCTGCGGCGGCGGTGTCCGGAACAGTGGTGGTCACGGGACCGGTCACGGCGCCGGGTGCCGGGACGGAACCTGCCTGCGCGCCCGGGCCAACAAGGAACGAGTAGCTGCCGTTGATCGGGTGCCCGTCGCTGGAGACCACCCGCCACCGGACCTGGTACTCGCCCTCGGGCAGGCCAGGGGCCAGCGGCTGGGTCAGCGTCTCCCGGGCCAGGACAGCATCGCCCTGGACCCAGTTCCTCGATGCGGCGTCGACGACACGGATCTCGTGGCCGAGAGTCAGCAGCGGTGCAGTGAATTTCAGTGCAACGCTCGACGGCGCCACGGACAGGCGTTCGCCGGTGGCAGGGGTCGACGAAACCAACTGGTCATGCGCGGACGCTGCCGGTGCGCTGGCCAGGCCCAAGGCAAGGCACAGCAGCACAACGGCAAACAGGGAAGATCCGCGTCGTCCAGGGTTCCGCCATGAAAAAGAATGCAAGGAATGTCTTGCCATGGCTGCTTCCCGCCCCGCTGCCCGCGAACGGGCCCGGCGGGGCTTCATGGGGGTGAAGGCGCTACGCGCCTAGGACACGACGGGAAGCAGCGGCGGTCCACGATGGCGCATGACCAGCAACGGGGCGCCCAGGTTGCGCAGCGGCCGGACCGGCCAATCCGCGGGAATGACCGGTGCACCGGATTCAACGGCCAGCGGCAGGAAGACCGGGAGGAAAGCGACCACCCGCAGGCCAATCGCCGTGATCAGACGCACCGCCGTGACTTCACCGTGCCGCAGGACCGCGATCGTGGCCAGGGCCGCCAGCGCATGCCCGGCCCACATCAGCGGCGAAGCATGATCCATCACCATAACCCCGGTTCCGATCCCGGTCCCGGTCAGCCCGGAACCTGAAGCGGCAGCCACCGCGTGGGCGGCGTGACCGGCGTGCCCTGTCGTCGGAACGGCGGTCCCGGCGGCAGACGAAGCGGAGCCCAGGCTGAACAGCCCGTGGAACAATCCCTGGCTGACCACGACGGCGGTCGAAAGCCGCCACAGGGACAGCACCCGGCCGGCCAGCGCAGTGCAGACCAGCCCCGACAGGGCCAGCGACAGCGCCAGGACCGGGGTTTCAGGGGCCGGGCCGCCGGACAGCACATGGGAGAAGGCCGCGATGAAGGTCGCCGCGACGGCCGCGGCCCAGCCACGCACAAGGCGCACTCCGTGTGCCGTCATCGTTCCCTCCCTGCCCTCTCCGGGATCCGGCGTGGTGCCGGTCCACGAAGATTATCCCCCAATTCTACGCAGCGTCGAAACTCCTCAAGGCACAATCTGACGCACATGACGGCGGCCCTGCCGCCGCGGTCATCCCCGCCTACCACCGGCACAGTCCGGGCTTTCCTGAGGTGCCCGCCCCACGGACCATCCAGCCTTCCGCCGGCGCAAGGGGGCACCCCTGTTCAGGCAGCCAGGATGGCTGCGTGAACCGGGACCGGCGCGTAGGTGGTGCCGTCGCGGAGCATGGCCCGCAGGACGTTGAAGCTGTACGGTATGGTCATCCTCCAGACAGGTGCGGAGCTTTGGGCGCCCGGTCCATCGGCCCCGGGGCGGGAGCCTGTTTCGCCGGTGCCAGATCCGGCAGGCGCCGGGTCACGACGGCGATGCGCTGGTTGATCTGCCTGCGCGGTTCGTGGCGGCGGGCAGATCGTGCGGCTTGGATATCTTTCAAAGTGAGGGTGGCGGTTTCGTGGTCGGAGTCCACGGCACGGACCGTCGAGCAGCCTACGGAATTGCCGACTCAAGTGAGAGGGCAACACCAAGATCTGCCTCACTTCTCATGGCAACCCCCTGCCGATGTTGCCAACTTCATTAAGACCGACATGCCCCTTCGGAGCCAACGGGCGTTATGTCAGTGAGTCTCAGGGTGTGACAACGCATCAAATGGTTGGGCGCGCTCCTCCGCGACCCTTACCGGTTTCCCACAGGTTTGGTGTCACTTCCATAGGGGCGGTCAATTCGGACTCTATTACCACAGGGGATTCCGGCCTAAAATTTCCACTATCACCACAACTCAGCGAGGAGGCGGCGTGATGCTGCACACACGCGAATTGTTCGAAACCATGACTGCCCGTTCCGGCCTAAACAACGAAGACTTGGTTGCTGCGGTCGAAGTTCTGCACGAGTGTCTTGAAGCCGTGACCGCGTGCTCGGCGGCAATGCTCGCGGAACCCGGCGCAGGAGATCTGGCCGCTGCCATCGGGCGTGACTTGGACTGCGCCGACATCGCCGAAGCAACCCGGCGCGTCATTACCCGCGGTAACGGACCCGACAGCGCCCTGCTCAGCGCACAACTCGAAGCCTGCATGCTGGCTTGTGTACGCAGCCACGAACTATGCAGCCAGCACGCAGCGCACCATAACCACTGCCGTATCTGCGCTGAAGCCACTCAGCGCTGCGCTGATGCCTGCCGACAGCTGATTACCACCCTGCACACATAGAAGCCCGAGGCTTCTCTGGATCGAGAGACCGGCATACCGGGCCTGGACCTGTGTCCCGAACGCGGCTCGTGCCCTTCAACGCCGACGGTTAACGCCTTCCCCGCGCTACCGGGGCCTGCGATTGCGGTGCCCGTTCTGTCGTGCCCTGCCACCGGGATAGCCGACGGAGCAATTCGACTGCCGGGTCCGGATCGCGGAGCTAGGAGTATGGTCCCGGCCCGACGAGGGGGCTCGATGGCCAGGGGAGGCTGCCACGCCAGGCGCCCGGCTCCTTACCCACACGCCGGACCCCGGTGCTGTCGACAGCCGCGCCGGGGGCCGAACCCCTACCCGGCGCGACCCGAAACCCAGTAGTGAGGCGTCATCCGCGTGTTCACTATCCCCGCCATGACCTGGACCCTCACGGCCGCACTGCTGTTCGGCGGAAGTTGCCACGCCGTGCAGACGATAAGGTGCCACCATCTCGCCGACCGGGTTAACGAAAGCCTCCACGCCGTCATGAACGTCCTCATGGCGGCCATGCTGTGGAACGTCTCACCCTCGACCATGCTGGCCCAGATCGCAGTCCTCGTCGGAGCGGCACTGTGGTTCGTCTTTCAGGCGGTCGCCCGGCCGGAATTCAAACTGCTCTGCGCAGGCAGCCCGGGCCGGCTGAAATGCGTCTACCACAGCCTCACCATGGTCGCCGCCGCCCTCATGATCGCCATGACGGGCCAAGCGGCTACGACGGGTCAGGCTACCGTTCCGGCAAATGGAATGACAATGCCCCTGCCGGCCGCCCAGCACGCCATCGCCGGCGCACCCCACAACACCGCCATTTTCGATCACTCACCCACCTTGGCGATCCTGCTGACAATATTCTTCGCAACCTCAACGGTGATTTTCCTCGCCCTTCAACTGCGTAACCGGGTCACGAAAACCACACCCCGCCACGCTGCTGCAGCACGACCGCCCCACCGGCCAGAATACGGCCTCGAAGCCCTCGGCGCCGCCGTCATGGCCCTAATGTCCGCTTCCATGGCTGCATAACCCCACCACAGAGTCCGAGTCCCTGGACCGCACGGACACCGCCGACCCAAGGGCCCATACGCCCATCCGAACGAATCTGACGTGGCTCAATGTTAAGGCCTGGGCTCCTACCCGGCCGGGCACGGTTGCTCGGCGCGTGGTGTCTTCGGGGTCCCCTCAGATCGAGGGGCGGGCGGCGTGCGCGTGGCCGGCCGGTATGTCCGCGGGAACTTGGGCAGTGATGCGTCATGACGCGCCCGACGTAGAATTCTTTCACCGGTGAAGTCAGCGGTGACGGCCAAGCGAGAGGACAGCCAGTGAAGCCCCATGCTTCGTTCCGGCTGTTCCGTTCCGGGCTGATCGGATCAATCCTTCTGGGCATGGCGGCAGGCGGACACCTTGCCGGTGGGGGCCAGTTGCCTGCGCCGGCAGTCCTAGCGGCCATTTGTGCCGTGACCATGGTTCCGGTCGTGGCTCTGACTCGTTTCAGGCTGTCATTCCCCGTTCTGGCCGGGTTGATAGGTGCCGCGCAGGTCTGGCTTCACGGGGCCTTTGATGCCCTGTCCCCGGGAATGCCCGCAGCGGTCGGGCCGGCGCTTGTGTCGGGCCATGCGGGACACCCGGCGGCCTCCCTGGATCACGGCACGTGGGTCCTGGCCGCGGGCCCGGCCCATGTGCCCGCGCCGGATGGGCTCATGATTACTGCCCACGCCCTCGCCACCGTGGGCACAGCACTGCTCCTTGCCCATGTGGAGCGTGCCCTCGGCGTCGTGGTCGGTTGGCTGGCCCCGCTCCTGCTGAGTCCTGAACCGGTCCTGATCATTCCGGCCCGCGACCCCGGAACTTGCGCCATTGCCGAGGTCCTCCCCCCGGCGCATCACTCGGTGCGCATGCCTTCATGGCGGGGTCCTCCTATGCTCGCGCCCGCCGGCTGAGGCCCGCCCTTTCGCGTAAGGCAGGACCCCCGGGCGGAGCACTTCCGCCTCGGGACAGGACGCCGAACCGCGTCCTCGGAGGCCTCTGCGGAAGCCACAAACCTCGTCTTCGGCCCCGTCGGCAGCAGCAACTCCGTGGTCGCCTGCGGCGTGCCCTGAAGCGCACCATCGATAATTGAAAGAAGAGCCCATGAGTGTTTACGCCAGCCCCCATATATCCTCACAACCAGCCTCATCCGATATGACTCCGGTCCGCCACGGATCTGGTGGCGAGGGATGGTTCCGGGCTTTCCTGCTCCGGGGCCACTTCTACGCCGGAATCCTCGCCGGACCGTTGCTGTTCGCCGCTGCTCTCAGCGGCGCCCTATGTGTCATCACGCTGCGGGACCACAGACAGACGTTGGCGACGAAGATGGAAGAACGGCGCAAGGAGCTTGGACTCACCTACCGCGACGTGTGGCGGCGCGGTGGCCCCGCCGATTCGACGCAGGCCGACTTGGAGAACGCCGGGCTCGGCCTAGTCCTGCCCAGCAACTTCCGCAAAGTAGACAGGGGACTCGGCTGGGAGCCTGGCACCGCAGCCTCCCTGTTCCAAACGGGCAAGCGACCCGAAGGGACAGAGCAGTCGTAGCCGGCGCACCTCCCGTGCCCCTCCGGGTTCGCCCGCCAGGCCGCAGACCGAGGGATTTTCATGCACGATGGGGCGATCGTTGAGCAAGCACTGCCGGTGACTTTTTCACTCACACCGCCGAGGAAGGACCCCTTCAAACGTCAGCTAGAACCCATAGGAAGTGAACACCCACAGGTGAGCCACTGCAGGTGGTGTGCTGGGATTTCGCGGCCTCCACGGCGGCCTGGGCGACGGCGGCCGATGAACGGGTGCCGTGTTTCTTCAACCAGGCGTGCAGTCCTGCCTGGCCGGTGCGGCGGATCCCGTCCGGGGTCCGGTGTCTGGTCAGCAGGAGCAGGGCGGCTTTGGAGCGGCTGTAGTCAAAGGCCCGCTCCAGCGCGGGGAAGTATTCGAGCAGCTGGGCCTGCAGGCGGTTGATCGCCCGGACCCGGTCCGCGGACTTGTCGGCCCGGCGGGCGGTGAGGATCCGCAGCCCCGCAGCCGCCAGACAATCGGTTCCCGACACCAGCGGCGTGTCGCTTGGAGCTGGGATGTGGGCAGGATTCCTCGAGCCTGCGCGGAAAACCGTTGCCCTCTGGTATAAGAACATGCTTATATATTTATGTGAATCCTGATGAGGAGTCCCTTATCGGGGCGGCAGATCTGTTCAAGGCCCTGTCGGCCACCTCGCGCCTTCTCATCCTGTCCGCGCTTGCGCATGAGCCCTTGTCCGTAAGCGCACTGACTGAGGCGACGAAGTTGTCTCAGCCCTTGGTCTCCCAGCATCTGCGGTTGCTCCGGGGGATCAATCTGGTCACGGCATCCAGGTCCGGGCGCGAAACGATCTACTCCCTGACCGACCATCACGTGGCCCACGTCATCCAAGACGCCATCACACACAGCCAGGAACGCTAGCGCCGGTCCACGCCCGGCGTATGCGAAGGAGGACACCATGACCGAGGAAGTCAAGGCTGAACATACACCCGTCGAGCACCAGCACGGCGGACCGGACTGCGAGCACGTCACGGTCCAGCACGGGGACCATGTGGACTACATCCACGACGGCCACCGGCACGCCGAGCACGAAGGCCACTACGACGAACACGACGATCCGGCGGAGCACACTCCGGCCGAGCACCGGCACGGCGGCCCGGACTGCACCCATGAAGCTGTCCAGCACGGGGACCACATGGACTACGTCCATGACGGCCACCGCCACGCCGAGCACGAGGGCCACTACGACGAACACTGACACCTCCCAATAACAAGATGGCCCCGGAACATATCCGGGGCCATCATTCCGAGCAGGTCATGACCAACGGAGACGACGGCGCTGGTCAATCGATGTCGATGGCAGCGCGGACACGTTCCAGCGTGCCGGCCCGGGGCAGGCTGGAGAGGGAGCCTGCTGCCAGTGAGAGCAGCACCCCGGTTCCCGCAATGAGCAGTGCGGCCCGGACACCCCAGAGCTCGGCGCAGAGCCCTCCGATGCCTGCGCCGAAAGGCTGGCCGCCCCAGGCGATCATGCGTGCGGTGGTGTTGACCCTGCCTTGAAGCGATGCGGGGGTCAGACTCTGGCGGACAACGATGCCGTTGAGGGAGACAAGGGAGTTCGTTGCCTGCCAGCCCATGAGCGCGAGGATTCCGGCGGAAAGGGTGGTGCTGGCTGCCCAGGCACCGAGGAGGGCCGCATTCAAGGCGAGGGCGCCGAGGGTGATCGAGCCGATGCCGAACCGTGTCTGAGCGGGTTCGAGGAGCCGGGCAGCGGCAAGACTTCCGACGGCGGCGCCCCCGAAAAGCAGGCCGATGGTTCCGTCCCCGGCGTTGAGTCCGAGCCCTCGCGCGGCCATGACCACGACCAGTCCGGCGACGGCGCCGCCGGTGAAACTATTGCCGATTCCGACCAGGGTCAGGTCCCGGATGACGGGGGTGCGGCGGATGAAGCTGATCCCCTCTGCGATCTCGGTGCGCAGGGCGATTCCCCGGCGGGCTTTGCGCTTCGGCTGGTGCCAGTGGATGCGCGCCAGGATCAGGGCGCCGGCAACGTAGCTGGCGGAATCGATCGCCAGGACCCAGGCGCCGCCGATGGCCGCGGTCAGGGCACCGCCGACGGCGGGGCCGATGATGCCGATCACGGTGCTTACTGTCAGCATGCGTGCCGTGGCGCCGGCAATTCCGTCCCGGCCGACAAGCGCCGGGATCGTGCCGAAACTGGCGGCATCGAAGAAGACGAAGAGCACGGCGAGCAGTGTCGCCACGGCCAGCAGATGCATGGGGACGAGGATCCCCGCGGCCGCGGCCAGCGGGATGGTGGCTGTCACGGCGGCGCTCAGCCAGCTGGTAACGGTCATGGTCCGGCGCTGGTCCCAGCGGTCCACCAGGGCGCCGACGGGAAGTCCGAACAGCAGGTATGGCACGGCTTCACACACCGCCAGCAGCCCGGACATGGCCGCGCTGCCGGTTTCCTGGAACATCAGGATCGGCAGCGCGACCGCTGACACGGCGTTGCCTGCCCACGACACGGCGCGGGAGAGCAGGAAGTACTTGAAGGGACCGGTTGCCCGCCGGGTCAGGAGTCTGGTCATGTCAGGGGTGCAGCAGTGTGCTGAGCTCGCGCACTCCATCCACCGCGCGGGAGCCGATGAAGTCCGTGGAGGGCAGCGGGTAGAGGCGGTTGTTCTTTACCGCGTCCACGGTGGGCAGTTTCTCGCGGATCGACGCGAGCTGGGCGGCCTTGTCTTCCTCGGAGTTGTACAGGTACACGATGGTGCCGGGGTTCTTTTTGGCAAGGTCTTCGACGGCGATTTGGGCGTAGTACTGGCCGGCCGGAAGGTCGTTTTCGTAGATGTTGTTCCCGCCTGCTCGTTCGACGACGTCGGAGTAGATGCCGCGGGCGTCGGCGTAGAGGGCGTTGTCATAGAACTGGATGAGTGCCAGCGGCACAGGCTCTGCTCCGGCGGTCTTCTTCGCAACCTTGTCGAGTTCGGTTGTCTGCGCGTCGATGAGCGTTTTCGCGGTGCCTTCTGTCCCGGTGATCCGGCCCAGTGCGGCGAGATCGGTCGCGGCGTCGGCGACGTGCCCGGTGGTCGTTTGCCCGTTGCAGAAGGAGCTGATGATGTAGACCTGCACGCCCAGCTTATTCAGCTCCTCGATGGTGGGAAGTTCGGTTCCGTTGAAGTGGTATTCGCCGTCGGCGACGATCAGTTCCGGACGCGAATTCAAAAGGGTCTCGCGGGAGACACTGTTCGTCGCCAGCACCGGAATGGACTTGTAGGCCTCCGCGTACTCCGCCAGGGGCGGGGACTGGTCGGTGAAGGCCTGGCCGACGACACGGTCCTTGGCCCCGAGCGCGATGAGCATTTCGGTGACGGCCGGCCAGAGGGAGATGATGCGCTGGGGCGGGGTGTCGAAGTGAAGCTGGCGGCCACAGTTCTTTTCGTTGGCCGGCTGTGGCGTGGAGCTTTCCTTGGCCGCAGCGGCAACGGGGCCTGGGGCCGAGCATGCGCCCAGGGCGAGGCTCGTCAGCACAGCCAGGGACACGGCAGCGGCGCCGAGGCGGGCAGGGGCAGGGGTTATGAACATGGTTCTCTTTCGCGTTGTTGGGGTGGATCAGTTGGGGCTGGAACTGAAGAAGAGGTGGGTGCGGCCGGTCGCGGGGTTCTCGCCGATACGAACAGCCACCCCGAAGACCTCAGCCACCAGTTCGGAGCGGAACACCTCGGCTGGAGTGCCGCCGCCGACCAGGAGGCCGTTTTTGATCATGTAGACCCGGTCGCAGTAGGCTGCGGCCAGGTTGAGGTCGTGCAGGGCAGCGAGCACCGTGATTCCCAGCGAGGCGACCAGGTCCAGGACCTCCAGCTGGGTGGCGATGTCGAGGTGGTTGGTGGGTTCGTCCAGGATGAGCACGCGTGGCTGTTGGACGAGGGCTGCGGCAAGCATGACCCGTTGTTTCTCGCCGCCGGAGAGCGTGCAAAATGATCGCTGTGCGTGCTCCGCCATGCCGACTCTGGCCAGAGTGCCGGCAATGAGGTCCCGGTCTTCGCGCGTATCGGTCTGGAACATGCGCTTGCGCGGCGTCAGTCCGGCGGAGACGACATCCAGGACCGTGAAATCGAAGTCGCTGCCGTGTTCCTGGGTGAGGACGGCTAGCCGCTGTGCCGCCGCCCGCGGGCTCAGCTCCGCGAGCAGATCAGAGCCCAGCCGGACGGTTCCTGTCGTGGCCTGCATCGCTCGGTAGAGCGTCTTGAGGATCGTCGATTTGCCGCTGCCGTTGGGGCCGACGAGGGCGACGAACTCGCCGGCTTCCGCGACGAAGCTGACCGGACCAACCAGGTTCCGGCCGGCGATGCGCACGCCCATCGCGTCGAAGGCGACCCTCATACCGGTACGCCCGGACGGCGGCGCAGCAAGGCAAACAGAAACACCGGGACGCCGACAGCGGCGGTCACGATGGAAAGCGGCAGTTCGAGCGGGGCGGCCACGGTCCGGCCGGCAAGGTCCGCCAGCACCAGGAACAGCCCGCCCACGAGCGCGGTCAGCGGGAGGCTGCGCAGATGGTTGGGCCCGCTGAGCAAGCGGACAAAGTGCGGGGCGATCAGGCCCACGAAACCGACGCCTCCGGCGACCGAGACAACGATTGCCGTCAGCAGCGCCGAGATCAGCAGCAGGACCGTGCGGAACCGGGTCAGGTCGATTCCCAGGGCTGATGCGGCGTCATCACCCAACATGAGCGCGTTGAGCCGTCGGCCCTGGCCCAGCAACCAGACCAGACACACCACGACGGCGGCGGCCGGCAGGGCGAGGTGGGACCACTGGGCGCCAGCTACAGAACCAAGGAGCCAGAACAGTACGGTGGAGAGCTTGTCCGGTGAAGCTGTGAGCTGCAGAAAGCTTGTGCCCGCCTGGAAGAGGTAGGACACGGCCACACCGATGAGGACCAGCCGGGCCGGGTCCAGCCGTCCGCGGCGCCGCCCCAGGGCGAGCACGATCGCGAGCGTCACGACGGCCCCGGCAAACGCGGCGCCCGAGACTCCCAGGGAGGCAAGGAGACCGGCTCCTGTGGCGCCCAGGACCAGGACGCTGACCGCACCGAAAGAGGCGCCCGAGGCGATTCCCAGCACATAGGGATCGGCCAGCGGGTTGCGGATCACGGTCTGCAGCACCGCACCGGCGACGGCAAGGGCGGCCCCGGCGAAGAGGGCGAGCAGCACGCGCGGAACACGGAATTCCCACACGATATGGTCATCAACGGGCGCCGCCGTCGCCGCAGTCCCGAACAGATGGTGCAGGACGATGGAGATGACATCGCCCGGGGCGATGGTCACCGGGCCGAGGGCAGCCGCGAGGGCCACGACCACTGGCGTGAGGACGAGCAGCAGACCGGCTGCCCGGAGAAAAGGGAGCCGTACAGCCCCTGGAAGGCCGGTGTTGCTTCCGGCCAGGTCCACCGTGGCGGGGGCTGCCGGGGGAAGGGTGGGGTGCATAGGTGTCTTTCCCATGGGTGGTCAGTGCGGGAGCGGGACGGGACGGCGGACCGGGCGAAGCCGGGTGCCGCCCAGGAACGGCAGGGCATGCGGGGCGTTCGAGTACAGGCCCGGAACGATCATCCGGACCACCCGAAGACCCGTGTGGGCGATGTCCCCGGTGGTGGCCTCGACACAGAGCACGCGGTGGCCGCGGGACGCCAGTGCGGAAACAAGCCGTTCCAGCCGGTCCTCGCCGGTCCATTCCCCGGTCAGTTCCTCCAGGGCCAGCCGCCCGCGGATGCTCGTTTCCAGCTCATCCAGGAAGCGTCGCTGGATGGCAGGGTCCAGGTGCAGTTGCAGGTGGCAGCCGTAGTCGACCACATCTGAGAGGTCCGAGGCGTACTCCCGGGAGTACCACCGGTCCTGGCGCCAGGGTTTGAGCGGGCTTGAAGGTGATTTCGCGGCGGCCATGTACGGGCCCTTGGGGTCGTCGTAGTCGGCCACGAAAAGCTGCAGTTGCAAGGCTTCGCCGTAGGCTTTCTGCGCCGTGGCGACGGGATCTCCTCCGGCGCCCATGCCCAGGGTCAGGTAGCCGGTGGTTTCATCGAACACCAGGGACCCGATGACCGGGATGCCGGCTTCCGCGGCGAACAGCAGCCAGCGTGCCCGCAGCCGCCCTTGCGGTCCGCGGGAGAAATCCGTGAGCCACTGCGGGACGGTGAGTTCGTGCACGCCGCGCCCGCCCGTCCACGACAGCGTCATCGCGTCGCGTTCGATCACCTCGCACAGCCCGCCCCATTGGGCTTCCTCGAGCGTGCGGCCGGTGGCCAGCCCGGCCTGGATCACCGGGTGCCGGACGGGTTCGACCAGGAGCGAATGGGCGACCCAGACCATGCTCGCCGGGACCAGCACCTCCGGCCCGCCCCCAAGATCCTGCGCGGGGACCCAATCGATGGCCGTGTCATCGTCCGGAGCCGGGACCGGGAACCCGGGGCGGGCGTACTGTTCCCGGGAGAAGAGGCAGAAATCTTCCAGGCCTATGGCGGCCGCTCCGGTGGCCTGCACGTCCCGGCGGCTCGCACGCTTGAGTCCCGCCGGGACGAGGTTTCCGCAGTACCGCTCCACGGCTTCCCCGATGGCCGCCCCCAGCACAGCTTCGGGGTTGGCGAAGGAGTACCCCGCGCCACTGGCATCGGAAGGCCACCGGGAGAACGCACGGCTGTCCGAGAGGACTGCGTGGCTGAGCGCGAAGGACGCAGGAAAGTGGGCGGGGATGGTTCGCGCTTCAATGCTGCGCACGACTCCGGTCCTGGCGTTGACGAGGGTTGAGGGGTTGTTCATGGTCACCTTAGGCAAGGGGAATCGGGTGGGAGATGAGCTCCGTGGCGTTGGCGGGCACGCGGTCCCAGCCCAGCTGTTCCGGGACGGAGTAGTAGCGCCGGGAGCCGCGCAGCGGGAACGCCGGTGGGGCGTTCCCGACCAGGCCGGCGCCGATCACCCGGACCACCGTGTATCCGGCGGCGCGGACGTCATCCGTGGTCACGTCCACTGAAACGGTCCGGATACCACGCTCGGCCAAGGCGCGCACGTAGTGCCCGGCCGGGTCTTCCCCCAGGACCCGGCGCATCCCGGCAAGCGGGGCCGAGCGCGCGGGCCGGAGGCGGTCCAGCGGTGCTCCGCTCATCCGGGGGTCGAGGTAGAGCTGCGCGACCGGCGGAAGATCCGTGAGCGTCCGGTATTCCAGATCTACGGCGTCAAGGTAGCTCCGGTCCTGGCGGTACGGCAGGAACACGTGGTCTTCGATGTGCCCCACCTCGACCGCGCGCCACACTTCCGCTGCCGGGTCGAGCAGCTGCCGGGTGAGCTGGAGCAGTCCCAGGGCCTCGACGAGTGCCTTGGTCGCGGCCGCTTCGGGGGTGGAGCGGCAGGCACTGCCGAAGGCCACGACACCGTCTTTTTCAGGTGAGCCGTCTTCCAGGAAGGCAGCAACGACGGGGGCCGGCAGATCACTGGGGATCTCCAGGAGCCGGATTCTCAGATTGCTGCCGGGGCCGGGCCGGCCGAGTGCCCCGGTGACCAGTCCGTCGTCGTCGAGCTGCTTCGTGGAGGCGCCGCTGGCCCACCAGATCGTGCAGGCGTCGCGTTCCATGAGTTCCTCGAGCGCTCCGCGTTCGGCGTTGGCACGGGAGGTGCCGGCGGAGATGCCGGAGTACATCAGGGAATGCAGTTTCGGCTCCGTGGCGCGGGGGCCGTGAACGAAGTCGAGGTAGACCAGTGATGCCGGCACCCAGAGGGGTGCCTGGTCCGCCAGATCGGTGCCCCGGACCCAGTGCACCATGAGGTCCCGGCCGAACGGTTCGAAGGGGAATCCGGGCAGCGCGTACTGCTCGGGGGAATAGAGGGCCAGCGTGAGAGGATCGAGGGCGTCTTCCCCGGCGGCCCGCAGCTCGTTCCAGCTCGCGCGGCGCAGCGCCTGCGGAACCGCGTTTCCACAGTACCGTTCCACGGCTTCGCCTATCGCCGCGCCCCGAGCCGCGGCTTCGATGCCCAGGGAAGCGCCGAAGCCGAAGCCGTCGGCACGCCAGCCGGCGAAGCGGTCGGGGCGCGAGACGGTGGCGCCGTAGCCGACCCAGGCTGAGGGCATCCGGGGATCCTGCGGGGAACGTTCGACGGAGGTCAGGAGCCCCGTCCTCGGGTTGACCAACGATGATCTGTTCATGTGCTCAGCCCTCCGGTGTGTTCGGTGGTGTCGATGACGGGGAGCTCCAGCAGGAGCGGGTGCTCGGAGGAAACCACGACGCCCTGGACAATGGTGTCTCCGGTGGCGGCCAGGTAGCGTTCCGTGCCGGGGCATCCGAGGTTGCGGGCCAGGCGCGGGAAGTCGCTGCCCGTGAGCTCCAGGGCCAGCCGGGAACCGGCCGGGACCGTGACGGCGACGGGGAGCAGCGGGACGGTCGCCAACGCTGTTGGCTCCGGCGTGGTGATGGTCGTTTCGCCGGCGGTGAGCTCGAAGATCTCTCCTGCCGCGGTGATTTCGGTGATCCTCGCCACCCAGTCAATGACGTCGGTGTCGAAGCGGGTCCTGAAGCGGACCTTTCCGGCGCCGTCGATCCGCAGCGGTGCGGCGAGGACCGCGGTTGTGAACCGCACGACATCGGGACGCGTCGCGAGAGCCGAGCGGTCGTTTCCTTCCGGGTAGGACGGAAACGGGTCCGACGGCGAGTACCTGACCATGTGCTCTTCCGCCGCTCGGGCGTCCGGGGTGGCACCGGCGTCGTACTTCCCGCGGTCAACGAGCGTGGCACCGGACGCGGTCCAGCCATGTATCCGTGTTGACCGCGGCCAGGACCCGGCAATGCTCCAGCGGTTCTCCCCCATGACAAACACTTCGGCGGCCCTGCGTGCAAGCCGCCCGGCCAACGCGGCATCGATCCATTCGACGAGCTCGCCACCCCAGGGCCGGATCGCATCAGGACCGTAGTCACGGTCTCCGACGCGTGGAGAGGTCGAGAACGGCAGATCGTGCAGCCAGGGCCCGATCAGCAAATGTTTCGTGGATCCGGGAACACCTTCGCCGACCGTCCGCCAATGGTCGAGGGTTTCCGTGAGCAGGAGGTCATGCCAGCCGCCGACATGGAGGGTGGGCATCGTCAGAGCCTCCAGTTCATGGTTCTGGATTTCCTCGCCGTTCACAGCCTCGGGCCCTGCCAGGACAATGTTCCGCCAGCTGGGCATCTCCGCACCCAGACGGGTGTCGAGATCCACCACCGGCAGGGAATGCAAAGCCGCGGGCTGTTCAGCGAAAAAGAGTGCGGCGAATCCGTCACGACTGGTCCTGGCGTCGCCTCGTTCGGCCCACCATGCAGCATGTTCGGCCAGGCGAAGCACTCCGGAGGGAGAGAACTTGGTGCGGGCCAGCGACATCGACGGTCCCAGGCTCACCACAGCGGCGACCGCGTCCGGGCGTTCAACGGCCATGGCCCAGGCGGTGTATCCGGAGTAGGAGCCGCCGTAGGCGACGATGCGTCCGTCGCTCCATGGCTGTGCCAGAATCCAATCGACAAGGGCTGCACCGTCGGAGCGCTCATTTCGGTAGGGTTCCCACACGCCGTCGGAGTCGTATCGGCCGCGCACGTCGGCGGCAACGAAGGCGTAGCCGTGCCGGCGCCACCCTCTTCCTTCGGCGAGGTGTTTCGAGCGGCCATAGGGCGTGCGCGTGACTACAACGGTTACCGGCCATTCCGATTCGGGCGGCACGTGGCAGTCGGCGAAGAGGGCCGTTCCATCGCCGGAAGGGACCCGTTGGTTTGCCCATGGGGCGGCGGTCATTGGGCGATGCCTGCAGGCAGCGGCAGCACGGCGTGTCGGGTGATGGTGCCGGCGCCCAGGTCGATCTCCGTCTCGCAACGGCCGCCGGGAACGTCCAGCCCCTTGGCATGACAGAGGAGGTCGTGGGCGATAATGCCCGCGGCGACAGCGGACAGTCCGTCATCCGGGCAGACGTTCCAGCCGGTCTCCTCCGAATCCAGGTGGTTCCACAGGCGGTCCAGTTCCTCCACCGCCGCCGCCGCCGCTCGACGGCGGGCGCGGTAGTCGTGGTAGCTCACCGTCACGCCACCAGCGCTGAAGGGACCGACAACGAGGGAGCCGCCTTCGACGAATGCACGGTGCCAGGCCGTCCCCGTGCCCTGGCACAGCTCGTCAACTGCGATCCACTCCCTATCCCTCATCTGAGGGGAGCAAACCACCAGGGCGGACAGGGTGCTCGCCGCGCCCTCATCGAAGGGACCCGGAATCACGATGCACCCATCGCCCAGCATCCGCACAAGGGCCTCGGCCACCGGGCCGGAGCCCAGTATCCCGATCTTCCCGGCGGCCTGGGGCAGATCCTTCACTTCGTCTTCATGATCCGAACCATCCGCCGGGGCTTCTGCCTCCGCACGGCGCACAGCCCCGCGCTCAACGAGCATGCCGAGAAGTGTCGCGGCATCGCCGTCAAGCGGCATTGCTTCCTGGCGGGAACCGACAAGGCTGGCATGGACCGCCTGCAAAGCGTCTTCCGGTCCGCTGATGCGGAGGAAGTCCAGTTGCGGCGAGACGCAGCGCCAGTCGCCAGGGGCCACACGGTAGAGGAGGTGTCCGGGGACAAGTCGAAACATGGGGAACTTTCGTGAAAGAGAAGGGTGCCTGTGCTCCCGTGTCCAATGACGGGGGCGCGGCTATGGAGCTTCAGTTCAGCGGTCGACGGATTCGGATCCGCGCCGCCGGACCTGGGGTGTTAAGCGCCGAACGCGAACGGGTTGTGCACGAGTGCGTTGGTGCCCGGACCCTGCGGTGCACTCAGCGGAGCAACCGCGGCGACAGCCTCAAACGCAAACGGGTTGTGTACCAGAGCGTTGGTGCCCGGACCCTGCGGTGCACTCAGCGGAGCAACGGATGCGATTTCCTGAACGGTGACGGCCTTCATGGGACGTCCTTTCTGTTGTTATCATTGTTGTTGAGAACGATTCTCAACAAAACGGACTGTATCACCCCCCGGAGCGGGCAGTGGCGAGGTCGGTAATCTGGTCGGAATATGACGCAGGGCGCTCTGGACTCATGGGCTTTGCCCACCCATGGGCCACATTCGCATTGCGACTCACTCGGGTCCCGTTGGCGCCGGGCTTGAGACGCGCGACTAATACATAGTTGCGTGTATACATCCACTGATGTACTTTTGCGGCATGGAAACCCTCACGCATGCCCCGGTGCTGGCTCGCTTCGGTTATGCCGTCTCCGACCCGACCAGGGCACGGATCCTTCTGGCTCTGGCCACGGAACCCGGCTACCCGTCCGATCTCGCAGACTCCCTCGGGGTATCGCGGCAGAGCATGTCCAACCATCTGACGTGCCTTCGCGGGTGTGGGCTAGTGGTGGCTGTTCCCGACGGTCGGCGGACCCGGTATCAGCTCGCCGACGCCCGGCTGGGCCGCGCGATCACGGATCTGCTCGGCGTCGTCCTCGCCGTGGACCCGGCGTGCTGCGCCCCTGACGGCAAGTGCCGTGCATGACGTCGAGCAGCCTTTCCTCGCCCTCCGTGGACCGGCGCGCCGTGCTGAGCCGCCGCGTCCGCCTGTTGGCGGCGGCGACCATCACCTATAACGTCATTGAGGCCGCCGTGGCACTCTGGGCCGGTGGCATCGCGGACTCGTCCGCACTGATCGGCTTCGGACTCGATTCGGTGATCGAAGTGGCCTCCGCCGTTGCCTTGTCCTGGCAGTTTTCCGCCGGGAACCCCGAACGACGCGAGCACCTGACGCTGCGCATCATCGCGCTGTCCTTCTTCGCACTGGCCGCGTTTGTCACCTTGGACTCGCTCCGCTCTCTTGCAGGCGGTGGCGAAGCGCAACGCTCCGCACCGGGCATCGTCCTCGCGGCCCTGAGCCTTGCCGTCATGCCCGTCCTGTCCTGGCTGCAACGCCGCGCTGGCCGCGAACTCGGTTCACGGACTGCGGTAGCAGACTCCAAACAGACCCTGCTCTGTACCTATCTCTCCGCCGTCCTCCTCGCCGGCCTGGTGCTCAACAGCGCCCTGGGCTGGTGGTGGGCCGACGCGGGCGCCGCCATGGTCATCGCTCTGGCCGCCGCCCGCGAAGGCATCGACGCCTGGCGCGCAGAGGCCTGTTGCGTTGTTCCTCAACCTCGCAATCAGGGATCGGCTGTCGAGCGGGACGCGGATGACGGTTGCGACGTGGTTCAGCCAGATACATCGAAGTCAGCCGGCAACGATGTGGAACCCGGGAGCAGCGCAGGGACAACCGACGTGTGTTGCCCCGAACGTTCAACGGAAACGGCCCACCGAGACGGCCCTCCGTCGCCGGACCGGCCCCGATTTGGCCTCCGGGAGATCCCGTAAAGCGAGGTTCCACAGTCCGGGCTGCCGGGCAAGCCCATGCTCAGCAAATCCAGGGACCCCCGCACCCAACGATCGCAGGGGCCAATCCTGCCGCCTCAAGCCACGACGAGAAGGAGACCACTTCATGCCCGCCAGCAAAGTGCGCAAGAAAGCAAAGAACAAGGCAGCCGCGGAACGGGAGCGCCGCCGCGAGCAAAAACTCTCCTGCACCTCTTCCTGCTGCCCACCCGATGCGCCCGCCCCTGCCGCGTCGACGCCGCGCCACGCCCAAGCGGAAGACGCACCCTCCTGAGGTCACTGCGGGTCCACTTCTTACGCGAACACTGAGTCCATCCGGCGAAAGCTCGGCGGTGGGGACGGTCTCGCACTCTCCAGTCCTACCCTCGAATTTTCCATCAGGCCCGGCCACCACGCAGGGCTCTCCACTTCCGCGGCCGGCAATATTGCGCTCACCCGCAACCAGACTTAGGACGGGGCATTCGTATTGCCGGGCGTCCCCGTCGGCGTCGGTGTCGATGTCGGAGAGCCCGTCCCCGTCGGCGTCGGCGTCGGCGTCGGAGAGCCCGTCCCCGTCGGCGTCGGCGTCGGTGTCGATGTCGGAGAGCCCGTCGGCGTCGGCGTCGGAGAGCCCGTCCCCGTCGGCGTCGGCGTCGGAGAGCCCGTCCCCGTCGGCGTCGGCGTCGGCGTCCGTGTCGGTGAGCCCGTCCCCGTCGGCGTGCCCGTGGGGCTTTGAGTTGCGCTGGGTGACGCGGGAGGCGAGGTGCTCGGCCGGGCCGGGACTTTGCCCTCCTGGACGCCGCCCGTGACGGTCTGCGTGGGCGGCGCGGCCCCCGGGTCAGTGGGCACGGCTCCCGGGACGGACCAGACAGACCCCGGCGAGGTCCCGGTTGCGGAACCTGGCTGATAGGTGACCATGGGGATGGCACCGAGGGGATCCACCTGCTTGGTTGGCAGGAACGTCCAGTTCATCGGGTTGGTATAGACGCCGTTGAGATGGGTCTCGAAGTGCAGATGGCAGCCTGTGGAGCAACCTGTGGTTCCGACTTTGGCGATGACCTGACCCACCCGTACCGATTGCCGGTTGGCGACGGCGATTCCTTGCAGGTGGTTGTACGTGGTGACGAGGCCGTTGCCGTGGTCGATTTCCACGCGGTTGCCTCCACCCCACGGGTGCCAGCCCACGGCCCGGACCACGCCGGCGTCGGCCGCGTAGACGAGGGTGCCGCAGTGCGCGGCGAAGTCCTGGCCCCAGTGGAATTCCCCCGACAATCCTGTGAAGGGGTCGATCCTGAACCCGAAGGGAGAGCTCCGAACCAGCACTTCAAGCGGTGCGTACAGTTTCCCGGCGCTCGGGCGGTCTAGGGAACTCGAAGCGACGTTGCGGTTCCCGATTCCGTCCTTGCCGAGCGTCTGGACCTGAGAGCGCTCGAAGGACACCGTGGCGTTGTCGCCCGCCGGCACAGGACCCCACGACGAACTTGTGGGCAATGCCCCTAGCATGCCGGGAGCAGCACCACCGGTGGCACGCAGGCCAGGTTCGCGCTGACCAGAGCCAGCAGCCACGATCACGGTGGCAGTAAGGAAAACGCGTCTCGAGAGTACGACGCGGATTATCCGGCCGGACTCATGATGCTTACCCACAACCACCCCCAGAAACAGACGCACTTCCCAGGCCGGGTGCGCTCGTCATATTGTGGCCGCATTTCATGTTGAATGTGAACACTCGACTTACTACGTGGCCGGTCCAGCAGCCACTTACTCGACTACTTGCAACGGTGCACGGATTGGGACTGTCACCCGGGATATCGGTGGAGCCCCAGCCAAAAGTGTTCCGGTTTGCCGTTCCGTTTACGGAACCTGCACTGGGACCCTAAGGCTGGCGCTAGACTTCACGAACGGCCTACTGGGCTGCTCCACGGTTGAGTGTGTGCGGCAACGGCGCCGACTTGCGCCGGCGCTGATCGTGCCCGGCTCGTCAGCCCATGCGGAGGCCATTGTCAGCGAGGAACTCGCGGGCACGGCCCATCTGGCGGTCGGTGGAGAAGACATACCACTGGTCGCTAAGGTTCGCGCCGTGGACGAGGTCGCGGAACCGGTAGAAGGCACCTTTTCCCTCGATCGCCCGCTCCAGCCGCTCTCGGAGGGCCGCATCGTGCTGCCGCCCGGCGAAGGCGGCCATGTCCTCCCAGCCGTTCTGCGATCCGGTGCGGTCGACTCGAAGCCAACGGTCAGGCTCCTCCTCCACGTCGATGGCGGCGTCCTCCCCGACCATCATCGGATCAGTGGCGGCCTCGTCGTACACCTGCCCGGTGCGCAGGTCGAGATAGCCGCCGGTCGACAGCTCGGGATCCCCGTCCAGCACGGTGCTGAGCACGTCCAGGTCTACCGGCACCACACGGCCTGCCGGCGGCTCGCGGCGCAGACCGGCCACCAGGTCCTCGGCCAGCAACCGGTCACCAGCGCCGCCGCGCCACGTGAGCCGGTTGATGACCGAGACTGCCACCGGCTCGGCGTCCCGTCGTCTCTGCTGAAGCGCCATCGGTATGCCCGCCCCCACCTGTTGCAGAGCATCATCGATGTCACGTCCCGTCACCGCCGCGAGAAAGCGGGCCGCATCTGCCGCCGCAATGGCTTGCCGCAGCTCGGACAGGTCGAGCCCCGGAACCTGCACCTGTGCGGGCCATGCGTGCAGCAGCATCGGGTGCGGCCGGCCCGGTTTCCCCGGCACCCGGCCCTCCCCGTCGTCGGCCGCCCACCGGCGCCCATACTGGTCCGGGATGCTGCCCCAGCCCCAGTACGGCATAGGGGCATCAGGACGGACACCCAATACCTCCAACGGGTCGACCTTCTCGCCGGCCACGCACCGGTGCATCCACGCGTCACCGAGATCGAACGTGAACTGAAACTCATCCCCCGGCTCCACCGTCCGGGCGACTTTGGCAGCAGCAATGTCAATTGGTGCGATGATCGGCCCGCGGATCGATCCGGCCATCTCGGCTCCCGTCTCTTCATCAGTGATTACCCGGCCATCGGCCAGGGTGAACATTGACAGGTGCGAGCGGTCCCATCGGGCGAAGGCATCGTTGATGGCACCGGCGAGATCCATAAAGGTGTGCGACGGTCCGACCGCGAAGATGCGCCCGGGCCACGGCCACAACTCCTCACCACGACCACCGAGCAATTCCACCGTCACCGACAACCAGGTTCGTGCCATACCCCAAGGATGGCACATGCCGCGGCTACCCCGTTTGAGGATCCTGCAACGGGACAAACGTGTGCAACGGGCGGGCGGTCATCTGGCTTGTCGCTTTTGAAGTGCTCGTTCGCGTTTTTGTCGCATCTTCTCCGCTAAGGCGTAGGCACGAGGGGCCGGGTCCGGGGTGTAGCCGGGAAGTGGAGGGATTCCGTCCTCCAGCATGAAGTTGTCGAATTCGCGCGGTGACCGAAGAGCCGGCTTCGGTACCCGCTTCCGACGAGAGTAATTGGACAGGCCTATGTGTTCGGCCGCTTCACGGGCGCCTCGGAGCCCCCGAGTAGTAGGACCCAATGGGTGAGATCACGAACCCGGAAATGACTCCCACCGGGGTGCTGGTCCAGAGGATCGGCAGTGAACTCGGCCCCATTTGGTTGGTAACGAAAAGGCCGAGGAGGAAAAGGGCAACGCCGGCCGGGCCCAGCATCAGGAAGAGGTTTGCTCTGCGAAGGCTTGTTATCGCGGTGGAACCCGCTCGAAGAGCCCACTCGTTGTCACTCGAATTCTTCAAGCTGGTTCCGTCTCTTGGGGCTTTGGTAGCTTGTCGGCGTTGCCGCCTGATCCGCACGCTACGGTCTCTCGGGGCAGGACGCGATTTGGTGAAGTAGTAAGCGGTCGAAGCCCGAGGCCAGATCCAATCCAGTCTCGCCCGGGTGAGGTCAAGACCGACTCCTCGCCGGCGGAATCCCGGAGCGACCACCACGCCCCCGAGATAGTTGCCCGCGGGCGAGCTTCCTTCGGGATCCGGGTGGATATGCGTCTTGGCCACGCCGACGACGTCGCCCTGTGTGACAGCCACCAAGACGACTCGGTCGTTCGTTGGGGGCGATCATCTCGCTGGTCCAGCGTGTTCGGCCGCTGGCATCACAGACGGCAGTCACATGTCCCAGGTCATCCAGGGTGGCTTCACGAATCTGCATGGCCAAAGCGTACCGGCGAGCCGAAAGGCTCCTTCGTTCCTGCCCGCGAGCCGGTCCCCCCACCGCGACACCCTCGAGCCCGCTCCCCGCCGTGAAAAATTGTCAGTTTCAGGAGTTGTCTGCACTGGATTCCGCGGCACTACGGAGCTTGTGCAGACGACTCCTGACACGGAAACATTCGAAGCCGTCTGCACAAACCGTCGGTTTGGCTGAAGTCGCCTGCACCAACCGCCACCGATGTCCGGGACTTTTAGGCGTTCGGCTGGGTCTCGGCGGTCAGCGTCGGTCTTCCCGTAGCGTCGAATTTCAACGGATTGACCCTGGACGCGCTGCCAATCCGGTTGTGGGTGAAGGTCCACGCTGTCACCGTTTCGTGAGTAGGGAACATGGTTGGCTGACTGGCCTGAGATGGCTCGCGGTTCGGCGCGCGCCTGCGTGGGATTCACTGGGAGCACGGCGTCGATCGTTGACCGGGATGTGGGAATGAAAGCTTGGTGTTTCAGGCGGCCGCGTTCGCGGCCATGTTAGGAGGCGTGTTCTGCGCGGCCGTTGCCCTCTTTCAGTAGCCCTTCGAGCATGTGGGTGCGGGCCCGTTCAATGCCTGCGGATACGGTGTGGCGGATTTCTTCTTCTGAGCCTTCCCGGATGACGCTGACGAGCCGTCCGTGATTTGTGGCAGTGTACGGGCGCCCTTGTTTGCCTCTGAAATTCAGGAAGCGCTCAATCTCTTCATGAAGAGCATTCACGGTTTGAGTCAGGACGGGTATGCGTGCCAGTTCGGCAATGCGGACGTGCAAGAGGCGGTTCATTTCATTGAGCGTTGCGGCATCGGCGTCGGGGCTGACGCTGGCTGCGCTAAGCTCATCAAGGGCGTCCAATTCCGCAGCACTTGCACGTCTGGAGGCTAGAACGGCGGCTTCGGGTTCAAGCAACTCGCGCATGCGGTAGGTGTCCTGAAGCTCGCCGAAATCGATGGGCTTCACGAGCGTCCCGCGTCTGGGAATGACTACGACAAGTCCTTCACGGCGGAGCAGATTGACGGCTTCCCTGATCGGGGTTCGGCTCATTCCATACTCGGTGGCCAGGTAGGTGTCCACGATGGCGGTACCTGGCCGAAACCGGCACCGCAAAATATCGCGTTTGAGCATTTCGTATGCCCGGTCTGCCATTGAGGCTGGCTTTTCCATCACTTTCCACTTTCCCGCATGAATGGTAAAGGCAGGTCGTCTGCTGCCGCTGGTTCAGCGCTTCTGTCCGCCAAGCCTGACACTCTTGTGTAATTCATCAACATCCTTGTGATATATAAAAAGAATAACAGGTGAATGCAGGGCTTTGCGTGTCGTAACGCTGGCAGGCGGCGGGTCTTAGGATCCGAAGACCCTGCGTTCATCGTTTCGATGACTCGCGTGCCGCCGTCGGGACCTCAAGCAGAAACCCGCACCGCTAGCGGACAGCGGCTGTCAGTGGCCGGCCGAAGAGCCCTGCTCCTGGCAAACCTCAGGGGCGTGCCTTTCCGAAGCGGGACGACACCGCCCACCCGGTCGCCGAGCGCCGGCAGAGCAGCTGTGAGGTCAGGCTTTTGCGGATTTGCCCGGGAGGGCCAGCTTGAAGACCTTCGCCCAGGACGAGCCCACTTGCTTGAGCAGTGGGCCGCTGTTGTATTTCAGGCCGTAGCGGTGGCAGATCTCGCGGACCTTCGGTGCCACCTCGGCGTACCGGTTGGAGGGCAGGTCCGGGAAGAGGTGGTGCTCAATCTGGTGCGAGAGGTTTCCGGTCATGGTGTGCATGAATTTGGACCCGGAGATGTTCGCGGAGCCGATCATTTGGCGGATGTACCAGTCGCCGCGGGTCTCCCCGTCGACCATTTCTTCGGTGAAGGTATCGGCACCTTCGGGGAAGTGGCCGCAGAAGATGACGGCGTGGGTCCATAGGTTGCGAATGGTGTTCGCAGCGAGGGTGCCGCAGAGCGCCTGCTTACCGGAGCCAGTGAGCATGGCAACGGCGGGGGTGGCGGCGTAGTCCTTGGTGAACTGCGTCAGCGCCTTGCGGCCCAGGGCTTTGAGGTCCTTGCGCAGGGCGTCTTTGCTCTTCGTGCCCTCTCTGTATTCACTGAGTTCGAGGTCGTAGATGGCGATGCCCCACTGAAAGACGGGAGCCAGGAGAGCGTTGTAGAGCGGGTTGCCCAGGTTCAGGGGTTTCCATGGCTGGTTTTCGTCCATGCGCAGGATGTTATAGCCGATGTCGTTGTCCTTTCCCAGTACGTTGGTCCAGCGGTGGTGCAGGTTGTTGTGGGTGTGCTGCCAGGCGCGGGAGGGGGTGACGAAGTCCCACTCCCAGGTGGTGGAGTGGATGTCGGGGTCGCGCATCCAGTCCCACTGGCCATGCAGGATGTTGTGGCCGAGTTCCATGTTTTCGAGGATTTTAGCCAGGCCGAGCAGGGCGGTGCCGGTGACCCAAGCGGCCTTGTTCTTGCTGATCAGCAGGGCCGCACGGCCGGAGATCTCCAGGCCACGCTGGATTCTGATCATGCGGCGGATGTAGGCGGCGTCTTCGGCACCGCGCTTGGCGAGGATTTCGTCACGGATTGCGTCGAGTTCGCGGCCGAGTTCTGCCACCTGCTCGTCGGTCAGGTGGGCGGCGGCCGGCGGACGGACCGTGGGGCTGCCGGATTCGGCGAGCTTTCCCGGCCGCGTCCGGGCCTCTGACTGGGGAGTGATTTTGCTGGGTTTGATTGCAGACATGAGGTGCTCCTCAGATTTTCGAGGTTGACGGGTCCGGCGGCTGCCGAGACGCACGTTTGGATCAGTTGGCAGGGGTCAATGTGGACTTGCCCGGCGCGGAGGTTACAGACCCCTCCGGAAGCCGCTGGGTATCAGTACCCCGACATTCGAACCGGTGGACCCGGAGCTCCTTCACTTGCGATCAGCGGCGACGGGCCAGGCTGCACGGCCTATGCTACTGGTCAGTAATATAAGCCGACCCGAAGGTCCCCAACCGCTCACCCGGCTTCCGCGGCACCGAATGCCGGCCGACGCCGCCTCAAGGATTTTGTTCGCCGACCCTTGACACTGCAAAGGTGATCCGCATAACATCCATGTTATATATCACAAGGATGTTATGCGGATGCCAACAGCGGCTGAATTCGGCCTACGGACCCTTTAAACATTCCTGAAATATATCACGCGTATGGTAGACGGATGCAGGCAGGCTTCGCATCCGCTTGAGGACCAGAGGTGAGCATCTGGTGTCTCCGTTCCACAGGCGTAGCGTTCGTTTCACACCCCTTTAATCCCCCTCCCCCCGTCCGGCGTTATCCCCTGGATCAGAGAAGGCTTCCGAGATGACACAAACTCTCGTCGAGACAAAGACCGACGTCCCCACAAACCGCCTCTACAAAGCGCTCAGCGCAATCGAACGGGCCGGTAACAAACTCCCGCACCCGTTCTGGCTCTTCGTTATTCTGTGCCTGCTGCTGGGCGCGATAAGCGCCGTGTTGGCTGCCCTGAACGTCACAGTAACTTTGCCCGCGAAGGACGAAACTGTTGCCGTCCGAAACCTCTTCTCCATAGATGGTGCCAAGTTCGCCATTGAGTCGGCGCTAACGAACTACGCCACGTTCCCGCCCCTGGCAACCATCGTCGTTGTTCTGCTGGGAGTCGCCGTCGCCGAGCGCAGTGGACTTCTCACCGCGCTCCTGCGGATCACCATTGGACGTCTTCCCGCGGCGATGCTGACGTTCGCAATTGCTTTCAGCTCGATGATCGCCCACATCATGAGCGATTCGGCCTACCTCATCATGATTCCGCTGGGTGCTCTGGCGTTCCGTGCCGCCGGCCGCAGCCCTGTCTTGGGTCTGATGGTCGCCTACGCGGCAACAGCGGTGGGATTCAATGCGAGCCCCCTGGTCACCCCGCAGGATGCCATCCGTTCGTCTCTGTCGACGGCCGCCGCCCGTATCGTCGATCAGGACTACGTCATCACCCCGGTGGCAACGTACTTCTTCACGGCGGCTTCGTCGGTTGTGTTGGCGCTGGCGATTTCCCTGATCGTTGATCGTTTCCTAGCCCGCCGTCCGGAGTTCGGGGCCAATACCCTGGACGCGGATTTTGCGAAGGCTGACAAGCTTTTCAACATCGCGAACCACACCAGTGGTGCAGCAACGCAGCCCATTAAGCTCAATGCAACCGAGAACCGCGCCCTGAGGGTTACCGCGCTGGTGTTCCTGGCATGCCTGGCAGTCCTCACTGTGATGCTCCTGCCCGGTTCGCCTTTCCTGGGCAAGGACGGCGACGTCGTGACATCCCTCGTCGTGAAGAACATCGCCATCGTCATCTGCGTCATCTTCGCCCTGCTCGGAATCGTCTACGGAAGGATCACCGGATCCATCCCCTCGCTTAGTGATGTCCCTCCGGCCATGGCAGAAGGAGTTCGCACACTTGCGCCCGTGCTCGTCCTGTTCTTTGTCGTGGCCCAGTTCCTCGCGTACTTCACCTGGACGAACATCGGCTCGGTCATCAGCGTCAACGGCGCGCAGGCTCTGAAGTCACTGGAAGCACCGCACCTGGTCATCCTGCTCGTCATCGTCCTGGCGATCAGCATCCTGAACATCCTCATCTCCAGCGGTTCGGCGATGTGGTCAATCCTTGCCCCGGTCGTGATCCCGATGGTGATGTACGTGGGCCTCAAGCCGGAGGCATCGATGGTTGCCTTCATGATCGGAGACTCCGTGACGAACTGCATCACGCCCCTGAACGGGTACTTCGTGCTGGCCCTCGGCTACGTCCAGCAGTTCCGGAAGGGTGCCGGTATCGGAACGATGCTCTCGTTCACGATCCCGCTCGCCATCGGCGTCCTGGTCGTGTGGTCGGCGTTCTTTGTTCTCTGGTACGCGCTGGGCATTCCGCTCGGCCCCGGCGTCCCCGTCCGCTAACCCGCCAGACGGCCCCTCTTACCCGCACAGGGCCTCCGCTCCGTGCACCCTACAACGAAGGAAAAACATCAATGGGAAGTATTGCAATTGTTGGAGCAGGAAACGTCGGCCAGGCCATCGCCGGGCACATGGTCCTGGTCGGACACGACGTCCGGCTGTTCTCCCGCTGGGAAAAGGACTTTGAGGCGATCATTGCAAATGACGGAATCGACCTCTCGGGCGATGTCGAAGGTCACGCCGGGAAGCCCCTTCTCACAACAGATCTCCGCGAAGCCGTCACCGGTGCGGATGTTGTGATCGTCGCCGCCCCGGCCTTCGCCCACGCGTACCTCTCGGAACACCTGGCCACGCTGTTGGAGCCTGACCAGCTGGTCGTGTTCCAACCCAGCGTGCTGGGAAGCGCGGTGGAACTCACCCGGCACTTTGCCCTGGCCCAGCGGACTCCCTGCCTCATCGCCGAGACCGCCACGAGCCTGTACACCTGCCGTCTCCGCGGCCCCGCGCAGGTATTCATCGGCGCAATCAAGCAGGCAGTCCACCTCGCAGCCATCCCCCACGCCAGCACCCGGACCGTCCTGGACCGTCTCAGCCACTACTTTGGCAACAGTTACGTGCCCGGCAGCGACACCCTCTCGGTCGGGCTCGCCAACTGCAACGCGATCTATCACGTCCCGCCGGCAGTGCTAAACATCAAGACCGTCGAAGACGGGGACAGTCTTCCCCTGCACACCCTGGTCACGCCCCGCGTCGCAGAGGTCATCCACGCCCTGGACCAGGAACGGCTCGCCCTGGCCGCGGCACTGGGCGTAGAAACAATCAGCTTCTGGGAATTTCTTGAAAGCGCCTACGGGGTCACCGAAGGCACATACGTGGAGCGGGTCGTTCAAAGCTACGGACGCCAGGCCTTCCCCGAACCCGACTCCCTGACCCACCGCTACTTCACCGAAGACATCCCCTTCGGCCTGGTCATCTGGAGCTCCCTCGCCAAACAAATCGGCCTTCCCCTCCCGCTCACAGACTCCTTCATCAAGGTCAGCGGGATCATCTGCGGCACCGACTTCGAGGCAGCCGGACGCACAGCAGACATCCTTGGCCTGGAGGGGCTGGACGCCGAAGCCATCAGAGCAGCGTTCCTTGACGGCGTGACCCCACTGGTCACGGCATAACCAAAACTTCCACCAGAAATTCAGCACCGGCCACGAGCTACTTCCGGGCGGAACCTCTCTTCTTGAGGACTTTCCAAACCGGCGCAGGAACCCGGTGCGATTCCAAAGCAAAAGAACCGCCAGACGTCGCAGACCTTGACTCCTGGCACCACCGTGGCCGGGCTCCCCTTCCCGGGCAGCCCGGCCACAGCGGTACGAGACCGACAGCCATCATGCTGCACGGCCGCCGATCAGAGAAAGCGGCGAACCTCGAAGGCGGCACACCTCGAAAGTGCTGCACAATCCCCGCGCGGATTGTGCGAAGAACTTCTTCGCGTCCGCGGGAACTCTCTAAACCCTGAAGGGCCTGATCAAAAGGTGAACCAACACATTGTTATCGTCGGCGCAGGCGTGATCGGCTGCGGCCTGGCCGATGAACTTACCCGTCGGGGTGCCTCGGTCACCGTGATCGACGCCGCCGAGGCGGGGTCTGCCACCAGCGCAGCGACCTTTGCCTGGGTCAATTCCAACGACAAGACACCGGTCGAGTACAGCAACCTCAACCTGCTCGGGATACAAGCACATGAGCGCCAGGCACGCTCCGTTGCTCTCAACCGGGCACCATGGTTTCACCAGACCGGCAACGTGCAAATTGCCCAAACCGAACACCACATGGCTGCCATTAGACAGAAGGTCCAGGAACACGCCGCCAACGGGATCGAAGCCCGACTCCTGACCCCTTCTCAAGTCCGGGAACTTGAACCATCCCTGCAGCCACCCCACCTGACCGGCGGGGCGTTCTTTCCCCAGGAAGGGTGGATCGATGTGCAGAGGATGTGCACGTCCCTTCTTGACCGGGCCATCGGAGCCGGGGCATCTTTTGTCCCCCACGAGACGGTCACCAACATCCAAGGAAACCGGGTGACAACAACAACACGTGATGGACGCAGCCGTAACTACCATGCCGCAGTTGTCATCCTCGCGGCAGGCAACGGCAACCGAAAGATCCTCGCGGCCTCGGGAGTGGACTTCCCGACAATCGACCCTACGGACAACCGCAGCCAGACTCCGTCCGTCGGAATCATCGGCACCACCGGCCCCGTCCGCTCCGGCATCGGGCACATCATTTCCGGTGAAGGCATCGTGCTCCGGCCCGCCCGCAACGGCGGAATTACGTTCACTGAACATCCGACGGCCGACACATGGGATCTGGATGACCCCAGGATCTGGGCGATACCGGCACTGCTGCTGGATCGCGCCCGTGAGTTGTATCCCTCCCTGGAAAACGCAACAACGGAAGCGGTTCGTCTCGGCATCCGCGTGCTCCCCAAAGACGGCCTGACGATCGCGGACTGGATCACCGATGACAAATCAATCTACGCCGTAGCCACGCACAGCGGAGTCACCCTCGCGGCGCACCTCGCGGAAGTCGTTGCAGAGGAAGTCCTCAGCGGATCCCGCCATCAGTCCCTCGCCAAATTCAACCTGGCCAGATTCGCGGCCCTATGACTTCTGAAACCCGTCCCGTCCCATGGAAAGGGAAGCACCGTGAATAATCCCGGAAACCAAGGTTCGACGCTGCCGGCCACGGCCGGGACGACGCCGGATTCCGCCAAGCCTTCCCCTGAGGGAAAAGGCGAGTACCTCAGGCGTGGTGAAATCGCAGCCTTCAGCGATCTCGCCCACCGCAACGGAATGTTGCACGTCGACCTGCAATCCAGCCTCGTCCGGATCCACCGCGAAGACGGATACCACGCCACCTACGACCTCAACAGCGGACGGCTGATAAGCGTCAAAAGCCCAGTTTAGTCGGCTCCTGGTCCCCCAGCGCCGCACCTCAAGGCCCGAATAAGGCCCTACACATTTCTGAACAACGGAAGGACGGCCTGTGGCTGTTGGCACTTTCGATCTCTTCTCGGTGGGTACGGGCCCATCGAGTTCCCATACGGTAGGCCCGATGCGGGCTGCCGCGGCGTTCAACGCTGAGCTTAGCGCCTCCGGCAAGCTGGCAGAGGTGGCGTCGCTGCGGGTTGACCTGTACGGGTCCCTCGCCGCGACCGGGCACGGCCACGGCACCATGACGGCGATCCTGCTCGGCCTGGAGGGCTTCCACCCCGAGCTGATCCTGCCTGAGGAAATGGAGGACAGGCTGGCGGCGATCGCCGAGACCGGCATCATCCAACTGGCCGGTTCCCTCCCGCTGCCCTACGGCGTGAAGGACATGATCCTGCGCCCGCTGACCATCCTGCCCCGGCACACCAACGGGATGACCTTCACGGTCTCCGACGCCCACAGCAACGTCCTGCACACAGCGACGTTCTTCTCGGTCGGCGGCGGCTTCATCGTCCGCGAAGGCGAGGAGACCACAGACCAACAGGAGCTCGAGGAATCCAGGAAAAAGCTGCCCCTGCCGTTCCGGACCGCTGGCGAGCTCCTCGCGCACTGCCAGGCAACCTCCCTGAGCATCAGCGAAGTGATGCGGACCAACGAAGAGGACAGCCGGACGGCAGAGGAGATCCGCGAAGGCCTCCTGCACATCTACTCCGTGATGGAACAATGCGTAGCAACCAGCCTTAAACGTCACGGCCTGCTGCCCGGCGGGCTCAAGGTCCGGCGCCGGGCCCCGGACTGGCACGAACGCCTCATGAAGGAAGGCCGTGACCAGGATCCCGACTACCGGGACCCGAAGTACTGGCAGGAATGGGTCAACCTCATCGCCCTGGCCGTGAACGAGGAAAACGCCTCCGGCGGCCGGGTGGTCACCGCACCCACCAACGGCGCCGCGGGCATCATCCCGGCCGTGCTGTACTACGCGCTGCACTTCGCCCCGGGCATGGACAAGGCCACCCAGGCCGACCGCGACGACGTGGTGGTCAAGTTCCTGCTGACCGCGGCCGCCATCGGGGTGCTCTACAAGGAGCAGGCTTCGATCTCCGGCGCGGAAGTCGGCTGCCAGGGCGAGGTGGGTTCGGCGTCGTCGATGGCGGCCGCCGGCCTGGCCGAGGTCATGGGCGGCACTCCGCAGCAGGTCGAAAACGCGGCGGAAATCGCCATGGAACACAACCTTGGCCTGACCTGCGACCCGATCGGCGGGCTGGTGCAGATCCCGTGCATCGAACGCAACGCGATCGCGGCGGCCAAGGCGATCAACGCCGCCAAGATGGCGCTCTGGGGCGACGGCTCCCACCGGGTCTCCCTCGACGAGGTGATCGTGACCATGCGCGAGACCGGCAAGGACATGAGCTCGAAGTACAAGGAGACCGCCATGGGCGGCCTGGCCGTCAACGTGGTGGAGTGCTGAGCCCCTAGTTGTTCAGGGCCGCCCACAGATTCAGCGACGAGGCGAACACGATCCAGGACAGGTAGGGCAGCAGGAGCAGCCCGGCGGTGCGGCTGATCGGGCCGAAGCGCAGCACGGTGGCCGCCACCGCGACCGCCAGCGCCAGGATGATGACGAAGGCGATCCAGAGCGCGGCGGTGCCCAGTGCGGGGTACAGGCCGAAGAACGTCGGGGTCCACGCAAGGTTCAGCACCAGCTGCACCGCGTAGACGGTGAGGGCGGCCCTGGCGCCCTCGGCCCGGCTGCGCCACACCAGCCACGCCGCGACGGCCATGGCAGTGTAGAGAATCGTCCAGACCGGTCCGAAGAGCCAGTTCGGCGGGGACCACGGGGCCTTGTTCGCGGCCGCGTACCAGCCGTCGACGTTGCTGGCGCTGGCCAGCCCGCCGAGGCCGGCAACGAGGGCCGAGGCGCCCAGCAGTACCAGCAGGGCAAGCACGTCGGCGCCGGGCCCGCGCGTCCCGGCGCCGCCCGGACGGAGCTGCCGGCGGGCGGCTGACGGTTCCGGCTGCGCATGCATACCTTCAGCGTAAACCCGGCGCGGCGGCCGGCACAGGGCCGCGGCGCCCGGACAGAGCCCGGCCTCCCGATAGACTTGAGGCTGCATGCCAGCCATGCCGCCGAAGCTCGTTCCGCAAAGATTGGATACCGCACCCTTGCGAGAATTCACTGCCCGCTTTGCCTCCGCCGAAGAGGTTGCCAACTGGGACGCCCACGTCACCGCGAACCCCAACGGCGGGAATCTGCTTCAATCCGAGGCCTTCGCCGAGGTCAAGCAGCACTACGGCTGGAAACCCCTCCACCTGGTCTACGAGACGGCTGACTACACGAGCTACAACCTCGTCCTGGAGAAGTCGTTCCCCATCCTGGGCAAGCTCTGGTACCTCATCAAGGGCCCGGATGTTGCCTCGGTGGAGGACATCCCCGGCATCGCGGCCGCGAACGCCGACTTCGTCAGGCGTGCCCGGCTCGGGGTCTTCGCGATCAAGATCGAGCCCGACATCGTCCTGTCCGAGGATGCGCGGCGGGTCATCGAGGGTGCGGGCCTGGTGAAGACCCACAACCTGCAGCCCAACGACTCCACCGCGCTGCTGGATATCTCCCCGCAGGAAAACCAGCTCCTGCGCAACCTGCATTCCCGCGGCCGCAACGCCGTCCGGCGCGCCATCCGGGAGGAGGTCGAGGTCCACAACGTGGAGCCGACCGAGGAAAACTTCCGGGCGATGTACGCGCTGATGACCAACACCGTGGAGGCCAAGTCCCAGGTCCGGGTCCGGGAGTACGAGTACTACCGCCAGTTCTGGACCAACTTCGTGGACCGCGGCCAGGGCAGGCTGCTGTTCGTCTACGAGAACGGGGTGCCCTCAGTGGGGGCTTTCGTGATCAACTACGGGCGGAAGGGCACGTACAAGGACGGCGGTTCCCTGCAGAAGCGCAGCCAGTACGGCGATTCGCACCTGGTCCAGTGGACGGCCATCAACCAGCTCAAGGAACTCGGCTGCACCGAATACGATTTCTGCGGCACACCTCCTAGCGACAAACTGAAGGACACCTCCAACCCCTTCCACGGCCTGGGCCTGTTCAAGACCAGCTTCAGCAAGACCGTCACGGACTTCGTCGGCTGCTACGACCAGGTCCTGAAACCGCTGAAGTACAAGGCCTGGATGGCCGCCGGGGAGCGCGTCGCCCGCCAGCTGTACACGCGGCGCACGGGCCAGCAGTTCTACTAGACCGCCCGCAAGGTGAAGTGAGGAGGCCGGAATGACCAAACCACCCGACGGCCGCCGCGGGCCCCACACGGACGGCCTGCCCCGGACCGAGCCGATGTCGCCCATGCAGGTGCGCCAGAACGCCGCCACCAAGCGCATGCTCCGCCGGCTGGTCCAAGGCGAGAACCCGCCCACGGCGCCGCTGAGCATCGTCGACCGGCTGGCCGGCAGCCCCTACGCCAACCCGATGATCCAGGTCGGCGGCGTGGACACCTCCGCCCGCAAGACCATTGATTTCGCCCTCAAGCTCGCCGAGTCGATGTTCCGGTACGGTGCCGGCGCCCTCGAAGTGGAAACCAGCATCATCGCGATCACCGCCGCGCTGGGGCTCAAGAACATCGAGGTGGACATCACCAACCAGTCGGTGGCCATCAACTACGCCCCGAAGGACCAGACGCCCATCTCGCTCCTGCGCGTGGTGCGGTCGTGGACCAATAATTACGCCGGCCTGGCCGAGGTCCATCAGCTCGTCACGGACATCGTGGCCGGCGGTGTGGGCCGCGAGGAAGCGGTGCGGCGGCTCGAGGACATCACGCACAGCCCCAAACCCTTCCCGCGCTGGATGGTCACCGTGGCCTTCGGCGTCTTCTCCGCGGTGTTCGTCGGCGTGCTCGGCGGCGGGCTGGCCGCCTCCGGCGTCGCCTTCGTCTCCAACCTGCTGATCAGCCTGTTGGCTCGGCAACTGGGACGCTGGCGCACCCCGGACTTCTTCATCACGGCGTCGTGTTCCTTTGTCGTCACTCTGATCGCGCTGCTGCTGTGGCGCTTCGGCAGCCCGGTCGGGATCCAGATCGCCCCGGCAATCGTCGTAGTGGGCGGGATCCTGCTGCTGCTGCCCACCGGCCGGCTCGTTTCCTCGGTGCAGGACGCGATCAACGGCTTCCCGGTCACAGCTGCCGGTCGGTTCCTGTCCACCATGCTGACGTTCGGCGCGCTGGTCTCCGGGATCGCCGTCGGCTTCGTCGTGGGGGCGATGACGGGGATGCAATCCATTGACGTAACCGAAACATTCCCGGCGAAGTACCCGTTGTGGGTGCTGGTGCCGCTGGTGGCCATTGCGGTGGTCGCCATCGGCGTCACCGAGCAGACCTCACTGAAGCTTCTGCTGCCGACGGCGGCCGTCGGCGTCGTCGGCCATCTCGTGCTGATCGGCGGGTCGGCAGTGGGCATCGGACCGAGGTTCGCGCCGGCCCTCGCCGCGGTGGTCATTGGCCTGCTGGCCCGGGTGGTCGCGCTCCGGATGGGTGCGCCGCAGCTGGTAGTGGCGGTGCCCGCGGCGCTAATC
>ENA-OWNT01000773-OWNT01000773.1-seawater-metagenome-genome-assembly--contig:-NODE-773-length-57544-cov-4.807211_pt1 | contig 57544 bp, 56 predicted proteins | sample MGYA00238136_ERZ651165 | MGnify/ENA primary metagenome ERZ651165 (study PRJEB26861, sample SAMN08777766) | seawater metagenome | isolation source: coastal seawater | place: USA: Florida | collected... | reverse complement strand
CACCACACGGGCGCATTTCAGCAGGTTACGGGCGCGGGCGTAGTAGCCAAGTCCGGCCCATTCGCCCATGACCTCGGCATCCTCCTCCGCCGCCAGCGATGCGACCGTCGGCCAACGGGTTGTGAACCGGTGGAAATAGTCCTTCACGGCGGCGACGGTCGTTTGTTGCAGCATGACTTCTGACAGCCACACCGAATAGGGGTCGGGGACCACACCCGCTGCCCGGTCCGCAGGCCCTACACGCCATGGTAACACCCGAGCGTGCCGGTCGTACCAGTCCAGCAGGACGGCGCTGTAATCTTCGTCACGCAAGTTTTATGTCCCCGCCTGTTGCTGACCATTGGTTCCCCCGTCTGGGAAGGATAGGTTGAAGGGGATGAAAGGAAACCCGATGTCCGCAGCCCGGCCCACCATGCCGCCCAAGCCCCCCCGCCGCAAGCGCGGGTTCGAGGCCGCGTCCAAGCTGGTCGCCGGGCATTTGCGCGGACCGCTGGAAAAACGCGGGTTTTCCGAGACCAAGCTGATCACCCACTGGCCCGAGATCGTGGGCGAAGAGATTGCCGCCAGCGCCATGCCGGTCAAGATCCGCCACGCCCGGGGGGGTATTGGCACGACACTGGTTCTGCTGACCACCGGTGGCCACGCGCCGCTGCTGGAAATGCAGAAAGATACGATCCGCCAGAAGGTGAACGCCTGCTATGGCTACAACGCCGTCAGCAAAGTGCTGATCACCCAGACCGCCCCCACCGGCTTTGCCGAGGGGCAGGTGCAGTTCACTGCCCGGCCCAAACCCAAACCCGCGCCAAGCCCCGAGGTTCTGCAAGCCGCAGAGGCCGCCGCGGCCCCGATTCACGACGAACGTTTGAAAGAGGCGCTTGAACGCCTGGCTCGGAACGTTTTAACCAAGAACAGCCATTGAGGAGAGCATTCATGTCCCGCACCCTTATCCTGTCCGCCTTGTCCGCCATAGTGGTGGCGCTCGGCGGGTATGTTTATCTGACGGCCTCGCAGTCGGTCAGTCAGACCACCAGCCAGCCACTGATGGCCGCCAGCGCACAAGAGGCCGGGAGCGACGCCGCCCCTGCAGATGCCGAGGATGTCGCGGCACCCGAGGTTATCGAGATGGTTCTGGGGGCCGAGGATGCGCCGATTACGGTGATCGAATATGTCTCGTTCACATGCCCGCACTGCGCGACGTTCCATGAAAACGTCTATCCGCAGCTGGTGGAAAACTACGTTGATGCGGGCCATGTCCGTTTCGTCCTGCGCGAAGTCTATTTTGATCGCTACGGGTTGTGGGCCGGTATGGTTGCCCGCTGCGGTGGCCCGCTGCGCTATTTCGGCATCTCTGAAATGATCATGGAAGAGCAGCGCGAATGGGTTCAGGGCGAACCGGCCGAGGTCGCCGATAATCTGCGCCGTCTGGGGTTGCGCGCGGGCCTGAGCGATGAGGCGCTTGATGCCTGCCTGACCGACAATGACATGGCGCAGGCCATGGTGACCCTATCGACCGACCAGGCCACCGCCGATGAGATTACCGGCACCCCCAGCTTTGTCATCAATGGCGAGTTGTTTTCCAACATGGGCTATGGCGCCTTTGCCGAGCTGCTGGACGGTATGTTGGCTGACATCGAGGGATGAGCACACCGCTTGAAGGGCTCAAGGTTCTTGAGCTGGCGCGCATTCTGGCCGGCCCCTGGGCCGGTCAGACTCTGTCGGATCTGGGCGCCGAGGTAACCAAGGTCGAAAGCCCCGCGGGCGATGACACCAGGCAATGGGGCCCGCCTTTCATTGAACGGGACGGCGACACAACCGCCGCCTATTTCCATTCCTGCAACCGGGGGAAACAAACGGTCGTCGCTGATTTCCGCACGCCCGAGGGGCAGGATCTGGTTCGCAAGCTGGCGACTGAGTCCGATATCCTGATCGAGAACTTCAAGCTTGGTGGGTTGGCGAAATACGGGCTGGACTATGACAGCCTGTCGAAGGTGAACCCGCGGCTGATCTATTGTTCCATCACCGGCTTCGGGCAGACCGGCCCATATGCGCATCGTGCAGGGTATGACTATATCATTCAGGGCATGTCGGGGCTGATGTCGATCACCGGCGACCCGGACGGTCAGCCACAGCGCGTCGGTGTGGCGGTCACCGATATCTTCACCGGGCTCTATTCCGTCAGCGGCATTCTGGCCGCGCTTTATCAACGCGAACGCACCGGGAAGGGCCAGCATATCGACATGGCCCTGATGGATTGCGCGGTGTCGATCACCGCGAACCAGGCGATGAACTATCTGGCGACGGGAACGCCGCCGGGGCGGACGGGCAACTATCACCCGAACCTGACGCCCTATCAGGTGTTCGACTGCGCCGACGGGTTCATCATCATCGCCACCGGCAACGACGCGCAGTACCGGCGGCTTTGCGGGTTGCTGGGGGTGGAGGACATGGCCGAAGCGCCCGAGTTCCTGACCAATGCCGACCGTATCGCCAACCGCGAAGGCATGATCGCCCGCCTGATGGACCGCACCCGCCAGCGCAGCAAGGCCGATCTTCTGGCCGCCTGCGAGGCAGAAGGCGTGCCCGCGGGGCCGATCAACGATATGGCCGAGGTCTTTGCCGACCCCCAGGTGCAGGCGCGCGGGATGCGGATCGACCCCGAAGGCGTGCCCGGTGTGCGGTCGCCATTCACCTTCTCGGATGCAGATCTGAAGCTGGATCGCGCCTCGCCCAAGCTGAAATCCTAGGGCAAAAGCCGGTCCAATGCGCTGTCCAACGGCCCCCAATCCTCCAGCCGAAGCCGGACGGGGACGGTCAGCACCTTGGGCCGGAACGACCTGGGCAGGCGCACGGCGTCCTTTTCCGTGGTGACCAACTGCGCACCAAGATTGCGTGCATCTTGTTCCAACCGGGCCAGCAGTGCTTCGGTCAGGGGCTGGTGGTCGGATAGCGGTTCGGCACGCAGCAGCTTTGCCTCCATGGCGCGCAGCGTGGCAAAGAACTTTTCAGGATGACCAATGCCCGCGAAGGCCAGAACCGGCAGATCCTTGAAGGGCATCCCTGTCGGCAAGGGGTCGAGCTTGCCCGTCAGGTGCGGCAGGCCGATCTGCCCCCCCCAATCGGTTGCGAATCTGGCCTGTGCAGCGGCGGGGCCGATCGACAGAACCATGTCGGCACGGCCAAGACCGGTGGCAACGGGTTCGCGCAAGGGGCCGGCGGGGATGACTTTGCCATTGCCGAACCCACGCGCCGCATCGACGACGATAATCGACAGATCCTTGTGCAGGGTCGGGTTCTGAAACCCGTCATCCAGCAGGATCACCTCGGCCCCGGCCTGAACGGCGGCCTTGGCCCCTGCGGCCCGGTCCTTCGCGACCCAGACCGGCAGGAAGGCCGCTAGCAAAAGCGGCTCGTCGCCGACGGTGTCCGCTGTATCCCTGGCCTCATCGACCCGGTGCGGCCCCTCAACGGACCCGCCATATCCCCGGCTGACCACATGCGCGGCAACGCCGCGATCTGCAAGCCGTTCGGCCAGGGCGATCACGGTCGGGGTTTTGCCAGTGCCCCCCGCGTTCAGATTGCCGATGCAAATCACCGGAACGCCCGCCCGCAGAGGATCGCCTCTGCGCAATCGCCGTGCCGTGGCAGCCGCATAGATCGCGCCAAGGGGTGACAGCAGACCGCTGAGCAGCCCCGGTTCGCGATGCCAGAACCGCGGTGCCTGCATCAGTCCGCCGTCAGCCGCGGGGTGCGGTCCAGATGGTCGAACAGCATATCCAGCGCCTTGTCGGTCACTTCGGCACCGGCGGAACAGACCTCCCATGCCGCATGGGCCATTTCGGCGGCGCGGTCCGGGTTCAGCAGATCGTTGACCGCCGTCGCCAGCGAGTCGGGCGAAGAGACCAGCCGTGCGGCCTTGGCTTCGGCCAGCCGCTGGAAGATATCGGCGAAATTGCTGACATAAGGGCCGTGCAGAATGACCGAGCCAAGCGCGGCGGGTTCAAACGGGTTATGCCCGCCAATGGGCTCCAGCGACCCGCCGACAAAGCTGATCGGCGCCAGACGATACCACAGCCCAAGTTCGCCCAAAGTGTCGGCCAGATAGACGGCGGTTTCCGGGTCGGGCAAATCGCCCGCGCTGCGGCGGGTAAAGCGGCAGCCGTGACGTTCGATCAATTCGGCGATCTCGTCGCCCCTATGGGGGTGGCGTGGCACCAGGACCAGCAGCAAGCGGGGATTGACCCGAAGCGCCCGTTTATGCGCGTCGAGGATCTTGTCCTCTTCGCCTTCATGGGTCGAGGCCGCCAGCCAGGTGGGCCGCGCATTCAGATGCCGGGCCAGGCGCGTGCGCTCGACCTCGTCGCAGGGCAGGGCGGCGGCCCCTTCCTTGAGCGTACCGGTCACATGCAGCCGGTTCCCCGGCAGGCCCAGATGACGCAGGTAGGACGCGGTCAGATCGTCCTGAACATGCGCCTCGTCAAACCGGTCCAGCAGGCTGCGGACCATGCCGCGCAGGAACCGCCAGCGGTCATGGCTGGTCTTGGACATGCGAGCATTGATGATGACCATGGGAATGGACCGTGCCTTGGTTTCCACGATCAGGGCGGGCCATAGTTCGCTCTCGGTCCAGACGGCAAGGGTCGGGCGCCAGTGGTCAAGGAACCGGCGCACGTAAGGAAGCGCATCGACCGGGATGAATTGGTGAAAGGCGCTGGGCGGCAGGCGCGCAGCCATGACCTGGGCCGATGTGACCGTGCCCGTCGTCACAAGGAAATGCAGATCAGGCCGTTCCTCGGACATGCGCCGGATCAGTTCCAGCAGCGACAGGGATTCCCCCACGCTGGCGGCATGGAACCAGATCAGGTCGCCCGCAGGCCGGTCCATCCCGGCGATGCCCCGGCGTTCGCCGATACGGTCAGGGTCTTCCTTGCCAGCGTCCAACCGCGCGGAGAGTTTCTTCTCGGCGAACCGCGTGGCGCGGGCCGAAAAGGCCATATAGGCCGAGAGAGCAGGGGAAAACCGCATGGCGGGAAGGTCTTTCAGCCGTCGAGCTCTTCGGTGGGGGAGGCTTCACGCTCCTCGTCGCGAAGACGGTGGATATGGGCGATGTAGTAACGCATATGCGCGTTATCCACGGTGCGCTGCGCGGCATCCTTCCAGGCGTCATAGGCGCTGGCGTAGTCGGGATACATGCCGACGATGTCGATGGCGTCGACATCCTTGAAGGCGCTTTTGGTCGGGTCGATCAGTTCGCCACCGAAGACGAGATGCAGGCGTTGGGTCATGGGGGCCTCTATGGGTTGGTGCCACAGCTTGGCGGCACCCTAGGGATTTGCGGTCAGGGGTCAAGCAGGCCAGCGGTCACGCGCGGGGGGCGGGTGTTTCGCCGCGCGTTCCGCGCGCCGATCCGCGGGGGGATCCTCCCCCCGCACCCCCCTGGGATATTTGTGGAACAATGAAGGGATCAGGTGGATGCCCGGCGGGCCATCAGTGCCGCGTGAATGGGGGCATTGGCGGCGATGACGCCGGGCAGCAACGGGCGTGGGTTGTTGAAGCGCAGCGGATTGGAATCGCGGTCTGTGATGCGGGCACCGGCCTCGGTCACGATCAGGGCACCGGCGGCGATGTCCCATTCCCAGCTGTCACGGAAGGTGATCATCCCATCGAAGCGGCCCTGCCCGACAAGCGCCAGCCGGTAGGCCAGCGACGGGCGAAAGCTGCGCTGGACCGTGGGAACGCCGCCGGGCCAATGATCGGTCAGGAAATTGGGGCGTGAGGCCAGAACGGTGGCGCCCGGTTCATCGCTGATGTCAGAGGCTGCAAGCGCCGTACCATTCAGGGACGCACCCCGGCCAAGCTCTGCCGTGTAGAGCCGGTCGAGCATCGGCAGGTAAACCACCGCCGCCGTCACCTGGCCCTGACGGGCCACGGCGAGGGAATGGGCGAAATTCTTTTGCCCGTCGATGAAAGACCGCGTGCCGTCTATGGGATCGACAATGAACGTGGCCTCGCGGGTTAATCTTTCGGGTCCGTCCCTGGTTTCTTCGGACAGCCAGCCATAATCAGGGCGTGCGGCGGTCAGGCCCTCGCGCAGCATCGCGTCAATCTCCAGGTCGGCCTCGGTCACCGGGCCGTGGCCATCGGGCTTGTCCCAGACCTGCGGATCGCGGGTCCAGTGGCGTTCGGCGATCTTGCCTGCCTGCTGCGCGGCGTCGATCAGAAGGGTAAGATCAGGCCCCGGCAAGCGTCAGCCCCTCGACCAGCAGCGATGGCACCACGTGGCTTAGATGGGTGCGGGCATCATTGGCGGGCACGATGCTGCGCAGCATGTCGCGCAGGTTGCCCGCGACGGTGCATTCATTAACCGGATAGGCAAGTTCGCCGTTTTCCACCCAAAAACCGGACGCGCCACGGGAATAGTCGCCCGTGTTGGGGTTGATCGAGCTGCCGATCATCGAGGTGATCAACAGGCCGGTCCCCATGTCGCGCAGCAGGTCCTCGCGGCTGGCGGGGCCCTGCGTCAGCGCGATGTTCGACACCGACGGCGTTGGCGGCGCGGATGTGCCGCGCGCGGCGTTCCCCGTCGATTGCAGCCCCAATTTGCGGGCGGTGGCAAGATCCAGCGTCCAGCCGGTCAGTGCGCCCTTGTCGATGATGGCCCGGTCCGCAGTTGGCAGGCCCTCGGCGTCGAACGGGCGCGATCCGCTGGCACGGGGGCGCAGCGGCTGTTCGATCAGCGACAACCCCTCGGGCAGCACTTGTTCGCCAAGCGCGTCGCGCAGCCAGGAGGCCCCGCGTGCAATGGCCGAGCCGTTGGCGGCTTGTAGAAGGTGGCCGATCAGCGAGGACGCGACGCGTTCATCGAATAGCACCGGAAAGGCGCCCGTCGCGGGCTTGCGGGCCCCCTTGCGGGCGACCGTGCGTTCCGCGGCGATGCGGCCGATGTCAGCCGGGGCCATCATGTCGGCGCGGTGCATCCGCATATCGCCATAGTAGTCGCGTTCCATCCCCAGCCCCTCGCCGGTGATGGCGACACAGGACAGGCCGTGATCGGTGCGGGTGTAGCCGCCGGAAAACCCGTTCGTCGCGGCGATGTGGCGGGTGCGGCGGCCATACCCGGCGCTGGTGGACTGAACCTGGCTGACGCCGTCCACGGCCAGCGCGGCGGCCTCTGCCTCCAGCGCCCGGGCCTCCAGATCGGCGGGGTCGGGTTCCGGCGCCGGGTCAATCATGTCAAGCGCCGCAATATCCCAGCCCCCGGCCAGTTGTGCCGGATCGGCAAGACCGATGCTGGGGTCCTCGGGGGCAAGGCGGGCCATCGCGACGGCGCGTTCGGCCATTTCCTGCATGGTTTCAGGACGGATGTCCGAGGCGGACACACAGGCCTGCCGCTGCCCCATCAGGACCCGCAGGCCGATTTCGACCCCATCTGACCGTTCCGCATGTTCCAACGTGCCGTTCAGGACGTCGATGGACAGCGACGTGCCCTGCACCGCGATCGCATCCGCCGCATCGGCCCCGGCCTTGCGGGCGGCGTCCAGAAGGGCATGGGCGAGGGTTTCGGGCGTCTGCGTCATGGGGCGGCATCCTGTAAAAGACCTGACTTCGAGACCTAGTGCCCCGCACCCGGACGCGCAAGGTGGCAAGAAAAACCCCCGGGCCGCGACAGGCAGCCCGAGGGTGGATTAATGCGGTGCCGCGATTACTGAAGCGGCACGCCGTTGGCGGTGATGGCGCCGCCCGGCAGGAACTCGATGGTCGAGGTGTAGCTGTCGGGGCCTGCGCCCGGCAGGGCGAACATGCCCAACATTCCGCGCGCCATGCCAGCCTGCTGCGGCGGCAGAATCCCGCCCTCGGACAGCGACTGGATCAGGGTATTCGCGCCGGTCAGGCTTAGGTCGACCGCGCCAACCGGCATCGGGATCATCTGGCCGGGTGCAAAGTCTACGTCGCCAGAACCGGTCAGCTCGGCCCCACCGAAAGACACCTGCAGGTTGTTCAGCGTCAGATCACGCAGCTCACCCGGAGGCGCCATCATGCTTTCGGGGTCAATCGACATCAGATCGACGAACAGCTGCACCGTGCCCGACAGATCGATCAGGACCGACGCGGGTGTGCGTGGGATGGCCTGACCGGGGTCGACCATGGCCCAAAGCGATTCATCCACCGACACGCCCTGATAAGCAATGGAAGCCGAGAAGGGCGATGGTGTGGCGGATTGCGCCAACGGCATGTCGATCGACAATGCGGTGGAATCGGCCGAGGCCGCGACCGGGAAGGGCATTTCATTCGTGGCGAGGTTGATATTCACACCCGTGGCGGCAAGCGCGTAGCGGATATTTTCTTCTGACAGGCCGAAGCCGATGGTCCCGCCGGTATTGGACGCCGAAAAATCGACATTCTCATATGTGTCCGCGAACATGAAACTGGCCGAGGCCGAGCTGTAGCTGGAATCGCCGCTGACAGAAAACCCTTCGGGTAAGCTTTCGATATTCACCAAGTCCACGCCGCGCGGCATGGTGCCGGTGCTGGTACTGTCCATGCCGACCAACCGGATCGACAGGTTCAGATGCCCGTCGCCTCGACCGCCGGTCGGGGCCGGCATCGGGGTGGGCTGCGGCGCGGCGGGGGTCACGACCTTGCCCGGTGCGGGCGGGTTGGGTTGCGGCATCGGGGTCGGGACCGGTTCTGCACCACTGGCGGGCTCGAACATCTCGACGTCGAAGGTCAACCCGGCCAAGGTGCCGGTGCCGCCGAAGCCAAGCATCGCAGGATCGCTGAAATCATAGGTCGCGGTGGCGGCATAGCCCTCCAGCGAGACGTCGTAATTCATCTCAGGGATTTCCGATTGATCACCGCCGATGAATTCCACATCGGAAATGGCCGCACGGTCGAACCCGGTGGTCAGTGTCAGGTTCTCAGGGCTGCCCGAGGCAACCCCGGCGAACCCGGTCAGACTGAGCAGGATGTTGATGGCATCGGGCGCGTCGTGATCGTCAAAGCCGGTGATCGAGTAGGTCATCGCTTCGGCAACTGAAATGGCAACGCTGCCGTCCGGCTGGTTGGTCAGGGTCACCTGCTCGATCGTGGTGGTCAGCGACACGTCCTCGATCATCATGCCACTGGTGACATTCGTCAACGTCAGGCCGCTGCCATTGGGTGTTGCTTGCGCGGTCATGGCGTAGCCGAATTCTGCTGCCTGCTGCTGCCACAGCGCCCACAGCTGATCGGCGTTGATTTCCGCCATAGCAGGCGTTGCCGCCAGCAGGGCAGCGGTGGAAAGACTAAGGGAAAGGGATTTCATCTTTGACATAACGACCTTCCAAATGTGAATTGCTTATAAGAATGTCCGCCTCGTGATGGCGGGCGTCAAGGTCTCGCGACATTGACCTTAGAATGCAACATTTTTTCGGCAGGAGGCAGCGCATATGGGCGTTTTGAACGGTAAAGTGGCGATGATAACCGGGGCGAGCCGTGGAATTGGCGAAGCGGCTGCGCGGCTTTTCGCCGACGAGGGGGCCAAAGTCTGCCTGTTGGCGCGATCCCGTGACGATATTGCGCGGATCGCAGGCGAAATCGGTGATGCGGCGCTGGCCATTCCCTGTGACGTGAGCCGCTATTGGGAGGTCGAGGCCGCAGTGAATGCCTGTATCGAGGCCTTTGGCGGGCTCGACATCCTGATCAACAATGCGGGTGTGATCGAGCCGGTTGCCACGATGGCAGAGTCTGACCCCGATGCCTGGGGGCATGTCATCGATATCAACCTCAAAGGGGTCTATTATGGGATGCGCGCGGCCATGCCGGTAATGACGGCGCGCGGTGGCGGGTCGATTCTGACCATCAGTTCGGGCGCGGCGCATGGCGCGCTTGAAGGGTGGAGCCACTACTGCACCTCCAAGGCGGGCGTGGCGATGCTGACCAAATGTGCCCACAAGGAAGCGGCCGGCCAGGGCATCCGCGCCATCGGTCTGTCGCCGGGTACGGTGGCTACGCAAATGCAGCGCGAGATCAAGGCCAGTGGCGTGAACCCGGTCAGCCAGTTGAACTGGGAGGACCACATTCCGGCGGATTGGCCCGCAAAATGCCTGTTGTGGATGTGTGGCAACGAGGCTGATGCCTATCTGGGCGAAGAAATTTCGCTGCGCGATGAAACGATCCGGCGCCAGATCGGGGTTGTTGCGTGATCGATTTGCGCAAGGACGGGGGTCTTTGGACAGTCACGCTGAACCGGCCCGACAAGGCCAATTCGCTGACGGCAAAGATGCTGGACCAACTGGCCGGGATCGCCGAAGCAGGCGCGCAGGACGGGGATCTGCGCGCCCTGATCCTGACCGGGACGGGCGACCGGGTGTTTTCCGCAGGCGCAGATCTGGACGCCGCCAAGGCCGGGCTGGCCGTGTCGCCGCTGTGGGAACGGGTCTCTGGCGCCATCGCGGCGCTTCCTTGCCTGACGGTCGCTGCGCTGAACGGAACGCTGGCGGGCGGGGCCTTTGGCATGGCGCTGGCTTGCGACATCCGGCTAGCGGTGCCGGGGGCGAAGTTCTTTTACCCGGTGGCCAAGCTCGGGTATCTGCCGCAACCCTCTGACCCGGCGCGGCTGAGGGCCCTGGTCGGGCCGGCACGGGCCAGGATGATCCTGCTGGCGAGCCAGAAGATCGGGGCGGAAGAAGCCCTGGCCTGGGGGCTGGTGGATCGCATCGTCGATCCCGATAGGTTGATGGTCAGCGCGAGAGATCTGGCGCAGGCCTCGCTTGAGGGTAAGCCAGAGGTGTTGCGAGCCATCAAGAGCATGTGCATGTGATGTGTGACGGTATCACCGTTTGCGGCGCCCCCTCGGGATATTTACCGGAACAATGAAGCGGCTGGTTGGTTAACGCCGCTTCCAGCCCCGCCTTGCCCCCGGCGTCTTGGAGTGGAAATCAGCGGGCCGCTTGCGCACCCAGGCAATGAATACGGCGAGGCGGGGATGTGCCTGGAGGGCCTCGATCGTATTGTAGGCGCGGGCAAGCTCTGCCTCTGACAGGGTTGCGTGAATTTCGTTATGGCAGATTTGGTGGAGCCGCACCGTTGGACCGCCCTTGCCGCCGCGCAGACGTGGAATCAGGTGGTGCAGGCTCTGCCGGGCATGTGCCGGAATCTGGCGGTTGCACAGGGGGCAGATGGGGCAATCTTCCATTTCGCATGTGGTCCTGCCTGAGGTTGGCCCCTAGGATGGCGCAAAACCGGAATAGGGCAAGATCTGCATGGCGGCTGAACATATGGATGCCCTGGTTGTGGGCGCGGGGCCTGCGGGGCTGATGGCGGCCGAGGCCCTGGTGAAGGCAGGCCGGTCCGTGGTTGTGGCCGAGGCCAAGCCATCCGCGGGCCGCAAGCTGTTGATGGCCGGGAAATCCGGATTGAACCTGACCAAGGATGAACCCATCGACGCCTTCCTGTCCGCCTATGGCGAGGCTGCGGATTGGCTGCGCCCGATGCTGGAAGATTTCGGACCCGCGCAGGTCAAGGCCTGGGCCGAGGGATTGGGGCAGCCTGTCTTTACCGGAACCTCGGGGCGGGTGTTTCCCAAGGCGATGAAGGCCTCGCCGCTGCTGCGGGCCTGGCTGGGGCGGACCCGGGCAGAGCTTCGGCTGCGCTGGCGCTGGACGGGGTTCGATGGCGGGGCACTTGGGTTCGACACGCCGCAAGGCGCGCGGTTGGTGGCACCCGATGTCACCGTGCTGGCCCTTGGTGGCGGATCATGGGCGCGGCTTGGGTCGGATGGTGCGTGGATGCCCTGGCTGGCAGCGGAAGGTGTGACGCTGGCGCCGCTGGTGCCCGCCAATATGGGGTTTCTGGTGGATTGGTCGGATCACATGACCCGCTGGTTCGGGGCACCTGTGAAAGGCTGCGTCTTGATCGCAGGCGGCCAGAGGGTGCGGGCGGAATTCGTGGTGTCGCAGAAAGGCGTCGAAGGCGGCGGGATCTACGCGTTGTATCGGCCATTGCGTGCGGGTCACATGTTGCAGCTGGATCTGTTTCCGGACCTGACCGAGCATGACCTGGCCACCCGTTTGTCCCGCCCGAGGGGGAAGGCAAGCCGGTCGAACCATCTGCGCAAGGTGCTTGGGCTGGGCGGGGTACGCGCGGCCCTGGTCAACGAACTGGTGCGTTCCTTGCCGGACGGTGCGGCGCTGGCCGGGCGCCTGAAGGCGCTGGACCTGCCATTGGTGGGGCCCAGGCCTCTGGATGAGGCGATCTCTACCGGTGGCGGGGTGATGCGAGAGGCCGTGGATGCGGGGCTAATGCTGCGGGCGCGGCCCGGTGTTTTCGTCGCGGGCGAGATGCTGGATTGGGACGCGCCGACAGGGGGGTATCTGCTGACTGGCTGTCTGGCAACGGGGCTTTGGGCCGGGCGTCATGCGGGGGCGTGGCGCGGGTGATTGCGCCCCGGGGCTGTGCCCGGGCCGCGTCAGGCTGCGGCGGCTTTCTTGTAGGCCGGGCGGTCGAACATCATGGCCCCAAAGCTGTGAAGACGGTCGTCAACGATCGGGAATTTCGCGCCAACGGCCCATCTGAGGCAATGGGCCAGCAGGATATCGGCGATGGTCATGGTCTCGCCCATCAGGAAGGGGCCGTCTTCGGCCATGCGGGGGACAAGACGTCGCTGGCTTTGTTCGAATTCCCACCTAAGGCTGTCTTTGATGGCAGGCAGGCGGTGTTCCTCGGGCAGGATGAAACTGTGGCGGGCGGCCATCCAGAGAAGCTGGTCGAACTCTTCGTTCACGAAATGGGTCAGCGCGTCCTGATGGGCGCGATCAATGGTGCCGGGTGCAAAGGTCAGTGCACCGTGGCGGTCGGCCAGATGGGTCATGATCGCAAGCGAATCGGTGATGGGCACACCATCGGCGATTAACACCGGAACCTTGCCCGCAGGGTTCACGGCGATGACGGAGGGATCGCGCGGTGGCGCCTGCACATGTTCGTAGTCGAGGCCCAACTCCTCCAACGTCCACAATACGCGCAGGGTGCGGGTCTGGGTATTGCCGATGACTTTGTACATGTGCCGGTCTCCTGTTGCTTTGGCGCAAGCTGGCACGGGACGGCGGGGGCGTCCAGAGGCGTGTAGCTGGCGGTTTGTTTGTGCTAGCCTGATGTCGAGATCGTTCATGCAGGAGACGTCCGATGCAACGCTTGCCGCTCGCTTTGGTGATTGGCCTGGCCTCGATGCATCCATTGTCGGCCCAGACCACGCCCGGGATGACGGATATTCCGCAATGGCTGCAGCAGCATGTGGGCACGGGGGAAGGGCAGATCGCGTCGGTGGTTCTTCACAGGGCGCGTGAGCTGTACCAGGAACAGATTCGCGAGGCGGACATAAGCAACCCTTGTTACCTTGCGATGGATGCCACCCGCCCGAGTACAGCGTCCAGTGGCGCGCCTGGGGAACGGTTCTACATCATCTGCGAGGCGGAAGAATCGTTCCAGGCGGTGTCGTCAGGTTATGGAAGTGGGCGGGATCTGCCGCAGGCCAACTTTCGAAACGGACGGGAATGCGCCCGGCATTTCAGCAATGCAGAGGGTTCCAACCTGACCATGGGCGGGGCTTACCTGACGGCGGAGACGCGGACATCGTTCAAGGGATATTTCGGTCACTCTGGCGAAAGGCTGCCGTTCGAACGGACCTTTCTCCTCTTCGATGGTATGGGCGAAACCGACAATGCGCGCGAACGGGAAATCGGCGGGCATGTCGCGATGTTCCTGCGCTGGCAGTGCCGCTACAGCGACCCTGAAAGCCCCTTTGCAGACAGAGAGGGCTATGTGCCATTCGGTCAGTTGATCAATTATGATGGCGGGCGCAGCAACGGATGCACGACCTGGTCCGAGGGCGTGGCAGACGACATCATAGCATTGGTCGAGGGGGATCCGACGACGCTCTACATCTATCCTGAGTCAGGCGATATCAACGCGGTGGCAGATGCCGTGAACGGGCAAAGAAGCCTTTCCGAGGAAGGGCTTTACTGGAATGCCACGTGTTTGGAAGAGATCGAGACACCGAGGTTCTGGTCGCGCGCAACCCTTCGTCCGATCATAGACGAATGGCGCGCGTCCCTGCCAGAGCAACCGCCCCTCGAATTGCCGATCTGCCGTTGACCGATGGTCCGGTGGCGCGAGCCTATCGCATCCGCGAGGCAACCGTCGCCAGCCGGATCAGCACCCGTTCCAACAGCGCATCCTGCGGCGCGTGCTGGCTGGAGCGCAGGGTCAGGTCAAGCTCGATCAGGGCCTGCAACGCCTGTTCAAGACGATCCGCGCCCCACATGCCGGCCTGCCGCGCCAGCCGGTCGCGCCGCGGGCCGAAGACGGGCGGGCGAAGGGCCCCGACGCCAGCCGATGCACCGCCTGGATGAATTGCGGCGGCGTAGAGCGTGCGAAAATGGCGCAACGCCATGATGGTCAGGGTCACCGGGGCCACGCCCTGACCGGTCAGTTTCTGCATCAAAGCGCCGATCTGGGCGACTTGGCCCTCGGCGGCGGCGTTGATGATGTCATCCATCCCGGCCTCGATCGTGGCGGGGGCGCAGGCGGCAACATCGGCGACACTGACCGGGGCGGGATCGCCGATCTTGTAAAGCGCCAGCTTTTCCACCGTCTGGCGGAAATCGCCTGGGTCAAGCTGCGTGGCCAGCGCGGTCAGTTGAGCAGAGGCATCGCGGTCGAGCTGTGTCACGCCGGACTTGGCCAGCGTTTCCTCAATCTCGGCGCGGCTTGGCGGGTCATCGTAGATGCCGACTGAGTAGGCGCGCTTGTGGCCTTCGAACAGCTTGCGCAGGGCGGATTTGGCGGGCAGGGCGCGCGGGGCGGTCACGATGATCTGGGCATCGCCCGGCTGCCAGTCTTTCAACGCCTCGGTAATCACCGGGGCCAGCCCGTCGGCGGCATCTTCAACGAAGGCCACGCGCGGACCGGGGAAAAAGCCCACTGCCTTTACCGCATCCAGCAGCAGCGCCTTTTCACTGCGCAACTCGCTGGCCGATATGCGGGACAGGCGCATTTCCTCTTCCGCGCCGGGGCCAAGCAGTTTGGCAATCACGTCCTGCCGTTTGATCGCCACGCGCATGGCGTCGGTCCCGAAGATCAACAGCCCGGCGGCGGATTGGTCGGGATTGGCGAAATAGGCGCTGGCGTCGCGGGCCGAAAGCTTCATGACCAGCGCAGCGAGGACGCCAGCAGCCGCGACATCACCTGATCGGCCAGCGCGATCATCAGCCGGTCCTGCGCGTCGCGCCGGGCGGCGGCGGTGGCGACGGCGGTCGAGGTGGTGGAATAAGCGGTAAAGGTCGAGACGCTGTCGGCCAGCAACTGTGCATCCGTGGCGGTTTCGGTCAGCGTGAACCTGACCGTACCCGCGATATTGATGCGGGTGATGTCGTTGGTGCCGGTGATCGCCAGATTGGTTTCCGAGGTTTCGATGGTGTAGTCGAGCCGGTAGGCCTCGGCCTCGGGCAGGCCGAGCCGTTCTTCCAACCGCGCCACCAGCAGGAAGCCGAGCCGCGTGTCGGGTGCCGCAACCAGCACCTGCCCACGCAACGCCTGACCCGCCCCGCCCGGTGCATAGACCGGGGCAAAGCCGCAGGCGCCAAGCGGGGCCAGGGCCAGAAGGGTCAGGAAGCGGCGGCGATCAGATGACGACATTGACGATACGGCCCGGAACGACGATCAGTTTCTTGGGCTGACCACCGGCCAGCGCCTTGACCACAGCGTCGTCTGCCAGCGCGATCTTTTCAACCTCTTCCTTCGCCATATCCTTGGGTACGGTGATTTCCGACCGGCGTTTGCCGTTGATCTGGATGGGCAGGGTGACGGTGTTTTCCACCAGCATCGCTTCATCCGCCACCGGCCAAGGGGCATCGGCCAGCAGACCCTCGCCGCCCTGATGGGCCCAGATATCCTCGGCCAGATGCGGGGTCATGGGTGACATCAGCTGCGCCAGCGTCATGATCGCCTGCTTCTGAGCCGCTGCGCCTGCCTTGGATTTGGCCAGCGTGTTGGTGAAGGCATAAAGCCGGGCAATCGCCGCGTTGAAACCGAAGCTTTCGATGCCAAGCGTCACGTCGCGGATCGCCTTATGCATTTCGCGCAGCAGGTCTTCGTCGCCGTTGCCTTTGGTGGCAGAACCCATGTCGGCGATGCGGTCACACAGGCTCCAGACCCGGCCCAGATGCCTGTGCGCGGCCTCGGCCCCGGCGGCGGTCCATTCCACGTCGCGTTCGGGGGGGCTGTCGGACAGAACGAACCAGCGGGCGGTGTCAGCACCGTAGTCAGCGATGATGTTCATCGGGTCGACGACGTTGTTCTTGGACTTCGACATCTTGGCAGAGGGGATGATCTCTATCCAAAGCCCCTTCTCCTTGTCTGCCAGCCATTGTTCACGCAAGTCCTCTGGACGATCAGCCGAACGGCCGGAAGCTTCTAAGGAGCTCTTAAGCACGGCACACTCGCCTTCAGCACCCATTTGGAACAGAACAACCTCTTCCGGGTAGCAATATTCGGCCCTCAGAGGAGCACCAACTGGCTCGTCTCCAAATGCTGGTGGGGTGCGATTCTCCCACTTCTTAAAAATGGCATGCGTCACCATCCCTTGGGTAAAGAGCGCATCGAAGGGTTCCTTCGATTTCTCCGGCAGGTGACCGCAGATATGCATCGCGCGGGCGAAGAAACGGGAATAGAGCAGGTGCAAAATCGCGTGCTCGATCCCGCCGATATACTGGTCCACGTTCATCCAGTAGTCGGCCTCGGCCATATCCGTGGGCGTTTCCGCACGGGGCGCGGTGAAGCGGGCGAAATACCACGACGAATCGACGAACGTATCCATCGTGTCGGTTTCACGTTTCGCGGGCGCGCCACAGGACGGGCAGGCGCAGTCGCGCCATGTCGGGTGACGATCGAGCGGGTTGCCGGGAATGTCGAAGCTGACATCCTCGGGCAGTTCGATCGGCAGGTTTTCCTTTTTCTCGGGCACCACACCGCAGGCATCGCAATGCACCACAGGGATAGGGCAGCCCCAATAGCGCTGACGGGACAGACCCCAGTCACGCAGGCGGAACTTGGTGACGCTGGTGCCAAGGCCCTTGGCTTCCATCCAGTCGATGGTGGCGTCGATGGCCTCTTGCCCGGTGACCTCATCCAGCCCTGCGAAATGATCGATCCACTTCACTTTTTCGGTTTTCAGGGGCACGAAGGCTTCGCGCTCCACCGGTTTGGGGTCGTCCAGTGCCACGAAAGTGTCGATCACCGGCAGGTCATACTTGCGGCAGAAATCAAGGTCGCGCTGATCGTGCGCGGGGCAGGCGAAGATCGCGCCTGTGCCGTAATCCATCAGGATGAAGTTGGCGACCCAGACGGGAATTTCCCAATCGGGGTTCAGCGGGTGACGCACGCGCAGCCCGGTGTCGGCCCCCAGTTTCTCGGCCTTTTCAATGGCTTCTTCCGTGGTGCCGCCCTTGCGCATCTCGGCCACCTTGGCGGCAAGATCGGGGTTTTCCGCCTCCAGCGCCTTGGTCAGCGGGTGGTCGGGGGAAATACCCAGGAAGGACGCGCCCATCAACGTGTCGGGGCGGGTGGTGTAGACCTCCAGCGAGTCGATTCCATGCGCAGGCTCGGTCAACGCCCACGAAAATTGCAGCCCGCGTGACTTGCCGATCCAGTTGGCCTGCATCAGTTTCACCTTAGCGGGCCAGTCATCGAGCGTATCGAGCGCATCCAGCAACTCGCCCGACATGTCCGAGATCTTGAAGAACCACTGCGTCAGTTCCCGCCGTTCCACCAACGCGCCAGACCGCCAGCCGCGCCCGTCCTCTACCTGTTCATTGGCCAGAACGGTCATATCGACCGGATCCCAGTTCACGATGGCGTTCTTACGATAGACCAGACCCTTTTCCAGGAAGTCGAGGAACAGCGCCTGCTGCTGGCCGTAATATTCCGGATCGCAGGTGGCGAACATGCGCGACCAGTCGATGCCGAAGCCAAGCGGCTTCATCTGCTCGACCATCGTGTCGATATTCTCATAGGTCCAGGTCTTGGGGTGGCCGCCGCTGGCCATGGCGGCGTTTTCGGCGGGCATCCCGAAGGCGTCAAACCCCATCGGGTGCAGCACGTTATGGCCCGTGGATTTCTTGTAGCGCGCGATGACGTCGCCCATGGTGTAGTTGCGCACATGGCCGATATGGATGCGGCCCGACGGGTAGGGGAACATCTCCAGCACATAATACTTGGGCTTCGTCTCATCGCGCTTGGCGAGGAATGTGCCGGACTTTTCCCAGGCGGTTTGCCATTTCGGTTCGATCACACTGGGGTCGTAGCGGGCCATGTGCTGTCCTTGTCGTCTGTCATACGAAAACGCCGGGCGTCGTGGCCCGGCGTTTGTTTAGAAGTGTTGCGGGGCAGAATCTAGAGCTCACCGTCGCGGATGCGTAGCTGGCGCGCGCGGGTCAGAATCGCATCTTCCACGGCGCGCTGTGTTTCCCGGCTGACCGGGCCGCCGCGCGATTGCAGGGCGACACGCAGGCTGCGGGCATCCAGCGCGGGATCGGTGACATATACCGTCGCGCGATAGGCGCGCCCTCCGCCCGGGGGCGTGCCATAGCCAAAGACGATGACGCCGGAAAACGGATCAGCGGCTTCGATCGGCATGAAGTCGAGAATTTCCAGAGAGGCGTTCCAGAGGTAGCGGTTCACCTCGACCGTTACGTTTGGATCTTCGTTATTGTTGAACAGATCCCAGATGGTGCTGCGATCAGGGTCCGCAATCGCGCCTGATTCCACCAACTGTTCACGGGTCTCATCGCTCATCTCGTTGTTGAACGCGTTGCCAAACCGCCCGCCGCAAGCCGACAGCGCAGACAGCGCAAGCAATATCACCAAGATTTTGCCCAAACGTCCGATCATCCTGCGCTCCCGTCCCCTTGAATTCCGGTCCATAGCCTTAAAACCGCTCGGCCCTTGGTATCGCAGGGCCAATAGCGCGGCAAGGGTCTTAAAAGGCACTCTAGTATGTGGGAGGGTCGGGCACTGTGGCATGTCTGCACCATAGGCCGGGCAAGATATCGATTCTCCGCTGGCGTTTCTTGCAATCAGACCCCTGAAAGTTGAGAGAGAAGCATACCCAACGCGGATTCCCCGGTTGGGGAGATTTTATCAAACGAGGGAAAAACCATGAAAAAGGTTCTCTTCGCTACGACGGCGCTGGTAGCGACCGCAGGCGTTGCAGCAGCTGACGTCACCCTGTCCGGCTCCGCCGAAATGGGTATCGTTGGTGGTGACGCGTACACTGGCCGCGGCGCTGACGGCATCATCGGCAGCGCCGATGACACCACGGGTGTCACCCAGTTCCACACCGACATCGACGTGACCTTCACGCTGTCCGGTTCCACCGACAACGGCCTGACCTTCGGCGCGTCCTTCGACCTGGACGAAGCTGACGGCTCCGCTGGCATCGGCCCCTCGGGCCCCGATGGCTCCGTGTTCCTGTCCGGCAACTTCGGCACGATCACCATGGGTGACACCGACGGTGCATTCGACTGGGCGATGAACGAAGTTCCCGCAGGTCCCGGCTCGATCAACGACGCTGAAACCACCCACGGCGGCTTCAACGGCAACGCCGGCTTCGACGAGTTCTTCCGCGGCACCGACGCCGAAGGCCACATCCTGCGTTACGACCACTCGGTTGGCGCACTGGCATTCGCAGTGTCGATCGAGATCGACGACGAATCCTTCACCGTTGCGCCTGCTCCGTCCGATACCGATCCGGTCATCGGCCTTGGTGTTCGCTACGATCTGAACCTCGGTGGCGCCGACATGGAAATCGCCCTGGGTTATCAGACCACCGGTGTGACCGTTGGTGCTGTGTCCGCTGACCCCTCGATCATCGGTCTCAGCATCGACACCACCGTGTCCGGCCTGAACATCGGCCTGAACTACTCGGTCGTTGACTGGGATACTGCTGCTCTCTCCGACACCACCCACGTTGGTATCGGTGTTGGCTACTCGATGGACGCCATCTCCTTCGGCCTGAACTGGGGTCGCTTTGACGATCTCGGCGGTGTTGCTGGCGATGAGTCCTCGGGCTTCGGTCTTTCCGCAGGCTACGACCTGGGTGGCGGCGCTTCCGTCCTCTTCGGTTACAGCACCACGGACATGACCATCGGTGGCGTGAACGCCGACTCCAACATCTGGTCCTTGGGCCTGTCCATGTCCTTCTAATCCTAACGGATTATTTGGTAAGGGAAGAGCGGGCATTGCGCCCGCTCTTTTCGTTTGTGCAGAAAGAAGGCTCTGACATGGCCCTATCCGATATCTCCAGCGCTGTTGCAAAAGCCGAGGCTGCCGCAGGGCGCGCGCCGGGATCTGTCCGGTTGATTGCGGTGTCCAAGGTGCAGCCGCTGGCACGGGTCGAAGCAGTGCTGGACGAAGGTCATCGGCTGTTTGGAGAGAACCGCGTGCAGGAAGCGGCGGGTAAGTGGCCGGAGTTCAAGGCACGTTACGAGGGTGTCGCGCTGCATCTGATCGGCCCCTTGCAGACCAACAAGGCGCGGCAGGCGATGGAACTGTTTGATGCGATCCACACGCTGGACCGGCCCAAGCTGGCGACCACGCTGGCGCGGCTTGCGCAGGAAATGGGTCATTGCCCTGAATTGATGATCCAGGTGAATACCGGCGAAGAGCCGCAGAAAGCGGGGGTACTGCCAGCTGAGGCAGATGCCTTCATTGCGCAGGCGCGGGCGCTGGACCTGCCCGTGACCGGACTGATGTGCATCCCGCCGGTGGAGGAAGAACCCGCCTTGCATTTCGCGCTGCTGGCGAAACTGGCCGAGCGCAACGGGCTGAACGAGCTGTCGATGGGGATGAGCGCGGATTTTGAGACCGCGATAGCCCTGGGGGCGACCTATGTGCGGGTCGGCTCCGCAATTTTCGGGGACCGAGCCCCTGCTGAGGGCGGTTTCGCCGCCTGACGGCGTCGACCCGAGAGCGACCCTCGTCACCCCCCGCTTGCGCGGGGACCTCCTTGGGCCGCATTGCCATGGGTGCGTGGCGGCGGGGTGCGCGATGCCTGCCCTGGGGTGCCGGTTGAGGGGAAGGGTGCCTCCGGCGGGGATATTTGCGGAACAATGAAGACCGGATTAGGCTACGATGAGCCGCGTGCCCGGTGTCAGGGCCCGTGTGATCCACAGGAGATGGTCCGGGGCAAAAGCGATGCAGCCTTCCGTTGGGTGGCCGGGTTTGCGCCAGCGGTGCAGGAAGATGGCAGATCCGCGACCGGGTTCTGCGACCGGCCAGTTCCAATCGGTCAGCAGCACGAGGTCATAGAGGGGATCGGCGCGGGCCAGACGTTCATGGCTGCCATGATAGGGCGCGCGAACGGGGTGGTTGTAGTCGGGTCTGCCCGCATCGTCTGACCAGAGGTCTTGAGGGCCAATCGGTCTGGCCCATCCGACAGGCCGTGCCAGGCGGTCGGGGCGGTAGAGGCAGCCGATGATGCGGTGAATGCCACCCGGCGTCGCCCCGTCGCCTTCGCGCTTGTTTTCGGCGATGCCGCCCTTGCCGATGGAACAGGGAAAGAGCCGCCCTTTGAACCGAACGCCCATTGGGGTCAGCACCAAATCTGCGGGGGTCACAGCAGATGCCCCGATTTCCGCGCCTTTACGTCGAGATAGTGGGCATTGTGGCGGTTGCTGGGGGTGATCAGCGGCACGCGGTCGGTGACGCGGATGCCCTCCTGTTCCATCATCGCCACCTTACGCGGGTTGTTCGTCATCAGGCGCACGGCGGAAAACCCCATACGGCGCAGGATATCTGCCCCGAGACGGAAGTCGCGTTCGTCATCCTCAAAACCGAGCCGGTGGTTGGCCTCGACCGTGTCAAAGCCCTGATCCTGCAAGGAATAGGCGCGCATCTTATTGGCAAGGCCAATGCCGCGCCCTTCCTGATTGAGGTAGAGCAGCACCCCCGCACCGGCCTTGCCCATTTCGGTCAGGGCGGTGCGCAACTGCGGGCCGCAATCGCATTTCAGCGAGCCAAGGACATCGCCAGTGAAACAGGCGGAATGTAGCCTCGCCAACACAGGTGAGTCGCGGTCGGGTCGGCCGATTTCGATCGCGTAGTGTTCGATACCGCCATTATCGGGGCGGAAGATGTGCAGGCGTCCGGCTTCGGCGGTCTCTAGCGGTAGACGGGCAGCGGCGACCGGATTCAGGGTGTGGTGGATCAGCAGATCACGATGTGTCGCTTCGGGGGATAGCAGCGTCAGATTTTGGGCTGTGGCAAAGGCCCGGGCATCGGGCAGGGCGACCACAAGCGCGGCGGGCAGCAGCTGTGCCGATTTGACCAGCGCAATGGCCAGCCTGTGCAGCCCGGCCTCGCCGTCCCTGTCTGCCGCCAGGGGGCCTTTCATCGGAACCCTCAGGTCATCCGCCGGGTCCGCCACCGCGCGAATCCAGGCCGCGTCGGCATCGTTAGGCAGGCGCAGCCGGGCGATGTCACCGTCATAGGCGCGGGCCTTGAGCGTTTCCGCCCGCCTGTCGGTGATGGTCAGCACCGGGGTGCCAAGCGCCCTGACCGCATCCAGCCGGGCAGGCGTCAGGGTTTCCGCCGCCAGCAGCGCCACCCCCGCGCCGGTCTGCCCAAGCACGACCGGCAGCCCCACGCGCAGATCGGCGCGGGCGCGGGCGGCAAGCTCGGACGGGGTGGGCAATAGCGGCATGACTGGGTCCTGAACGGAAATCTCCCTTTCCATGTAGACTGCCCTGTCGTGATTTGAAACATTTGCTCTCTGTCTGACACGGCTGCGTGAGAAGTTTTTCGGTCCCCTTGTCATAGACGTGTTCACGCGACATGTGCTGAGAGGAACAAAGAAAGGGGAGTCACCCAAATGGCCAATCTGAAGAAAATCCTACTGGTCGATGACGACGATGATTTGCGAGAGGCGCTGGCCGAACAGCTAGTGATGACCGAAGATTTCGACGTGTTCGAGGCAGGCAACGGCAGCGAAGGCCTGCAGAAGGCGAAAGAGGCCATTTATGATCTGGTGATTCTGGATGTGGGCCTGCCCGACACCGATGGCCGCGAACTGTGCCGCCTGATGCGCAAACAGGGGGTGAAATGCCCGGTTCTGATGCTGACAGGGCATGACAGCGACGCCGATACCATTCTGGGCCTGGATGCCGGTGCCAATGATTATGTGACCAAGCCATTCAAGTTTCCGGTTCTGCTGGCCCGTATCCGCGCGCAACTGCGCCAGCATGAACAATCCGAAGATGCGGTATTCCAGCTTGGGCCCTATACCTTCAAGCCTGCGATGAAGATTCTGGAAACCGAGGACATGAAGAAGATCCGGCTGACGGAAAAGGAAACCAACATCCTCAAGTTTCTTTATCGCGCGCAGGATGGTGTGGTGGCCCGTGATGTGTTGCTGCACGAGGTCTGGGGATACAATGCCGGGGTGACCACCCATACCCTGGAAACTCATATCTACCGGCTGCGGCAAAAAATAGAACCTGACCCCTCTAATGCGCGCATTTTGGTCACAGAAAGCGGCGGATATCGTCTTTTGGCCTGATCTGACCGCTAAATGTTGACTAATTGGCAAAATCAACCGATAGTTGACCTTAGGTGGAAACACCTACCTCCCTGTTGGACTGACCCGGCGACTGCGCCGGGTACTTTTTTACTGGCATTGAAATTGCGGGTTCAATGGCCATAAACCGCGTCGATTGCGGTTTACGGGGCATTGTTCAACAGCGCGCATTACGGCTCGGGTGTCATCTGAATGCGGGTGCTGTCTTTCCTTGTTCTGATTTTGTGGCGCGGGATCTCAATCTAGCTGGTCTTTGAAACACCTCGGGCGTTCCAATGGCGTTTGAACAAGGATGTGATTTTTTGCATTCCGCAAAATAATCGCCTGGTTCCGCTTGAATCTTCGAATTGCGTGTTCTGAATGGGAAATTGGGCGAAGGTCAGAGGCAAAGGCCGGAAGAACAATCAGTTCTATCTGTGAGAGTGGCGCCCCGGTTTTTGGGGAATTAAGAAGGTCAGTTTAAATTGTGAAATTCGGGCGGTATTTGAGGGAAGTGTAATGGTTGAGAAGTGAGGCTCAATCGCGCCCGAGCCGGAGAAATAATAAGGCAAACAAAGCCATAGCTCCGATCCCGATTGCAGCGACCAGAAAAGGAATGCGCAGCGCCAGATCACGGCCAAGGCCGGGTTCCAGAAACCCGACCAAGGCACCGCCCGCAAGTGCGCCGATGGGCATCATTCCCCAGCCAAAGAACCGATAAATGGAATTCACCCGGCCCAGGATCTCGTCCGGGATGACCCGCTGCCGATAAGACACGGTCACCACGTTCCACAACAATCCGGCCAGCATACTGATGAACAGGGCCGCCGCTGCGACGAAGACGGTTTCGGTCAATGCCATTGCCACATAGGTCAGCGGCATGATCGCCAGTGCCAGAAGCAGGCTGTTTCGCGGCCCAAACCGGGCGGCCACGGCCGGGCAAATCAGACCACCGGTCACACCGCCCAGGGCCCCAGCGGTCAGCAGCAAGCCAAAACCGAATGCGCCAAGCCCAAGGATTTCTTGCGCATAGAGAACGAGGATGGTCTCGGTCGCCATATGAAGGGCGTTTATCAGGCCAAGCATGATGGCCAGCTGCAGGATGGTTCGATGTGCGACGATCCAGCGGACACCGCCCATCAGGTCCGCCAAAAAGCTGGTGCGTGAAATCTGCGCGATGCGTGGAGGAAAGGCGATGGACCAGACACAGAACGCCGCTAATCCAAAGGCCAGGGCATTGAAGGAAAATGGAACAGGCAAAGCCAGAGCGATCAGAATGCCTGCAACGGGCGGGCCGATGAACTGGCCCATGATTTGCTCGATGCTCCAGATCTGGCCATTCGCGGTCTCCAGATCGCGCTTTTCTACCAGCATCGGCAGGCATGTCTGCGCGGCGTTGTCCCGCACCACTTCGGCCGTGCCAAGCGCGAAGGCCAGCGCCGCGACGATCGCGATCAGCCCCTGGCCGCTATCCTGGGTCAGGGCAGGGCCGGCCAGAACCAGCGAGACCAGGCCAAGCGACAGTACCAGCCGCATCAGATCGGCGCGCACCATCAGTTTTTGTCGGTCGGCCCGGTCCGTCAGCACCCCCACCGGCAGTGCAAGCAAGAACCATGGCAGGCGCGTCGCAAAGGCCACAAGGGCGATATCGAACGGATCGCGGCTGATCAACGTTGCCAGCCAGGGCAGCGCCATAGCCGCCACCCCGTCGCCCAGATTGGCCGCCGCCGCCCCCGACATCAGCCAGCGGAAATTTCGGTTTCGCTTTAGCAGAAGGCCGGTCATCGAAAAGCTCCGAAATTGGATTGCAAGGTTGCAACCTGCCCCTTAGGTCTTGGGCACCGCAACCCCGAAAGGACGACCCATGCCCTTTACCCTTGCCACCTGGAACATCAATTCTGTCCGGCTGCGTGCCGATCTGGTGGCCAGGCTGTTGCGTGACGAAGGGCCCGATATCCTGTGCCTGCAGGAGTGCAAAAGTCCCGTCGACAAGATCCCGGTCGAGATATTCCAGAACCTCGGCTACGGGCACATGGTTGCCCGCGGGCAGAAGGGTTATAACGGCGTGGCGATCCTGTCGAAACTGCCGATGGAAGAGGTCGGCAGCCATGATTTTGCCGGCCTCGGCCATGCCCGTCATATCGCCGGGCGGCTGGAAAACGGGGTGATGGTTCACAATTTTTACGTCCCTGCGGGCGGCGATGTGCCGGATCGCGAGAAGAACGAGAAGTTTGGGCAGAAGCTGGATTACCTCGCCGATATGCGGGATTGGGGCAAGTTCGATGCGCCCGAGAAGTCCATCCTCGTGGGCGATCTGAACATCGCCCCGCGCGAAGATGACGTCTGGAGCCACAAGCAATTGCTCAAGGTTGTCAGCCACACGCCGGTGGAGGTTGAGAGTCTCGGTACCGTGATGGAAGCCGGCAAATGGGTGGACGTGACCCGCGCCGATATTCCCGAAGGGCAGCTCTACAGCTGGTGGTCCTACCGGGCCCGGGACTGGGACGCCGCGGACAAGGGGCGCAGGCTGGATCATGTCTGGGCGACGCCGGATATTTCGAATGCCGCCCATTCCAGCCGTATCTTGCGTGAGGCACGGGGGTGGGAGAAACCTTCGGACCACGCACCGGTTTTCGCGACGTTTGATTTGTGAGCGGGGAAGGCGCTTGCAAGCGCCTTTTTGAAGGGCCTTGCAAGGCCCTTGGAAGCGGTTTGCAAACCGCTTGGTCGCGCTCGCGTCAAAGCGTTGCGATGACTTGTGCCAAAGCCGCCCCAAGTGCCCGGTGCGCAGCAGGCTCATAGTGGATGCCGTCTTGTGCGCTAACCTTGATCACCGATCCGGCGTCGAAGAACCCCACGCTCCGCGCGGTGGCAAGGGCGCGATAGCTGTCGGCCAGATGCGGCCCCACGGCCTCGGCACCCCAGAACTGGTCGCGGATCGGGCCGGTTTCCACCACCGGCGGCGGGCAGATCAGCAGCACTTTAAAGCCGCCATGGCGGGTCTGCATCGGTTCGGATAACGCGATGTCCAGCAACCCTGTCGCGCCGCCGGTGATCTTGGCAACCGAGGGCGCGAACCGAGTCTTAAGGTCATTTGTCCCCAGCATGATGGTCAGCACGTCCACTGGCCCGTGGCTTTCCAGCGCCATACGCAGCCCGGCCTGCCCGTTCATATGCGCGCCCATGATCGGATCCTCCAGCCCCGTGGTGCGGCCCGGCAGGCCCTCCTCCACCAGCGACCAGCCGGGGCCAAGCACCCCCGCCGCGACTGTGGGCCAGCGGTCGGCGGGGCCATAGCGCGCATAAAGCCCGGGGGTTATGATCGGGGGCGTGCCGTGGGTGTTGCTGTCGCCATAGGTCAACAAGGTGCGGATCATGGGCCGTGCTCCGAATGTCTGTTCCCCTGCAACGCTATGTCCCGGTTCTGCGCCCGTCAAAGCCCATCTGGCCCCTTGGCCTTTGCGCCCGCGCGGCCCATATAGGACGGGACATATTTCAAGGGGGCAAACATGCTCGAACTCGGTGGAAACGGGGCCGGTGCCGCAGCGCCCGGCGATCTGATCAAGGATGGCACGGAAGAAAGCTTCATGGCCGATGTGGTCGAGGCCAGCCAGGAGGTTCCGGTCATTGTCGATTTCTGGGCCACATGGTGCGGCCCCTGCAAAACGCTCGGCCCGATGCTGGAAGCGGCGGTGTTGGAGGCCAAGGGCAAGGTCCGCATGGTCAAGGTCGATGTGGACGCCAACCAGCGGCTGGCGCAGGCGCTGGCGCAGCAGGGGCTGCCCTTGCAGTCTATCCCGACTGTGGTCGCCTTTTTTCAGGGCCGCCCGGTGGACATGTTCCAGGGCGCGGTGCCGCAATCCGAGATCAAGGCGTTCATCGACAAACTGGCCGGTCTGGCTGGTGATGGCGGACTTGGCGAGGCGGTAGAGGCCGCCGAGCAAATGCTGGCCGATGGTGAGGCTGCCGATGCGGCGCAGACCTTCGCCGCGATCCTAGGCGAAGAACCGGACCACGCCGGGGCGTATGGCGGGCTGGTCCGTGCCCATCTGGCCCTGGGCGAGATGGACCAGGCCGAAACCCTGCTGGCCAACGCGCCCGACGCGATTGCCGCCTCGCCCGAACTGGAAGCCGCCCGCGCGCAGCTGGAACTGGCCCGTCAGGCCGCCGATGCTGGCCCGCTGGCCGAGCTTTCGGCGGCGGTCGAGGCCGACCCGTCCAACCTTCAGGCCCGGTTTGATTATGCACAGGCGCTGCACGCCGCGGGTGATGTAGAGGCGGCCGTCGATCAGTTGCTGGACCTGATGCGCCGGGATCGCGAGTGGAACGAAGGCGCGGCGAAGGCGCAGCTTTTCACGATTTTCGATGCGTTGAAGCCCAATGATCCGGTGGCATTGAAGGGGCGGCGCAAGCTGTCGTCGCTTCTGTTTGCCTGATCGCCCTTCCTGCCTACATAATAGGGTATGATGTCCCCGGCTGACCTGCCCGATACGATCCCTCTGTTCCCGCTGCCCGGTGCGCTGCTTTTGCCCCGGGCGCGGTTGCCACTGCATATTTTTGAGCCGCGCTACCTAGCGATGCTGGAGGATTGTCTGAAGACCCCGCATCGTCTGATCGGCATGGTCCAACCCCTGGAGAATGGGACCTCTGGCCAGTCGCGCCTGCACGAGATCGGCTGCGCGGGCCGGGTCACCCAGTTTTCAGAAACCGAGGACGGGCGCTATATGATCACCCTGTCTGGCATGTCGCGGTTCCGTATCCGGCGCGAGGTGACGGGGTTTCTGCCCTATATCAAGGCCGATGTGGGATGGGCCGATTTTGCCCGTGATCTGGGGCGCGAAGAGGAAGATCCGGGGTTCGACCGAGAAGTGTTCCTGAAGCTGCTGTCGCGCTATTTCGTAGCGGCAGAGCTGGAAACCGACTGGGGTAGCCTGGAAGAGGCGGATGACGAATTGCTGATCAACTCGCTGTCGATGCTCTGCCCCTTCAGCCTGGAAGAAAAACAGGCCCTGCTAGAGGCCCCGCATCTGACCGACCGGCGCGAAACGCTGGCCGCGTTGATGGAGTTCACCTGTCGGGGCGGCGCAAACGATGAGGTGATCCAATGAACCGCCCCCCGGTGGTGGACCGCAAGATGCTGGAGGCCTTGGTCTGTCCCGTTACCCAGGCGCCGCTAAGCTATGATGCCGAGGCGGGGGAACTGGTTTCCCGGGCCGCTGGACTGGCCTTTCCGATCCGCAGCGGTATTCCCATCATGCTGGAAGACGAGGCGCGGAAACTGGACTGAGCGCCTTGACGCCCCGGGGCCGTAGGGTCCTAGATACGGGAATTATCCCTTGTCTGAGGACCAAAGACATGCTGTCTCGATTTCCCCTGCTTGCCATTCCGCTGATCCTGTTCAACCTAGGGCTTTATGGGCTGTTGGGCGGGGACGATCCGTTCATCCGGTCGCTGTTCACGGTGCAGATGATGTCGGGCGGGACGTGGACGATGACCATCGGCGATGTGATCGTGCTGGTGGCGCTGTTGGTTCTGTTCGTCGAGATCATGAAATCAACGATTACCGGGATGGCGTCGATCATTGACCACCTGCTGTCCACGGTCGTGTTCGTGGCCTATCTGGTGGAATTCCTGCTGGTGGCGGGGGCGTCGACGTCATTGTTCTTTACGCTGATGGTGATTGCTCTGATCGACGTTTTGGCGGGTTTTTCGGTGTCGATCCGATCGGCGGGACGGGACATCAACATGCATTGACGGGGGTTTCGCCGCCCTATGGCGTCGACCCGAGAGCGGCCCTCCTCAACCCCCGGCTTGCGCCGGAGGCCTCGTCGAGCCGCGTTGCCACGGATGCGTTGAGATGGGGTGTGTCCGGTTTGACCGTGCGGTTTGTGGCGCGGTCGAGATGCCTCCGGCGGGAGTATTTTCACAAGGAGAAGCTCAGAGCGGTTTGCCCTGCAACAGGCGGGGCACATCCCCGGTCAGGCCGGCGGCTTCGCGGATGAAGCTGCGGCGGGCGGCGGGGAAGGCGTTTATGATGCCCATGCCCAGATCGCGGCCCATCCGCAGGATCGGGTTGTCGTTGGAGAAGAGCTTGTTGATCAGGTCGGTGGAGGCGGCGAGCGTCGCGGTGTCGAAGCGCCGCCAGCGTTGGTAGCGTTCGAGGACAAGGAGGCTCGCGATATCTTCGCCCCGGCGTTTGGCGTCAGACAGCACTTCTGCCAAAGTGCCCACATCGCGCAGGCCAAGGTTCAGGCCCTGACCTGCAATCGGATGCACCCCATGGGCGGCGTCGCCGATCAGCGCCAGCCGGTCCACAACGAAACGTTCCGAGATCGTCAGATTCAGCGGATAGGTGAAGCGGTCGCCATCGAGCGCGATCTGCCCGAGGAAGTCGCCAAAGCGGGGCCGCAGGACGTCAAGATAGTCCTCATCGCTAAGTGCATCGATCTCGGCGGCGCGGGCGTGGGTTTCGCTCCAGACAATCGAGCAGCGGTTGCCGGGCAGGGGCAGGATGGCAAGGGGCCCTGCGGGCATGAAGAACTGATGCGCGATGCCGTGATGGGGGAGATCGTGACGCAGGGAGCAGACCAGCGCCGTTTGGCCATAGTCCCAGCCCTGCCGCTTGATGCCCGCCCGCGCACCGGTGCCGCTTTGCCGCCCATCCGCGCCGACCAACAGGCGGCCGGTCAGGGTGCGCCCATCCTCCAGCGTCACGATGGCGGGGCCGCTTGTGTCCTGCGCGATGACGCGGGTGCCGGGCAGGTGGGTGATGTTCGGATCGGCCTGCATCCGGGCCAGCAGGGCGTGACGCAGGAAGCGGTCTTCCAACATGTAACCCATTGGACCTTCTTCAATCTCGGCATGGTCGAAATGCAGGAAGAACGGGGCAGGGCCTTCGCCCGCGCGCCCGTCGCTGGCCTTGATTTCCAGCATCGGTTGCGCGTTGGCTTTGACATCGTCCCAGACCCCAATGGCCATCAGCAGCCGCGCGGAGGCCAGGGCCAGCGCGTAGGATCTGCCATCAAAGCGGTCATTGTCGCTGGTTTCCACCGGCAAAGCGTCGATCACGGTGCTGGTCAGGCCCGCTTGGGAAAGGGCCAGCGCAAGGCAGGGGCCGTTCAAGCCGCCGCCGACGATCAGGATATCGGAGTCCATTGCCATGCCCTGCAATATGGCCACACGCGCGGGATTGTCCATGTGGCATCAGCCCGCTAGCGTGGCCCGCGACAACATGGCGGAGGGCGTGCAATGCGGGACGATTGGCAGACACTCGGGGTGGCGGATCTGGGCCGCGCGATCGGGGTGGGTGGGATTGACCCTGTTGATCTGACCGAGGCCTATCTGGACGCCATTACGGCGCATGAATACGCCGACCGCATCTATTGCGTGGTGACGGCTGATCGGGCGCGCGCGGAAGCGGCGGCAGCGTCGGAACGGGCGCGTCTTGGCGTGCGGCGCGGATTGCTGGACGGGGTGCCGCTGTCGTGGAAGGACCTGTTCGACAGTGCCGGGGATGAAACGAAATCAGGGTCTGATCTGTTGGCGGGGCGCGTGCCGGATGCTGATTGTGAGGTGCTAGCCAACGCGACCCGTGCGGGCATGGTCTGCCTTGGCAAGACGCATATGAGCGAACTGGCCTTTTCGGGTCTTGGTATCAATCCGGTGACGGAAACGCCACCCAACATCCATGACCCGGAGCTTGTGCCGGGCGGATCGTCCTCAGGCGCGGCGGCGTCAACGGCTTGGGGGCTGGCGCCTGCGGGCATCGGGTCTGACACCGGCGGATCGGTGCGCATTCCCTCTGCATTCAACGACTTGGTGGGGCTGAAGACGACGTCCGGTCGGCTGTCGCTGTCTGGTGTCGTGCCGCTTTGTGAACGGTTCGACACTGTGGGGCCGCTGGCCAAGACAGTCGAGGATTGCGCGTTGCTGTTGGCGGTCATGGAAGGGGGTAAACCCGCAGATCTGGAGGGCGCGAGCCTGACCGGTCGGCGGTTCCTTGTGCTGGACACATACACCGACGATGTGCGCGAAGAACCGGCAGCGGGCTTTGCCCATGCGCTGGACCGGATGGTGCAGGCGGGTGCGCAGATCGACCATGGTACCGTGGACGGGATCGAGGCGGCGATGGACCTTTCGCCGATCCTCTTCACGTCTGAGGCCTATGGAACATGGAAACACGCGATTGAGGCCGCGCCCGAAAAGATGTTCCCGCGCATTCTGGATAGGTTCCGGTCCGGTGCAGGGTTTGCCGCCGCCGACTACGTGTCGGCATGGCAGTTCCTTGACCATCTGCGCGGCGAATGGGCAGCGCAGGTTGCTGGCTATGACGCGGTGTTGTTGCCAACTGCGCCCAACCTGCCGCCCCACGCGGGCCGCCTGATGGAGGATGACGAATATTACGTCACTGAAAACCTGCTGACACTGCGCAATACACGGGTGGGCAACCTGATGGGCCTGTCTGCCCTGACCCTTCCCACAGGCGTGCCCGGCACCGGCATCATGTTCCTTGGTCAGCCCTTTGGGGAGGAAGCCCTGCTGCGGATCGGCAAAGCGGCAGAGACAGCATTGACCTGAAGGCCACAGCCCCGCCACGCAATCGCCGCGGAAGGGCTCGTTTTTCTGGACCAAAGCCGCGCAAGCCGTTAACCTGCCTGCAAACAGGGCGAAAATGACCCTGAACCAGAGGCAGACATGGCATTTCCTGAGCGGTTTTCGAACCTGCCAGCATACGCGTTCCCGCGTCTTCGGGCGCTTCTCGACCCTCATGCACCGGGGGCCGAGCCGATCAATATGACGATCGGGGAACCGACACATGCCTTCCCCGACTGGGTTCCTCAGATCATCGCAGAAAACGCCGCCGGGTTCGGCAGATACCCCGCCAATGACGGCACGCCGGACTTGCAGGCCGCGATTTCCGGATGGATAGCGCGCCGCTATGGCGTGACCCTTGACCCTACCACGCAGATCCTGCCGCTGAATGGCACGCGGGAAGGGCTGTTCAATGCCTGCATCGCGCTGTGCCCAGAGGAAAAGCAGGGCGCGCGGCCCGTGGTGCTGACGCCGAACCCGTTCTACCAGGTTTACGCGGTTGCCGCGCTCGCCGTGGGGGCAGAGCCGGTCTATGTGCCCGCCACCGACGCCACCGGAAACCTGCCAGATTATGCCAGCCTGCCCGAAGATGTGCTGAACCGCACGGCCGTCGCCTATATCTGTTCGCCTGCGAACCCGCAGGGGGCGGTTGCCAGCAGCGCCTATTGGCGGGATCTGATCGGCCTGGCCGAACGCTATGATTTTCAGATCTTCGCGGATGAATGCTATTCCGAGATCTATCGCGATATCCCGCCCCTTGGCGCGCTACAGGTCGCCGCCCAGATGGGCGCGGACCCGGAACGGGTGGTGCTGTTCAACTCGCTGTCCAAACGGTCGAACCTGGCCGGATTGCGGTCGGGCTTTGCCGCTGGCGGACCGGAAAGCGTCAAGCGGCTGAAACAGTTGCGGGCCTATGCCGGTGCCCCCCTGCCGGTGCCGTTGCAGGCGGTGGCGACACGGGCGTGGTCGGATGAAGATCACGTCATAGCGAACCGGGCGCTCTATGCCGAGAAATACGCGATAGCCGATGAGGTGTTCGCGGGTCTTCAGGGCTATGCCTCGCCCGAGGCGGGATTTTTCCTATGGCTGCCTGTTGATGACGACGAAGCGGCGACATTGAAGCTGTGGCGCGAAGCGGGGGTGCGGGTGTTGCCCGGGTCCTACTTCGCCCGCGAAGTGAATGGCCACACGCCCGGCGCGGATCGGATCCGCGTGGCGATGGTGGCTGAAAAAGACGACATGCGGCGCGGGCTGATCAAGCTGCGCGACTGCCTGTATGCAACGTGAGGTAACGGGACATGGCTTATCAGACGCGACAGAGAGACCCCCTGCTGGACAGCTCGATGCAGGCGGCGCTGGAAAAGCGCGGGCGCGAGGCGCTTGGCATTGTGCTGATCCTGACCGGGATTGGGCTGATCCTGATGCTGGCCTCTTACAACCCGGATGATCCCAGCTGGTGGGCCGCAACCGATGCCGTGCCGCAGAACCTGCTTGGCCGTTTCGGCGCATCTTGTGCGGCGCTTTTGATGCTGGTCGTCGGATGGGGGTCTTATGGCCTGGCCTTCGGGGCCTTGATCTGGGGGGTGCGTCTGGCGGCCCACCTGGGGGGTGAACGGGCCCTGTCGCGCATCATCTTCCTGCCGATTGCCGTGGCTTTGGCCGCGATCTACGCCGCCACGCATCAGCCCCCCGCGACATGGGACCAGAGTTATGGGCTTGGCGGCGTCTTCGGCGATACCGTTCTTGGGGCGCTGCTGAATGTGCTGCCTTTTGCCATCGGCACCGGGCTGAAAATCCTGGCGGCCCTGTCCTTCCTGACACTGATCGCGCTTGGCCTTTTCGTTCTGGGTGTGAACGGGCGAGAGCTGCGCCTTGCCTTTCGGTTCATGCTGATCGGGCTGGTGAACTCTTTCGCCTGGATCGGGGCCATGTTCGGCCAGGCCGGGCGCGGTGCGGGCCAGGCTGCCTTGCACCTGCGCGAACGTCGCCGCAATCAGCCAGAACCGCCGATGGATGCCTATGAAGACAACGCTCATCTTTACGATGAACTGGACGACCCAGAGGAAGACGAGGCCCCGCGCCCGCGTTTCGGCCTACTGGATCGGATGCCGCCCCTTCTGCGCCGAGAACGCACGGCCGACCCGGAACCGGAACTGGTAGAGCGCGCGCCCGTCGCCCCGGCCGATCTGGAAGCCCCCGATGGTGATCGTATCCGCAGCAAGATCGCCTCGGTGATTCAAAGCCGCGTGCGCCGTCCCGGCACACCCGCGCCCGAAACCGAACCCGAAGTGCCGCAATCCGCCGTTGCTGCAGCCGTCGCCGCGCGTCGGGCCGAACACGTGTCAGCGCGTGCAGAGCCGCCGATTACCGCCATGCGGGCTGAACCGCCACTGACCGCCGCGCGCATCGAGCCGCCGCTGACGGCCGCGCAAGCCCGCCAACCGGAACCGCAGCCCTATACCGAACCGGAATTTGTTGATGAAATGCCGGTCGAGACAATCCCGCTGCCACATTCCGAGCGGACCGTTGCCCATGCCGCCCCGGTCCCGGTTGCCACGCCGGAACCCAAGCGTGTGGTGCAACCGCTGCAACGCCGGGCCTTGCCGCAATCCCGCGCTGCACGGGCCGAGGCGCAGCCCGCCCTGCCGCTGGACGACACCGCGCAGGCCTATGAATTTCCGCCGCTCAACCTGTTGACCAGCCCGGTCAGCGTTGAACGGCATCATCTGTCGGACGAGGCGTTGGAAGAAAACGCGCGGATGCTGGAAAATGTGCTGGATGACTACGGCGTGAAGGGCGAGATCGTCAGCGTCCGCCCCGGCCCCGTCGTCACCATGTACGAATTGGAACCGGCGCCGGGTCTGAAGGCCAGCCGCGTCATTGGCCTGGCCGACGATATCGCGCGGTCCATGTCGGCCCTGTCGGCGCGTGTGTCCACCGTACCAGGGCGCAGCGTGATCGGCATCGAACTGCCCAATCAGCACCGCGAAAAGGTGGTTCTGCGCGAAATCCTCGCCAGCCGCGATTTCGGCGATGGCACGCAGAAACTGCCCCTTGCGCTTGGCAAGGATATTGGCGGCGATCCGGTTGTCGCGAACCTGGCCAAGATGCCCCACCTGCTGATCGCAGGGACCACGGGGTCCGGTAAATCGGTGGCAATCAACACGATGATCCTCAGCCTGCTTTATAAGCTGACGCCCGAGGATTGCCGCCTGATCATGATCGACCCCAAGATGCTGGAGCTTTCCGTCTATGACGGCATTCCGCATCTGCTGTCGCCCGTTGTGACCGACCCCAAAAAGGCCGTGGTGGCGTTGAAATGGGTCGTGGGCGAAATGGAAGAACGCTATCGCAAGATGTCCAAGATGGGTGTCCGCAACATCGACGGCTATAACGGCCGGGTGAAGGATGCGCAGGATCGGGGCGAGATGTTCAGCCGCACGGTTCAGACCGGCTTTGACGACGTAACCGGCGATCCGATCTTCGAGACCGAGGAATTCGCGCCCGAAAAGATGCCCTATATCGTCGTCATCGTCGACGAAATGGCCGATCTGATGATGGTCGCGGGCAAAGAGATCGAGGCCTGCATCCAGCGCCTCGCGCAGATGGCGCGGGCCTCTGGCATCCACATCATCATGGCCACGCAGCGCCCTTCGGTGGACGTCATCACCGGCACCATCAAGGCCAACTTCCCGACGCGGATTTCCTTCCACGTGACCTCCAAAGTCGACAGCCGCACCATCCTTGGCGAACAGGGTGCCGAGCAGCTGCTTGGCATGGGCGACATGTTGTACATGGCCGGCGGCGCCAAGATCACCCGCGTGCATGGGCCTTTCGTGTCCGACGAAGAAGTCGAAGAGATCGTCAGCCACCTGAAGAGCTTCGGCCCGCCGGATTATGCCGCCAGCGTTCTGGACGGCCCCGATGACGACCGTGAAAGCGATATCGACGCGGTTCTGGGCCTTGGTGGCAATACGACCGGTGAAGACGCGCTTTATGATCAGGCTGTGGCCATCGTCATCAAGGATCGCAAATGTTCGACCTCATACATTCAGCGCAAGCTGGCCATCGGCTACAACAAGGCCGCACGGCTGGTGGAGCAGATGGAGGATGAAGGCGTCGTCAGTTCCGCCAACCATGTTGGCAAGCGAGAGGTGCTGGTGCCGGAACAGGCATAGGCGAAATCTCGCGCTCGTGAGGTGCAAAGCCCGCCCGTGGTGATTAAATGGGACCTATGAGACGTTTTCTATTCGCCACGGCGCTTGCCGCCCTGCCCGCCCTTCCGGCCCTGGCCGATCCGATCCCGCTGTCGGATTTGTCAGGCTATCTGAATGATCTGCGCACGGCCGAGGCCAGCTTTACCCAGATCAGCGACGATGGCGCGATTGCCACCGGTACGCTCTATATCCAGCGCCCGGGCCGGATGCGGTTTGAATATGATGACAGCGAATTGCTGGTGATTGCGGGTGGCGGGCAGGTGGCCATTTTCGACGACCGTGCCAACAGCCCCCCGGAACAATACCCGTTGCGGCGGACGCCCCTGAACCTGATCCTTGCCCGCAACGTAGACCTCGATCGGTCTGGCATGATCGTGGCCCACGAAGGCGATGAGACCGCGACAAGGATCATCGCGCAGGACCCAGAGGAGCCTGAGATTGGCCATATCACCCTGGTCTTTACGGATGAACCGGTGGAACTGCGCCAGTGGATCGTGACCGATTCCACCGGGTTTGAAACCACGGTCATCCTTGGCGGGCTGGAAGAGGCGGGGAATATCCCCGCCCGCTATTTCAACATCCCGCTGGAACTGAGGGATCGGGGCATCAGCGATTAAGCGGGCCGTCTAGGGCGTGCCACGCTTGATCGAAAACACGCTTTAGCGGCGGCACCCGGCCAGTTGGCGTTCATACATCTCGGCGCGTTCATCGACCCGGTCGGCAACACGCAGCAGCCATGTCTGCCCGCGATAGCTGCCCCGTGCATAGCCTGCATGGCCCTGATGATAGGCCAGATACTGATTTCTGGCGTCATCGGCGGCGATCCCCAAACGGTTGACCGACCGGGTCATGTACCAGCCCATGAAGTCCGTGGCATCGCGAATATCCGTGCGCCGGGCCGTGCGGTTGCCGGTGGCTTGCCGGTAATCGTCCCATGTGCCGTCCAGCGCCTGGCTGTAACCAAAGGCCGAACTTTGCCGCCCCAACGGGATCACCCCAAGCGCATAGCGATGCGGGGTGCGGGCATCGTGAACGAAGCTGCTTTCCTGGTGGATCGTCGCCAACTGCACATGGACCGGAATGCCCCATTCACGCTCGGCCTGACGGGTCGCACGGGCGATGTCGGGACGTTCACGCAGGATAAGGCACGCGTTGTCCAGATTACGAGGGGGTCTTGGCCCGCCGCCACATGCGGCAACAGCCAACAGCAGCACGAGAAGAATCGCGCGTTTCATGAAAATCTGCCTGCTCGAGTTTTGTTTGTTTGCGCCAGCTTACCCGATTTTACGCGTCGGGGAAACGGGTCAGAGCAGGAAATACAGCAGAACCGGCAGCGCCAGCACGCTGATCAGGGTGGAAATCACCACATATCCGGCCACCGCCTCGGCGTCGGCACGATAGCGTTCCGCCAGCAGATAGGATGTGACCGCGACCGGCGTTGCCATTTGCAGGACGATGACGGCGAAGGCCACCGGGTCCAGCCCGAAGACCCATCCGGCCGCCACGCCTGCCCCGATTCCGATCGCCAGCTTTGCCAGCGACAGCAGCACCGCCCGACCCACGCCGCGCGGCGTTAGCCGGGCCACGGCCACGCCAAGGGTGAACAGCATCAACGGAATGGCCAATTGCCCGGCCAGTGACAACGAATTGGTCAGCCAGCGCGGCGTCTGCCAGCCCTGCCAAAGAAACAGCGCGCCAAGTAGCGTGGCCCAGACCATTGGTTCGCGCAGCACCCGCGCCACCGAGCCCTCATCCGACACCATGCGGATGCCGATCGTGAACGACAAAATCGCCATCACCGCAAAGACAACCACGCCATAGCCAAGCCCTGCCTCGCCAAAGGCGAACAGCGCCAGGGGCAGGCCCAGATTGCCGGTGTTGCCGAATATCGTGGGGGCCAGGAAGGTGCGCCGATCCACGCCCGTGGCCATGATCAGCGCCAGCGACAGGATGGCCACCAGGGCATAAGCGGCCAGCGAGGCCAGGGTCACCGCCGACAAAGCCGCCGGATCCAGCTCGGTCTGCATCAGCGCGGTGAAGATCAGGCAGGGCACGGCGATGGTCATCGACAGGCGCGTGACGAAGTCTACCGGATAGTCCAACCCGAATTTCCGCCAGCCAAAGCCCGCTGCGGCCAAAAGGAAGACCGGCGCGACGATCTCCATCACTGTCTGGACGAGGTTCACAGTCTGTTTCCCTTGATTCGGCTGCTCCCGGATGGACAAGCCCCCGACCCGGGGTTTAGGAGTGGGGGCAAGGGGGCGCAATCCGATGCTGAAGACACGCGCGAAATTTACGCTTGGCCAAGTGGTCCGGCACCGTAAGCACCCGTTTCGCGGGGTAATTTTTGACGTCGATCCCGAATTCGCGAATACCGAGGAATGGTATGATGCGATTCCACCCGAGTCGCGCCCGTCCCGCGAACAGCCCTTCTATCACCTGCTGGCTGAAAACGATCAGACCTACTACGTAGCCTATGTTTCGGAACAGAACCTTGTCGCGGACGAGACAGGTGAACCTGTCGATCACCCCGATCTGCCGGATCTTTTCGGTGAGTTTCGTGATGGCTACTACCCGCTCGAATTTCAGCTGAACTAGGTCTCACTCCACGGGCAAGCCGGCGTCGCGCCAGCCCCCGAACCCGCCGTCAATCTCGGCCACGTTCGGCACCCCCATATCCTGCAGCAGCTTGGCCGACAGGGCCGACCGCCACGCGCCAGCGCAGAACAATACCAGGGTCTGTTCCGTGGCCAGGGCGGGTTTGTGATAGGGGCTGTCCGGGTCGATCCAGAATTCCAGCATTCCGCGCGGCGCATGAAAGGCCCCGGGGATGCGGCCTTCGCGGTCCAGTTCACGCACATCGCGGATATCGACCAGCAGGGCTTCGCCCGCCTCCGCCCGCGCCAATGCGTCTGCGGGGCTGATCGTTTCAATAACGGCTTTGGCCGCGGCCACAAGGGCTTTGACGGGAACAATGGGCATGATCTGTCCTTCAATATCCGAGTGCACAGCCGTCTTTGCGGGGGTCGGATGCCCCCTGCAACACGCCTGTTTTCGCATCAATGCGGATCGCCTGAGCGCCGCCCACGGGCCGCAGGGGCCGGTCCAGCTTATGCCCCTTGGCGGCCAGTTCGGCCTGAACCTCGGGGGCGTAACCGTTTTCGATTCGCACTTCGCCTCCCTCGGGGAAGCAGCGGGGCGCGTCGATGGCCTGCTGCGGATGCATCCCATAATCCACGATATTGCTGAGGTAGCGCATATGGCCGATCGGCTGATAGGCCCCGCCCATGACCCCGAAGGCTGTCAGACTGCCGTCGGCTTCGCGCATCATCGCCGGGATGATCGTGTGCATCGGGCGTTTGCCGCCCATGGCCTCGTTCGGGTGTCCTTCCTCCAGCGTAAAGCCGCAGCCCCGGTTCTGGAACAGAATGCCGAAACGGTCGCTGGCGATGCAGGACCCGAAATCCTTGAAGATCGAATAGATCAGCGACACCGCCATCCGGTCGCTGTCGACCACGGTGATATAGACGGTTTCCTTGTGGATGCTCTCGGTCTTTTCCTTGATCGAGGTCAGCGCCTTGGCAGGGTCGATCAAATCAGACAGGGCCTTGGCCGTGGCTGGTGACAGCATGTGGTCCAGGTGCCGGACATAGCCTGAATCGGCGATGAACCGGTCACGCGCATCAAAGGCCAGCCGTGCGGCCTCAATCTCCAGATGCGCCCGGTCGGCGCCGTCCGGATCCATTGCCGCGATGTCATGGCCTTCCAGCATGTTCGCCATCAACAACGCCATTGCTCCGGCCCCGTTCGGGGGCAGCTCGATCAGCTCTGCCCCGCGATAGGCCGTGCGGATCGGCGTGACATAGTCGCAGGCGGTTGCCGCGAAGTCCGCTAGCGTATGGGTGCCGCCAAGCGCCTGCAGGCTTCGCACCATGTCCTGTGCAACCTCGCCCTCGTAGAAACCGGCCCGTCCTTCACGCGCGATTCGGCGCAAAACCTCGGCCTGGCCGGGTGCGCGGAACCGTTCGCCCACACGGAAGGGCCGTCCCCCATTCAGGAAAATCTCTCTCGCCCGGCCCTTGAATTCATAGGCTTCTTCGCCCCAATCCAGCGCCACGCGGGGTGCCACCGGGATGCCGTTCTCAGCGTATCGGATGGCTGGCGCCAAAACCTCTGCCAGATCCAGACGCCCCATATCCCCATGCAGGCGGCAGAACCCGTCGACCGCCCCGGGCACTGTCACGGCGGCCGCGTCCCGTTCCGGCATGGCGCTATGCCCCGCGGCGCGCAGGTCTGCCGCCGACAGACCCGCCGGGGCCCGGCCTGACGCGTTCAGTCCCACGATCTCATCACTGTCAGGCCGTTTGACCAGGGCAAAGCAATCGCCGCCAATGCCCGTCATCTGGGGTTCGCAAATGCCAAGCAGAACCGCCGCCCCAACGGCCGCATCCACGGCGCTGCCGCCTTGTTCCAACAGGCTGATGGCGACCTTCGCGGCCAGGGGGTGCGATGTGGCGCACATGCCGTTATCCGCAAAAACCGCTGACCGTCCGGGAAGATGAAAATCGCGCATTCTGACCTCTCGTATCGCTTTGGCGCTACGGTAGGACAATTGCAGGCGGTGGCAAGGGGTGGCAGAGCAATGGACCTCGGCACCGCGCCACTGGGTGGGGGCTTTCAGACACAGCACCGAGGGAAGCCATTGCAGCTACCCTGTCTGTATCCAATAGATTCCCGGCGCAGGTGCGGAGCAATTGGGGCATTTCTGAGAAGGGTTAACGGGCAGTGGAAACAATCGGCGCGATCACCGGGAACTGATCAGCCGGGCAGCTCAATTCGGAAGCTCAGCCGGTTCATGCCCTGATCTCTGCGATAGTCCAGCCCGGTGGTCAGGTCGCGGATCAGGGCCCACCCGAAGCTGCCCTCTGGCAGGTCCTGCAACGCCAGCGCCTTGGGGCAGTGTCTGCGGGCAGGGGGCAGCGCCCCGCCAGGCATTGGTTCCCCATGATCGGCAACCGTGCAGTGGATGCTGCCGCCATGGACCGAGACCGCCAGCTCAATCAGGCCCTCGCCACTGTCGCGATAGGCGTGTTCGACAACGTTGTTCAACACCTCTGCCAGCACCAGTTCCAGTGAGAATAGATGTTCAATCGGCAGCCCAAGCTGCGCCAGCGTCTGGTTCAATCCCAGCAATTCCATGCTGACCAGCGCTGGCTGCGCCTCGAAGCGGCGCATACAGGCCCACCCGAGGGGCGCAGCCCCGGGAGGTTCCCCCTGTTGGGGCGGTGGCAGATCCTGAAAGTTCATGCCGCCGGGGCAACCCCGTGGGCGGCCAGGGCATCCTCTACCGATCCGTGGATCGGGAAGACCTGGTTCATCCGCGTCAGCCGCATCACCTTGTCCACGGCGGGGCTCAGGCCGGACAGGTCCAGCTGTCGCCCCTCCCCCAGCAGTTTCCGTGCCGCCACGACCGCGCCAAGGCCCGAACTGTCCAGAAACGTTACGTTCTGCAGATCAAGCACGACCGGCCCGGGCCAGTCCCGCACCAGATCGCGAAAGCGGTCCTTGAACTGGATCGCAACGGATGCGTCAATACGGTCGGGAACGACATGCAACAGCGCGATCGGCCCCCTGGGTTCCAATGTAATATCCATCAAGTGCGTCCTTTCGCTTGCCGCAAGCACCCTAGACAGCAATCCTTTCCAAACGGTATCCAAACCCCCGGGGAAGAAACGGAGAGTTTTATGGAAAATGTGGTGATCTGCGGTGCGTCCCGCACGCCCATGGGCGGGTTTCAGGGCTGCTTTTCTGGCGTGACCGCGTCGGATCTTGGCGGCGCGGCAATCAAGGCCGCGCTGGCGCAATCCGGTGCTTCCGCCGCCGATGTGCAGGAACTGCTGATGGGCTGCGTTCTACCCGCCGGTCAGGGCCAGGCCCCCGCACGCCAGGCCGGGTTCAAGGCGGGGCTCGGGAAGGACGTGCCCGCGACCACGCTGAACAAGATGTGCGGGTCTGGCATGAAGGCCGCGATGATCGCCCATGACCAGCTGGCGCTCGGCCAGACCGACCTGATGGTCGCGGGCGGCATGGAAAGCATGTCCGAAGCCCCCTACCTGCTGCCCCAGATGCGCGGCGGTGCACGGATCGGTCATGGCCGCACCATCGACCACATGTTCCTTGACGGGCTGGAAGACGCCTATGACAAGGGCCGCCTGATGGGCACCTTCGCCGAGGATTGCGCCGAAAGCTATCAGTTCACCCGCGAGGCGCAGGACAATTACGCGCTCGCATCACTGTCCCGCGCGCTGGAGGCCCAGGCCTCGGGCGCTTTCGCGGATGAGGTGACGCCGGTTTCCATCGGGGGCCGCTACGGCGACCGCTCGGTAACGGCTGGCGCGCATGACGGCTGGACGGTTGTCGCCGAAGACGAACAGCCCGCCAAGGCCCGCCCCGAAAAGATCCCGCAGCTGAAACCCGCCTTCCGTAAGGATGGCACGGTAACGCCCGCCAATTCCTCGTCCATTTCCGATGGCGCCGCGGCGTTGGTCATGGCCCGTGAAAGCGTGGCCCAGGCCAAAGGCCTGCCCATCCGCGCCCGCATCATGGGCCACACCAGCCATGCCCAGGAGCCGGGCTTGTTCACGACGGCACCCGTCCCCGCCGCCGAAAAACTGCTGGCGCGGCTCGGTTGGTCCAAAGACGACGTGGACTTGTGGGAGGTGAACGAGGCCTTCGCGGTCGTGCCCATGGCCTTCATGCATGAAATGGGCCTGCCCCATGACAAGGTGAACGTGAATGGCGGCGCCTGTGCGCTCGGCCATCCGATTGGTGCGTCCGGCACGCGCATCATGGTGACCCTGCTCAACGCGCTGGAAAAACGCGGCCTGAAACGGGGTGTCGCAGCCATCTGCATCGGCGGGGGCGAAGGCACAGCGATCGCCATTGAGCGGCCCTGACCCTTTCATTGTTCCATAAATATCCCAGGGGGTGCGGGGGAGGATCCCCCGCGTGTCGACGCGCGATGCGCGGCGCCACTCCCCAACTGAAAGGCGGAACGCCCATGTCACTCAACTACAGTGCGCTCGCAAAGGCCATCGCGGCCCTCACCCATGGCGAAACCGACGAGGTTGCCCTCATGGCCACCCTCGCCTGCGAACTTCACCACGCAGATGACCGCTTCGACTGGACTGGGTTCTACCGCGTGACAGAGCCCGGGTTGCTCAAGATCGGTCCCTATCAGGGCGGTCACGGCTGCCTGCAAATCCCCTTCGACAAGGGGGTATGCGGCGCGGCGGCGCGCACAGGGCAGGTGCAGCTTGTCCCCGATGTCGATGCTTTCCCGGGCCACATCGCCTGCGCACCCTCCACCCGGTCAGAGATTGTGCTGCCGGTCTGGGGCAAGGCGGGCGACTTAATTGCGGTACTCGACATCGACAGCAACCAGCCGGATGCGTTTACGCTGGAGGATGCGCGGGAATTGGAACAGATCCTCGCCCGGACGTTCTCTCGCTGATCTCTCCGTCTTGCGGCAGAAGAATTTTGCAAAATTCTTCCGAAAAGATCCTTCAAAGGATCTTCCCCGCGCCTAGCGTCGAGGCAGGGGGACCACTTCGGCCTCGTCCTTGTCGCTCAGCTCCTCGAAATCGAAACTGTCCAGCCGCGTGGCCCGTTTGCCCGCGCGTTCCGCCGCCGTGCTGATATCATCCAGGTCCTTGCGTGCCTGGCCGAAATGGGTGGTCAACTTGCCGACCCGTTCCACCACTAGCTCCACATCCCGATGCAGCATCGCCAATTGCTTGCGGATCGCGCCTGCCTGCTCGCGCATCCGTGCGTCCTTCAGCACCGCGCGCATCGTGTTCAGCGTCGCCATGCAGGTGGTGGGCGACACGATCCAGACCCGCGCGGCGAATCCTTCGCGCACCAGTTCCGGGAAATTCGCGTGAAGCTCTGCATAGACCGCTTCAGAAGGCAGGAACATCAGCGCCCCGTCCGCAGTTTCACCTTCGATGATATAGCGATCCGATATCGCTTTGACATGCCCGCGAACGGCGGTGCGCAGCGCCCGCGCGGCCTCATCCGTGTCGCGCTGTGTCTTGGCGCGCCTCAGCGCCTCATAGGGTTCCAGCGGAAACTTGCTGTCGATCACAATGGGCCCCGGAGGGTTTGGCAGGTGGATCAGACAATCCGCCCGCTTCCCGTTCGACAGCGTTGCCTGAAACGCATAGCTGTCGGGTGGCAGTGCCTTGTGGACGATGTCATTGAGCTGAATTTCCCCAAACGCCCCGCGCGTTTGCTTGTTCGACAGGATATCCTGCAGGCCCAGAACATCGCCTGACAGCTTCTCGATATTCGCCTGCGCCTTGTCGATCTGTTCCAGCCGCTGCTGCAATTCGCCAAGGCTGCGCGCGGTGCGGGTCGAGGTGCCGTGCAGCGTTTCACCCATGCTGCGCTGGACCTCTTCCAGCCGCCGCTCCATCACCTCCAGCATCTGCGCTTGTGATCGGGCCTGTAGCTCGCTCACATGGGTGATGCCGCCTGACAATTGGTGTTGCCCGTCCGATAGCGCCTGCACCCGGTTCCCAAGCGCGCCCATCTGGTGGGTCAGGGGCTCCATCGCGCGGGCGGTACGGTTCGCGGCCGAAACTGATTTGAGAACCAGCACCAGCACGAACACAAGCACCAGCAGCCCGCCAAGCGCCAGCAGCGTCAGGGGATCGGACAGGTTGATCTGGGTTTCGCCAAGCTGGATCATGTGCGGCCAAATAGCTTTTCGATGTCAGAGAGCTTCAGCTCCACATAGGTGGGTCGTCCATGATTGCACTGGCCGGAATGGGGCGTCGCCTCCATCTCTCGCAGCAGGGCGTTCATCTCTTCGGCGCGCATCTGGCGGCCCGAACGGATGGAGCCATGACAGGCCACGCGCGACAGGATTGCCTCGATCCGCGCTTGAACGGTCAGGCTTTCGCCAAGATCGTCCAGTTCATCAAGGATATCGCGCAGCATCGCCTCGGCATTCACGGGGCCAAGGATCGCCGGTGTGGCCTGGACGGCAATGGTGCCCGGCCCGAACGGTTCCAGCACAAGGCCAAGCCGCGCCAAATCATCTGCCAGGGCCAGCAGCGCGGCGGTGTCATTCGCCCCGAGCGTCACGATCTCCGGGATCAACAACGCCTGCGAGGCGACACCGTTTTCGGCCATCTGCCGCTTTAATTTTTCATAAACCAGTCGTTCATGGGCGGCATGCTGGTCGACGATCACCATGCCCGTTTCTGTCTGGGCGATGATGTAGTTTTCATGCACTTGCGCCCGCGCCGCACCAAGCGGATGGTTCGCGGTTTCTCCATCTTCGTCAATGGGTTCCACCCGGGCAGAGGTCGCGGTGAACTCGGGCACGGGGCCTTCGGCGAAACCCATGGCCGGGGCTTGCCAGTCCCGGGCCGCGCGCAAGGACCCCTGCGAGGGCCGGTCCATCTGGTAAACACGTGCGGGTCCCGGTTCAGGTCGGAACGCGCCAAGCGTCGCCGCAGCCACGGTGGAGGACGCCCGATGACCCGCCTCGGCCAATGCGTCGCGCAGGGCCGACACGATCAGCCCGCGCACAACGCCCGGTTCGCGAAACCGGACCTCTGCCTTGGCGGGATGCACGTTCACATCCACCCGCTCTGGCGGGCAATCGACGAACAGCGCCACCGCCGGGTGCCGGTCACGGCTGAGGAAATCGGCATAGGCGCCGCGCAGCGCGCCCACCAGCAGCTTGTCTTTTACCGGACGGCCGTTCACGAACAAATACTGCGCCGTTGCTGCGCCGCGCGAATAGGTCGGCAGGGCGGCGTATCCCACCAGTCGGACGCCCTCGCGCTCGGCTTCGATCGGTAGCGCATTCTCGATGAAATCGCGCCCCATCACCTGCCCAAGCCGCGCGCCCAAGGCGTTGAAAAGATCACCGTTTTCCGGATCGGCCCGGAAAATCACCCGGTTTTGCCCGTCGCTCATATCGCGCAGGGTAAAGCCCACTGCGGGCTCTGCCATGGCCAGGCGTTTCACCACATCCGAAATCGCCTGCATCTCGGCCCTGTCGGTGCGCAGGAACTTGAGCCGCGCAGGCGTGGCGAAGAACAGGTCGCGCAGCTCGACCACGGTGCCGCCTGACAGGGCGGCGGGGCGAATAACTGAATGCCGCCCGCCGGTTACGGCAATCGTATGGGCCTCTTCATCGGTTTCGAACCGGCTGGTTATGACCAAGCGACCGACAGATCCTAGCGATGGCAATGCCTCACCCCGAAACCCGAAGCTGTTGATATTCAACAGGTCTTTCCCGTCGATCTTCGACGTCGCGTGACGGGCAAGCGCGAGGGGCAGATCTTCGGGGGTCATGCCGCAGCCGTTATCGGTGACGCGGATCAGGGATTTACCGCCATTCGCGACCTCGATCGAGATTCGGTCTGCCCCGGAATCTATCGCGTTTTCAACAAGTTCCTTGACCGCCGACGCAGGTCGCTCCACCACCTCGCCCGCAGCGATGCGGTTCACCACCGTTTCATCTAGCTGATGGATGCGAGGACGCGAGGCGCCGCTTATGTTGGGGTCAGGGATAGCCATGCCACAAGGGATAGCACGCCCCCGCTCGATTCGGAAACGCCTGCGACCGGCACAAGCGGGCCGTCGCCCCCCCTAACAGACGAAGGGCCGTTATTGCAGGATCAGTCCGCGACCCGTTTGACGAATTGCGATTTCAGCCCGATCTGTCCCACGCCGGGGATCTTGCAGTCGATGTCATGATCGCCGGGCACCAGCCGGATATTGCGCACCTTGGTGCCGACCTTAACCACGGTCGAGCTGCCCTTGAGCTTGAGATCCTTGATCACGGTCACGGTGTCGCCATCGGCAAGCGGGTTTCCGACGCTGTCGCGGATCACGTCCTCTGCCGCCTCGCCCGGCGCCCATTCATGGCCGCATTCGGGGCAGTTGAGCAGCGCGTCCACCTGATAGGTGTAGGTAGAGGAACAGGCGGGGCACGGGGGCAGGGCGTCGGTCATGAGGTGGCTATAGCGGCGGAGGATCGGGTTGAACAAGAAATTCGTTGAAAAAGCCGGGGCAGAATTCACTAGGCCACATAGTGTTGCACGGCGTAGGGTCTTTGGACCCGGCCAGAAAGGAAGCTTTGGCGCGACTGGCCCTTTCACGCGGGCTGACCTGCGTTTTGCCATTTCCACACGATTTTCCTGATTCTTGGTCAGCCATATCCATATTGGAGACTTTGATGCTTGCACCGATTAACTACAAACCGCCCTACAAGGACAGCGCGCAGCGCTATGATGACCCGTTGTCGGACGTGGTCTATATCGTTCGCACACGCACCAGCAAGGATGGCGGAGCCGACGCCGACAATGACCCGCTCTATGTCCGAATTCACGGCGAAGACGGCAGCACGGCGACGATGGAGCTGTCTGAACATGCATCGGACCTTGCGTGGCATTACTGGAAAGAGAACATCGACCCGGATACGCAAACCGGGATCGGGGACAAATTCGAAAGAGGTGATGACGATGTCTTTCTGTTTCACGCCCAGGATGAAGATATCGACGATGTCGGAGAAGCCCTGGCCATCGAGATTGCCATCGGAACAAAGCAAGGATCCCCGTCTGACGTCGATGGCTGGAAGTATGATTTCATCCATGTGCATCGCTGTGTGCGCGGCCGGATAGCCCAGACAGGTCGGTTCACCCGCCCTGCGTGGATGGACGAAGACTATGGCCAGACGCACCGGTTCGTGTGGTGTGACCGGCTGCGCGATGTTGAGAAAACACCAGGAAGCTTGCCGGTGGAAGTGTCGAAGACATGGATTATCCTGGATAACCGCGGGCCGCATGCCCAGGATCAGGAGGGTGTTTCAACCTCCGATGTCTTTGACCTGTCGCTTGAGAATTTTCAAAGCAGGCTCAGGAAAACGACGAACTCCGTCGAGGTCAGCATCAGCGAGTCGGGTGAATTCGAGGGCTCAAAGTGGACGCAATCCATCAAGGCGTCCAGAAAGCTTGAGAAGCAAACCCAGAAAGAAGAGAAAAGCGTCGCCCGTTTCACCAAGAGCTACGATGAGAAAATCTCGGTCGAAGCGGGCAAGCTAAAGGTTGTCGAGGTCGTTTATACGGCCTCTTGCCAATCAGAAAGCTGGTCCACGCAAGGCACCACGGTGACCAATGTCGTGCCGTTTTCATTGGGAACAGACCGGGTGTTTCACAATTTCGGGGTCGGTGACCCAATCCCCAACGATATTGCGCAGGTCCTGCAAAGCGCTGGCGTAGCGCAGTAGGCCCGAACACGTAAAAGGCCAGCCCGGCGTGGGTTCCGGGCTGGCCTGCCTATGGGGTTCAAAGCCCCTCGGGCTGGCCAACCACCACCACATGCAGCCCCTCGGGGTCCATCAGCCGGGCGGCGGTGCGAGAGATATCTTCCAGCGTCACGGCCATGACCTGATCGTTGCGGGTGTTGATGTAGTCGATCGGCATCTCGTCGATCTGCATTCCCGACAGGATACCCGCAATCGTTGCGTTGCCGGTAAAGCGCAGGGCATAGGCGCCGGTCAGATAGGTCTGGGCGGCGTCCAGTTCCTCTGCCGTCACGCCATTGGCGGCCACATCGGCCCATTGATCTTGCAGCACGTCGATGGCCTGAGCCACCAGATCGTTCGAGGAGGAGAACTGCCCCAGCATCATCGGGCCATGGTCAAACAGCACGAGGAAGGTGGAAATGCCGTAGGTCAGACCGCGTTCCACCCGCACCTGTTGCATCAGGCGGGACCGGAAATTTCCGCCGCCGAGGATCTGGTTCAACACATAGGCGGCAAAGAAATCGGGGTCGTGCCGTTCCAAGCCGGCATGGCCGAAAAAGGCGGTGGATTGCGGCGTGGGGTAGTTGATGACGGTGATGCCGCCGGTCAGGTTATAGGGCGCATCACCGGGCATGTCCGCCCCGGCTTCCGGCAGATCGCCAAGCAGGCGGTCCAGCAACAGACCCAACTCCTCGGGCGTGATATCGCCCGACACGCCTATATTCACCCGGTCGCGGGCCAATGCGCCCTGATGGGCGGCAATCAGATCGTCACGGGTCAGGGCGGTGACGCTGTCCGCCGTGCCTTCCTGGCCTGTCGCATAGGGATGATCGCCAAAGGTCTGGCCATAGAGCGCAGAGGAGGCGAGATCGGTGGGGTCGTTCTGGTTGCTGTCGATGATGGACAGAACCTGGGTGCGCACGCGGTCGATCGCCGTTTGATCAAAGGTCGGTTCCACCAAGGCGGCGCGCAGCAGATCCACCGCCTCATCCCGGTTTTGCGTCAGCATACGGGCGGTGACGTTGATCGAATCGCGATAGGCGCTAAAGCCGAAATAGGCCGCCAGCGCTTCGGACTGCGCGGCGAATTCGGCGTTGTCCATGTCGGCGGCGCCTTCTTCCAGCAGGCCGGTCATCAGATAGGTCGCCCCACGTGCGCCGGGCGCGTCAAGCGATGTGCCCCCCTCGAACAGGATATCCAGCGCGACGAAAGGAATGGAATGATCCTCGACCAGCCAGGCGGTCAGACCACCGGGCGAGGTGACTTCCTGGATATTCACCTGCGCGCGGGCGGGCAGGGTGGCGGCAAGGCTGAGGGCGACGATGGCAAGAATGCGGAACATGGGCTGTCTCCTCAGAGGCCGGGGGCGGTCAGGTAGCCGGTGACCGAGGTGGTTTCGGTGAAGATCAACCTTGCGGCCTCCATCACTTCCTCTGGCGTGATCGAGGCGATCACTTCGGGCCAGTCCTGAACGTCCTGCACGGTCAGGCCCGAGGTCAGCCCGACACCATACATGCGCGCCAGATCACCCACATCGTCCTGCGCATAGATCATCTCGGCTTCCCACTGGAACTGGATGCGGGCGAATTGTTCGGGGTCTATGCCGTCTTCAAGAAACTGGGCGATGACGCGATCCAGATCGGCCTCGGCTTCCTCCAGCGTCACGCCGGGCACGGGCACGTTGAAGACGGAAAAGGCGGTGTCATCCAGGTTGGTGCCGGAATAGCTGGCCGAGGCATAGAGCGACCGGGCCTCTTCAACCTGCAAGACCCGGGGCAGAACGGCGGTGGCACCAGAGCCTGCCAATACGTTGGACAGCAGCGTGAGGGCGGCGGCCATGCGCTGATCGCCCGCATCGCGTTCCGGCGCGATATAGCTGCGCACCACGTAAGGATCGGACACGCGCGGGTCTTCGTAATAGACACGGCGGTCGGCGATCTGCGGCGGGTCAGAGGGGCGCTGGCGGGGCTCAATGCCCGATGGTTCCAGCGGACCGTAATGTTCCTCGGCCAGCGCGCTGACCTCCTCGGGTGTGACGTCGCCCGCGACGATTAGGATCGCGTTATCGGGGGAATAATAGTCGTGGTAGAAGGAAAACACGTCTTCGCGGCCCAGAGACTCAATCTCGTGCCGCCAGCCACCGATGGGGATGCGGTAGGGATGCGCGAGGTAAAGCGAGGCGCGAAGCTGTTCGTTGAACAGCGCACCGGCACTGGAATCTGTCCGCTGTGCGCGCTCTTCCAGGATCACGCTGCGTTCGGTGCCGATATCGTCATCCGTCAGCAGCAGGTTGCGCATCCGGTCGGCTTCCATCTGCATCATCAGGCCAAGCCGGTCCGAGGCGACGCGCTGATAATACCCGGTATAGTCCCAACTGGTGAAGGCGTTGTCGGACCCGCCATTGGCCTCAACAACCTCGGAAAACTCGCCACTTTCCAGCGTTTCAGTGGCCTTGAACATCAGGTGTTCGAGGAAATGCGCAATACCGGATCGGCCCGGCGGTTCATCGGCGGCCCCGACGCGATACCACAGCATATGCACGACAACCGGCGCGCGGTGGTCTTCGATCACAACCGCATGAAGCCCGTTGTCGAGCGTGAATTCCGATACCTCGGTGGCCATTGCCTTGGTGGGGGTCAGGGGCAGAAGGGCCACACAGGCAGCCAGCGCAAGTCGCAGCATTCGGAACCTCTTTTATAACAACGATAACAATCCGATCCCTCAAAGAGATACGGGCTTTGGCCGCAGCATCAAGCGCGCTGACGCGGATGTGAGGATGTTTGCAAGCCGGGCGGCGGCCCGATCACTCGATATTGCCGACTTCCTGGGGCGGGGCGGCGGGGGTGCGGATACCAGCGGCGCGCATACGTTCCAGTTCCGCATAGCGATCAAGCGCCATACGGCGATAGGCACGGTGATAGATATTGACCGAGCCAAGACGTTCCAGCAGGCGGCCATTATTGCTGCGGCGATAGTCCAGATCCTCGGCGGCCAGCGTATCGCGGATGTCCTGGCCGACGCCGAAACGGGTGGTATAGCCGACCAGACCCTGACTGCCGGCGGCGGCCCTGTCGATATTGCCGCCAAGGGCGGCGGCTACGTCAGCCTCGGGGTCGGGATCGGCGCGGTTGGTGCCGCCCAGGGCCGGGGCGGGCAGGGCCTGCAGATCATCAGGTAACTGAAGCGGGCGCGTCGGCAGGATACCAAATTCGTCAGGCCCGTCGCCAGTGTTGCGCAGGTTCAGCAGGCGCGGGTCATTCCGACCACATGCCGCGAGTGCCAAAAGCACCAGTCCCAAGCCGATTGCCGTGCGAAGCCTGCTCATTCAGTCTCTCCTCTCGGACGGGTTTAACGCATGTTTTCGCCGCCGTCACGGGGTCATATTCTTCGTATCGGCAAAGATCAGCAAGCCCAGGGCGCCAACAAATATACCGATATCGGCGATGTTGAACGCATAGGGGTTCTGGAAGCCACAGCAGGTGGTGTTCAGAAAGTCGGCAACCGCCCCGTAAATGACCCGGTCAAAGGCGTTTGCGATGGCCCCGCCAATGATCGCCCCGGCAGACAAAAGCGCCACGCGGCGCTGCATTGACCGTGCCCACCACAGAATCCAGGCCGAAATCACAAAGGCCAGGGCCACCAGCAACCAGCGGGTGGCGTTGGCGTCATTGGACAGAAGGCCGAAATTGACGCCGGTATTCCAGCCCATGCGGAAATTGACGAAGGGGGGAAGAACCTCGATCTCGCCCAAGGTCAGCAGGTCCATCCGGTAGAGCACGACCCATTTGCTGATCTGATCGGCGGCGAACCAGAAGAGTGCGGAAAGAAGGGTGAGGCGCATCTGACCATGTCCTTGCTGCGAAGCGGGGCCGGGGGTGGAGGGATCGGGTTTCGCCGCGCTGCGCGCGCCGATCCGCCGGGGGCCAGCCCCCGGACCCCCGGGATATTTAAGGAACAATGAAGGGGTATTGGGGTGGTTTTCAACCCTTGTCAGTGGCGGAAATGCCGCATCCCGGTGAAGACCATGGCGAGCCCTGCCTCATCGGCGGCGGCGATCACCTCGTCATCGCGCATGGAACCGCCGGGCTGAATCACGCAGGTGGCACCTGCGACGGCGGCCTCCATCAGCCCGTCGGGGAAGGGGAAGAAGGCGTCCGACGCGACGGCAGACCCGATGGTCAGGGGCTGAGGCAGGCCCAGAGCTTCGGCCATGCGCTCAGCTTTCTTGGCGGCGATAAGGGCACTGTCCACGCGGCTCATCTGGCCTGCTCCGACGCCGACGGTGGCGCCGTCCTTGACGTAGACGATGGCGTTGGACTTGACGTGCTTGGCCACTTTCCAGGCGAATAGAAGATCGCGTATCTGGTCCTCGGTCGGGGCCTTTTTCGTCACGACCTTGAGGTCGTCGAGACCCACAAAGCCGGTATCCTTGTCCTGTACCAGCAGACCGCCCGCGACCTGGCGATAGGCAAGACCACCGGCGCGAACATCCGGCAGGCCGCCGGTGGTCAGCAGACGCAGGTTTTTCTTGGCAGCGAAGATGTCCTTCGCTTCATCGGATGCGCCGGGGGCGATCACGACCTCGGTGAGGATGCCGGTGATTTCCTGCGCTGTAGCCGCGTCAAGCGGCTGGTTCAAGGCGACGATGCCGCCGAACGCGCTGGTGCGATCGCAATCGAAGGCCGATTTGTAGGCGTCGAGCAGCGTTGCGCCCACGGCCACACCGCAGGGGTTGGCGTGTTTGATGATCGCGCAGGCCGGGGTGTCGGTGCCGAACTCGGCCACCAGTTCGAACGCCGCGTCAGTGTCGTTGATATTGTTGTAGCTGAGCTCTTTGCCCTGATGTTGAACGGCGGTTGCCACGCCTTCGCGTCCCGAGCCATCCACGTAGAAGGCCGCTTTCTGGTGGCTGTTTTCGCCATAGCGCAGGGTCTGCTTCAGCGTGCCCGCGAAGGCGCGGCGGCGCGGGGTGTCGTTGCCGAGCGCCCCGGCCATCCAGGCCGACACGGCGGCGTCATAGGCGGCGGTGCGGGAATACGCGGTCAACGCCAGTTGCTGGCGGAAGGCATAGGCCGTCGCGCCGTCATTCTCGTCCAACTGCGCCAGAAGGGCAGCGTAGTCCTCGGGGTCGGTGACCACATTCACGAAAGCATGGTTCTTGGCTGCGGCGCGGATCATCGCGGGGCCGCCAATGTCGATGTTTTCGATGCAGGTGTCATAGTCGGCACCTTTGGCCACGGTGGCTTCGAACGGGTAGAGGTTCACGACCAGCAGGTCGATGCCCTCGATCCCGTGTTCGTCCATCGCCGCGACATGGGCGTCATTGTCACGCAGCGCCAGCAGACCGCCATGCACCTTGGGGTGCAGGGTTTTGACGCGGCCATCCATCATTTCGGGGAAGCCCGTCACATCGGCCACATCGCGCACGCTCAGGCCCGCATCGCGCATCGCCTTGGCGCTGCCGCCGGTGGACAGCAATTCCACCCCGCGTGCGGCGAGGGCCTGGGCAAGCTCAATCAGCCCGGTCTTGTCGGATACGGAAAGCAGGGCGCGGCGCAGCGGGACGAGGTCGGTCATGGGGTCTCCTGTTTCATCACAGCCGGAGCACATCGGACGCGGGCGCACGGGGGGCGCGGGGCGCGTCGGTGGGTTTGGCGAGGCTCCAGCTTACGGCGCTGCCATAATCGGTAACGCGAGAAGATAGAACGATCTGTTTTGTCGCGCGTGGCTTTAGTCGGCCGGATTCGAGGTAAACGCTTCTCTCCAGCGTCAATTCTGCCTCGCCCCCATGGCGGAACACCCAAGTCTCGCCACCGCGCAGGGTAAGCGACACCGCTGCGCCGCCAAGATCCAGTTCGGCCTCTATATCCGGGTGCAGGTGAAAACGGGCGGTGAAGGGGATGCCCTCTAACGGCAGGCGGGCGATAACCCGGTCCAGGGTGTCGCGATCCTGCGCGGTGATCGCGGCCAGCCCGTCTTCGCCGCGCAAAAGCCTGCCGTCATTTTCCAGGCTGAGACTGCGCAAGTGGATCAGCCCGTGGGTGCGGCGATAGCCGTCATGGGAAAAGGCGATGGCACGTGACGCGCCAGAGTCGCTTTCCTGCATCTCGACCGTTTCGGGGCCTTCCAGCAGCGCCTGTTTCACCACCCCATGATAGGCGGAGCGGGGGCCGAGCCGGGCCGAGGAATAGCCTTCGATCGACAGGGTGGAATGCGAGGGCGTGGCGCGCCCCGCGCGGCGCCAATCGGCCCCGAACCCCGCGCCGGACCCGCAATTGACGATCACCGGGCGGCGGCCCGAGGTCAGTTCAAACGCCAATGTGGAGGCATGGGCGTTGAAGGCGGCGGGGCCCATCATTGGCGGGGCGGCATCCACAATGACCGAGGTTCGCCCGCCCGACAGCCGCGCATACCCCATGGCGAGGCCAGAGACAGTGGCAGGCCGCACGCCCGATTGCGCCAGCGCATGGTCCAGCCGTCCGACCTGTCCGCGCCCGCCCCCCTGGAACCGCGCCAGCCCACCATCGGCATGGCGCAGGCTGCGCAGGGTGGGGGCCATGCGCATGATCGCGGTGTTGACGGCGGGGTCGGGGTTTTTGCCCGATTCTGCCAGCACGGCGGCAGTCCAGGTCAGCAGGGTGAAAACCTGCAACAGTTCCTCTGGGTTACGGGTGATGATCCCGCCCGAGGCGTCGATCTCTCGCGCGCATTCCTGGGCCAGCGCCTTTAGTGCCGGTTTCAGATGATGGGCCACGCCAATGAGCGAACAGGCGGAATAGATCAGGCCGGTCAGCGCTTCGAATCGTGGCAGCCCATGCGAGGTGCTGCGCCAGCGTCGCGCAAGGAAGTCGGCCTGCCGCCCGAGTGCCGCGTAAAAGGCGCGGGTTTCTCTGGGTTCCTGCCCGCTCATTACAAACAACGCGTGGCTGATCCAGCGGATCTGGCGGCGGCCTACAAGGTCGGGCACCCAGCCCGGCCCCTTGCCTGTGCCGTAGCGCGTCAGCCACCCGGCCAGCCAGTCCTGCGCCATTGGCCGCGCGGACCCGTCGGGGATAGCAGCCAGATGATCGAGCCATTCGAAGCCGTGCAGTTCATCCTCGAACGCGTCTGAGGGCGCTGCGATGGTCCAGGGCAGATCCTTGGGCATCTGCACCAGAACGCCCGCGAACAGCAGGTTCCCGGCCATCAACTGCCGTCCGCGGGCATCCGATCCAATCAGGCGCGGTTCTGGTTGCGAGGTAAAGCCCTTGGGCTTGGGCGCATAGCCCGCCCGCCACGCCGCCCACCGGTTGGCGAACCGGCTGAGCCGTCCGGGGCGCTCGCGCAGCGCGACCGGGGCGGGGGAGAGGGCTTCGGACATCTGTTTGCGGGCTGCTCTTGTTTTTCTGGCCGCAAGGATAGCAGGGATCAGCCCCGTTTCAAAAGGGCCATGTAGAACCCGTCCATGCCGCCCCTGTCGGCCCAGAAATCGGGCCGCAGACGCAAACCGCCTTCGGGACTGGCCCAATCGGCATCACCGCCAAGGGTGGTGGGGTCAATGGGCAGAATTGTCAGGCCTGCATGACGTTTGAGCGCGGCCTTGACCTGATTCTCGCCCTCATTGGGCAGCAGGGAACAGGTGCAGTAGACCAGCCTGCCGCCGGGTTTGAGCAATGTGATTGCGTGGTCGAGCATCTGCATTTGCAGCCGGGTGAGTGATTCGACCTCTGCCGAGGTCTTGACGAAGGGCAGGTCGGGGTGACGGCGGATGGTGCCGGTAGCCGAACAGGGCGCGTCGAGCAGGATGGCATCAAAAGGACCGGCCTCATAGGTCAGCGCGTCTGTGGTGACGAGGGTGGCGTGCAGCCCGGTGCGCGCGAGGTTTTCCTCGACCCGCTTCATGCGGGGGGCAGAGAGGTCGAGCGCCGTCACATCGGCCCCGGCGGCGGCCAGTTGCATGGTTTTGCCGCCAGGCGCGGCGCAGAGGTCGAGCACGCGCTGGCCGGTCACGTCGCCAAGCAGTTTTGCAGGCAGTGCAGCGGCGGCGTCCTGCACCCACCAATCGCCTTCGGCGTAGCCGGGCAGGGCGGTGACCTGTGCCTGAGACAGCCGGAAAGACCCCGTCGGCAGCAGTTCTGCCCCGTCGATGGTGACGCCGGATTTGGGCGTGATGTCGAGAGGGGCCGGGCGTTCATGGGCGGCTTCGATGGCAGCGACAGCTTCGACCCCATAAGCCTTGTGAAGCGGTTTGCGCAGCCAGATGGGCAGGGCCTGCGGGGGGGTGTTCGCCCATACGTCGCGGCCCTCGGCATCCAGCTTGCGCAACACCGCGTTCACCATGCCAGAGGCGCGCGACCAGCGGGGATGGCGTTTAGCGATCTCGACCAGCGAGGCGACAACGCCATGGGGCTCGGACCCGTCCACCAGCAGTTCCGCCGCGCCGAGACGCAGCAGGTTTTGCACCGCCAGCGTCGGACGGCGGGTCAGGTAGGGGCGCAGCACCGCGTCGATCCGGCCCATGTGGCGCATGACGGTCATCGCCAACCGCTGTGCGCGGGCGGCATCCTGCGGGGACAGATCCTGCAGCGTGGGCTGATGCGACATCATCCGGTGGTCCATCATGACGCCGCGCAGATGATCCAGCGCCGCGCGGCGGGCGGCGAGGCCGGTATCGGGGCCGGTGTCTTGCATGGAGGGTCCTCTTGTCACTCAACCCGCGCGGGGTATATCAAAGCCCCAGACCGCACAAGGATTGCGACCCATGTCTGACGATACCAGCGATACCCGCCCCGACCTGCCCCCCGCCGCGCAACGCGCGCTGGCCGAGGCCGAGGAACGGCGCAA
>ENA-OWNT01000765-OWNT01000765.1-seawater-metagenome-genome-assembly--contig:-NODE-765-length-58035-cov-4.669347_pt1 | contig 58035 bp, 63 predicted proteins | sample MGYA00238136_ERZ651165 | MGnify/ENA primary metagenome ERZ651165 (study PRJEB26861, sample SAMN08777766) | seawater metagenome | isolation source: coastal seawater | place: USA: Florida | collected... | reverse complement strand
GTGCATGTAAGGCAGGACGGGCCAACGACCTATCTGGCGGGCAGCAAGGGCGAGCCGGACCCCGCCGCCGACCCGTCGGATTTCCACATGGATCACGGGCTGTGGGAAAACCACGTCTGGCCGATCCTTGCCACCCGCATTCCAGCTTTCGAGTCGATCCGTATCGTGACCGAATGGGCCGGGCACTATGCCTATAACACGCTCGACCAGAACGCCGTGCTGGGACCGCATCCAGAGCTGGGGAATTTCTTGTTCCTCAACGGCTTTTCCGGCCACGGGTTGCAGCAATCCCCCGCTATGGGCCGGGGTATTTCCGAACTGATCACTTATGGTGAATACCGCAGTCTCGACCTGTCGCCCTTCGGGTATGGCCGGGTGGCGCGCGGCGAACCCATCATCGAACGTGCTGTCATTTGACCCCGAAGGAGAGACCCCAATGAAGAAACTTGTCCTGACCGGGGCCGCCGGGCGGCTTGGCCAGATCCTGCGAAAGCCGCTATCGCAGCTATGCGACCAGTTGGTGACCACCGACATCGTCGAGGGTCAGGGCGCGCTGTTGCCGAACGAAACCTTTATCCGCGCCGATCTGGCGGACAAGGCCGCCATCATGGATATGCTGGAAGGCGCGGATATGGTCGTGCATTTCGGCGCGATCGTTGACGAAGCCCCGTTCGAGGAATTGCTCGGCCCCAACTTCATCGGGGCCTATAACATCTGGGAAGCGGCCTGGCAGAATGGTCTTGCCCGGGTCATCTATGCCTCGTCCATTCATGCAGTTGGGATGTACCCAAAGACAGAATGCATCGGTCTTGATGCACCCCACCGGCCCGATGGGTTCTACGGGCTGGCCAAATGCTTCGCCGAAGATCTGGGCCGCATGTACTGGGAAAAACGCGGGCTGGAGGCCGTCTGCCTGCGCATCCTGTCCTGCGCCCCGGTGGGCAATGCGCGGGCCTTGGGCAGTTGGCTGTCGGATGGCGATCTTGTGCACCTGGTGATGCGCGCCATTGATACCCCGGTGACCGGCTTTTCGATTATCTATGGTGTGTCCGCGAATGACCGTTGTCCGGTGGATAACAGCGGCGCGGCGTTTCTCGGCTATCGGCCCAAGGACAACGCCGAACAATTTGCCGAGCGTATTCTGGCAGAGGCCGCGCCACATGATCCGACTGACCCGGGCCAGATGTGCCATGGCGGCCCTTTCGCCAGCATAGACCTGGGGCAGGGCGCCAAATCCCTGCTGAATATCCCCAAGGAAGACTGACGCCAGAGGCGGCGGTGGTCGCCATTTCGTCTGTACGGGGGGGGGCATGTTGGCGGCGGGTTCCTGAATCGGTAAGCTGTTGATATGGTATCAAAAATAGATGGGGGCAGATGATGGACGTGGATTGGATCGCCGTTGATTGGGGCACCACCCACCCACGCGCCTGGGCCATGGGCCCGAACAACGAGGTCCTGGATCGTAGAACGTCGGGGGCCGACACCGAAAACCTGCGCCCCGAAGAGTTTGAAACGGCCCTTCTGCATCTTATAACACCTTGGCTTTCCAGTGAAAAAACACCGGTCATCGCGTGTGGTGCTGTCGGCGCGACGCCGGGCTGGACTGCCGTTCCCTGCAACCCAAGGACCGCGATGCCGATCCTGTCAGCCACCAAAGACCCGCGCCTGACGCTCTATATTTTGCCCGGCGTCAGCCAGGCATCCCCGGCTGATGTGATGTGGGGCGAAGAAATTCAAACTGCGGGGGTCATTGAGGAAAACCCGCAGTTTGACGGTGTTCTATGCCTGCCCGGCACCCACACCAAATGGGTCCATGTCTCGGCCGAGGAAATCGTCAGCTTCCGCACCGCCATGACCGGTGAGCTCTTTGCCCTTCTGTCTGCGCAATCGGTCCTGCGCCAAGTCGTTGATGGCGAAGATCTGGACCAAAACGCCTTTGACACAGCCGTGACCGAAACCCTGTCCCGCCCGGAACGGCTGGCGCAATCGCTGTTCAACATTCGGGCCGAAGCGTTGTTACATGGTCAGGGGAACGCAGTTTCACGCGCCCGCCTGTCCGGCCTGTTGATCGGTGCAGACCTTGCCGCCGCGCGACCCTACTGGCTTGGCCAGCAGGTCTTGGTCGCCGGTGCGCCGCAGCTTTCCGCGCTTTATTCCCGCGCACTGGAGATGCAGGGCGTGCCCTGCCTGGTCCGCGACGCCGGGGCGCTGACCCTCGCGGGTCTGTGCGGTGCCCGCGCCCGGCTGACTGAGGCCTGAGGCCACCTGACCGCCGTGATCATCGCGACAGCAGGCCAATGAGCTAGAAATCCACCGAAACGCCGGGCAGGTTCAGCGTTTTCATCAGATCGCGCAGTTCCTGCCGGGCCGAAAGGTTCGAGATATTCAGCCGGTCCACCCCCATGGCGCGCAGGTCCAGCAAGGTCATACCGGTCGGGAATAATTCCCGGAAGATCACCCGTTCCGTCATGCCGGGGGCGACGCGGAATCCGATGCGTTGCGACAGGTTGGTCAGGGCCTCGCCCACCTTGCGTTTGTTGTGCATCATCTGCGCGCCCAAGCGGTTGCGCACCACGATCCAGTCGATGGGTTTCAGCCCGGCCTTGGCGCGCAGTTGGCGTGAATGCCAGACCATTTCGGAATAAACGGATGGTCCCTTGATTTCGTAGGTTTCGGGGTCGATCCGCGCCAGCAGGTCGAAATCCACGAAACTGTCATTCATCGGCGTGACCAGCGTGTCGGCCAGAGAATGGGCCACCTGGCTAAGCCGCGTATGCGACCCGGGGCAGTCGATAACGATGAAATCGCAGCGCGGATCGAGGTCGGCCACCGCCGCCGACAGCCGCCGGTCATAGATGTTTTCATCAGGCCCAAGCGTGGCCGGGTCCACCTCTGGCAACTCGATCAGGAAGGGCGCGGGCAGGTCCAGTTCGCGCGCAGTGATCGTGTTCTGCCGGTTTTCCAGATAGCGTCCGAAGGTTCGCTGGCGCAGGTCAAGGTCCAGACCGCCGACGCGATATCCCAAATGGGCCAACGCTGTGGCCACATGCATGGCGGTGGTCGACTTGCCCGACCCGCCTTTTTCATTGCCGAAAACGATGATATGCGCCACCGGTGTCCCCTTCGCGGTCTTGGTCTCGTCTGCCCTCATTTCGTGGGACAAATCGGTTAGGACGCAATATACGGGGTTAAGCCGGTGGTGTTAAGCGGGAAAGCCTCGCAATCAGCCTAATGCCGGGAAAGCCCTGTGAAACGCTGCTTTTCCGGTCGGGCTGAACTGGATCACGCGGCTTTCGGGGCTGCGGCGCGCCCAACCGCGCGCCAGCATCATGTCCAGCAGCGCCTGCCCCAGCCCGCCTGCCAGATGGCTGCGCCGTTCGCTCCAGTCCAGGCAGGCGCGGCAGATCGGGCGGCGGGCGGATTGCAGGGCCGGGATGTCGAGGCCGAGCGCGGTCATGTGATCTGCGCCGCTGTCGGTCAGAACCGGAAAATCCGGGTCATCGCACAGCCAGCCCTGCGCCAGCAGCCGGTCATACATCAGGATGCCCATATCGCCCGCCAGATGGTTGTAACACACCCGCGCCTCGCGCAGCGCCTGATCGCGTGGGCCGGTGCGAGTGCGCAGATGGCCGGACCCGGCGGCCAGACCCATCAGCGCCTCCAGCGTCTCGGCCACCTGATCGCTGGCGAGGCTGGCGTATTTGTGCCGCCCTTGCCGCCGCATTTGCAGCAGGCCGCCAGTTTCCAGCTTGGCCAGATGGGCGCTGGCGGTTTGCAGGGTCACGCCTGCCTCTGCCGCCAGCTCGGTTGCGGTCAGGGCCTTGCCGCTCATCAGTGCGGTCAGCATGTTGGCGCGGGCGGGGTCGCCGATCAGGGCAGCGATGCGGGCGATGTCGGGGCCATCTTTCATAGTTTGATCGTAGCCGAAGCATTCGCGCGAAGCAACCGATATGGTTCGGGTATCATCGAACCATGAAGGATAAGACATGCTGACCTGTGTGATCCGCTACCAGATTGACCCGACGAAGAAGGCCCAATTTGAAACCTATGCGCAGAACTGGGGGCAGGCCATTCCGCGCTGCGGGGCGGACCTGATCGGCTATTTCGCCCCGCACGAAGGGTCCTCGACCCTGGCCTATGGCATCTACAACATCGAAAGCCTCGCGGCATATGAGGCGTATCGGGAACGGCTGGCCGCCGATCCGCTCGGGCAGGAAAACTATGCCTTCGCTCAGCGAGAGAAATTCCTGCTGCGCGAAGACAGAACCTTTCTGAAGCTAGCCTCCGCGCCTCATGGGGTGCAGTCATGATCGCGGTGATTTTCGAGGTTCATCCCGCCGAAGGCCAGCGCGAGACCTATCTGGATCTGGCCGCCGGGCTGCGGGCAGAGCTGGAGCAGGTCAAGGGCTTCCTCTCGGTTGAGCGTTTTGAAAGCCTGACCCACCCCGGCAAACTGCTGTCACTGTCCTTTTTCGAAGATGAGGCAGCGGTCATGCGATGGCGGAACCTTGACCGGCACAGGGCGGCGCAGCAGGCCGGGCGGAACGGTGTTTTCAGCAACTACCGGCTCCGGGTGGCAAATGTGCTGCGCGACTATGGCATGACGGAGCGATCCGAAGCGCCCGAGGATAGCCGCACTTTGCATGATTACCTGCGCTGACATTGCATTGTCTGAATTAGCTAAAATTCACTCTTTTGCGCGCTTGGCTCCAGATGATGGCCACAATTGCCCGCTAGCCATGATCATAGGAACGTAACACTTGTTCATCTTGGAGCAGCCCTATGGGGAAAGAATTTCTAAGGAATGAAAGCGGTGCGGTCACCGTGGATTGGGTCGTCCTGACCGGAGGTCTCGTCGGGTTGGGTCTGGCAACGATGGCCGTCGTGTCGGCTGGTGTTGAGGACCTGTCAGGCGATACGCGTACCGCTTTGGAATCGGATGGCATTATCGCGGCCAGTTTCGCGACCGCATGGCCCGAGTTCGATTTCGGGGCATATTCCCGCCCGCGGCCAGATCATCACACCGGTAACTGGACCCACCTGATGGGCTCGATCGGGTCATATAACGAAACGCAGCTGACGGATCTGATGACCCAGGGGATGGCGCTGTACGAAACTGGCGATACTGCTGACATTCAGGCGTGGGGTGTTGACACTTATTCAGCAGGCTATGCCCAGATGCAGGCGCGGGGCATGGATGTCAGCGGCCTGACCAACCCCAACGAGATGGTAGCCGGCTTCGAGGCACAGCACGGCTCATCCTGACAAGTTAGTCGGTCCAAACAAAAAACGCCGCCCCGATGACAGGGCGGCGTTTTCACAATCCGAAAGGCGGAATGGCTCAGAAGCCGAGGCCTTCGTATTTCTTCTTGAACTTCGACACGCGGCCGCCGGTGTCCAGCAGGCGCGAGGTGCCGCCGGTCCAGGCCGGGTGCACGGTGGGGTCGATGTCCAGCGACAGCTGATCGCCCTCGGCACCCCAGGTGGATTTCATCTGGATGATGGTGCCATCGGTCATTTTGACGTCGATCAGGTGATAATCGGGATGTGTGTCTTTTTTCATGGTCCCGTTCCTTACGCTTCAGCGCCAGCTTTGGGCTTGTAGTTGGAAACTTCCGCGATCCGGGCGGATTTACCGCGACGCGAACGCAGATAGTACAGCTTGGCGCGACGCACGCGGCCACGACGCACGACGGTGATTTCGTCGATATTGGTCGAATGCAGGGGGAACACACGTTCCACGCCTTCACCAAAGGAAATCTTGCGAACCGTGAAGGACCCGGCAATGCCCGAGCCGTTCTTGCGGGCGATGCAGACGCCTTCGTAGTTCTGCACACGGGTACGCGTGCCTTCGGTCACTTTGTAACCAACGCGGATGGTGTCACCCGCCTTGAAATCTGGAATGTTTTTGCCAAGCGCAGCGACCTGCTCGGCTTCCAGCTGTGCGATAAGATCCATCGCAGCTCTCCATTTCTGATCGTGGTTTTTCCACGAATGTGATGTCCGCCTCAGAGCTCTTGGTCTTCTTCCGGGTCCGCCGATGCGCCCGCCAGAGATCAGGTCGTCTTTCCTTTGTGGCGTCTTGCGGTGCAGGGTCCGCAGTGCCGGGCCGAAGAAAGCCCGCTGCATTCGATCCTACGCATAGCAAAACGGCCCCGAGTCGGGTTTCCGACCGGGACGGGCGGGGTATAGGCGGGAAGGGGGCAGGGATCAAGGGGCTTTGCGGCTGTGATGCTATTGGAATAGCCCCTGAGAATACAGGTGCGATAGCGCGGTGCTGCCCCAGGCGCAGTTGCGCGATGCTGTCTTGTGCCGGGCAGGTGGGAAAGAGATCAGCTGTCGTCCTTGCGGGCCTGATAAGCCGCCCAGAGATCGGGCCTGCGGTCCCGCGTCAGCGCCTCGGACTGGTCCTTGCGCCAGGCCTCGATCTTGCCGTGATGGCCAGAGAGCAGCACTTCGGGAATTTCACGGCCTTCCCAGGTGGCAGGCTTGGTATATTGCGGATGTTCCAACAGCCCGTCCGAGAAGCTTTCTTCCTCGGTCGAGGCTTGGTTGCCCAGAACATTGGGGATCAACCGCACGGTCGCGTCGATAACGGTCTGAGCGGCGATCTCGCCTCCGGTCAGTACGAAATCCCCGATGGAGATCTCTTCCATCCCGAAATGGTCGATCACCCGCTGATCCACCCCTTCGAAACGGCCACATAGCAGGGTCATCCCCTCGGCTTGTGAAAAGCGTTGCGCATCGGCTTGTGTGAACGGTTTTCCGCGTGGGCTAAGGTAGACGCGCGGCCAGCGGGCGGGGTCGGCGGGCGTCCCGGTTGAGGCCATCCGCATCGCCCGGCCCAACACATCGGGCCGCATCACCAGACCCGCGCCGCCGCCAGCGGGCGTGTCATCCACGTTGCGATGCTTGCCCGCCCCGAAAACGCGCAGGTCGATGGGTTCCAGCGCCCACAGTCCCTGTTGCAGCGCCTTGCCGGTCAATGATGCCCCAAGCACACCTGGGAAGACCTCGGGGAACAGCGTCAGCACCTTGGCCGTCCACGCGCCTTTCAGGCGGGGCGTGGGCGTCATCAGGTCCCGGGGTTTCAGGCTTGCGCTGATCGACAGGCGGCCATGGGATTTGGAGGGTGTGTCGGACATGGGGCAGGGGTTACAAGCAAGCGCGGCGCGACACAATAGAGGCTTAGCCAGGGGGGGCGGGGCCGCCTGTTGAAACCATATGCGACCGTGGTGGCTTCGCACTCAATTCGTTGTGCTTGCTGATGCAACCGGGCCCCACATCGGCAACGGGCCTTAAACCCCTTGACCTAAAGTTGCTTCACGTCGGTATGGAGTCGACAAGAAAGGGTGCAGCGTCATGAGGATTTCAGAGATTGCGGAGAAGACGGGGCTGAGCCTCTCGACAATCCGATACTATGAGAAAATCGGACTATGCCGGGAAGTTGGGCGCGGCGCGGATGGAAAACGCCGTTTCTCAACGTCAGACGCGGACTGGTTCCTGCTGCTGGCGTCCTTGCGAGAGACTGGAATGTCCCTGTCCGATATGCGGGCCTTTGCGGCACTCTACGCGGTCGGAGACAAGACCGTCGCGCAGCGAAAGGCAGCCTTGCTGGCGCATCGCGACAGCCTAGACGACCGGCAGGCGGCGTTGGACCGGTGTCGCGCGATCCTTGAGCGCAAATTGCAACTCTATGCCAAAATCCTGGAGGGCGAAGAATGAGAATCGTAGTGGTTGGCGCCGCAGGTGATATCGGCAAGGCGGCCTGCAATGAGCTTGGCGCGCGGCATGACATCATCCCCGTTGGACGATCAAGCGGGGCGTATCAGTTGGATGTGGCCGATTTCGCCGCGGTGAAGGCGTTCTACCAGACCATAGGCCATGTAGATGCGATCGTGTCTTGTGCAGGCGATGCCTCATTCGCGCCGCTTGCTGAGCTTGACCAAGAGACCTTTATGGTTGGTTTGCGCCAGAAGGTCATGGGGCAGATAAACCTGGTTCTCGCCGGTTTGGATGTGCTTGCCGCTGGCGGGTCTTTTACGCTGACCAGCGGTGTTCTTGATCGTGACCCCATCCGTATGGGGACCAATGCCGCAACGGCGAACGGTGCCCTGGCCGGGTTCGTCAAAAGCGCGGCAATAGAAATGACACGTGGTCTTCGGATCAACGCGGTCAGCCCGGGGCTGTTGGATGTATCAGTCCCTCGATACGGCAAATGGTTCCCGGGCCATAAGCCGGTGTCATCCCATGATGTGGGCCTCGCTTATGCAAAATGTGTTGAAGGTGCGCTGACTGGGCAGGTCGTTATTGTTGACTAGGGTGCAGTGCATGGTGGCCTCAGGGACGCGACAGAGATGTCCGCCGAGGGATTGACCCTGTGTGCCGAAGCGCCTGTTGGGCCCTCAATGACGACGGCTTGCCCGCAGCAGCTTTGATCACCCGCTACGGGCAAAGCTTGCATTTTTCATCAAAATGCATGGATATGGGGCAGTTTTCAAACAAATGGATTTCTGACGGTCATGTTCTCTCGCTTTTTGCGCCGCCTGCTTTTCTGCGGTCTTGGATTGGGTGTTGCGGGGTGCGCCGCGCAACAAACGTCTCCACCACCAGACGGCACCTCGATCACGGTCTGGGCCACGATCTATCGTCTGGTCGAAGGGCGCGCCGACGGGGGGGGCGTGCCGATTCGCAACATGGGTGGCCGGGCCATTGGTCCCTCGGTCGCGCGATCGGATTGGTGCGCGGGGGCGCTGGCGGGCAGTCTGCGGGTCGGGGGCGAGGTGTATAACTTCGCTGGTGTCACGGGATCGCCGCAGGCCAGTTGCAGCCATGGTCCGAGCGAGCGGGTGCGCTGGCGACGGTCCCCGCATCCCTATGGCACTGGCGCGCGCAGCAACCCGCTGCACCCGTTCCGCACCATTGCCTGTGATTTGGGCTGGGTCGGTGGATCGACGCCTTGGGTGAATGGGGGCTATCCGGAATTTGGCCAGCGCATCTACATTCCAGCCGCTGATGGCGTGGAACTGCCTGATGGCACGGTCCATGACGGCATTTTCGTCTGTGAAGATACGGGCGGCGCGGTAACCGGCAACCATATCGACGTATTCCTTGGCCCCATGGGCGGACCGATGAGCCATGTCATCACCCGCAACCCGTTCGATTTCGTCAGCCACGGGGATCATGCCGAAGTGCAGGCCTTCTTGCTGCCGATGGCGCCGGACACCCCCGAGCCGTCAGCCTGCCGTGGCCTGTTCTGCCCGCGCTAGAGGCTATTCATCATCGAACAACCCTTCGGGCGGGTCCACTACGATCCGGCCTGTGGTCAGGTCGACGGTCGGCACGATGGCCTGGGTGAAGGGCACCAGAACCGTGCCCGATTTGCCCTTCTGACGGACCTCCAGCAAATCGCCCGCGCCATGGTTCATCACGGCGTGAACCTGCCCCAGATCTGCCCCGCCGGTATCGACCACCGACAGGCCGATCAGGTCGGCATGGTAAAACTCGTCATCGGGCAGGGCCGGCAGTGCCTCTCGCGGGGCATAAAGCCGGGTGCCTTTCAGCGCGTCGGCCTGTTCCTTGGTATTCACGCCCGACAAGCGCACCGCGAAGCCCCCCTTGACGGGGCGGGTGATGGTCACCTTGAAGTCGCGCGTGGCCTTGTCATCCGACAACGGGCCGTAGTCGCCAAGCGCCGAAGGTTCGGCGCAAAAGCTTTTGACCCGCGCTTCGCCCCTTACCCCGTAGGATCCGGTAATCGCGGCCACGCAAACTCTGTCAGACATAGTGAACCTCCATCGCGGGAAGATAGGCGCCAACTGGCGGTAATTCCACGTAAATCGCAACCCAGAACAGAAAGCCGAATGCACCGGCCACAAGGATCAGGATCACGCCGACCAGCTTCGCCGGACCATCGCCCATGACCAGCAGGTAAAGCCCGAATATCGCGAAGGCAATCGGCAGCAGGATCATGGGTTAACCCCCTATCGGATCAGCATGTCCAACGCGGTGCTGCGCTGTTCCCAGCCAAGGCGTTCCAGTTCCGGGGTTTCGCCGTCTTCTTCCGGCCAGCCGACGCAGAGATAGGCCACCAAAGCCCAACCCTTTGGCACCTCCAAATCGCGTGTCAGCCGCGCACCGTCAAGGATCGAGACCCAACCAACGCCCAAGCCCCGGGCCCGTGCGGCCAGCCAAAACAGCATCAGCGCCGACACGACGGAATAGCGCAGCATCTCGGGCATCGTCTGACGACCCAGGCCCGCGCCTTTGCGGGTTCCTTCATCCGCGAAGACGGCCAGTTGCACCGGCGCCTCGCGCATCCCCGACAGCTTCAACCCGGCATAGGTTTCGGCCTTGGCGCCGCTATAGCCCGCCAGCGCCGCTGCATTGGCAGCCTCGAAATTCTCAACAGCCAGCGCCCGTTTCGCGGCACTGTCCACCCGGACCAGCCGCCACGGTTCCGACAGACCCACAGAAGGGGCAAGGGAAAAGGCGCCGAGGGCTTCCGCCAACAGCGCCTCGTCCACCGGGTCTGACCGGAAGCGGCGCACATCGCGCCGCCACCGCATCAGATCCGTCAGATCGTCTTGAAAGCCGCGAGAAAACGCGCGCATTCCGATTACTCTTCGGAAGCGGCTTCTTCTTCTGCCGGGGCTGCTGCTGCTTCGGCAGCTTCAGCGGCCTTGGCGGCTTTTTCTTCGGCGCGTTCCGTGGCTTTCTTGCCGGGGACGCCCTTCTTCAGGTTGGCGCGCTCTTTCTTTTCGATGACGCCAGCAGCTTCGAGGAAGCGGGACACACGGTCGGTCGGCTGTGCGCCTTCACCCAGCCAGTACTGCACGCGTTCCATGTTCATCTGAACGCGGTCTTCGCTGTCTTTGGGCAGCAGCGGGTTATAGGTGCCCAGCTTTTCGATGTAGCGGCCATCGCGCGGCATACGGCTGTCGGACGCCACGATGCGGTAGAAGGGGCGCTTTTTGGAGCCGCCGCGGGCGAGCCGGATTTTCATAGCCATTGTGAGTGTCTCCTTTGAATGGCGGTCGAGGCCGTGGCCTCAGGATTGGTGTTGTTTGTGGTGCTGAATGACTTCAGCGATGATGAAGTTCAGAAACTTCTTGGCGAATTCGGGGTCGAGATCGGCCTCTTTCGCCAATTCCTCCAGCCGCGCGATCTGTTTGGATTCGCGGGCCGGGTCGGAGGGGGGCAGGTCATGGGTGGCCTTCAGTCGGCCCACGGCCTGGGTGTGCTTGAACCGCTCGCCAAGCGTATAGACAAGGATCGCGTCCAGCCGGTCGATGGATTCGCGATGCGCTTTCAGGATCTCGGCGGCACGTGCGGTGTCGGTGTTGGTCATGCGAACTCCGGCGTGAAACGATATTGAATGGCAGATGACATCCACGGGGCCGGGGCCAGACCCGTGGGTTGGCCCCCAAGACGGCGGGCGACGGCATGCGAGGGGGCGTTATCAGCCTCTACATGGGCGAGAATGCTGGCCCACCCCTGATCGAACAGGTGGTCAAGCACAGCCCGGGCGGCTTCCGTCGCATAACCCTTACCTTCATGCTGATGGGACCAGAGCGTCCATGTCATCTCGGGTTCGGCATCGGTCAGTTGCATGGGCCCGACATGGCCGATACCCGGCCCGGCAGGGTCAAGGCAGATGGCCAAGCGCCCAAAGCCGCGGATCGACCAATGGCCGATCATCGCGCAAAACCGTTCGAACACCTTATATTCCGACAATGCACCGCCGACGCCCCCGGTGCGTGGCCCGGTATAGTAGGCCATGTAAGGGGCGAGGTCCTGTGCCTCGAAGGTCCGCAGCACAAGCCGATCTGTGGTCAGGTGCGGGTTCATCCGTCGACCTCCCCGGGCATGTGGCGGTAAACTTGGATGGCATGCCCATGGGCGGTTTCTGCGGCGGCATCGCGGGCTGCGCCAAGCCGTTCGGCCAGCCGGATGGACCGGGCATTGCCATGGTCGATGGTGCTGACCAGCGTTTTCAGGCCAAGCGTGTCGAAAGCGTAAGCGCGGGCCGCGCGGGTGGCTTCCTGGGCGTAGCCTTGCCCCTCGGCTTCGGGCAGGAACAGATAGCCCAATTCCGGTTCGTGATCGCCGGGTTCAAACCCCAGTAGGACGAAGCCGATGGCCTTTGCGTCGGCGCGGGTCTCTACCGTCCAGACGCCATGCCCGCGCAACAGCCAGCAGGCCACCATCTGCGCAAAGTCGAGCCACAGCGCATCGCGGTCGGAATTGTCCGCGACCAGATAGCGGCCCCGGTCGCTTTCGCCGATGGCGGCATAGGCTTCGAAATCCTCAATCCGGGGCGCGCGCAACGTCAGGCGCTCCGTTTCCAGCACCGGCAGGGCGGATTGCAGGCGTGCGGCAAATTCGGCGGCGGGGCCGGTCGCGGCAATCTCGTGCGGGCGCCTTGTCATCCCAGCACCTCCGGCGCGGGGTGGCGGTAGACCAGCACTTTCTTCCCATCGAAATCGGGCTGTTCGGCTGCGGGGTCCAGTACACAACCCATCCGTTCGGCCAACGCGATAGACCGGTCATTGGCCGGGTCGATATAGGACACGGCGGTTTGCCAGCCGAGATCCTGATAGGCATAGCGGCGCGCCTCTGTTGCGGCCTCATGCGCATATCCCTTGCCCTCGGCCTCAGCGGTCCAGACGGTCCAGCCCAATTCCTTTTCAGGCCAGTCCATGGGATGCCAGGGACCGGTCATGCCAAGCGGCTGATCAGGGCTGTCTTTCAGGGCAAAGACGAAAGTGCCGTAACCGCGCAGCATCCACATGCCCGCCATATGGGCAAAGCCGCGCCACGAGGTTCTCAGCGATGTGTCATCGCCGCGCACATATTGCGAACGTTCCGAACGGAAGAAATCCGCCCATGTCTCCACGTCCCCCATCCGCGGGCCGCGCAGGATCAGGCGCCGGGTTTCGAGTGTCGGGATATGTGGCAGGGTGGTAGTCATTTTTGCTTCAACCGCGCCGGACTACCCATAGCGGTATGCCGATAAGCATCGCAGTTGGGGATTGGAACCGAACCTGTCTCTTCCTTGGTTGCACCAAGGCGCTGTGCAAGTGCGCGGGAAGGGTGGTTCGCCCTGTCGATATAGCTGACAAGGCTCGCCCAACCCTGACCCGTCAGGTAGTGGTCCAGCACAGCGCGGCAGGCTTCGGTGGCATATCCGTGACCCTCGAACCGGGCGTCCGCGATCAACCAAGACATTTCGGGCTCTGGGAAGTGTGCAGGATGATGTGGGCCCGCCAGGCCGATGGTTTCATTCGTATCCTTCAGCGTAACGGCAAACAGTCCGTAGCCAGCCAGCGTCCACTGCCCGACATAGGCCGAGAACTTGTGCCAGGCGGTTCCAAGGTCCATCGGACCACCATAGAAATCCGCCCGGTCCGATCCAAGAAACGCCAGAATCGCATCGGTATCCGCCGCGTGGGGCGCGCGCAGACACAGACGTTCCGTGGTGAGGATGGGGGTGGCGGTCATCGGTTCACTTCTTCTTCCCGAAACCCGACAGGCCGGGGGGCAACGGCGCGCCGCCCAGACCGGGCATGTTGCCTGCACCGGGCGCACCAAGCTGCTTGGCTGCCTGTTCCAGTGCCGCCTGATCCATGCCGCCCGCGCCGGGGCCGCCGGGCATACCGGGCATCCCGCCGCCCTTGCCAAAGAGCGCGCCAAGGCCGCCGCGCATCATGCCCTTTTTGCCCATCTTACCGAGCTTCTTCATCGCGTCCGCCATCTGGCGATGCATTTTCAGCAGTTTGTTCAGCTCGGACACATCCTGACCTGCGCCCGCTGCAATCCGCTTCTTGCGGCTGGCCTGAAGCAGCGCGGGGTTAGCGCGTTCCTTTTTTGTCATCGAGTTGATCAGCGCGATCTGGCGTTTGATCACCTTGTCGTCGAACCCGGCATCCTCGACCTGCTTGGCCATTTTCTTCATGCCCGGCATCATCGACATCATGCCTTCCATGCCGCCCATTTTGAGCATTTGGTCAAGCTGGCCGCGCAGGTCGTTCATGTTGAACATACCCTTCTGGAAGCGCTTCATCATGCGCTCGGCCTGTTCGGCCTCCAGCGTTTCCTGCGCTTTCTCGACCAGGGCCACGATGTCGCCCATGCCAAGGATACGGCCTGCGATCCGCTCCGGCTCAAACGTTTCCAGGGCGTCCATCTTCTCGCCCAGACCGACGAAGCGGATGGGCTTGCCGGTGACCGCGCGCATTGATAGCGCCGCACCGCCGCGCCCGTCACCGTCCATCCGGGTCAGGCAGACGCCGGTCACGCCGATCTTGTCGTCAAATTCCTGTGCGACATTCACTGCGTCCTGACCGGTCAGCCCATCGACCACCAGCAGCGTTTCACGCGGGTTCGCGATGTCGCGCACTTCCTGCGCCTGCTGGATCAGTTCGGCGTCGATATGCAGGCGGCCGGCGGTGTCCAGCATGTAGACGTCATAGCCGCCAAGGCTGGCCTGGGTCTTGGCGCGTTTGGCGATCTGCTGTGCGGTTTCGCCCTTCACAATCGGCAGGGTATCCACACCGATCTGCACACCCAGAATGGCCAGCTGTTCCATGGCTGCCGGGCGGTTGGTGTCGAGCGAGGCCATCAGCACCTTCTTGCCCTCGCGTTCCTTCAAACGCTTGGCAAGTTTGGCGGTGGTGGTGGTTTTACCGGAACCCTGGAGGCCCACCATCAGGATCGGCGCGGGCGGGTTGTCGATTTTCAGTGTGCCAGGGTCGCCTTCGCCACGCAGGGTTTCGATCAGCTCGTCATGGACGATCTTGATAACCTGCTGGCCCGGCGTGATCGACTTGGTGACGGCGGCACCGGTGGCTTTCTTCTCAACCGATTTGATGAAGTTGCGGGCAACGGGCAGGGAAACGTCCGCCTCCAGCAGCGCCACCCGCACCTCGCGCATGGCGGTCTTGACGTCATCCTCGGACAGGGCACCCTGCTTGGTCAGACGGTCAAAGACACCAGACAGGCGTTCGGACAGATTTTCGAACATGGGCGCGGCCCCTTTTCATCTACTTCGGTTGCTGCCCCTCAGATAAGGGACCGCGAGGAATGCACCAACACCCCCGTGGGCGAAACCTCGCTGACGGGGGGCGATCCTAAGAACAGACTCAGGACCGGAAAGCTGGCACTTCCCGGATATCAGGGGCAGGCTCTACTGCTGTGGCGTGTCGGAGTCAACACATGTGGCTTGCAGATCGGTGATATCGCCCCCCAGCATGTCCGAACTGTCCGGCGCGTGAAGCTGGAAGGATCGGCGCAGGGTCAGACTGTCCCATTCTGCTTGCGTCACAGGAGGGCGGGCATGGGGCCAACTGCCGGGATCGCCGTAAAGCGTGATTGCCATCGGCCCTCGAAAGTCTTGTCCGACGAAGGTCAGCCCCTCTACATCCAGGGCATAAAGCCCGACCAGATCGGCGGCGATGGTGCGGCTGGTGGTGATCAGCGTCCAGAGCCTGCCGGTGATATGCCCGTCCAGTTCCATCGTGCCGGTGGCCAGATGCGCCGTGGCCCCGCCTTCCTGCCGGAAGCTGCGCAGGGTCTCGAACCCGGCGGTTCCCTGTAGCTCTGTTCCCGGCGGATAGGGGCCGATGCCATGGGTGATGTGCACCGAAAAGCTCATGGTGCAGGTCAGGGCCAGAGCCGGACCAGAAAACCATAGCAGCAAAAGGGGCAATGCGTATCGCAGCATGGCGTTCAGCCTATCAGCCACGTCAAATGGGTCAACGTTGCCTGTCTGATGGCGCTGCGTGCGGAACAACCTTGCCAGCCATGTGAAGGATCTTGTCGCATTGGTTTCGGGAAAGGCCCTGTCCGACAAGCGCGACAATGCCGCCATCCACAAGGACCGCGACCGGTCGGAATGACCGTGCGCCGTTGCCAAACAAACGCAGGATCACAGGCGGCTGCCTGGGCTGTCTGTCAAACCCGGTGATATCGTCAAAGGGCAGGTGCCGTTCCAGCAGCGGCACCGCGCCGATTGGGCGTACAGTCACGCGTTGGCTGGCCCCGTCGATGACCACCGAGCGCAATCGCACACGGGACAAAGCAAAAAGCCATGGCAGACCCAGGACCAGTGTCATCGCGGCAACCGGCCAGGATGCGGCATAGAACCCATGCCTGCCGTCAGTATAGAGCCGGTTATGTGACCCGGTTTCAAACCACATCTCCTCGGCTAGGAAAAAGACCCAGGCCAGGCCCGCAGTGAAGGCCAAAATCAGCAGCAGTACCGCAGGAACCCACAGCGGCGTGCCGCGCAGTTCAAGCCGGTTATTGGATGGGAAGCGGATCACAGGGCCAAACATGGCAATACAAGACCCGCTTGCCATCAAGGTTGCAAGCCAGCTCTGCCCCGACTAACCAAGCCAGCCGCGAATGGCCCAGGCCGCGTCGTCAGCGGCTTTGCTGGTCCAGAATTCCCGGATGGTCATGGTTTCGGCACCCGACCCGTCCTTGGGAACGAAATCCAGCACGCTGTATTCGCTTCTTGTTGTGGTTACGGTCCGCACGGTGACATGATCCAGATCGCTGAGATTCATGAGCCTGTTTTTCCGGCGGGTGATCCCGTGCAGGCTGAACCTGATCATGTCCAGATCCCGATCAAGTGTCAGGGTCAGCCGCATCAACCCCGCCCAGATGCCACCAAGGGCCATCACCGGCCCAAGCGCGGCAAAGCACCATCCGAACCAGGCTGCGTTACCCTCTTCAACGATCTTCAGGCCAAGCCAGATCACGGCTGGCGCGGCGGCGATATTGATCAGTCCGATCAGCCGACGATTGGCTGACAGAACAAGCCGCCTGTCGGTTTGTGACGATATCTTCAATCCGCCCTCCGGGGTCGAATGCGGCGCGGCCAGTATGGCCGGGGACGGGCTTTGCGTCCAGAACCGGAGGGCGGAGAGGTTAGATCAGGCCGCGACGTGCAATGCGCCGATCTGGTCATGGGCCGTTTTCAGCGCTGCGTCCGGGTCCAACGCCATCTGGTCGGCGGTGATGAATTCCACATCGGCAATACCGATGAACCCAAGCACCTGACGGATATAGCCGGTCGCAAAGTCCATTTCCGATCCGGCTTGCGTGCCGCCTGATGCGACCGCGACAATGGCGCGCTTGCCGGTCAGCAGGCCCTCGGGCCCGGCTTCTGTATAGCGAAAGGTCACACCGGCCCGGGCGACCTGATCAACCCAGGCCTTGAGCGTCGCGGGCACGCCGAAATTGTAGATCGGCAGGCCGATTACCAGCGTATCGGCGGCCTGTAGTTCGGCAATCAGCTCATCCGACAGGGCCAGCGTGGCGCGTTGGTCGGCGCTACGGTCTGCTTCGGGGGTGAAGTTCGCGCCAACCCAGGTCTCATTGATCAGGGGCAGACCTTCGGCCAGATCACGGGTGATGACGGTTGCATCGGGGAAGCGGGCGATGATGCGGTCGGCAAGATCCCGGCTGATAGAGCCTTCACCGCGGGCCGAGGAATCGATGCGGAGGATGGAGGAGGTCATGTGAGGCGTTCCTTGATAGCAGTGTTGATCCTGCGCTCAAGATGAGCATCACGATGTCAAACAAAAATAGGAAAAAACGGGCAGTCATTGTGCGGATTTGCACATATTTTTGTGTTTCAACCTTGGCCAAGCCAGACGTTGATCCGATCCACCGCCTCGCGCGCCTGTCTGGCGTTCAGCTGAAGGCTGAGGATATCGACCGGCCCGTCGCTGAAAACCAACCTGATGCGCGATGAGCTGCCGCCGCCGCTGTCTGTCGGCGCGTCGCGGTAGCCAAGGGTGCTGGGGCTGCCCCGCGATCGGGACCTCTTATGGTGGATCTTCACCTGCTCCAGCTTGCCGAGATCGAACTGCCGGTCCCGGCACCCGCGAAAGATGCGGGTCTGTTCGTCAATGCGTTGTGTTGTTCGGTTGAACTCTAACACCGCGTGACGGGGGGAATAGACAAAGGCCAGCACGGCAAAGGCGGTAAACCCGATCCCAACCAGCAGGAAGATGATGTCCGTCGTGCCGAGAAGCCCGATAGAAAGGCAGATCACAGCAGGTATCAGCGGGATGATGGCGATAAGCGCCGCAAAGCGCCGTTTGCGTTCAAAGCGCAGGCGGGTATCGTCCTGAAAAATCTGCATTGTCCAAAAATATCATCAACACATTCGCCGCCAGATAAGCCGGTCAAACTGCGTGTGCCAACCCATGTTTTCCCGTTGCCCCACGTTTCCCCCTTGCCCGTGTGAACATATCGGGCATCATGGGGCTTTGAACGTGGATTAACGCACAGACAGGATAGAAACCAATGTCATTCAGCGACTGGGATGAGATCCGCACCGCTTATCAGGTGGCGCGCATGGGCACGGTCAGCGGCGCCGCCGAGGTTCTGGGGGTTCACCATGCCACGGTGATCCGCCATATCGACTCGCTCGAGGCGCGGCTTGGGGCCAAGCTGTTCCAGCGTCATGCGCGGGGGTACACCCCGACCGAGGCCGGACAGGACCTGCTAGCCGTGGGGGGACGCGCCGATGACCAGTTCACGCAGCTGGCCAGCCGCATCAAGGGGCGTGGCAACGAGGTAACGGGTGAATTGCTGATCACCTCGCTGAATGTGATCGCGCCGTTGATCGTGCCGGCCCTGGGCGAGTTTCAGGAAGAACACCCGGAACTGCAGATTCAGTTCCTGACCGATATGCGGCTCTACCGGCTGGAATATGGCGAAGCGCATGTGGCGATCCGGGCGGGCAAACCCGGCGACAACCAGGACAATATCGTGCAGCCCTATTGCACCCTGTCCACGGTGCTCTGCGCAACCAGGGACTATCTGGACCGGTTCGGCCCGCTGACCGAAGACAATATCAGCCAGCACCGGTTCGTCGGCACCGCCCAGGAAAATCCGCGCGCGCCGTTCCTGCGCTGGCTGTCCGATGTCGTGCCCGATGAATGCGTCCGCTTCCGCTGCAACGATACCGACAGTATGCGGCAGGCGGTTCTGGCCGGGATGGGGATCGGCTTTGTGTCCAGTCTCGATCTGCAGAGCAACGAAGACCTGGTCGAGATGTTGCCGCCGTTGGAGGAATGGTCGGTCAAGCTGTGGCTGGTGACCCATATGGACCTGCACCGCACGGCTAAAGTGCAAACCGTTCTGCGCTTTCTGAAGGAAAAGGTTGCGGAATGGCCGGTGGACCCGGCCTGAGATGACCGACACAGCCCGCGGACATCTGGCCATGCTGGCCTTTTCGGCACTGGTGGCCGGGTCGTTTTCGCTTGGGTCGATGACGGCCAATCACATCGACCCGGCGGCGTTCAACGCGGTGCGGTTCGTCATAGGGGCGGCGGTTGTGGCGGGGCTGGTGCTGTCACAGGGCGGGTTTCAGGCGCGGGATTTCCGGGCGCCCTGGCGGTATCTGGTTCTGGGCGGCCTGTTCGGGGCCTATTTCGTGCTGATGTTCGAGGGGTTGAAGACCGCGCTGCCGGTTTCGGCGGCTGCGGTTTTTACCTTGACCCCGATCATGACGGCGGGGTTTGGCTTTCTGCTGCTGCGCCAGATCATGACGGCACGGATGGCGCTGGCCCTGTCCACCGGGGCAGCGGGCGCGCTGTGGGTGATCTTCCGGGCGGATCTGTCGGCGCTGCTGGCCTTTCAGGTGGGTCGGGGTGAGGTGATCTACTTCATCGGCTGCATTTGCCACGCGGTCTATACCCCCATGGTCCGGGTGCTAAACCGGGGCGAAAGCGCGCCGGTCTTTACATTCGGCACCATGACCGGCGGGGCCCTGGTCCTGTTCGGCTGGGGGTGGTCCGACGTGGTGGCGACGGATTGGGCAGCGCTGCCCGGCATTGTCTGGATCACGCTGGCCTATACGGCGGTCTTCGCCAGTGCCGTCACCATTGTGCTGCTGCAATTCGCAACCCTGCGGCTGCCGTCCTCCAAGGTTATGGCCTATACCTATCTGACGCCAACCTGGGTGATCGGATGGGAATTCTTCCTGGGCAATGGGCTGCCGAGTGCCTTCGTCCTTGGTGGCGTGGCGCTGACTTGTGTGGCTTTGCTGTTGCTGTTGAAAGACGAAGGCAATGTTGCGCCAGATCAAGGCTGATCACTGTGGCCAGTGGCAGGTTTGGTCCGCTGACACAGCCAGGGAGAGAGTGCGTGCCCGCCGCCACCTGTCGTGCCGATCTGATAGCGGTCCAGGAAAAAGAATTCACCAAGCTGACGGGTCTGATAGACGGGGTCGACGAAGACCTGGCCAGTCGCGGGTTCGAAGACGGTTGGTCGATCCGCGATGTGATCGTGCACCGGGCCCATTGGATCGGGCTGTTCTTCCAGTGGCAAGGGGAAGGCGGGGCTGCTGAAATGCCGGACCACGGGGTGAAGTGGAACCAGCTCAAATCATATAATGCCGGTTTGCGCGACCGGTATGCCGATTTGGATTGGGCCGCCGCCAAGGACAGGCTGACAGCGGGGCACTTGCGGCTATTGAGCTTTTTGGCCGATCAGAGCGAGGAGGCCCTCTATGGCGGTCCGATGCCGGGTGGCACCGGCTGGACCATGGGACGCTACGCTGAGGCGGCGGGGGCGAGCCACTACCGGTCGGCGGCGAAATTCATTCGGGCCTGTCTGCGGACAAAACGGGGGTAGGCGGGCCCGCCCGCCCACCCCTTTCGGGGCTCTGCCCCGGACCCCGGAGTATTGTTGCCAAGAAGAAGGGCTAGTCTTCGCTGCTGCCAAGCTCTTGCGCCAGAAAGGTCTCGAACGCATCCAGATTGACCGGTTCGAACTGACCGAAGCCCTGCATCCAGACCGAAGCCGCTTTCAGCGCATCCGGTTCCAGCTTGCACCATTTCACCCGGCCGCGCTTTTCCTGGCTGATCAGCCCCGCCCCTGCAAGGATCGTCAGATGCTTGGAAATGGCGGCAAGTGACATCTCGAACGGCTCCGCCACATCGGTCACGGCCATATCATCCTCCAGCAGCATCGACAGGATGCGGCGGCGGGTGGGGTCGGCCAGGGCGGCGAATACGGTGTCCAATCGCGGTGTCATTGGCCAAACTTACGCCCGGAAACGAACCGGGAAAAGGTGACACGATCATTCCAATCGAAAATCCTGTGCATTCGAAATGACGATTGGCCCTGCGCTTGCCATGTCGATAGGGTCCGCCCGCACAAGGTTATGTGGAGCTTCGGATGCCAGTCCGCTACTGGATTCTGATCGTGCTTTTGGGTGCCGGTTGGGGATCGTCGTTTTTCTTCAATGAAATCCTCCTGCGGGAACTGGGGCCGATGAGCGTATCCCTGGGTCGCGTCGGCTTCGGTGCGCTTGGCTGTTGGCTGTGGCTGATCGGCATGCGCAAACCGCTGTGGGTGCCGCGCGGGACGTTCTGGACTTTGGCGCTGTTCGGTATCTTTCAATACGCCATCCCGTTGACCGTTTTCCCGGTCACCCAGCAATTCATCACGTCGAGCGCCGCAGGCATCGTGAACGCGACCACGCCGATCATGGTGGTGGTTGTCAGCCATTTCTGGCCCGGAGGCGAAAAGGCATCGCTGATGAAATCCATCGGTGTGGGCCTGGGGTTTGCGGGGATCGTCATCGTGGCATCGCCCACCTTCCGGGGCGCGGGCGGATCAGACCCCTGGGCCTTGCTGGCGACGCTAAGCGCGCCGTTTTGCTATGGCATCGCCCTGAACCTCGTGCGTCGCCTCGACGCCATGAACCGGACGCTTATGACGGCTTGGTCGCTGACCCTGGGGCTGATCGTAGTGGCACCGGCATCGTTGTGGATCGAGGGCGTGCCGCGCATCGAACGGGCGGAGACATGGCTGGCCCTGCTGGTGATCGGGTTCCTGCTGACGTCAGCGGCGTTCATCCTGCTGTTCTGGCTGGTGCCGCGTGTGGGGGGCACCACCGCCGCGACCATTCCGTTGATCACGCCGATCTCTGCGATCCTGCTTGGCGTTCTCTTTCTGAATGAGCAACTGGCGGCGATTCAGGTCCTGGGTTTCATCACGATTTTTATCGGGTTGCTCTTTATTGACGGGCGGCTGCCACGCTATTTGGCGCGTATTCAACCGGATGGTTGAGAATACAGTCAACCAATGGGTTGAATATGCCATTGCCTGACAAATCCGTCCCGGCGGGTGCGACCTGTTTGACGCAGTTTAAAATGCGTTAGTAATATCAATATGATAACTGGTTCGTGGCGATGCTGTTCCTGCGTTGACTCTGATGCCCCTTCTGCCTAGTTTCCGCCCGAACCTCTGAAGGGGGCGTTTGCCATGTCCGATGGGCACGATCCTGACCGCTTGAAAGACTTTGAACAGCGGCTGGAACGACTGAAAGCCGGACAGCAGGACGAGCGGCCCCATACCGAGGAACACTATTCGATGGCACAGCACGCCTGGCGGATGGTGATAGAGCTTGTGGCCGGTCTGGGGATCGGGTTTGGCATGGGCTACGGGTTGGATGCGCTGTTTGGCACCTCGCCGTGGTTCATGGTGGTTTTGACATTGCTGGGTTTCGTGGCCGGGGTGAAGACGATGATCCGCTCTGCCCATGAGATCCAGAAAGAAAACGAAGCGGCGCTGGCCGCGCGCGATGAAGGGGAATGAGACGTGTCCGAAGACGCACAAGAACAGACCCACGGTGAAGAAGCAGTCGTCGAGCACGGCGCTGAAGCAGCCCACGGCACCGATGCCGCCGCAGGTCATGCTGCAGATGCGGCCCATGGTGCCGAGGGTGGCCTGCAGATCCACCCGATGGACCAGTTTATCGTTCAGCCCCTGTTCGGGGACGGGCCGATTGCCTGGTATTCCATCACCAATGTCACGCTTTGGATGCTGCTGGCCATTGTCGGTGTGTTCATCCTGATGGTTGTCGGCTCTCGCGGGCGGGCGATCGTGCCGTCGCGCGCACAGTCGGTGGCGGAACTGACCTATGGCTTCATCCGCAAGATGGTCGAAGACGTGGCCGGCAAGGATGCGCTGGCCTTCTTCCCCTATATCATGACGCTGTTCCTGTTCATCGTGATGGCCAACTTCCTTGGCCTGCTACCGATGAGCTTTACCACCACCTCGCATATTGCTGTGACCGCGATCCTCGCCATGGCCGTGTTCCTGACCGTGACCGTCGTTGGTTTCGTCAAGAACGGCGCCGGGTTCCTGGGGCTCTTCTGGGTTTCGTCCGCGCCAATGGCGCTGCGTCCGATCCTGGCGATCATCGAGCTGATCTCGTATTTCGTGCGCCCGGTCAGCCACTCCATCCGTCTTGCCGGCAACGTCATGGCGGGCCACGCGGTGATCAAGGTGTTCGCCGGGTTCGCAGGGGTTCTGGGCCTTGGGGCCGTCGCCCCCATCGTGGCCATCACCGCGGTCTACGGGCTGGAGGTTCTGGTGGCCTTCATCCAGGCATACGTGTTCACGATCCTGACCTGCGTCTACCTGCGCGATGCGCTGCATCCGTCGCACTAACCGCACGTCTTAAGAAACCAACATATCGAAAACTTCCAATCGTAAGGAGAAATCACATGGAAGGCGATCTCGCACACATCGGCGCTGGCCTCGCAGCAATCGGTTCCGGCGCAGCCGCAATCGGTGTGGGTCACGTGGCAGGCAACTTCCTGTCCGGCGCACTGCGCAACCCGTCGGCAGCAGCCGGCCAGACCGCAACGCTCTTCATCGGCATCGCATTCGCAGAAGCACTGGGGATCTTCGCATTCCTCGTCGCTCTGCTGCTGATGTTCGCCGTCTAAGCTTTCGCGAACCATCCTTACGGCCGGGCCGCTTGCCATGCGTGCGAGCGGTCCGGTGTAACCAGGTTCCTCGGAGGACAAGATGGCCGTTGACGCACACGACGCCGCCGCTTCCGCACCCGGAATGCCGCAGCTGGACTTTTCTACCTTCCCGAACCAGATTTTCTGGCTCGTGGTCACCATCGTGGTGATCTACCTGATCCTGTCTCGCGTCGCTCTGCCCCGGATCGGGGCTGTTCTGGCCGAGCGTCAGGGAACCATAACGAATGATATCGCCGCTGCCGAAGACCTGAAGCGTCAGGCCGCCGCCGCCGAGGATGCCTATAACAAGGCCCTTGCCGACGCCCGTGCCGAAGCGCAGACCATCGCAGCGGAAACCCGCGCCGAGATCATGGCCGACCTGGCGGATGCAACCGCCAAGGCCGATGCCGAGATTTCTGCCAAGGCCGCAGAATCGGCCGCCCGGATCGACGAAATCCGCGCCGGTGCGCTGGAAGCCGTGGATGCGGTTGCCCGTGATACTGCGGCTGAAATCGTGGCAGCCCTTGCGCCGACCGCATCCGACGATGCGTCGATCGCAGCCGCTGTCACCGTACGTGTGAAAGGATAAGGGATATGAAACGCCTTGCAGTTCTTTTCACACTGATCGGTTCGCCCGCGCTGGCGGCTTCGGGTCCGTTCTTTTCGCTCAACAACACCGACTTCGTGGTCGCGATCTCCTTCCTCGTCTTCATCGGGGTTCTGGTCTACTTCAAGGTGCCTGGCATCCTGATGGGCCTTTTGGACCAGCGGGCCGAACAGATCCGCACCGAGCTGGACGAAGCCCGCGCCCTGCGCGAAGAGGCACAGACAATCCTTGCCTCGTATGAGCGTAAGCAGCGTGAAGTGGCCGAACAGTCCGAGCGCATCGTCGCCCAGGCCCGTGAGGAAGCGCAAATCGCGGCCGAGCAGGCCAAGGCCGATCTGAAAGCCTCGATTGCCCGCCGTCTGGCAGCAGCAGAGGATCAGATCGCGTCGGCTGAAAACGGTGCTGTGCGCGAAGTGCGCGACCGGGCGGTCAGCATCGCCGTGGCTGCCGCTGCGGAAGTGATCGCCGCCAAGACCAGCGCTGCCGATCAGAACAAGCTGATCGATGGTGCCATCGACGAGGTTTCGGCCCGCCTGCACTAAGCACGCGCCACCAACCGATAGTAAGAAAACCCCCGGCTGACGTCATGTCACGCCGGGGGTTTCCTTTTCCTGCCCTACGCGCTTCCCTAGCCAGGCGTTCAGCCCCCTGAAGGAGAGCCACCATGCCCCTGCCTGACACGATGACTGCGCTTGTCCTGCGCGAAGACGGATATGCCAGCGGCGGGTCCGGTGACATGCCGACCGACCTGTCGCCCTTCGTCGGGCTGACCACCCTGCCGGTACCGCAACCACGGGAAGGGCAGGCGTTGATCAAGGTGGCCCGCGCTGCCGTGAACCCATCAGACCTGTTGTTCGTCTCGGGTCAGTATGGCCAGCCGCGAAAGGCCGGGATGCCCGCCGGGTTTGAAGGGGTGGGCGAGGTCGTGGCCGGTGACACGCCGCTTCTGGGTCAGCGGGTCAGCTTCTTTGGCATGGGCTGGGGCACCTGGGCGGAATACGCGATGGCCGACGCGCGCATGATGATCCCCCTGCGCCCCGATTTGCGGGACGAGGACGCGGCGGGGCTGATCGTGAACCCGATGACCGCCATGGCAATGTTCGACATTGTGCGGGCGGATGGGGCGGGGGCGTTCGTATTCACTGCGGGTGGGTCGCAGCTTGGCAAGTTCCTGATCGGGCTGGCCAAGGATGCGGGCATCGCCGCTATCCCCGTGGTGCGCCGCGCCGAACAGGCCGAGGCGCTGAAAGCGCTTGGTGCTGCCGATGTGCTGGTCAGCTCTGCCCCTGATTTCGCGGAGAAGGCCACGGCGGTCATGGCGGAACACGGGCCGCGCATCCTGCTCGACGCCGTGGCCGATCAGGTGGCAGCCGACCTTTTCTTCGCCATGCCGCGCGGGGCACGGTGGGTGTGCTACGGCAGGCTTGCAACCACCCCACCAGTGCTCGACCAGATGGGGCAGTTCATCTTCATGGGTAAAAAGATCGAGGGCTTCTGGCTGTCCAGCTGGTTGCGAGAAACGCCGTCCGACCGGGTGGCTACCCTTGTGGGCGAGGTGCAGGGCCGCTTCGTCAGCGGCGCGTGGCGTACCGATGTCTCTACGGTTCTGCCTTTGAAAGACGCGCTGGAAAACTTCCCGGCAGCGCTGTCTGTGAAAGACGCCAAAATCCTGATTGCCCCCTGACAAGGGGGGCCTTTGGCCCAACTGGCGAGGTCGGGCCAAAGGGCTCGGGATCACATGCCGAACATCATCATCTCGCGAAAGTCCATCGTCTCCAGATGCTGCACCATGATATCGGTGTCGCCATTCTCGGCTTGCACCAGAATCCGGTTGCCGATCAGCGCCGACAGGTCGCCGTCCTGATTGAGGAAGCTCTGCCGGTTCACCCGCACGATCGGCCCCATGGCGGCCATCATCTGGGCATTCCCCAGCATCGCGCCCATAGAGGTCACCATGGGGTTGTCGGCCATTAGCGTGATCGTGAAACAGCCGCTGGCGCCGCAATATTCGCCGCGCGCGATGGTGCCGCCACCGATAAATCCCATGCCCTGTGCGGCATCGGGATCGATAGTCATGGTCCAGCCATCCAAAGGTGTGGGCAGGAAGCCCTGCAACCCTTCGGCCACCAGCCCGTTCAGCAGTTGCTGTGCATAGGCCAGTTCCTCCAGCGCATATTGGATGTCGCCCTGGCCGTAGGCGTCCATCGCCGATTGCAGGGTCGCCATGACCTCATCTTCGTGGGAATCAGCCAGGGCGGGCAGAGGGGATACGGCCAGCGTTACGGCGGCTGCGATTGCTGTCAGTCGCATTGGAAATCTCCGTGATCAAAACAATGTGCGCAGACTATCGCGCCGATCCGGAAAGACCAAGCCTCAGCCGAATTTCTGTTGCCATGTCGGCAGCGGATCGCCTTCGGCAGGCGTCGCCGCATAGACCCCGCGTGCAATGGCACGAGACAGGCACAGCGCCGCCGCATGGCCCAGATGCAGCGCATCCCAGATCGGATCGGTCAGCGGCCTATCCCCGGTGGCGGCGGCAAAGACAAGATCCCCGTCCATCGGCGTATGACTGGGGTAGATCGCGCGCGCCATGCCGTCATGGGCCGCTGTCGCCATGCGCGTGGCCTGCGCCTGTGTCAGCGCGGCGTCCGTAGCAACGATGGCAATTGTGGTGGCCTGCCCAGGCCCGCCCTTGTGACGCGGTGGCTGGCTGGCATCGAACCCGGGCGCGGGGCCAAGCCCGCCGAACTCGCCATCCACCTCAAACGGTGCGGCCCAGAAATGCCCGGTATCGCCCACAGTCACCTGACCCAGAGCATTGACCACGACGAGCGCCCCGACCGTATGACCTGACGGCAGCACGACCGAGGCTGACCCAAGCCCACCCTTGAGATCGGCAATGATCGCGCCTGTCCCGGCCCCGGCGGTTCCAAGGGCAAAATCCTGTCCCGCATCTGCCGCCGCCATCTGGCCGAGCAGCTTGTAGGGATTCTGCGGCCAGCGCTGGTCGCCGCCATTGATCAGGTCAAAGACAATCGCACCGGGCACGATCGGCACCAACTGATCGCCGACGGCAAAGCCGCGCCCTTGGCCGCGCAGCCAGTCCGCCGCGCCGGATGCCGCATCCAGCCCAAAGGCCGATCCGCCCGACAGCACCAGCGCATCGACCTCTTGCACCGTCTTGTCAGGGGCCAACAGGTCGGTTTCCCGCGTTCCCGGCGCGCCGCCCATGACATGGACAGCTGCGGTAAAGGGCCGGTCGCCCATCAGCACCGTGGCCCCGGTTTTCACATGCTGATCCTCGGCATTGCCGACGCGCAGGCCGGGCACATCGGTGATCAGGTTTCGGGGGCCGGGCGTCATCATCTGAAGGCTCCGCTTGTCGTGGGCCGGTTTCGTCGGCTTGCGCCGCCGACCCGTGCGAGGGGGCTGTCTGCCCCCTCGCGCTCCCCCGAGGATATTTGAAGAACAATGAAGGGGGCGACGGCGAAGAGGGCCTTCATATGCACCGCCCCCCGTCCACCTCCATGGCGACGCCAGTCACCATGCTGGCCTCGTCCGAACACAGGTAAAGCGTGGCATTGGCGATGTCGTCGGGCGTGGAAAAGCGGCCAAGCGGGATGGTCGAGATGAACTTTGCCCGGGTCTCGGGTGTATCCTCGCCCATGAAGCTTTTCAGCAATGGCGTTTCCCCCGCCACAGGGTTCACTGCATTCACCCGGATGCCGAAGGGGGCCAGTTCCACCGCCATCGCCTTGGTCGCGGTGATCATCCAGCCTTTTGAGGCATTGTACCAGTTGAGGTTCGGGCGCGGGCTGACCCCGGCGGTTGAGGCGATGTTCACAATGGCCCCGGCGCCTGCGTCCTTCATATGCGGCACGATTTCCCGCGCGGTCAGGTAGACCGACTTGGCGTTCACTGCCAGTACCCGGTCGAACTCCTCCTCCGTCACGGTTTCCAGCGGCTTTGGCAGATGGGTGATGCCGGCATTGTTCACAAGGATATCAATTCGTCCCCAGGCGTCCAGCGCCGCGCGGGTCATCTGCCGCACGCTTTCGCTGCTGGACACATCCGCGACCTGCGCGACACCGCCGATCTCGGCCGCAACGGCCTCGGCCGCGTCGCCGTTCAGGTCCACGACCATCACGCGTGCGCCCTCTGCCGCGAACCGCCGCGCGATGCCTGCACCAAATCCCGATCCCGCGCCGGTCACGATGGCGGTTTTTCCCTCAAGTCTCATGGTCACCTCCCGCTGGTTGCCGGGATGTTTCCACGAAACGGGCGGGGCGGAAAGGGGCTTTACCCCCGGTCGGACAGCACCAGTGCCGCCAGCGCCGTGGCAGACCCGATCCCAAGCTTGCGCCAGGCCCGTTTGCGCAGCGTCCGGACCGAGTTTTCCGATATGCCCAGTTCCAGCGCCGTACCGGCCACACTGATCCCCCGCACCGCGTGGTCGCAGACCTCCGCCTCGCGCGGGCTGAGGGTGACGAAAGGTTCCACCGCCCGATCACGCAATCCGGTTGCGGTCGCGCTTGCGGTGCCGACCAGCCGGTGGCGCAGTCCGATCAGCTCATGCGCCAGGGGCAGCACGGTGCGCAGCCGGTCCAGATCGGTGTCAGTCAGCCAGCCGGACTGCGCGCCACGCAGGTAGAACGACACGATCCCGCCCCGCCCGGTTCGTGACGCGACCGAGACCCGCTCGATCACGCCGTCACGGGCATAGATTGGTGCGCGCGGATCGTCTGCTGGCGGATGCCAACGGTCGATCACCGATCCGCCGGGGGGCGCCCGCAGAATCCGGTCGACGAAATCCCGGCGCAGCGCGTCGTGGGAAGTGATGCGTCGGGCATTCAGATTGAACCAATAGTCGCTCATCCGGCCCGACCAGACCGAGAGGACCGGCTGCGGGTTGCGCAGGTCCGGCACAAGGAAGGCCCCGAAATTGGCAATCTCGGCGGCGGTTCGGATATGTGCCAGCAACGCCGCGCCGAAGCCTTCGGTCGGGACAGCGGCCACCAATGCGGCCAACCGGTCACGGGGCAGGGGCATGGTGTGAAGATTGTCACTCATTAGGGTGACAGAATAGGCAGCCACGCTTGGGCTAAGCAAGGGGTCTCAACTCACGGGACCCCGGGACTGCCCATGACCCGCCTTTTTTCCGACCGCAACCGCCCCGTTCATCTGGGACCATTTCCCCTTGAACGGCTGGCACGGCAGGACAGCGCGGATCTGACGGCAGTCCCGGCGATGCGCGCCGTCAGTTTCAACCGCTCTGATGCACCGGAAAACATCGTGAACGCGATGCGTGAATATCAGGCGATGCTGGATGCGATCCGTGACGGGTTGGTGAACCCGGTGGCGTCCGAGATTCCTTCCGATCCGGGCGGGCGGGCCAATCACCTCAAGGCCTTCGGCTATTTCAACGATGCCGCGATGGTGGGGATTTGCCGGTTGCCCGAGGCTGCGCTGCTGGCCGATCCGATCCGCAACCCCGATATCGACCGGCTGGCCCATGACCTGAAGACCCGCCAGACCAAGACGCTGGCCTCGGGCATCGACATGATCATGGCGGACCTGAAAGACAGTATGGAGGCCCCGCCAACGACGGTGGAGGGGCACTCGCACGCCATCGTTTACCTCTACGAGAACCCGCGAGAGCCGGGGATAGGCGAGGAAGGCTGCGATTGGCTGGATGACGCACTGGAGGCGCGGGCCTGCCTGCGGGCCAACGAAACCGCCAGTGTCATCGCCAATTACCTGCGGCTTCTGGGGTTTCCGGCCAAGGCCCATTCGGGCGCGGCCAGCGATGTGGATCTGAACAAGCTGACCGTGGCCGCGGGGCTTGCGCGGGTGGAAGGCGGGCATCTGACCGCGCCATTCATTGGCAAGCGGTTCGGCGTTGCGGTGGTAACGTGCAAGATGGACCTGACCTGCGACCGGCCCCTTGCAGACAACCCCGGCACCGGCGGTGCGGCGTGGCGGTTCGGCAAGGGCGTGCAGCGCTCGGCCCTCAACCGTAACCCGTTTGACCAGCGCCGCTTCGTCGATGGCGGTCACCCGTTCGAGAAACTCAAGCGTGTCGACACCCCCACGACCTATATTGATGAGGCCCATGTGGCCCGCGTGCCGAAACGCGCCGACATGTTCGCCCGCGCGCAGTTCGGCGACATGGGCAAGGCGCTGCAGGACGGGGCCAAGGGCGGCTACTATGCCCGCAAATCCGCGCCCTCCTACGCGCAGCGCCGGGCGCTTGGCGCTTTTGTTCTTATACAAGATGGCCTGCCGAACCCTGACGGCCCCCGCCCCACAGATGCCGCGCGCAATGCCGCGAATATCAAGGCGGCCAGCTATTTTCTGGGCGCTGATGCCGTGGGCCTGTCGCGTTGCCCGGATTGGGCGTGGTATTCCCACGATGCCGTGGGCGACCCCATCGATCCGCCCCACGATCAGGCGATCAGCATGATCATCGACCAGGGCTATGAAACGATGGAAGGCGCGTCCGGCGACGACTGGATTTCCGTCGCTCAATCCATGCGCGCCTATCTGCGGTTTTCCTTGCTTGGCGGCGTCATCGCGCAGCAGATCCGCAACCTCGGCTATAAGGCCAAGGCCCATTCGGTGATGGATGGTGAGGTGCTGCAACCGCCCCTTTTGCTGCTGTCGGGTCTGGGCGAGGTCAGCCGCATCGGTGAGGTGATCCTGAACCCCTATCTCGGCCCGCGCCTCAAATCGGGCGTGGTGACGACCGATATGCCGCTGGCCCATGACAAGCCGATTGATTTCGGCCTGCAGAGCTTTTGCGAGAGCTGCAACAAATGCGCCCGCGAATGCCCTTCCGGGGCGATCACCGCCGGGCCGAAACTGATGTTCAACGGCTATGAGATCTGGAAATCTGACAGCCAGAAATGCGCCACCTATCGGATCACCACCAAGGGCGGCGCGATGTGCGGGCGCTGCATGAAGACCTGCCCGTGGAACCTCGAGGGGCTGTTCGCGGAAAAACCGTTCCGTTGGGCCGCGATGACCATACCCAAGGCCGCACCGCTGCTGGCCCGGTTGGACGATGCCGTGGGCAATGGTGGGTTGAATGACGTCAAGAAATGGTGGTGGGATATCGAACTGGAGGGCGACGGCGCCTATCGCCCGTCTCAGCACCCGCTGAACCGGCGCGGCCTGCAAAAGGATCTCGACCTGAAATACGAGGACCAGACGCTGGCGGTCTACCCCGCGCCTCTGGCCCCGCATCCCTGGCCCTATCCCTTCCCGATGGATCGCGAAAAGGGGATCGAGGCCTATCAGGCGATGGTGACAGCGCAGGAATACAAGCTGCGCCTGACGCAGGGGGAGACGGGCCACCTGCATGAATACACCGTACCCGGCGACGCGCCGGTTATTCGGGTGGAGGTCACGAAGGCCGAAAAGATGACGCCTGATGTGACCAAGTATGAATTCCGTGCGCTGGATGGCGCTGATCTGCCCGAGTGGACGGCTGGCGCGCATCTCGACATCGTCGTGGCCCCGGAATTTCTTCGGCAATACTCCATGTCAGGCGATCCTGCGGACCGATCAGTCTACCAGATCGGGGTGCTGCGCGAGGATGAGGGGCGGGGCGGATCGAAGCTGATGCACCGGATTTTCACGCCGGGGCGCAAGATTTTCGTCTCCAAACCCATCAACCATTTTGAGCTGGCCCCTGACGCTACAAAGACACTGCTGATGGGCGGTGGCATCGGCGTCACCCCGATGATCGCCTTCGCGCATGAGCTGCACCGCCAGGGCCGGGACTTTGCGCTGCACTATTCCTGCTCGTCACGGGCCTCGGCGGGCTATCTGGACGACCTTGCGGCGATGCCCTGGGCCGACAGGGTGCACCTGCATTTCTCGGACGAGGGCACGCGGGCTGATCTGGATGCGCTGATGGCGGGGTATCAGCCCGGATGGCATGTCTATACCTGCGGACCGGACCGCTACATGAGCGCCGTGATCGAGGCGGCTGAGCGGGCGGGGTTCCCGGAAGAGGCGCGGCATCTGGAATATTTTTCGGTTCCCGAACAACCAGATTATGAGAACCATCCCTTTATCCTGCGTCTGAAAGACGGGCGGGAGTTGATGGTGGCCGAGGATCAGACGGCGGCCGAGGCCTTGCAGACGGCAGGCATCCCGGTCGATCTGAAATGCGATGACGGCATCTGCGGGGTGTGTAAATGCGGGGTGCTATCGGGTGAGGTGGAGCATCGCGATTTCGTGCTGTCGAAAGCGCAGCGGGCGACTGCAATGATCACCTGTCAGAGCCGGGCGGCACAGCCGGGCGGTGTGATAGAGCTGGATCTCTGAGCCTGAGGGCGGTTTCTCCGTGCCTCTGGCACGCCGACCCGCGCGGCCCTGTGATCAATCGGGCCAAGCAGAAGGCAGAAGGCCGCTTGCCTGCGATCTGGCGCGCGCAGGACAGTTGCGCCCGCGGGTCTGAGCGGGCAGGCTGGTGACACCTATTTCGATGGAGCTTTGTTGATGTCCTTTCCTGTTTCGCGCCGCGCCGTTGCCTTGGGCCTGCCCGCGTTGGCCCTGTCGGGTTGCGTCACCGGCGGGGGCGCTGCGCTGGTCACCCGTGATGAATGGCGCAGTGTGCCGAATGCGGAGTTTGACCAGTGGCTGGCAGGCTTCCGGGTGCGGGCGCTGGAGAACGGGATTTCCGAGGCCACCGTCACCCGCGCCTTTCGCGGCGTGGGTTATGTGCCACTGGTGATTGAGCGCGACCGCAATCAGGCGGAGTTCAACCGCACGATGGAGGATTACCTGGCCATCGCGGCCTCAGACGAGCGGATTGCCATGGGCCGTGCCAAGCTGCGTCAATACGGCAGCGTCTTGCAGGCGATTGAAGACCGGTTCGGCGTCGAGAAAGAGGTCATGTGCGCGGTCTGGGGGATGGAGAGCTATTACGGCACGCAGGAAGGCGACGCGCCGGTCATTGCGGCCTTGGCGACGCTGACCTTCGACGGGCGGCGCGGGCGGTTCTTCGGCAGCCAGCTGATGTCGGCGCTGCGCGCGCTGGATCGGGGCGATAGCACCGTCGCGCAGATGCGCGGGTCTTGGGCGGGGGCCATGGGGCATACCCAGATCATGCCCGAGGTGCTGGAGGAATATGGCGTCGATTTTGATGGCGACGGGCGGCGCGGATGTTGGGATGACGACCCCACTGATGCGCTGGCGACCACCGCCAATTACCTCGCCCGCCATGGCTGGCAGCGCGGGAAACCCTGGGCGGTCGAGGTACGCTTGCCCGATGGCTTTGACGAGAGCCTCGCCGGGCGCACGCGAACCCGCAGCGTCGCCTCCTGGATGGGGATGGGCGTGCGCGACATGGATGGGAACCGGGTGCCCAACCATGGTGAGGCGGCGATCCTGCTGCAGATGGGCATTCAGGGGCCGGCCCTGATGATCTTCCGTAATTTCACCGCGATCCGGCGTTATAACCCGGCCAATAACTACGTGATCGGTATCGGTCACCTATCGGACCGGTTGGCCGGTGGCCCGCCCATTCGCGGCAGCTACCCGCCCGATGAAAATGGCCTGACCCGTGCAGGAAGGATCGAGGTCCAGCAGCGCCTGACCGCGCAAGGTCATGACACCGGCGGCAGCGACGGGGTGATCGGCCCCGCCAGCCGCGCCGCGATCCGCGCCTATGAACGCGCGCAGGGATTGCCGGAAAGTGGCGTCGCTACCGACGAATTGCTGGCCCGGCTGCGTCAGACCGCCTGATCGTCGCGGACAGGCCATTGCGTGACGCGCACAGGGCGTGACAAGCCGGGCGCATTCGCAGGACAGTCGCCGTAACTTGGCAGAGGGAACAGCGCATGACCCAAGGTTTCATCGACCATCTTTCGCAAGAGCTGGAGGGCCTGCGCGAAGCGGGCCTGTTCAAGACCGAACGGGTGATTACCACACCGCAGGCCGGCACTGTTGGGTTGGCGTCAGGCCGCGAGGTGATCAACCTTTGTGCCAACAACTATCTTGGGCTGTCGGATCACCCCGATCTGGTGGCGGCAGGTCACGCGGCGCTGGATCGCTACGGCTATGGCATGTCCTCGGTGCGCTTCATCTGCGGCACGCAGGAGGAACATAAAGAGCTTGAGGCGCGCCTGTCCCGGTTTCTGAGGCATGAGGATACGATCCTCTATTCATCATGTTTTGACGCCAATGCCGGACTGTTTGAAACCCTTCTGGGGCCGGAAGACGCGATCATTTCCGACGCGCTCAACCATGCGTCCATTATCGACGGGGTGCGTTTGTGCAAAGCCAAGCGCTTTCGCTACGCGAATTCCGACATGGCCGATCTGGAGACGCAGTTGCAGGCCGCCGAGGGTGCGCGGTTCAAGATGATTGCCACCGATGGCGTCTTTTCCATGGACGGCTATATCGCCAAGCTGCCAGAGATCTGCGATCTGGCCGACAAATACGGTGCGTTGGTCATGGTCGATGACAGCCACGCCGTGGGCTTCATGGGCGCGGGCGGCCGCGGCACGCCGGAACATTGTGGCGTCGCTGACCGGGTCGATATCCTGACCGGCACGCTTGGCAAGGCGCTTGGCGGTGCCTCTGGCGGGTATACCAGTGGCCGCAAGGAGGTGGTGGAGTGGTTGCGCCAACGCTCGCGCCCCTATCTCTTCTCCAACACGCTCGCGCCCGTCATCGCCGCCACCTCGCTCAAGGTGCTGGATATGCTGGAGACAAGCACCGAGCGTCGTGACCGCTTGATGGCCAACGCCGCCCATTTCCGCACCCGAATGGGCGCGGCGGGGTTCGACCTGCTGCCCGGCGAACACCCGATCATCCCCGTCATGCTGCGCGACCCGAAACTGGCGCAGGATATGGCCGCGCGGCTGGATGCCAAGGGCGTTTACGTGGCTCCGTTCAGCTTCCCCGTGGTGCCCAAGGGCCAAGACCGCATCCGCACCCAGATGAGCGCCGCCCACAGCCGCGCCGAACTGGACCGCGCCATCGACGCCTTTATCGAGGTGGGCCGCGATATGAGGGTGCTGACTTGACAGCGCCCGCTGGCCAAGCCGCGCTGGACCGCTACCGCAGCCATGCCCGGCGGTTGGGGCAGCGCTTTCAGGCGCTTTCTGCGGCAGAGGTGCTGCGCCCGGTCTCCGCCCACCTGCCGCAAACCCCGGCCTCGATCCTTGATATTGGCGCCGGCAGCGGGCGCGATGTGGCCTGGTTTGCAGGACAGGGCCACCGTGTCACCGCGGTCGAGCCAGTTCGGGAACTGGCAGAACAGGCGGCCAACCTTCCCGGTGCCGAGCAGGCCGAATGGATCATCGACGGTCTTCCTGATCTGACCAAATTGCGGGACCGAACCGGCGATTTCGACCTGTGCCTTCTGTCGGGGGTCTGGCAGCATATGCCCGAGGGCCATCGCGCCCGAAGCCTGACGCAGATTGCAAAGCTGCTGCGCCCCGGCGGCCAGCTTATACTGTCGCTCCGGCTTGACCCGACCCCTGACGGTGAAACCATTTTTCCCATCGACACCGAAGAGACCATCCGCCAAGCCTTGCGGGCCGGTTTCGAGCTGGAATGCCAGGCCTCGACCCCCTCGGTCCAACCCGAAAACATCGCCGCCGGGGTGCATTGGACATGGCTGGTTCTCAAACATCTGACCGGAGAGAGAGCTTGAACAACCAGATGAAGGCCCTCGTAAAAGCGCGTCCCGAAACGGGCCTTTGGATGCAGTATGTTCCCGTCCCCGAACCGGGCCCTCAGGACGTTTTGATCAAGGTCAGAAAATCGGCCATCTGCGGCACCGACGTGCATATCTGGAAATGGGACGAGTTCAGCGCCAAGACCGTTCCCGTCCCCATGGTTGTGGGCCATGAATTCTGCGGCGAGATCGTCGATATGGGCGCGGCGGCCACGAAATACCGCATCGGGCAGCGGGTCTCGGGTGAGGGGCATATCACCTGTGGCACCTGCCGCAATTGCCGCGCGGTGCGGGGGCATCTGTGCCGCAATACCAAGGGAGTGGGCGTTCATCGCCCCGGCAGTTTCGCGGAATATCTCTGTATCCCTGAATCGAATGTGGTGCCGATCCCTGACGACATCCCCGATGAGATTGCGGCTATCTTCGATCCGTTTGGCAACGCGGTTCACACGGCGCTCAGCTTCGATCTGGTGGGCGAGGATGTGCTGGTCACCGGCGCCGGTCCCATCGGCATCATGGGTGCCTTGGTGGCGCAGAAGGCGGGCGCGCGAAAAGTGGTACTGACCGATATCGCCCCCTACCGGCTGGACCTTGCCCGGCGACTTGGCGTGCAGACGGTCGTCGATGTCTCGGCTGAGCAGCTCAAGGACGTGATGGACCGGATCGGCATGACCGAAGGTTTTGATGTGGGCCTTGAAATGTCGGGCGCGGCGGCGGCGATGCGCCAGATGATCCACCGCATGAACAATGGTGGCAAGATCGCGCTTCTGGGCATTGCGCCCACGGAATTTGCTGTCGACTGGAACGAGATCATTTTCAAGATGCTGACCGTGAAAGGCATCTACGGGCGAGAGATGTATGAAACCTGGTACAAGATGATCGCACTGGTGCAGTCGGGGCTCGACCTGACCGGGCTCATCACCCACCGGATCGGCATCGACGATTTTGAAGATGGGTTCGCTGCGATGCTGTCTGGCCAGGCAGGAAAGGTTGTGATGGACTGGGGCTGACCCAAGGAGGCCCGAGATGACCGAAACGCTGATTACCGCAGAGGTGGATTACGAAGCCGAAGGCCGACAGACAGGGTATCTCCGCCTGCTCCATTCCGTCACCCGCAGCGCCTATGGCTTTATTCCGGTGCCGGTGACGGTGCTAAAGAACGGTGAGGGACCGACCGCCCTGCTGATGGGGGGCAACCACGGTGACGAATACGAAGGTCAGATCGCGCTCGACCGTTTGGCGAAGTCGCTTGATCCACAGGATATTCGGGGCCGGATCATCATCCTGCCGATGCTGAACTTCCTCGCCGCAGATGCGGGTCTGCGCTGTTCGCCGGTGGATGAGGGCAACCTGAACCGCAGCTTTCCCGGCGATGCCTATGGTACGCCCACCCAGAAGATTGCGCATTATGTCGAAGAGGTGCTGATGCCCCTTTCCGACTATGCCATTGACCTGCATTCGGGTGGTGCGTCGCTGTTCTATCCGCCGACTTTCATGCGTGGGCCGGGATGGACCAAGGCCGAGGCCAAAACCCTGCAAGAACTGCAGGAGGCGTTCGACCTGCCCTATGCCTGGGTCTTTACCGGCGGTGGCGGGCCGGGCAGCACGGCACGCACCTCGATGGGGGCAGCGGCGCGCAAGGGTGTCGTGACAGTGAACGCAGAACTTGGCGGCGGCGGTGCGGTGACGCCCGACATTCTGGCGCTCGCGGAACGCGGCCTGCGCAGGGTGCTGCACAAGGTGGGAATTTTGCCGGGCTACGCGCCGGATGCCGCACGGGGCACCCGGGAATTGAATGTGCAGGGCTCGGTCTTCGCCTATGAGCGCGGCGTGTTCGAGCCGCTGCTCGGGCCGGGCGATGCGGTAGAGATCGGCACACCTCTGGCCGCCATCCACCACCCCGACGATCCGGCCCGCGCCCCGACAGACATCGTATCGCCCTATGCGGGGATGATCCTCGCCATGCGGGCGCTTGGGCGGGTCGAACGGGGCGATGCCATCTTTCAGATCGCGCAGGACGTGGCTTGACCCGACCGGGCCCGGCCCGCGCGAAATCCCCGACCGCCCCCACATGGCGGCCTCTGACCTTCTTCTTGGCCCAAATACTCCCGCCGGAGGCATTCCATCCTCTCAACCGGACGATTCCATCCTGAAATGCGCCGTCCGCGCCGCGCGCCCGTGGCAACGCGGCCTGACGAGGGCCCCCGAAGGGGGCTTGAGGAGGGCCGCCCCCGAGCCGCCGCGCAGTGCGGCGGCCGCCCGTCTTTTGTCTGCGCAGGGGGTGTACGGGGGGGACACACAGGGTGCACCGGGGGTGACAGGCTCAATTGCCCCGATAACCCCACCTTGCGCCGACCGGTTCGCTTGCGTATATACCCCCGGTCAGACGCTTACATCCGGATCAGATCACATGGCCACCAACCCGATTCAGTTCATGCAGCAGACCCGCTCGGAGATCGCCAAGGTTGTCTGGCCGACGCGGCGCGAGGTCCTGCTTACGACGATGATGGTCTTCGCCCTCGCGATTGTCGGCGCGATTTTCTTCTCTCTCGTCGATATCCTGATCCGGTGGGGTCTGGAACTGATCCTGACAATGTCTGTCTGACCAGAAGAAACCCGGTCCGAACCCCTTGATTTTCCGTCACTTGGGGGGTAGGTCACGGCTCACTTTCCCGGAAATGGCGTGCGTCGATTCGTGATGCGCGCTGTTTTTTGTTCGGCTCAAATCAGAGCAAGGCATTGGGAACACTTGGAAATTTTGGGGTCTTCGGGCCCAGACTTGAGGAACGGGCAGGTATGGCGAAACGGTGGTATTCGGTCTCGGTGCTTTCGAATTTCGAAAAGCGCATCGCCGAGCAGATCAGAACTGCCGTGGAAGAAGGCGGTCTGCAGGACGAGATCGAAGAGGTTCTGGTGCCTGAGGAAGACGTGATCGAGGTGCGCCGTGGCAAGAAGGTTACCGTGCCGCGCCGCTTCATGCCCGGCTATGTGCTGGTGCGCATGGAGATGACCGACCGCGCCTACCACGCCATTAACTCGATCCCCCGCGTCACCGGTTTTCTGGGCCCGCAAGGCCGCCCGATGCCGATGCGCGACGCCGAGGTGAATTCGATCCTGAACCGGGTCGAAGAAGGCGAAGCGCAGCCGCGCTCCACCATCACCTACGAGATCGGCGAGAAGGTCAAAGTCAACGAAGGCCCGTTCGAGGATTTCGATGGCATGGTCGAAGAAGTGGACGACGCCAATCAGCGCCTGAAGGTGACGGTGTCAATTTTTGGTCGGGAAACCCCGGTCGAGTTGGAATTCACGCAGGTCACCAAACAGACCTGACGTGTGAACCACGTGGGAGGCGAGGGGGCCGCGGCACCCGGACCGGACCACGGCAACGAAAACCCGGGCGGCGCGCCGAACGGGTGTTGAGAAAAAGGAGAAGGCCAGATGGCCAAGAAGCTCGTTGGCAAGATGAAGCTGCAGATCCCTGCAGGCAAAGCCAACCCGTCGCCGCCGGTGGGCCCCGCCCTCGGTCAGCGCGGGATCAACATCATGGAATTCTGCAAGGCGTTCAACGCCAAGACGCAGGAAATGGAACCGGGTTCGCCCTGTCCGACCGTGATCAGCTACTATCAGGACAAGTCCTTCACGATGGACATCAAGACGCCGCCCGCGTCCTATTACCTGAAGAAAGCGGCTGGCCTGAAGCCTGTTGGCAAGCGGAACCGTCCGCGTGGCGCAGAGACCCCCGGTCGGGAAACCGTCGGCACCGTGACCACCAAGCAGGTGCGCGAAATCGCCGAAGCCAAGATGAAAGACCTCACCGCGAATGACGTCGAGGCAGCAATGCAGATCATCCTGGGTTCCGCCCGGTCGATGGGCATCGAGGTGAAAGGGTAAACCATGGCAAAGCTCGGTAAACGTACCCGCGCCGCCCGCGAAGCTTTCGCTGGCAAGGAAGACATCAGCGTTGAAGAGGCTGTTGCCCTGATCAAGGCCAACGCCAACGCCAAGTTCGACGAATCCGTCGAGATCGCGATGAACCTGGGTGTCGACCCGCGCCACGCTGACCAGATGGTCCGCGGCACGATCACGCTGCCCAATGGCACCGGCAAATCCGTCCGCGTTGCTGTTTTCGCCCGTGGCGCCAAGGCTGAAGAAGCTCTGGCCGCAGGCGCAGACATTGTCGGCGCAGAGGACCTGATGGAAACCGTCCAGGGCGGCACCATCGAATTTGAACGCTGCATCGCCACCCCTGACATGATGCCGATCGTCGGTCGTCTGGGTAAGGTGCTTGGCCCCCGGAACCTGATGCCGAACCCCAAGGTTGGCACCGTGACCATGGACGTGACCGAAGCCGTGAATGCGGCCAAGGGCGGCCAGGTGCAGTTCCGCGCCGAGAAAGCCGGCGTTGTTCATGCCGGTATCGGCAAAGTGTCCTTCGACGCTGATAAGCTGGCCGAAAACATCCGCGCCTTCGTGGACGCGGTGTCCAAGGCCAAGCCGGCCGGTGCCAAGGGCGCCTATATGAAGCGGGTTTCGCTTAGCTCGACCATGGGCCCGGGCGTGTCCGTGTCGGTCGAAAGCGCGACCGGCAACTGATCGGCTGGTGGGCAGACCTGTCCACCCTACGAAATTTCATGCCGGTTCGCCGGTGTGAATGGCGGGGCTGCCAAGGTGGCCTCGTCCTGTCCGAGACGGAGGGTTGGGCGCAAGCCTGATAATTCCTTCCTGAGATGGGAAGCGAGACTAGGAGTTTCCGAAGGTTTCCTTCGGGCGATCTGATGGCTCGGGACCCTGACTTGGACCCGAAGAGGTTGGGGAAACCCAGCCAAACTTGAGCCGGGGGGAGACCCCCAAATTGGAGTGAAACTGTGGATAGAGCCCAGAAAGAGAAAGTGGTCGAGGAACTCGGCCAGATCTTCGAAAGCTCTGGCGTCGTCGTAGTGTCCCACTACGAGGGCCTCACGGTTGCCGAGATGCAGGACCTGCGCGCGCAAATGCGTGAAGCGGGTGGGTCCGTTCGTGTCGCCAAGAACAGGCTCGCCAAGATCGCCCTTGATGGGAAGCCGTGCGCAGGCATTGCTGACCTGATGACGGGCATGACCGTGCTCTCCTTCTCCGAGGACCCCGTGGCAGCTGCCAAGGTGGCCGAGGAATACGCCAAAGCGAATGACAAGTTTGTCATTCTCGGCGGCGCAATGGGGGAAACGGTTCTGGACCGCGCCGGTGTCAAAGCCGTCTCCGAAATGCCGTCCCGCGAGGAGCTTATTGCCTCCATCGTTGGCTGCATCGGGGCACCCGCTTCGAACATCGCCGGGGCCATTGGCGCACCTGCTTCGAACATCGCGAGCATCCTTTCGACCATCGAAGAGAAGGCCGAAGCCGCGTAAGCAACCTGAGACCCGTCGTAGGGGCATATTGCTCTCGACGTTGGAACACATACCTAGATACGGAACCTGAAAAATGGCTGATCTGAAAGCACTTGCTGAAAGCATCGTCAACCTGACCCTGCTGGAAGCCCAAGAACTGAAAACCATCCTCAAAGACGAGTACGGCATCGAGCCCGCCGCTGGCGGCGCCGTCATGGTCGCAGGTGCAGCCGGTGGCGACGCCGGTGGCGCAGCTGCCGAGGAGCAGACCGAGTTTGACGTGATCCTGAAGTCCGCTGGCGACAAGAAGATCAACGTCATCAAAGAAGTCCGCGGCATCACCGGCCTGGGCCTCAAAGAAGCAAAAGAGCTGGTCGAAGCCGGCGGCAAAGCCGTCAAAGAAGGCGTCGACAAGGCGGAAGCCGAAGAGCTGAAGGCCAAGCTGGAAGCAGCTGGCGCCGAAGTCGAGCTCAAGTAATCGCGGCGCCGTATGGCGCTGTCGCCGCGCGCGGTTCGCGTTGCGGTGTGTTCAAAGGCTGGATCCGGGGTTTCCCGGGTCCAGCCAGCCTCGTCTTAGCGAGGGCCCGGCATTAACGGACCTTCCCTAAGACGTGGTTCAAAGGATCGGGAGCCCGCCGGTGGGACGGCAGGCATGAATTGATCCGAACCCGTCTGGTTTCAGTGCGACGCATGGCCGGTGCCCCGACGGCCCGTGCGAGCGCGAAGAAACGAAAGGTGTCCGAGAGCATGGCTCAGACCTACGCAGGCCAGAAACGTATCCGCAAGTTTTACGGCAAAATCCACGAAGTGCTGGAAATGCCGAACCTGATCGAAGTGCAGAAGTCGTCCTACGACCTGTTCCTGAAATCCGGTGACGAACCCCAGCCCGCCGATGGCGAAGGCATCAAAGGTGTGTTCCAGTCGGTTTTCCCGATCAAGGATTTCAACGAAACCGCGATCCTCGAATTCGTCAAATACGAGCTGGAAAGCCCGAAATACGACGTCGAGGAATGCCAGCAGCGCGACATGACCTACAGCGCGCCGCTGAAGGTCACCCTGCGGCTGATCGTGTTCGATGTGGATGAAGACACCGGCGCCAAGTCGGTCAAGGACATCAAGGAACAGGACGTGTTCATGGGCGACATGCCCCTGATGACGCCCAATGGCACCTTCATCGTCAACGGCACCGAGCGGGTCATCGTTTCCCAGATGCACCGGTCGCCTGGCGTGTTCTTCGACCATGACAAGGGCAAGACCCACAGCAGCGGCAAGCTGCTTTTTGCCTGCCGCATTATTCCCTATCGCGGCTCGTGGCTCGATTTTGAATTTGACGCCAAGGATATCGTGTTCGCCCGCATCGACCGTCGCCGCAAACTGCCGGTGACGACGCTGCTCTATGCGCTTGGGCTGGACCAGGAAGGCATCATGGATGCCTATTACAACACGGTCACCTTCAAGCTGGAGAAGAACAAGGGTTGGGCAACCCAGTTCTTCCCCGAGCGTGTGCGCGGCACCCGTCCCACCCATGATCTCGTGGATGCCGCCACCGGTGAAGTGATTGCCGAGGCTGGCAAGAAAGTGACCCCGCGCGCGGTCAAGAAGCTGATCGAAGAGGGCAATGTCACCGAACTGCTGGTGCCCTTCGAACAGATCGTTGGCCGCTTCGTCGCCAAGGACATGATCAACGAGGAAACCGGCGCGATCTATGTCGAAGCCGGGGACGAGCTGACCTGGGAACTGGATAAGGACGGTGAAGTGACCGGCGGCAGCCTGAAAGAGCTGCTGGACGCGGGCTTTACCGAAGTTCCGGTGCTGGACATCGACAACATCAATGTTGGCCCCTACATCCGCAACACCTTGGCGGTGGACAAGAACATGGGCCGCGATACCGCGCTTATGGACATCTACCGCGTCATGCGCCCGGGCGAGCCCCCCACCGTCGAGGCGGCTTCGGCCCTGTTCGATCAGTTGTTCTTCGACAGCGAGCGTTATGACCTGTCGGCCGTTGGCCGGGTCAAGATGAACATGCGTCTGGCACTGGATGCCGAAGACACGCAGCGCACCCTGCGCAAGGAAGACATCATCGCCTGCATCAAGGCGCTGGTGGAATTGCGCGATGGTCTGGGCGATATCGACGACATCGACCACCTCGGCAACCGCCGGGTGCGGTCTGTTGGCGAACTGATGGAAAACCAGTACCGCGTCGGCCTGCTGCGCATGGAACGCGCCATCAAGGAGCGTATGTCGTCGGTCGAGATCGACACCGTGATGCCGCAAGACCTGATCAACGCGAAACCGGCTGCCGCCGCGGTGCGTGAATTCTTCGGCTCTTCGCAGCTGTCGCAGTTCATGGACCAGACCAACCCGCTGTCGGAAGTCACCCACAAACGCCGCCTGTCGGCGCTTGGGCCGGGCGGTCTGACCCGCGAACGTGCAGGGTTCGAAGTGCGCGACGTGCACCCGACCCACTATGGCCGGATGTGCCCGATTGAAACGCCGGAAGGCCCGAACATTGGTCTGATCAACAGCCTTGCCACCTACGCCCGCGTGAACAAATACGGCTTTATCGAAACCCCGTACCGCAAGGTGGTGGACAGCCAGGTGACCGAAGAGGTCAACTATATGTCCGCGACCGAGGAAATGCGCCACACCGTGGCCCAGGCCAACGCGACGCTGGACGAAAATGGCCGGTTCATCAACGACCTGGTCAACACCCGGAAATCGGGCGAATACACGATGAGCCCGCGTGACGCCGTGGACCTGATCGACGTGTCGCCCAAGCAGTTGGTGTCGGTCGCGGCCTCGCTGATCCCGTTCCTGGAAAACGACGATGCTAACCGCGCCCTCATGGGTTCGAACATGCAACGTCAGGCGGTGCCGCTTCTGCAGGCCGATGCCCCCTTCGTGGGCACCGGCATCGAAAGCAAGGTGGCCATCGATTCCGGTGCGGCCATTCAGGCCAAGCGTGGCGGGATCATTGACCAGGTGGACGCCACCCGGATCGTGGTGCGCGCCACCGAAGATCTGGAACTGGGCGATGCGGGCGTCGATATCTATCGCCTGCGCAAGTTCCAGCGGTCGAACCAGAACACCTGCATCAACCAGCGTCCGCTTGTGAAGGTGGGGGACCGTGTGACCAAGGGCGAGGTGATCGCTGATGGTCCGTCCACCGATATGGGGGAACTGGCGCTCGGCAAGAACGTCGTCGTCGCCTTCATGCCGTGGAACGGCTACAACTACGAAGACTCCATCCTGATCTCCGAACGCATTTCGCGCGATGACGTCTTTACCTCGATCCATATCGAGGAGTTCGAAGTCGCCGCCCGTGACACCAAGCTCGGGCCCGAGGAAATCACCCGCGATATCCCGAACGTCGGTGAAGAAGCGCTGCGTAACCTCGACGAGGCAGGCATCGTTTACATCGGCGCAGAGGTCGGACCGGGCGATATCCTGGTGGGTAAGATCACGCCGAAGGGCGAAAGCCCGATGACGCCGGAAGAAAAGCTTCTGCGCGCCATCTTCGGCGAAAAGGCTTCGGATGTGCGCGACACCTCGCTGCGGGTGAAGCCGGGCGATTTCGGCACCGTGGTTGAGGTTCGTGTCTTCAACCGTCACGGCGTTGAAAAAGACGAACGTGCGCTGCAGATCGAGCGTGAGGAAGTGGAACGTCTGGCCCGTGACCGGGACGACGAACTGGTCATCCTCGAACGCAACATCTACGCGCGTCTGAAGTCGATGATCATCGGCAAGACCGCTGTGAAGGGACCAAAAGGCGTCAAGGCGAACTCTGAGATCACTGACGATCTGCTGGACACGCTGACGCGCGGCCAGTGGTGGCAGCTTGCCCTCGGCGATGAGCAGGACGCGGCCCAGGTCGAGGCCCTGCATGAACAGTTCGAGGCGCAGAAACGCGCGCTCGACCATCGGTTCGAGGACAAGGTGGAGAAGGTGCGCCGTGGCGACGACCTGCCGCCGGGTGTTATGAAGATGGTTAAGGTCTTCATCGCCGTGAAGCGCAAGCTTCAGCCGGGCGACAAGATGGCTGGCCGTCACGGCAACAAGGGTGTTATCTCCAAGGTTGTTCCGATGGAAGACATGCCTTTCCTGGCCGATGGTACGCCTGTCGACTTCGTTCTGAACCCGCTCGGCGTGCCGTCTCGGATGAATGTCGGTCAGATCCTTGAAACCCACATGGGTTGGGCCGCGCGCGGTATGGGTCTGAACGTTGACGAAGCGCTGCAGGACTATCGGCGCAGTGGTGACATGACCCCGGTTCGCGACGCCATGAAGATTGCCTATGGCGATGTCTATGATGAGATCATGGCCGATGCGGGTGAAGACGAACTGGTCGAGATGGCCGGCAACGTCACCCGTGGTGTGCCGATCGCGACCCCGGTCTTCGACGGCGCGAAAGAGGCTGACGTGAACGATGCGCTGACGCGCGCCGGGTTCGACACCTCGGGCCAGTCCGACCTGTTCGACGGCCGCACGGGCGAGAAGTTCGCCCGCAAGGTCACCGTGGGCGTCAAGTATCTGCTGAAGCTGCACCATCTGGTGGACGACAAGATCCACGCGCGGTCGACAGGGCCCTACAGCCTTGTCACGCAGCAGCCTCTGGGTGGTAAAGCCCAGTTCGGCGGTCAGCGCTTCGGGGAAATGGAGGTCTGGGCCCTGGAAGCCTACGGTGCCGCCTACACCCTGCAGGAAATGCTGACGGTGAAATCGGATGACGTGGCAGGCCGGACCAAGGTCTATGAATCGATCGTCAAAGGTGAGGACAACTTTGAAGCCGGCGTGCCGGAGAGCTTCAATGTTCTTGTGAAAGAAGTCCGCGGCCTTGGCCTCAACATGGAACTCCTGGATGCAGAGGGGGAAGAGTGACGGAAAAAGCGCCTTTGAAGGCGCTTGGAAAGGCGCTTCGAAGCGCCTTCCGCACCTCTCAATCCGATGCACAGCCTGAGAAAGGTTAAGAAATGAACCAGGAACTGACCAACAACCCGTTCAACCCGCTGGCCCCCCAGAAGGTGTTCGACGAAATCAAAGTCTCGCTGGCCTCGCCGGAACGGATCCTGTCTTGGTCCTTCGGCGAAATCAAAAAGCCCGAGACCATCAACTACCGGACCTTCAAGCCCGAGCGTGACGGCCTTTTCTGTGCGCGTATCTTCGGCCCGGTCAAAGACTACGAATGCCTCTGCGGCAAATATAAGCGGATGAAGTATCGCGGCGTCGTCTGCGAGAAATGCGGTGTGGAAGTCACCCTGCAAAAGGTCCGCCGTGAACGCATGGGCCATATCGAACTGGCCGCGCCCGTCGCGCACATCTGGTTCCTCAAGTCGCTGCCCTCGCGCATCGGCCTGATGCTGGACATGACGCTGCGCGATCTGGAACGTATTCTCTACTTTGAGAACTATGTGGTGATCGAGCCGGGTCTGACCGACCTGACCTACGGCCAACTGATGACCGAAGAGGAGTTCATGGATGCGCAGGACGCCTATGGCATGGACGCGTTCCAGGCCAATATCGGCGCCGAAGCGATCCGCGAGATGTTGCAGAACATCGACCTCGAACAGGAAGCCGCGCAGCTGCGCGAAGACCTGAAAGAGGCCACCGGCGAACTGAAGCCCAAGAAGATCATCAAGCGGCTGAAAATCGTCGAGAGCTTCCTTGAATCCGGCAACCGCCCGGAATGGATGATCCTGACGGTCATTCCGGTCATCCCGCCGGAACTGCGCCCGCTGGTGCCGCTGGATGGCGGCCGCTTCGCGACGTCGGATCTGAATGACCTGTATCGCCGGGTCATCAACCGGAACAATCGTCTGAAGCGTCTGATCGAACTGCGCGCGCCTGACATCATCATCCGTAACGAAAAGCGGATGTTGCAGGAATCGGTCGATGCACTGTTCGACAACGGCCGTCGCGGACGTGTCATCACCGGCGCCAACAAGCGCCCGCTGAAATCGCTGTCGGACATGCTGAAGGGTAAGCAGGGTCGCTTCCGCCAGAACCTTCTGGGTAAGCGGGTCGACTTCTCGGGCCGTTCCGTGATCGTGACCGGGCCGGAGCTGAAGCTGCACCAGTGCGGCCTGCCCAAGAAGATGGCGCTCGAACTGTTCAAGCCGTTCATCTATTCGCGGCTGGAGGCCAAGGGCCTGTCCAGCACCGTGAAGCAGGCGAAGAAGCTGGTTGAAAAAGAGCGCCCCGAGGTGTGGGATATCCTTGATGAGGTGATCCGCGAACACCCCGTGTTGCTGAACCGTGCGCCGACGCTGCACCGGCTTGGCATCCAGGCATTCGAACCCACGCTGATCGAAGGTAAGGCCATTCAGCTGCACCCGCTGGTCTGTTCCGCCTTTAACGCCGACTTCGACGGCGACCAGATGGCCGTGCACGTCCCGCTGAGCCTTGAGGCACAGCTGGAAGCGCGCGTTCTGATGATGTCGACGAACAACGTTCTGTCGCCTGCCAACGGTGCACCGATCATCGTTCCGTCGCAGGACATGGTTCTTGGCCTCTACTACCTGACGCTGGAGCGTGCGGGGATGCAGGGCGAGGGCATGATCTTCTCGGATATCGACGAGGTTCAGCACGCGCTGGACGCCGGCGAGGTGCATCTGCACGCCAAGATCACCGCGCGGATCAAACAGATCGACGAAGAAGGCAATGAGGTTCTCAAGCGTTATGAGACCACGCCGGGCCGTCTGAAGCTGGGATCGTTGCTGCCGCTTAATGCGAAAGCCCCGTTTGAACTGGTGAACCGCCTGCTCAAGAAAGGTGAAGTTCAGCAGGTCATCGACACCGTCTACCGCTATTGCGGCCAGAAGGAATCGGTCATCTTCTGTGATCAGATCATGGGCATGGGCTTTCGCGAGGCGTTCAAGGCGGGTATCTCGTTCGGTAAGGACGACATGGTGATCCCCGATACCAAGTGGGAAATCGTTGATGACGTGCGCGAGCAGGTCAAGGGCTTTGAACAGCAGTACATGGACGGCCTGATTACCCAGGGCGAAAAGTACAACAAGGTCATCGACGCTTGGTCGAAATGTAACGATCAGGTCACCGCAGCCATGATGGACACCATCTCGGCCAACCGCGTGGATGAAAACGGCGCTGAAATGGAACCGAACTCGGTTTACATGATGGCCCACTCCAAGGCGCGTGGCTCGGTCACGCAGATGAAGCAGCTTGGCGGGATGCGCGGCCTGATGGCCAAGCCGTCGGGTGAGATCATCGAGACGCCGATCATCTCGAACTTTAAAGAAGGCCTGACCGTGTTGGAGTACTTCAACTCCACCCACGGTGCCCGTAAGGGTCTGTCGGATACGGCGCTTAAGACGGCAAACTCGGGTTACCTGACCCGTCGTCTGGTGGACGTGGCACAGGACTGCATCGTCCGTATGGTCGATTGCGGCACCTCGAACACGATCACCGCCGAAGCGGCCACCCGCGACGGTGAGGTCGTGTCCTCGCTGGCGGAACGCATTCTTGGCCGGACCTCTGGCGAAGACGTGTTCGTTCCGGGCACCGATGAAGTGATCGTTGCCGAGGGCGAACTGATCGACGAACGCAAGGCCGACGCCATCGACAGCGCCGGTGTTGCCTCGATGCGCATCCGTTCGCCGCTGACCTGTGAAGCCGAAGAGGGCGTTTGCGCCACTTGCTACGGTCGTGACCTTGCCCGCGGGACGCGGGTGAACACGGGCGAAGCGGTGGGCATCATCGCGGCTCAGTCGATCGGTGAACCGGGTACGCAGCTGACGATGCGGACCTTCCACATCGGTGGCGTTGCCCAGGGTGGTCAGCAATCCTTCCAGGAAGCGGGCCAGGCCGGCACCATCGAGTTCCGCAATGCAAACCTGCTGACCAACTCGGCGGGCGAACAGATCGTGATGGGCCGCAACATGCAGCTGGTCATCGTCGACGATCAGGGTGCCGAACGGGCCAGCTACAAGCCGGGCTACGGTGCCAAGATCCATGTCGAGGAAGGCGTTTCCGTGGAACGCGGTCAGCGTATTTTCGAATGGGATCCCTATACCCTGCCGATCATCGCCGAGAAGGCGGGTACGGTGAAATACGTCGACCTCGTCAGCGGCATCGCCGTGCGCGAGGATACCGACGATGCCACCGGCATGACCCAGAAGATCGTGATGGACTGGCGGACTGCGCCCAAGGGCAACGAGCTGAAGCCGGAAATCCTGATCGCCGACGCTGATGGCGAACCGGTCCGCAACGACGCGGGTAACCCGGTGACCTATCCGATGTCCGTGGATGCAATTCTGTCGGTCGAAGACGGCCAGCAGGTTGCCGCCGGTGAGGTTGTGGCACGTATCCCGCGGGAAGGTGCGAAGACGAAGGACATCACAGGTGGTCTGCCGCGTGTGGCCGAGCTTTTCGAAGCACGTCGCCCGAAGGACCATGCCATTATCGCGGAAAAAGACGGTTACGTGAAATTCGGTCGCGACTTCAAGAACAAGCGCCGGATCTCGATCGTGCCCGCCGACGATACCCAGGAACCCGTGGAATACATGGTGCCCAAGGGCAAGCACATCCCCGTTGCCGAGGGCGATTTCGTCCAGAAGGGCGACTACATCATGGATGGCAACCCGGCACCGCATGACATTCTGCGGATCATGGGGATCGAGGCACTGGCCGATTACCTCATCGACGAGGTGCAGGACGTCTATCGTCTGCAGGGTGTGAAGATCAACGACAAGCACATCGAGGTGATTGTTCGCCAGATGCTGCAAAAGTGGGAGATCCTCGATTCCGGCGAAACCACGCTGCTGAAAGGCGAAAACGTGGACAAGGCGGAGTTCGACGAAGCCAACGAGAAGGCGATCAGCAAGGGCGGTCGTCCGGCACAGGGCGAGCCGATCCTTCTGGGGATCACCAAGGCGTCGCTTCAGACCCGGTCCTTCATCTCGGCGGCGTCCTTCCAGGAAACCACCCGCGTGCTGACCGAAGCGTCGGTTCAGGGCAAGCGCGACAAGCTGGTTGGCCTGAAAGAGAACGTCATCGTTGGCCGCCTGATCCCGGCGGGTACCGGTGGGGCCACGCAGCAGGTCCGCAAGATCGCGCAAGAGCGGGATAATGTGGTGATCGAAGAAGCCCGCGCCGAGGCAGAAGCCGCCGCCGCGCTGGCCGCACCCGTTGAAGCCCCGGCCGAGGCGGACATCTTCGCAGCCCCGGCGTCTGAGGACGAATAAGGCGCAACTGCCTGACAAGATGAATACCCCCGCCGGTTCGCTGGCGGGGGTTTTTCTTTGGGTTGGTCCTGCTGCGCGAAGTCCCTAGGGTGAACGCCAAAGCAGATTACCCGGGGCGTTTCGTTGGCCAAGCTCAAGATCGATAATCGCAGCGCAAGGCGGCTTTGGCTGCACTCTCAAGGCCTGGGTAGCACTCCCACCGGCCCGCTGGACCTGTCCGCGACGATCCACGCGCTTGGCTTCGTGCAGCTTGACACCATTCAGGTCGTGTCCCGCGCCCATCACCACATTCTCTGGAGCCGCAACCAGAATTACCGTGAACCGATGCTGGACAGGTTGCTGGCCAAGGATCGCGCGGTGTTCGAGCATTTCACCCACGACGCCAGTGTTCTGCCGATGGAGTTCCTGCCCATGTGGCGGCGCCAGTTCGACCGGATGCGCGCCTATTACGACCGGGCGGGATGGGTCAGGGGGCTGCCCGATGCCGCCGAACGGCAGAAGATCAAAGACAGGATCGCCCGCGAAGGGGCGCTATCCACACACGCGTTTGACACCAAGATCGAGGGCGACCGGCAGATGTGGCACCGCCCGCCGCACAAGCTGGCACTGGATTACATGTGGTATGCGGGCGAGTTGGCGACCTGCCACCGGGTGAACTTCACCAAGTTCTACGATCTGGCGGAACGGGTCTTTCCGGCCCATCTGCGCGAGGCAGAGCTGACCGAGGTGGAACAGATCACCTGGCTGTGCAATGCGGCTTTGGACCGGATGAGTTTCGGTGCCTTGGGCGATGTGCAGCGGTTCTGGGATGCAGTCACGCGGGAAGAGGTGCGCGCCTGGTCGGACAAGGCGGATCTGATCCCTGTAGAGATCCAAAGCGCCGATGGCAGTTGGGTCAGTGCCGTGGCCCCCGCCGATATCGAACAGCGTCTGGCCATGCTGACACCCGTCACCAGCCGCCTGCGCATTCTGAACCCGTTCGACCCGGTGATCCGCGACCGCAATCGCCTGTCGCGCCTGTTCGGCTTTGAATATCGGGTCGAGATGTTCGTACCGGCCGCAAAACGCATCTGGGGGTACTACGTCTTTCCCATTCTTGAAGGCGACAGGTTCGTCGGCCGGATCAAGGTCAAGGCCGACCGCAAGGCATCCTGTCTGACGGTGCTGAACCTGTGGGTGGAGCCGGGCGTAAAATGGACGGCCGCCCGAGCCGAGAAACTGGAGGCGGAACTGGCGCGTATGGCCAGGTTCGTCGGCGTCGACTCCGTTCTCTGGGTGGATCAAGGATAGGGGATTCCCACACTCCCTGCTTTGGCTTAGCATTCAGGCATCGGTGTTTTGTGTGACAAGGTGGGGGCATGGCCACGAATTTCGACAATCAGATCGTGGGCGTGTGCCGGTTTTCCTATCTGGGCTCCGGCGGGTTCGAGGCGTCGAAACTTGACGAGCAGGCCCTTGCCGATTTGCTTTACGACCAAGCCCGCATGACCCGCCGGTTTGCGTTCTTTGAAAGGTTGTGCCTGCCGTCGCTGGCGGCGCAGACCGACCCGGATTTCCGGCTGGTGGTGTTGATCGGGACGTCGATGCCAATGCGCTTTCGCAAACGGCTAAAAGCCCTGGCCGATCAGTTCCCCTTCCTGCGCATCTGTGCGTTGGAGCCGAACGGCCCGCTCAACGCCACCAGGCGCGCCTTTCGCCGGGGGACCGAGGAGGGGGCGGATTACATCACAGGCTTTCGCATCGACGATGATGATGCGGTTGCGGTGGACTATATCGAAAAGACCCGCGCCGTTGCCGATCAGCTGATCCGGCTTGGATGGGCGGATGCGGATCATCCGGCTGTCATCGCCTTTCATCGCGGGATCTACTGGGACCTGAATGACCGCGATCAGCCGTTTCACGATTTCCGCGAAATCGGTCCCTTGGGTCTGGCCAGCGCGATGGTCACCAAACCCGATGCGCAATCCAACATCTTCCGCTGGAACCATCGCCGTGTCGCGGCCCATGCGCGGGTGTGGTCCGATCCCACCGATCTGATGTTTGTGCGCACGCTGCATCAACATAACGATTCCGGTCGGACGATCCCGCCGGGGGCGGTGGCGATACCGAAATGGCAGGCGAAGAAACTGCTGTCAGACCGTTTCGGGCTTGACCCGGAGGAGGCGCTGCCGCTCATGTGGCGCAAATTTGCCTCCGACACGGATGATACCGGGGAATGATCCTCTCTCCCAACCTGAAGGGCGCGCTTCTGATGATGGGAAGCATGGCCGCCTTCACCTTCAACGACGCCTGCATAAAACTGGTGGCCGGCGACCTGCCGCTGTTTCAGATCGTGTTTCTGCGCGGGGTGCTGACGACGGTCTTCATCGGGGTGCTGGCCTATGCGTTCGGGCTGCGCAGCTTGGCCATTCCGCGCGAGGATTGGGGCAGGGTGGCGGGCCGCACGGTGGCTGAGATTGCTTCGATGGTCGCTTTCCTGGTGGCCCTGACGCATATGCCGCTCGCCAATGTGACCTCGATCCTCGCCGCGCTGCCGCTGACGATTACCTTGGCGGGCGCGCTGTTTCTGGGTGAACCCGTGGGGTGGAAGCGGCTGGCGGCCATCTTGGTCGGCTTTTCCGGGGTGCTGCTGATCGTCAAGCCGGGGGGCGAAGGGTTCAACGTCTATTCCCTCGTGGCGGTGCTGGCGGTCATGCTGGTCACCGCAAGGGATCTGTTCACGCGGCGGTTTTCGGACGGGGTGCCGTCGTTGGCGGTGGCGGTCATTACGGCGGGATCGGTCGGGCTGTTCGGCGGGCTGTTGATGCTGTGGCAGGGGTGGGAAACGGTCAGTGCAGGGCAGGCGGGGTTGGTCGCGGGGGCGGCGGTCTTCATCGTTGGCGGCTACCTGTTCTCGATCATGGTGATGCGCGTGGGGGAGATCGGATTCGTCGCGCCCTTCCGCTATACGGCGCTGGTCTGGGCGCTGCTGCTTGGCTGGTTCGTCTTTGGCGACTGGCCGCGCCCGCTGACGCTGATCGGGGCGGCGATCGTGGTCTCGACCGGGATTTTCACACTCTACCGAGAACGGAAACTGCGAGAGGTCGGGGATGGCTGATGGTGGTGTTCAGGTTCTGGGGCTGTGCCGCTTTTCCTATCCGGCGGCACTGGAGGGCTTTCAGACCCGGCACGAAACCATGGACGACCGTCGCGCGGCGCTTTATGCGCCTGATCGGCTGGAAACGCGGCTTTATTGGTTCGAACATATCCTGCTGCCGGGCATTCGCGCACAGAGTGGTCAGGATTTCACCCTGCTATTGCTGATGGGCGATGACCTGCCCGATCCGTGGCACAGTCGTTTGCGCGCGCTGATCGACCCAGTGCCGCAGATCCGGCCTGTCTATCGCCCGACCGGGCCGCACCGACAGGTTTACCGAGAGATCCTGCAAGCTGCGCGCGATCCCAAGGCACGGGCGGTGGCAGAGTTCCGGCTGGACGATGATGACGCGGTGGCGCTGAACTACGTCACCAATATCCGCCGCAGCTTCGGCCAGCTCAGGGATATCTGGCGGCCAAGGGGACGGCTGGCGCTGGATCAGGGAAAGGGCGTGGTGGTGGAGGCGACCGGCCCCGATATCGCACTGGCGCCTGTGCTGGCCCATTGCTGGGCCCCGGCGCTGACCGTGTATCTGCGCCCCGAGGATGAGGCCTGCGTCATGGATTTCCCGCATCAGCGGGTCTGGCAACGGATGCCGCTTGTGTCCTTCAACGATCAGGTGATGTTCCTGCGCGGGTCGCACGCGACCAATGACAGCCGGGTCACGCTGACCGGAACCCAACCCGCAGAGGTGGAACCGGCGGAAATGCCAGAGTTGATCAAGCGCCGTTTCGATGTAAATATCGACCGGTTCCGCACCGGTTGGGCGGCCTTGCAGCGACGTCTCTGACGGACCATTCCGGCGGGGCCGTGCCGCTGTTGACACCCCACCTGATTCCCCCTATACCCCGCGCCACTTGGCCTTGGTGCGTCCAGCGCATGGTGGGTCAGGCATACAGATTTGAGTGGTCATGATCCGGGCGATTTTGCAGCCCCGATCCTCTGAGAATTCCACCGCTGTGTCCTCCAGGTAGGGAAGGGGCACATGCGGCGATAGACGTTTTCGCCTAGGCGGCTGCGTCTGATGACATGAACGAGCGAAACGGGGAGACCCCATGCCGACGATCCAACAGCTGATCCGCAAACCGCGGCAGCCTAAAGTTAAGCGCTCCAAGTCCCAGCACTTGGAATCCTGCCCCCAGAAGCGTGGTGTCTGCACCCGCGTCTACACCACCACCCCGAAGAAGCCGAACTCGGCTATGCGGAAAGTGGCCAAGGTCCGTCTGACCAATGGCTACGAGGTGATCAGCTACATCCCCGGTGAAAGCCACAACCTTCAGGAACACTCTGTCGTCCTGATCCGTGGCGGCCGTGTAAAAGACCTTCCCGGCGTCCGTTACCACATCCTCCGCGGCGTGCTCGACACCCAGGGTGTCAAAGACCGTCGTCAGCGTCGTTCGAAATACGGCGCCAAGCGCCCCAAGTAAGAGGATCAACAGATGTCCCGTCGCCACGCTGCTGAGAAGCGCCAAGTTCTGCCCGACGCCAAATTCGGCGATACGGTGCTGACCAAGTTCATGAACAACCTGATGATCGACGGCAAAAAGTCGGTCGCAGAACGCATCGTCTACAATGCCTTTGACCGGGTCGAAACCAAGCTCAAGCGCGCCCCTGTCGAGGTTTTCCACGAAGCTCTCGACAACATCAAACCGGCTGTTGAGGTTCGTTCCCGCCGTGTCGGTGGTGCCACCTACCAGGTTCCCGTCGAAGTGCGTCCCGAACGTCGCGAAGCGCTCGCCATTCGCTGGCTGATCGCTGCATCGCGCAACCGGAACGAAAACACGATGGAAGAACGTCTGGCAGGTGAACTTGTCGACGCCGTGAACGGACGCGGCACCGCCGTCAAAAAGCGGGAAGACACCCACAAGATGGCGGATGCCAACAAGGCATTCTCGCACTACCGCTGGTAATCAATCGCGTCGGGGGAATGATCCCCCGGCGGTTTTCTCTTTTTTGCCAAAGGACCAAAACCAATGGCTCGCGACTATCCGCTCGACCGTTACCGGAACTTCGGGATCATGGCCCACATTGATGCGGGCAAAACCACCTGTTCCGAGCGTATCCTCTACTACACCGGCAAGTCCCACAACATCGGCGAAGTGCATGACGGCGCTGCCACGATGGACTGGATGGAGCAGGAGCAGGAACGCGGCATCACCATCACCTCGGCTGCGACCACCACCTTCTGGGAACGCACCGAAGATGGCGCAACGCCTGACACGCCCAAGCACCGGATGAACATCATCGACACCCCCGGCCACGTGGACTTCACCATTGAAGTCGAACGTTCGCTGGCGGTTCTCGACGGTGCAGTCTGTGTTCTGGACGCCAACGCCGGTGTTGAACCCCAGACCGAAACCGTGTGGCGTCAGGCTGACCGCTACAAGGTGCCGCGCATGGTGTTCGTCAACAAGATGGACAAGATCGGCGCCGACTTCTTCAACTGCGTCAACATGATCGAAGACCGTACCGGCGCCCGCGCGGTTCCGGTTGGTATTCCGATCGGCGCAGAGACCGAGCTCGAAGGCCTCATCGACCTGGTCACCATGAAAGAGTGGCTGTGGCAGGGTGAAGACCTGGGCGCGTCCTGGATCCACGCTGAGATCCGCGACGAGCTGAAGGACATGGCCGACGAATGGCGCGGCAAAATGGTTGAAGCGGCTGTCGAAATGGACGACGACGCCATGGAAGCCTACCTGGAAGGCGAAGAGCCCGATGTTGCCACCCTGCGCAAACTGCTGCGCAAAGGCACCCTCGAAATGGCCTTTGTTCCGGTTCTGGGCGGTTCCGCCTTCAAAAACAAAGGTGTTCAGCCGCTTTTGAACGCTGTGATCGACTATCTGCCCAGCCCGCTGGACGTTGTTGATTACATGGGCTTCAAACCCGGTGACGAGAACGAAGAGCGTAACATCGCCCGCCGCGCGGACGACGATATGGCTTTCTCGGCACTGGCGTTCAAAATCATGAACGACCCCTTTGTTGGCTCGCTGACCTTTACCCGCGTCTATTCCGGTACCTTGTCCAAAGGCGACACGCTCCTGAACTCGACCAAGGGCAAAAAAGAGCGCGTTGGCCGGATGATGATGATGCACTCGAACGACCGCGAGGAAATCACGGAAGCCTTCGCGGGCGACATCATCGCGCTGGCAGGTCTGAAAGACACCACCACAGGCGACACTATCTGTGCCGTCAACGATCCGGTGGTTCTGGAAACCATGACCTTCCCCGATCCGGTGATCGAGATCGCGGTTGAGCCCAAGACCAAAGCCGACCAGGAGAAAATGTCTCAGGGCCTGCAGCGTCTGGCCGCCGAGGACCCCTCGTTCCGCGTCGAAACGGACATCGAATCCGGTCAGACCATCATGAAGGGCATGGGCGAACTTCACCTCGATATTCTGGTGGATCGTCTCAAGCGGCGCGCCCGAAAGCTCCAACTGCCCGCCCGGTTCGAGAGAGACATTCGCCCCGTCCTTGGTCAGGCCGATCAGCTTGCCGCCCTCTTCCAGCGGCTCCCAGCCATGGCCGTCGCGCAGGCCTTCCAGAACCGCCAGAACCGACCGCTCCCCCGCATAGGGGATGGGTTTCAGCGTGTCCTTGCAATAGCCGAATTTCTCGTGCTCGGTTCCGATGCGCCAGTCCTGCTTGGGCTTGCAGCCGCTTTCCAGATATTCGGTCAGCTGCTCGGGCCGCTCGATCGGGCCGCCTCCGGACTGGGGAATGGACATGTCAGCGGCCTCCGGGCTTGGTCTTGTCCGACAGGGATGGTCGGATTTGCGGGGGGTGTCAATGCAGGCGCATATGTTCCCTGCGTTTCTCCCATATCACGACCCTGTGTGGCCCGGAGGCGCGGCGCATCTCCTCCAGCATCCGGTCGGTCCTGATCCCGGGCAAGGCAGCAAAGACGTCAAAGAGCGCATCCGCCCCCTCAGCCGTCAGCGGCACGGTCAGCTCGGGCTGGCCCGGCTGTTCAAGAACCCACACTGGCGGAACGCTCTGCGCATCCAGAGAGAGACGGGTCACCTCGCTCAGCGCCACGGCACCGCCGGTCAGCGGGCCGAAATATGCCACCTGCCCCTCGTCCACCCGCACGACGCCCGGCCCGCCGGAACCGGTGCGGAACCGCCCGCGCTGGATCCCGGCAAAGACCATCACCGGAGAGAGCGCCACCAGCCCCCAGCCGATCCAGGACAACAGGCCGAAAGAGGTGAGCGCCCAGTAAAGCCCCAGCGCCCCGATGCC
>ENA-OWNT01000764-OWNT01000764.1-seawater-metagenome-genome-assembly--contig:-NODE-764-length-58281-cov-5.643100_pt1 | contig 58281 bp, 50 predicted proteins | sample MGYA00238136_ERZ651165 | MGnify/ENA primary metagenome ERZ651165 (study PRJEB26861, sample SAMN08777766) | seawater metagenome | isolation source: coastal seawater | place: USA: Florida | collected... | reverse complement strand
TCGGTTGAGATGTATCTCAACCCTACGAAACACCTTTAAAATCAAGACTCGCGTAGGGATGGAATACATTCCATCCGACGAAAATATTCTCAAAATTAAATTGGTGATGTACTGGTCAGAGTAGCGGCACACCGACGGTGTGCCACTACATCAGATGAGATTCTCTGGCTAAAAACTTTCGATAATTCACCCGGTGGATAAATTAGAAAATTCGATTCTAGTACACACTATGCCGTAGATAGTGTTTAAGCCGAACTGATGTTATTTTAGCAGATAATTCCAGCTTGATAGTCGCTTGCACAATGAAAACGTCTCTCATATAATCCTATCAGAGTGTTAACATAGTAACAGGAAAATAATATGAAATATGGTGAGCTTGATGCTCATTTGCAGGAGATGACACCGCACCAGTTAAAAATCGTCCAGACCATCCACAACGCAGGGGATAACTGGCTCACCCGCTCAAAAGTTGCAAAAGCGCTCGGCAAACGTCGTCTGACTCCTTACGATATTGATTGCCTCAACATGCTATCCGACAAGGAAATCATCGACATTTCGACTCAACCGACCACTGCCCCCGGTTCAGATTTTGCCTATATTTACAATATGCCGGAGTCTGTCGCTGTTATTTTGCAGGACTGGTCGCAAAAGCGTGAAACAGAATCACAGGAAAATCAGCGTAAACCCATCAATATTGTGGATGAATAAATTGCAACAAATTGGTGCGAATGTGTGTCCGGCTGTATGATAAAGAGGGACAAATTATCCACAGGTGGACACATGAATGAACAAAAAATCCGGCATTTTATTAATGATATGAAGGTGGTTCTGACTATTACTGATAGCCGGGGTTATGCAGACGAATCAGGCGTATTAATCGGGGAGGCGAAGCGATTTCCCTATGAAGCGCTCGAAGCCTGTAAGCGTCATCCATCCAAACTCGCCAACAAAGTCAAAAATGCTGTGACTTCTTATCTCCAAGAAAATGGAATGCCACTGAGCCCTCCTGCTATTCCACAGGGTTTTTTGGTTTCAAACATGCCCGTTTCTAGCCCCGCAACCCCTGAAGCAACGCCGTCACGTAAAAAGGTTGCATTATCGGAAGAAACCCGCACAGCAATCGAAAACCTGACCAAACCGTCGCGCAGTAAGGCATATAAGACTGCATTTTCCAGCCTTAAAGCACAGGGCAATGCCATTATCCCGGCGGTGCTATCCATCCAGGAAGAGTCAGGATTACCCAAATACGGTGCAATGATTACTGAACTGATGACGTTGCTGGCAAAAATTGATACACCGGAATCTATCGCAACGTTGAGGGCACTCCGTACTAAAGGGGCAACGGTTGCTGTGCAGAATGCAGCGTTACGGGCATTGCAATCTATCGGTCAGGCGTGAACATAGATGAAGGCTGAAAATTCAACATAGAAATCAACGCAGGGGAAGGTCGCCGTGCCTTCCCGTGCAAAAATTGCGGGAGCGCACAGGGCACTCCCCTACAAGAAATCTGATTTTGAAAGCATTAACTCAGGAGGAAACCTCAACCAGCGATTTGGCGAGAATATCCATTGCCTGATTCATGTCGGCTTCCGAGACATTGAGGTGCGGAGACACACGAATCACATTGTTGTGCAAACCGCCCTTTCCCAGTAGCAGACCGTTGTCTTTAGCAGCATCCATAATCGCGACAGTCAATGCGCCATCGGGGTCTTTTGTGCCTGGCTTAACAATTTCCATCGCTTGCATCAAACCCATGCCGCGTACTTCACCGATGAAATTGAATTCAGACTCAAATTCTTCTAATTTTTCACGTAATTTTGCGCCCATGACAGTCGCATTCTCTTTGACATTATGCGCTTCCATGTATTCGAGTGTTGCCAGCGCAGTCGCCATCGTGACCGGATTACCACCGAATGTCGAGAATGTCGCACCTTTTACAGCATCGGCTATTTCTGCGGAGGTAATCGTACAACCAATCGGTGAACCGTTGCCCATACCTTTTGCAAAGGTCATAATATCGGGTGTCACACCGAATTGCTCTATCCCGAACCACTTGCCACCTGTGCGTCCCCATCCGGTTTGCACTTCATCGGAAATGAAGACCGCGCCAGCATCTTTGATAATTGGCATAATGCGCTTGAAGTAATCTTCCGGTGGCACAATAAACCCACCGACACCCTGAATCGGTTCTGCCATGAATGCTGCAATTTGACCGTTAGTCGTGGTTTCAATGGTTTCGATTAAATCCTGTACACATAAATCCACAACATCATCGGGTGTCATCCCATCCAATGCACGGAAAGTATAAGGATTACGAACATGCTTCACAAAGGGGTCAACTACCCCGCCGAGACGCCAGCTACCATGTGCGGTCAGACTCATTGCCAGCATTGAACGCCCGGAATAAGCATGACGCAAGGTAATCACAGTCGGACGCCCGGTGTACATCCGCGCTGCCATGATTGCGGTCTCATTGGCTTCTGTACCGCTATTGGTGAAATAGACTTTTTCCAATCCAGCGGGAGTCATTGCAACAACTTTTTCTGCCAGACGCACCATAATCTCATTAATATAAATCGTTGTGGTGTGCTGCACTTTTTGCAATTGTTCGATGGTGCGTTGCGTGATTTCTTCGTTGCAATGCCCGACAGAAACAGTCAACACGCCACCAAAGAAATCAAGATACTGCTTGCCATCCGCATCCCAGATATATTGATCTTTCGCATGATCAACAATGATAGGATTGTCTTTGTGATAGGGCGACGCTGCCGGGAACATCACCTTCTCATAACGTTGTAACAGATTTTCATTTGACATATTTGTCCTGCTTTATTAATCAAATCTTCTAATTTTGATATATGATATTAACATAGAGTCATAGGAAGGGCACTGTATCCAACATACCAGAATCCTATCAATTGTGAAGATAGACTGTCATACAGCTTAATTTAAGGTTAGAATAGTGCTAGTGAAGGGGTTGTCGGTCGCCTATCATTCGGGATAAGCGCCATCCGCAGGGAAATCAAATGATTAAAGTAGTCAGAGACCAATTTTCATTATGGCTGAAGTAACAGAAATGACACTTGATCCATTAAAATTAGTTGGTACTTTCATCGGCAACTATGCTGTAGTTGATTATCTCGCTACCGGTGGTACATCTCATATCTACCTCGGACAATTACACTCAACAATGGTCGTTATCAAGCTGCTGAAACCTGAACTCAGCCGCGAACCGGATGCACGGCGACGATTCCACAAAGAAGCCTATGTCCACAAAAAATTCGACCATCCCAACATCATCAAGCTCTTTTATGTGGGTCGCTTCAAAAATGAACCTTTCATGGTGCTCGAATATGCTCCTGATGGCAGTTTACAGGATTATGTCGAACAGTTTTATCAGAACCTGAAACTCGGTGATATTGCAATCATAATCCAGCAAATCGCTGCTGCACTGCATCATTTACACGAAAATAATATCATTCATCGCGATGTCAAACCGGGTAATATCATGATGCGGAATATTCATGATTCTGCCCTGGCTGATTTCGGCATTGTTCGCACAGAAGATGTGAATATGCGCTTTGCAGTACAACCGGGAACACTTGATTTTATGGCTCCCGAACAGATTGAAGGATTGGATGCCGATTTTACGACAGATCAATTTGCGCTCGGTGTCCTGACTTACTGGTTACTCACAGGGGAAAAACCCTTTACTGCTGATACCCGTGAAGAAGCCGCGCTACAACGTAAAGTCGGGGCAATCGCACCGCATGATTACAATTACAGACTACCGGAAGAACTCAGCGAAATTATTCTGCGGGCAATGCACTTCAAAATGGAAGAACGTTTCACTTTCATAGAAGAATTCGCCCATCTTTTTGCACAAACTATCGAAAAATATAATTTACAGGACTTACCTGCATTTGGCGCACATATTCCCCCTGCAAATATCAGTTCGGGCAAAAAATCTCTCTCTGATACAGGCAAATCACGTAATAAGACCAGTCGATTCAGATCACTGATGGAGCCTTACGGGTGGATTAGTCTGTCGATTCTCGGGCTGATGATGTTAATTGTCGCATTTAATAGTACCTCGCGTGCCAGAACAACCGGGATGACATCGGTTCGACCTGCCCAGCATGTGCTCATCGACCTGCGAAGTATCACCCTGGTTTATGAAGATTTTGATTGTGCGGTCTTTGTGCCTCTCTATAATGAAATGTCGGGTCAGGTTACACTCAATAACGCGGACTATACCGGTTTAGCAGAACTCACTATAACGGGGTCGCCAACAAAAACGGTTTATTCGAATTATTGCTTGAACGAAAACAGCGCCGGACAGATGAATCCCGATTTATGGAATGCGATGCGCTACGAACTTAACAATATTGAACAATGATGTACAGAAAAGAGACCTGATTCAATGCTATCTGCCCGTGATTTTTTTGATTTAGACGCAACGCAACACGCCGCCCTCTTCGATGATACAGAATTTGTCTGGGATGCGATTAACAATATCAACGATTACATTGCCAGCTTGCTTGCGGGTGATTTTGCACCGAATGCCGGCGATTTTGAGGTTCATCCCTCAACGGTCATCGAAGGTGATGTGTATATCGGAGAAGGCACAACGATAGCACCCGGTGTTTACATTCAGGGACCCACTGTTATCGGCAAAAATTGTGAAATCCGGCAGGGCGCATACATTCGCGGTCAAGTTTTGCTGGCGGATAAAGCGATTGTCGGGCACACAACCGAGATGAAGCATTCAGTCTTACTGGAAAATGCTCATGCCCCTCATTTTGCTTATGTCGGTGACAGTATTCTCGGCAGAAATACCAATCTCGGCGCAGGGACAAAACTCAGCAACCTGCCTGTCAACTCCACTAAAGACCCTGCAACAGGCAAACGCAACACCATCCAACTCAAGATAAACGGTGAAATTTACGATACAGGGCTGGCAAAATTCGGGGCGATTCTCGGGGATGAGGCACAAACAGGCTGTAACTGTGTCACCAATCCGGGTTGTGTTATCGGTGCGCGAACATGGGTCTATCCACTGGTCTCGCTCAACAAAGGCTATTATCCCAACGATAGCCTGATAAAATTGCGCCAGACAACCGAAATTGTAGAAAAACGCCCGTGAGGATTGAACATCACAGATGAATACACCGCCTTTTGTCTCGGGAAGCAAACCGCTATCCGGTCATGCTTTAGAGTTAATCAATGACCGCAACACCCTGCTCAAACGGGGTTATCGTGAACACGGAAACATTTTTTCGCTGCGATTGGGCTATAAATTTGCAGCAATCGTCACCGGAGCAGAACTCAATCAACAGTTTTATCAAGAAACCGACCATGCACTCAATGTGCGTTCAGCGTATGAATTTGTGCGTGCCTCTATTGGCTCAATGTTTCTGACGGCGGCAACACCGGAAGATGCACTCAATCAGTTGCCAATATTGAAAGAAATTTTTCAGGGTCGGCGTATGGCAGATTATATCCTTGCGATGGATGTCGAAACACAGCGCTGGCTGGATGGTCTCGGTGAGTCCGGCGAGATGAATCTGACAACAGAAATGCTCTATCTGACGCAGGTTGTCATCGCTCATGCCCTCATCGGCAAGAGTTTTCGTGAAGAATTTGGCGAAGGCTTCTGGGAAAATTACAAGCGCATTGTCGATGCTTTCAACCCGCTCATTCCACCGCATTTACCTATACCTGTGAATATTCGCCGTGACAACGCCCGTAAACGCTTGCAAAAAGTATTCCTGCGGATGGTTAATGAACGCCGCGACAATCCCGATCAATACGACGACCTGATTACAACCGTCATGACCACCCCGCTCAAAGATGGTAATTTACTGCCGGATGAGTTAGTGCTGGATACTTTCATCGGCTTGATGTTCGCCGGGCATGAAACCACCGCCGCACAGGGACCCTGGTTGATTGTCGAACTCTTACGTCATCCCGATTATCTTGAAACTGTGCTGGAAGAAATCGACGCACATGTTCCGGTTGATGCACCGATTACCCATCATACCCTGCGAGAATTGACCTATACCTACTACGGTATCGACGAAATTACACGCTTGCATCCTTCTGCTGATATGCAAATCCGTGATGTCGATGACACACTGGAAATGGGCAGTTACACAATTCCAAAAGGCTGGCAGGTGATGGTCAATGCCTCCAATTCACATCATCTGGAAGAGGTCTGGGATGAGCCGGAACAATTCGACCCGCTACGTTTTTCGCCCGACCGCAACGAAGGCAAAAATCCGTTTACGATTGTCGGTTTCGGCGGTGGCACACATAAATGTACCGGGATGAATTTCGCCAAAAATGAGATGGCAGTCATCATGGCACGCCTCTTTCAGCGTTACGATTTAGACCTCATCACAGAAAATGTCGGTCTTGCACCGGGTTTGTCCGTCAGTCGTCCCAAAGACATCATCATCCGCTACCGGGCAAAATAGCATCGCAAGACAATCCGTCACAGGTGCATTCAGCATTCCGGTATTTTCGATTATCAGGCATGACACGTCATGCCCCTACGCCCGGAGGTAAATTCATGGTAGGGGTTTGGCGTGCCAAATCCATAAGTCCAATTCAATCCTGTCTGCTATTTTCGATGCTACAATGAGGGGCATTTGATAGTAGCACAGGATTTTCGCATGACACCGGAATTACGCAAGCGCCTCTTATTTGCATTTTATCTGCCCTCGGCACTATTTTCACTGGCATGGGCAGTCCTCATTCCGGTTTTGCCTGTGTATGCCTCGGAACTCACAAACGAATACTTCATTGTTGGCATCATACTGTCTGCAACCGCCATCGGACGGGTGGTCGGTAGTATTCCTTCCAGCTTTCTCCTGAACAGAGCCGGCATCAAAAATACACTCATCACAGGTACGGTTGTGACGCTGATTCCTGTGCTGGCACTGTTTTTCGTGCGTAATCTCCCGTTGACAGTTGCCTTGCTCTTTGTCGTCGGAATTGGATTGTCTATCTTCGGAATTGCACGCCACACCTATGTTTCCGTTGTGATTCCGCTCGAAATTCGCGGACGGGCAATCAGTCTACTGGGAGGTGTATTCCGTACCGGACTTTTCATAGGTCCTATCATCGGTGGCTGGGTCGGCGGCACATTCGGTTTGCCATCTGCTTTCCTTGCATTCTTTGCTATCGGGATTCTGGCGTTGCTGAGCGTCATGCGATTTATGCGAAATCTGGAAGCAAACGTCCACGAAAAATCCGACGATATACCGGAAACTGTCTCTTTTGTGAAGATGGTCAACGAGAACCGGGGCATTATTACCGCCGCCGGATTGGGGCAATGGCTGGTGAGTGTAACCCGTGAAGGCTGGCGCGTGCTGATTCCGCTCTATGCTGCCAATGTGCTCGGACTGGAAATTGAAACGATCGGTCTGGTGATGGGTATCGGCGCAGCATTCGATATGATTTTCTTCCCTGTGTCCGGTTTTCTGATGGACAAATTCGGTCGCAAATGGGCAATCGTCCCGTCATTCGTCTTACAGGGAATTGGTATCGCCTTGATTCTGCTTGCGGGGAATGCCTTCGCACTGACCGTTTTCGCCGCTTTCATTGGATTTGGAAATGGTCTCAGCAGTGGCACAATGATGACCACCGGAGCAGATTTAGCCCCTGTCGATAACCGCAGTCAATTTTTGAGTCTCTGGCATTTTATTGGTGATATGGGGGCAGTCAGTGGTCCGATGGTTGTTGGCGCAGTCGCTCAAGCATTCGTCATTCAAATGTCGATTACCTCGATAGCCGGAGCAGGATTTGCCGCCGCGCTTCTCTTTGCATTCTTCGTGCCGGAAACGCTCAAACGCCGTAAAACGAAACCTGCCACCTAATTCCCCTGATGGGGGGATAGCACAAACTCAACACTGACATACAATGATGATAATGATTAATTCAGCAAAGGAAATATCATGACCAAACGGCTTACTTTGAGCCTCTTACTGCTTTTTCTTTTGTCTTTGCCCGCAATGGCACAGGACACAGCAACATTTGTAGGCGCATCTTGCCCTGATGATTTAAATCTCCCCTTCGGTTTTGAACAGGGTATTCACCCGGGTGCTATCGAGTGTGGTTATGTCGAAGTGCCAGAATTTCATGCTGACCCTGATGGCAATACGATTCGTGTCTCGGTAGCTGTGATTCATAGTCTCGCACAAAATCCACTGCCTGACCCGCTCTTCATGGAAGAAGGTGGTCCCGGTGGTTCAACATTCGAAACATTTTTCCAGCTTGCTCCGCTCTTCCAGACCAATATTCTGATGCAACGCGACATCATTCTGGTAGAACAACGCGGCACAAAATACAGTGACCCGCATCTCGATTGCCCTGAATTCACAGACCTGGCGATTGAATATATCTCACAGGGTGATTTTGAGACCGAAGATGTGCTGGCAACTGAACGCGAAACCTATCGTACCTGCTTCCACCGTCTTGAAACACAGGGCGTGAACCTCGCTGCATTCAATAGTGTCGAAAATGCCGCTGACATCATTTCAGTCGCAGATGCCCTCGGTTACGGTGACATCAATTTCTACGGCGTGTCTTATGGCACGATGCTCGGTCAACATCTCCTGCGTGACCATGAAGAGCGGATTCGCAGTATCGTTTTTGACTCGGTTGTGCCGCTTGAACTGAATTTTGTACCCGATATTATGGCAACAGGTATGGAATCCCGCATGGAATTGTTCAATGCCTGTGCTGCCGATGAACTCTGCAACAGTCTCTATCCTGACCTCGAAACTGTTTTCTGGGAAACTTACGAAGAACTGAATGCGAATCCGATTCTGATTCCGACAACCGACCCTGAAACAGGTATCGAATACGAGGCTTACATTGATGGCGACACTATGATGCAGCTTCTGAGAAGTATGCAATATAGCACAGCGTTTATCCCTGCATTGCCAGCCTTCATCTATGATGCTTCGGAAGGTAATTACGAGTGGATTGAATGGGTCTACGGATTGCTCTTCATTGATGGAAGTCGCAATATTGCCGATGCGATGTATGTAAGCGTGATTTGTGGTGAAGATGCTGATTTCACAATTGATGATGTCAACACAGAAGGTATCCGTGACGATGTTCTGGAAGCCAATTTACCAACAATCACCTCAATTCAAGGCGCGTGTGAAGTCGGTAATATTCCGGCACTGGATGACTATGTCGATGACCCGGTAGTATCCGATGTCCCTGCTCTGCTAACATCCGGTCAATTTGACCCGATTACACCACCACGTTACGGTGATGTGCTGCATGGCAATTTCTCGAATAGCACCCATGTGATTTTCCCCGGTGTCGGACATGGTGCTGTGCTGGGTGGAACATGCCCGGTCAATATCATGAATGCCTTTGTCAATAATCCGGGTGATGAACTTGATACATCCTGTGTTGATGATATGAGTCCATCATTCTCTGAGTTGGCAACAGACCCGACCGATAGTGTACGCTTTCCTGTTCCGCAGGGCTTTACCGAACTCGATGTCGAGGGCTATGCCAGTTATGAAGATGAATCCGGTGACATAATCGTATCTTTCATGGGTGTTGATGTGGATGATATAAACGAAGCCGTCCATACTGCCCTCACGACCATCATTGCAGAAGATTTTGATGCCCCTGCACTGGTCGAAGTCACACAGGAATCCGGTTTTGGTGGCGACCTTGTCCAGAATATTTATCAGGATGGGGCTGACCTTGTGGCAATCATCGCAGTCGAGCAGGATGGTCTCATCACAGTGATCGTGATTGAATTCCCTGTCGCACAACTGCTCACGATTGACCCGCTTCTACAGGCAGTTGCCAATACGGTTTTCCCTGTGGATTAAATACCAATACACTGGGAGTGCCTCTGTGCGCTCCCGCCTATGGCATATCGGGCGGGCACGGCGACCCGCCCCTACACTTTCAACACCTTGTTTCACATCTGTTCCCGCAATGTAAACACACCCAGCACCATCACGATTACGCCATAACCCACCAGATACAAAACCTGCACGGGTTCAAACGCACTACCGACTGTGTTAATAGCCGATTCAGCATAATACATCGGCGTCGTATAACTGAGAACCTGTGTCCAATCCGGCATCTGACTGACATTAACAATCATCCCTGAAAAGAATACCGACGGAACAAGTATCAGGGGAATCATCGGCAAGACCTGTCCTTCATTGCGTGCGAAATTTGATACGAAAATCCCGAGCGCAATGCTGATAATCGCCAGCAACCAGATAATCAGGTACATTTGCAGAAATTCGCTCATCGTGTATTCCAGTTCAAAGAGCACGTTGAGCATGGTCAGGACAATCAAGCTCTGTGCAGTTGCTACCAGCGAATAAGCAATCACATATCCCCCGATAATGCTGCTGCGACGATAACCACTGACAAACATGCGGGTCATGGTGTCCTGTGTGCGTTCCCGTACCAGTGCAATCGAACATAGCACGTAGGTCAAGAAATGCACGATAAAGGCTGCAACGCCGGGCACAAATTCTTTCTCATTGAACAAGGGGCGATTAACCGCATCGAAAAAGATGTAAATCATGTAGATAATCACCACAGGCGCAATCATACTTAGCGCGAGGAAACGTCTGTCACGTACCAGTTGTTGCAATACCCGTCGTACCACTGCCAGAATTTGGTTAAGCATGGTCGGTTTCCCTTTCTGCGATCAGACGCAGCACAATATCTTCCAGTGTTTCTTCCTGCACTTCAATCCGGTCAACTTGATTTTCGACGCCGAGCAGTTTTGGTAATTCAACCCGGTAATTCGCGAAGTCATATTCCTGTTTACTGCCGTTTGCTTCGAGGGTAATTTTCGCGTGTCCGGTTGCCAGCAATGCACGTGGCGTATCACATGCCAGTAGATGTCCGGCACGCATGACAGCGACGCGATCACAATGCAAGGCTTCGTCCATTTGATGCGTACTGACCACAATCGTCACGCCCTGTTCGGTCAATGTGTGAAAATGCGACCAGAGCGAATCCCGTAATTTAGGGTCTACCCCTGTTGAAGGTTCATCCAACAGCAAAATTTGTGGACGATGCACCAGCGCACAGGCAAGCGAAACCCGTTGTTTCATGCCGCCGGAAAATCCGTGTACAGTGTCATTGGCACGGTCGCCTAGAGCAAGAAATTCCAGAATTTCGATTGTGCGTTTATCAAGGTTATCGATTTTTTGTGCGCTACCGAAGAACTTGACATTCTCTTTCGCTGTCAAATCGTCATAGAGCGCTGCCTGTTGTGGCATATATCCCAATTTCGGACGAAGTGTGAATTTGTCACTGTGCGGGTCATGCCCCAGTACACTGACCTCCCCGCTTTCAAATTTGAGTGCGCCCATCAGAATCTTGATGAGTGTTGTTTTTCCTGCCCCGTTCGCTCCCAGCAAGCCGAAAATTTCGCCTTCTTCGACATTGACTGACAAGCCATCAAGTGCCTTGATATGCCCATAACTTTTATGAACATTCCGTACATCTATCGTACTACTCATGCTTCACTCCTCTGTTAATGTGTGTAAGGGCGTAACATGTTGCGCCACTACTTCTCAGGAACTTGCTTTACGCCATTCAGAAATAGCTGAACAGCTTGATTAATGTAAACTTCTGTTTCCGGCATTCCCTCTGATAAAGGCACAAATACCAGTGTCACCATCAATTTGACGATGACGATTCCCATGAATGTGCGTGCTGAAACTTCTGCGTCATGCTCGCGAAAATTGCCAATTTCCTGTTGATGCTTCAGATAGCGAATTAGAAAATCGACCATCTTTTTTTGTGTGTCGGCGAGTAACCCGGCAACTTCGGGCATCCTGACTGCTTCCGATAAAAACAGGCGAATCAGATTTCGCATGTCGTCATTTTCGAGCAGGGATAAAAATGATTTCGCCAGATGTGCGAGTAATTGTTCCGGCGGGACATTTAACAACTGCTCCTGCATTTCCGGCTTCAAAAAATCGACCTGCCCTACCGGAGATAATTCGTGGACAACCGCATTCAGCAGGTCTTTCTTATCTTCAAAATAGTGATAGATCAAAGCAGAGGATTTGATCCCGGCTGCTTTCGCAATTTGCTTGATACTCGCCTTATGAAAGCCCTGTGTTGAGAATACCTGTAGCGCTCCATTTAAGATTTGTTGGCGGCGATCTAAGTCCGTCATACATCATCCAGAAAAACTTGATTGATTAATCAATCAAATAATATCACAACTTGATTGACCGGTCAATCAATTCGTATTTTCTATATTTTGAAGGGCAAAACTTTCAGGATTGAGATATTGAGTAATCCCTTATAAAGATTTGGATTTTCGTAGGGGCAGACCTACGGTCTGTCCTTACACAGAAATGATTTTCTAAGTATTTCTTCCAATTCTTTTTGTGGATTTACCTGGAATTTGACGCAAAGAATGTAAGGCGCAAAGATACGGAGAATTCATTCAGAGACTGTTTGATGCTCAGGCAATACATGATGAGACCTGTATATCAGAGGGTATTCAGATTTTGAAAACCCTCTTTGTGACTTCGCGTCTCAGCGTCTTCGCGTTAGAAACTGCCGTGTTTAAAAGGGAGTAGCACCCATATCATGCTCTGACAGGTTCATCAGCATCCGGTAAATCACGTTCGACATTTCGTAATGCCGGGAAGAGATACCCGCCGAATCCTGTGACCACACCGAAAAATCCGGTTATGATGAACATCACGCCCATACCTGCCCCGTCGCCTGTCCCGACAATCCATCCGAATGCCGGACTGAGCCAGCCATCGGGCATCATCGCAGGTTCAAACACAAAATCAGCCAGCAATCCCCCGCCAATATAACCCACTGGCATCATTGCCTGTCGAATCGCATTCTGTACATTGAGAACGCGCCCCTGTAAATTTGCCGGAACTTTCGCCTGCCAGATCGCGAGATTGCAGCCCACAATGAATGGAATGAACAGAGCAGCCGCAATTCCCGCAAAAACCCATACCTGCACCGTATGCCCGATGCCGAAGAGGAAGTCACCGAGCAAAAAGGATATACCTGTGAATGCCAGCACACCGTGAATTTTGCGTTTAGGACCACCCCATATCGTAATCAAAATACTCCCGATGACACCTCCTGCTCCGAGTGCTGCTTCGACATAGCCCAGTGCTAGTTCATCGCCACCTGTCCGCGCAAGAATCATGGCAGGGAAAACACCGTAATAGGTCAAGGCTGCCAGCAGATTGATAATCGACATCACGACGAGCAAACCAACTAAGCCATCCCGTTGCCAGATATAATGAAAGCCAAAGGTCAATTTTTGCCACATCGACTCTTTTTCCAGTGTGGTATCCGGTTCTGGATTGGGAATTTTCACGAAGAGCAGGGTAATCACCGCAAACAGGAAAGTCACGGTATCAATCACCATCACGCCCTGAACACCGATAAATACGACCACTGCCCCGGCAATCATCGGTGCGATAATATCGGCTGTCCCGAGTGCAAGCGACCGCATTCCACTGACCCGCGCATAGTGTTTTTTGGGAATGAGCATCGTGGTAGCGGCGGTATAGGCTGGCGTCTGAAAGGCATTGCAAAATCCGGTCAAAGTTGCCCCCAGATAGAGATGCCAGAGTTGCAATTCTCCGCTTGAGATCAAAATGAGCATCATCACCGTCACCAGACCTGCAATTAAGTCTGACCACAGCATCACGCGCCGACGATCGAGACGGTCTGTCCAGTAGCCTCCGATGGGACTCATCAGCACCATCGAACCAAATGTGAAAAATCCGAGCAGTGCCATTGCCGTTGCCTGACCGGTTTCGCGGTAGACCCATATCAGCAATGCAAAACTGGTCATCTTTGTCCCGAGCAGTGAAATCAACTGTCCGAACCAGATGATGAGGAATGTTGAGAGTGTTTTTTTCTGTTTCATGTATCGTTTCCTTTATAATGCGATGATTGCAGGGTAAATGAATCAAAAAAAGCCGCGTGCGAGCAGCTTTTCACATTACAAAGGTCTTTGTGAGGATATTACTGAGCTACAGGCACATTACGGCGGGGATTTTGCTCTTATCCATCATAATGTAGAAATGGAATTTACCCGTTACAAACATGCTCTGTGCCTTTATGTGAATAGTTCAAAATCAGGATAGCATATTATGTCGTTCGATACAATATTCCTGGCACATTCGGATAAACCCGAATGCTAATTTTTTAGCATCGGCTGCCGCCGACAGAAAGTCAATATCGACCTTGTGTCGATGTTTTAAATAGCCTTGATGTTTATATCAAGGCATTCCAGGATCCTTTTTATGAATAACTTCGTTAATCACTCCACACGGATATAACGCCAGACAGCAACCAGTGCAATCAGATTAAAGCCAATCGCCGCTACCGTGTTCGCCATCAAACCCCATTCAAAGAGCATCGGTGCAATCGGTGTCGCCAGAGTACGCCCGAACGTTACCGCCGCAACAAACACCGTCATATACATGCCGCGTGCCAGAGGACTCAATTCAGATGCCAGTGGAATCGTCGCAACCAGCCCGGTCTCAAATGTCAGGTAAAAGAAGAACAATCCGGCGAGTGCCACCGTCAAATTAATCGCGGTAAAGGGCAAAATCAAACAGGCGAGGATATTGCCGATAATCGCCACAATCACCAATCGACGTTTGCCGAAACGGTCAGAAATAGTGGTCACAATGCCTTCGCCGCCCAATTCCGACAGTCCAATCACGAAAGATGCTGCGGCAAGCGCGGTCAATTGAATGCCGAAGGATGCTTCAATCCAGAAACCGAAAACATAGGTTATCAGTTGATTCGCGCCACTGATACCAAAACCGAGCGCAAGTCCTGCCAGAGCAATAGGACTATTCACGGATTGTCGCACCACCTGAAAGAAGGAAACCCCTGTGCGTTGCTCCGGTTTGTCCCGCTCTAGCATGAAAAATGCGATCAAGAAACAAATCCCGGTCAGAATCGCCAGCACGCCAAAGGGAATCTGCCAGTTCGATTGTGCCATCAACCAGGTCATAATCGGCACACCGACAACGTATGCGCCTGCCCAACCAAATTCCAGCACCCCGAGATAGAATCCGCGTTTTTGATAGGGAACACGGTCGCCAATATATGCCTGTAACGCAGGGTCAAACGAGATTTTACCGAACGCCGCGATAATCAATGCTGCTGCCAATCCCGGGAAATTCGGAGACAGAAATACCAGCATCATCCCCGCGATATACATCCCGAGACCCATCAACATGGTAAAGCGTCTGCCCTGTCTTTCGGAGACCTGCCCCATCAAGGGTGCGGATAAACCTGTTAACTGCAAGACAGTCAGCAGGATTGCAAACGAGGCATCGCTAACATTCAATTCGCGTGTGAATACGGGTAAAAGTGGATATATCATACGATAACCCGTGTTAATAATCACACGGGTTACAGTTAACATGCTCAATTGTGGCAACAGACCATTAGCCTGAATACCCTTTGTTTCTGACATTGTGTTCCTTCAAATTCATCAGACCTGCGGGACTGATGTTACGGGCAGTTCTTCGATCTTGCCAACGATAGCACCCTGTTCAACCAGATCATCGTAGTTTTCGGATTCCACCAGACCGATAATTCTTACACCCTGACGCAATGCCGGGGCATCTTCTTCTGTCCAAACCAGTAAACGGTCGTCATCCGGCATGGTAAACAGTGGCAAAATCGCATCGGGTATCGCGTTCTGAACCGCCTGTACACTTTTCACTGTGACTGTCATCACCCGCGCACCACTCATATAACGGCGACGGATAATTTCAGGTGTTGTATCCGGCGGGAAAACCGTGCGTCCCCCGAGGTGCATCGACAATCTATCCCGTTCTTCGGATTCACGTTGCTGAAGCGCAAAAACATTCTCAGAACCAAATGTCGTCTGGAAATGTTCGCCAGCGAGGGCGTTCACTTCATGATTGGAGGTCAACGCAACCAGACGTCCGATACCACCGAAGTTGATTTCATCCTGAGCCATTTCCGATAAAATATTGCCAAAATAGACTTCAATACCATCCTGCTTCGCCCGTGAAATATTTTCCGCGTTGGTATCGGACACAATCACACGATACCCGGCTGTTTTGATTTCCCGTGCTACTTCACGAATCCAGGGCGCAGCACCAACCATCAACACACCCTGCGGATTTTTCTCTGCCAGACCGAGGCGACGTGCCACCAATCCCGATGTAAAACTATAGGTCACTACTGTCCCGATAATGACAGCAAAGGTTATCGGCAACAGGATAGAAGCCTCTTCATAGCCAGCTTCGGTCAATTCAATCGCAAAAATTGAGGCAACAGAGGCAGCAACAATCCCGCGTGGCGCCATCCATGAGACGAAAGTTCGTTCCTGCCAGGTGAGATCACTTCCCCAGGTTGAGAAAAGCACCGCTAAAGGACGTTCGACCACAATAATAATCAACACGAAAATCAACGTTGGCACACCGATAGAGAGCAAATCGTCCGGTGTCATACGCGCAGACAGTAAAATGAAGAGTGAAGATAGCAAGAGAACTTGAAGCGTCTCTTTAAACTCCACAATATGATGAATATCGAAGCGACGTTGATTCGCCATCACAATACCCATCACAGTGACCGTCAATAGACCCGACTCAGGCTGAATCATGTTCGAGATAGCAAAAGCCGCCAGCACAAATCCCAGGGTAATCGGATTTTGCAGCGAATCCGGCACGAGATAACGTCGATACAATTCAACCATGATCTGTGCAGCAAGCCAGCCGATTCCCAATCCGACAAGCAATGTCAGGAAAATAGCCAGCGCGATTTCGCCCGCATTACTCCCGATGATAAAATCGAATACCAGCACCGCCAGTATCGCGCCGACGGGGTCAATGACAATGCCTTCCCAGCGCAAAATAGAGCCGACACGCCCTTTCGGACGAATTTGCTTCAACAATGGGATAATGACAGTGGGTCCGGTCACAACAAGTGTCGCACCCAGCAACATCGAGATTTCCCAACCTGCGCCAAACAGGAAATGAGCCGCAACCGCACTGATGATCCAGGTGACAACAACTCCGACACTGACCAGTTTACCGACAACACCGCCTGTGCCTTCGAGGTCACGGAAACGGAGACTCAAACCACCTTCGAAAAGAATCACACCCACCGACGCGGAAACCACCGGGAATAATAATTCCCCCAGAAAATGCTCAACATCTAAAATGGCATGTTCTCCGCCGATAATGATGCTAATCGGACCCACTATCAATCCGAACAATAACAAGAAAATAATAGATGGTTGCCGGACTTTCCATGCAAACCACTGGGCAAACATCCCTAACCCGAGAACCAGCGCAATGTTCAATAAGAGGTCGTTATGCACGCCTCATTCTCCTTCGAATCACAAATCATATATGGTTATGTAGAATCTCGAAAAGAACTCGCTAAAAATCTCATATCAATGTAAGGGCGCATCATGCTGCGCCCCTACGGAACGCTAACTCTTTTCAGGACATTACATAATAATGCCAGATTATACTGTGAACTGCCAAACCTTATAACACCATTATCAAGTCAGGAGCTTAACCCACAGTTGTTAGAACAAACATAAAGGGCAATTTAAACTGCTATACTCAAGATTACCGGAGTCAATGATGCGCCGATTTGTCAAGCTGAGGCGTCCATCCGGGTAATTTTCACTATTTTTGTTAGGAACTTTGTCTGACCATCCGATAGGTCGGGTCAAAATATCAGTCACAAGGGCTCTATACGGTTCACACATGTGATTCACACAGGCACATGTCAATATTATAGCCCGATAATACTAACAAGTTAATCACAAAACCCTGCACAAGCAACAATTCTGATGTATAGTTAAGCTCAGGCAAAGAGGAATGATCCTTTTTGACGGGGTAAAGAAACGTTACAATACATTACCGGATAGGGTTGATAGCTCTCAAATTACATAGCATTCTCAAATCATGCCCGGGGTAAGGGACAGGGATATTTCACACCAATCAGTCAATCCCGGTACAGACTTGACAGGCAATTTTTGACGGCTTTCCGGTGGACACCTGCTTGAGAGATACAGAGTATCAGATGCGTTTTCGTTCATGAGTCCGACATAGAGACACAAACGCAATGGACACACAACAAATCAATCACAATTCTAACCTGCAAACTGAACAGGCAAAGTCACAAATTAACATGAGCGCGAAGACTATCTTTGCACACAATCAAGACTCGCACTATGATTACCTGGTCTACCTTAATGATTGGCTGACAGCCCGTATTAATAAGTTGCGCTTCGATAACGCTCAAAGCACAGTCCCCCGCTTAATGCAGCGCAACTATTCAGTTGACGAAAATACGACCTTCACCGAATTTCGCCTTGCAGCCGAACATTATGATAATCGCGCCTTTCTTATCGCCGAAAAAGGCTACGGCAAAACGATCACGCTGCTCAATTTCGCGCGGGATGCCGTTGTTGCCAGATTACAGGATAGCAATAAACCGCTACCGATTTTCACGACTGTCTGGCGCTGGAATCCGCAGTCAAGAAGTTCGCTGGCACAATTCATCGCTGCCCGTACACCGCTCAAGGAAAGCGACATATCAGAGGTCATTGACGCCGGGAACGCGCTGCTTATCCTCGATGGATTGGATGAACTCGGAACAGAACGAAAAAATATCGTCGCGCAGGATGGCAGTACCTTTGACCCTCGCGAACGCTTCATGAAGATGATACCGGATAATTGCCCGGTTATTGTCAGTGGTCGGCGTTCAGATTATCGACAATTGCAGGACAAATTGAAACTCAACGGGGCAATCACACTGGAGCGCCTTTTCCCTGCTGATATGCAAAGTTACCTCGCAGAGACCGGCACACCGGGTGATCTCTGGCAGATTATCAAGCAATCCCCGCGATTGATGGCTGTCTTACGCTCTCCCCTGCTGTTGAGCATGTTTGCCTATGCTTACGGTGAATCAACAGATGACATCGACCAATTGAAAGAGAAAAGCGCCGGAGAGATGCGCGATGCAATTTTTGAAGATTACATCAAGCGTCGTTATCTGGATGTATTGCGCCACTATAACGGCAACGTTCCCTTCACGCTGCAACGCACGATTGCGATTCTGGGCATGGCGGCTGCACGCGGCGTTATCCGTTATGGCACCGGTCAGGTTGTTTTTGTGGAAATCAACGAAACACGCAATGATGTTGACTGGCAAGATTTTCTCGCTGTCAAAGATTTGAGCTTTGGCTTCACCAATTTCGAGAGTCCTTTCGGTGATGAATTCATGGAACTGGCTGCGATGTTGCATCTGGTCAATTGCCCCGACGACGGCATTGGCAGTTGTACCTTCATCCATACCGTTGTGCGCGATTTTCTGGTCATCAAGAGTTGCCTGCCCATTGGCGAAAAAATCGACTCCTACACCATCGAATCGCTGAGTCGCATCAATGACCCGCGTAAATATGAGGCATTTGTGGAAGTTATGCTGGGTGATTTCAAATTGAATCAGAAATTACAGGCATTTGCCGCCCTCGAAAATGACCCGTCTGATAAATCAACACAAACGATGATTGAAATATCGAAAACCCTGGATCACCCCCTGTTCACCGGAGAAATTCAGAAGAGCATCGAATTCCGCACCGGGATGCAAAGCGGGCAAGCATAAAAATCGACATGGAGCAAACACTCCGTTATTTTAAACGTTGCATTCTACAGGGCAATCCAACTCTGGCGAACCAATTGAGGCGGTCTACCCATCCTGATCTGATTGATTTTTGCTTTGATTTACTCTCAAATCCTGATTATAAGACAAAGATAAAAGGCTTAGCGCTACATTGCTTCCGTCATTCAGATGACCCGCGCTGTCATGAATACCTTGTGACCTACTACTGCAACAATCTCCGCTACAATACTTACACGCCGGATATGTATAAACTTGACGATGATCGCCTTCTGCCACCACTCATCGAATTTTTTGACAATCTATCTGCCGATAATTACAGAACTTATCAATCAGTCTATCAAAGCCGCCTTAAAGCCTTAATCACCTGGATGGGAGAAGCCTCCTTTGATTATGTCGAGGATCATATTGAGCGCTTCAAGAATTTGGCGTTGCGTATTTTCGGTAAAAATCATCCCCTTCCGATCATTACATCTCTGCTACGTGACCATAACACCCCTGCGGCACAGGCTCTGGCAGATGAAAGTGAATCGTACTATCATCGGCAATTAGAGCAACTCATCAATAGCGAAATCCAGAAGATAAACCCATCTATAGCACAAACTGATACATTGCACTTTCATCTACTTACCTTGATGAAACACACTGAATCAGGAGGAGAAAACTTAGCGCTCAAGTTTATCTCTCATGACAATTTTTACGTTCGTAAAGCAATGCTATTGTATCTGTGTTATCAAATTCAGCGTAGTTGGTCATCGGTCGATAAACCGGACGTATTACTTGATGCTGTCTTGCACGCATGTCATCAACCTGAAAATGAACGCCTGCGTCCCGCAATCCTCAAGCAGTTATCATCTATACCGGATGCCCGTATTTCCGCGATGATGATGCCCTACTTCGAGCAGCACCTCAATTCACAGGAATCAGATTGCGGACTTCAGGAAATTGTTGAATCCTTCACTGTAAACCTCATTGATGTCCTGGATACAGACATTATTTGCCTTGATATCCCCTATAATCTGAGTACGGGGTCAAAAACCTTTGAAAAATACCTCTATGCCATCGGCACACAACAGGCGATTGATATTCTGGCAAATATTATTGATGGTTCTGATGCCGGTGAAAATAATCGAGATGCGCTCGAAAGCCTCGGCAAATTAAGCCGGAACAGTGATAGTGCGTTAAATCATTTATCCCGTTATCTGGAATCCCCCGACGAAGAACTCAGGCGGCAAACGATTACAGCGCTTGGTAATAGTAATGAGCGTGCAATCCCCTTGCTGGTCAATTTTCATCCTGCAAATGATCTGGAACTTTTTGATGTCATTAGCACAATGGGAAACTTAAAGTCACCGGAATGTATTCTTTACCTGGCAAAGCATTTGATGACCATAACCATTCCTGAAGGCAGGTTGTATAACACAGTTGTAGCGGCACTGGAACGCATCGGAACGGAATCTGCATTTCATATTCTCAATGACTGGATGGATGTTTATAAACCGGACATCATTGAAAAATCTTAAATGTCTCTCAAAATCCCGACTATACTGATTGTGAGTGGTACAACAGGATATAGACCATGAACAACAGGTGATAAATTTTTATGCAGCAAGCCTTACGCTACTTTAAGCGTCGCCTTGATAAAGGGGTTGTATGCCGCGCAACACTCGATATTTTGCGCGAATCCGACGATCCACATGTGATTGAATTTTTCTGCGACCTGCTGGAACAACCCGACTATCAGAATGAAAATCGTTCCTCACAAAAACAGGTTCTCTTCCGTGCAGGGATTTACTGTATGCGTGAGTCAGATAACCCCCGTTGCCGCGATATTCTACTTGGCTACTACAGCAAAAATATTCGTTATGCTATAGGGTTGCACAACCTGCCTTTATTCAAAGATGAGCGATTAATTCCATATTTGCTTAAATATTTTGACATGGTGAAACCGGAAATTTTTGCCGGACATGCTCCCTTTTATGATACCCGCCTCAAAGCACTGATCAACATTATGGGAGACAATGCCCTACCGATTATCGAGGAACAGGTCAAGCGATTCAGCCGTGACCTCAATTTCCGGGCATATGCTGCCAATCATCCATTATGGTCAATTTCGCAGCAACTCAAGCAGATGACCCATCCGGCGGCAGTAAGCCTGGCACGGGAAACACAGGAATTGTTCAATCAGACCCTGCGTCAACATATTGCCGATGAAGTCAGCAAATACGATATGGGCGACCTCCAATACGCGCTCATTTCCTTCTTCAAACGCAATGTTGCCAGTAGTGAAGAAGTCGCAATTGAACTGGTAACACACAAAAATCTCTATGTTCGAAAAGCCGCCCTCATTTATCTTGCCGGGCAAATCTATGAAAATCGCAAGCCACCCGCAAATCCCCGCTACGAAAATTTGATGAAAATTGTGCTGGATGCCTATCACAAACAGGAAAATAGTAGTTTCCGTGCCAGTATTTACAAATGTCTGATGTATATCGAAGACATTCGTATTACAGCATTGGCGATTCCCTTCCTGAAAGCACACTTTAAAGGAGAGGAAGTCGAAATTGGCTTTAAATATCTTTTAGCAGCATTGGGCAGCAACAAAAATAGTCTATTACAACGGCGTATCATTCATCATTTACTACAAAATGGCATGTTTGATAGTCGTAATGGCTGGATTGTCGATTATCTGGCGGGGGTCGGTACAGAGCTATCGGTGGAACAAATCATTAATATCACACAGCATTTTGACTCCAGCACGATGATTGTTGCCCATGCGATGAATGCACTCGGGAAATTGAGCAAAACCCATGATTCCGCACTCAATCAACTCTGCATCTACCTCACGTCTGAATCCCATCGTCTGATGGCGATCATTGCCCTGCGACACAGTAATGAGCGTGCGATTCCGATTCTGGTGAATCTTCCGGTTTATGATGCCAGAGAATATCGGGAACTTGTTGTCTCGCTGGGAGAATTGAATCTGCCGGAGTGTCTACCCTATCTAAGTGATTATCTCTTAGGATTATCGGAAACATCCGATTTTATTTTTCAGACGGTTGCCTCGGCTATCGAACGCATTGGAACAGAATCCGCCTACGAAATTCTCAATGACTGGCGCGATACCTATGCGTCGTGATGTATCAGACTGTGGTTTCCAAAAACGGTTGAGATAATGGCTATTTAAGAAAATAATACGGAGAAAAATATTCTACAATGCTAGTTGATAAATCAACCAGCTACGAAAACACATGAAATAAATTTCATTCTAATGTGCTCTGGAAATGACATGATTCTCTTAGTGAATTCGATTTATCGAATGGGTTTTTGGCAGCCGTTGAATTTATTCAATGGCTTTTAATAGGAAAAAAAAGAGGCACAAATCTAAAATAGACCAGATGTAGAGGAGTGCGTGCGCTCCCGTCATAGTGATCTTCTTACTCCATGCTTTTCACTCAGAACTTCTTAAAAAATGTCCCGGAACACAAACATGCAAGGTCTACAGACCACACGAAGCCACATGGATTTTACGGGGAAACAATCAGCAGAGAGCGCAACGACAGGATTCTAGCATCACATTCACCGGACACGGATAGCACATATCAATGCAGGGAGTCTATCCGGTTGGCGACGAGACTAATGGTAAACGCAATCACCATAGACCTTATCGGAAGAACTATCCATCAGTAACCGTGACAGACACCATTGTTTTCATTACAATAGCGAACGATCATCGGTTCATGCCGATGTTCCGGGACTTACCGTCGTAACCACTTAAGCGAGAGGAGTACGGCGGTAGGTTGCCTCTAAATTGTGAGCAAACAACCGCAAATTGCTTGCTACACATAATGTAACACATAAATATAGAATCCCGCAACAAATTCCAATCCGGTGTACATGCAGAAGCATGTCCCTACATCGGAGGAGTGTCTTTATTTTGACCCCGAAATTACGCAAAATGTAGGGGCGCGATTCTTCGAGTCCGGGGCAAACATCTTACAAATTTGAATTTCCACCGTTTTCGATACAGTACCCACAATCCAAAATACCACTTTGCCTTTGACTCAGCACTCAGAACCTCGAACTCAGCACTTTATTCTCGGATTGGCAGTAGTTGGCAGTAATTTTCGTGGTGCTGGCAGCCCAAAAACGCCTATGCTGAATGCAATCGACTACAGAACAAAGGATTTTCAGCATGGCTACACTCACACAGAATCACTCATCACTCTTACGCAATGCCCTGAGAGGCAACGGAATTTTTTCCATCCTTAGCGGGATTATCACTGCAATCGGCGCTGGCTGGCTGGTCAATTATCTCGGCGCAGGGACAACACTTTTCTTTGCGGTCATCGGTGTTGGATTGATATTCCACGCCCTCACGCTTCTTTATAATACACGCGGTGAAGAGGTCAATCGCATGTTCGCATGGTACGCCATCATCGGAGACGCCCTATGGGTTATCGGAACGGCAGTCATTTTGCTAACAGATGCCTTCAATTTGACAGTCGGTGGTAAATGGTTGCTGCTCATCATCGGGGATATTGTGCTGATTTTCGGCATTGTGCAATATATCGGTTTACGCCGGATGAATCGCAACTGATGCATCTGCTATTCCTGTTCAATCTCGCCTGTATTTTGACACATGAACTGGACGCCATTCAGCAAGAAGAGTGGCGTTTCTTCAACATGCCCTTTCAACTGGAGGATGACACTGCCTATCGCCTGTTCACAATCCTGCATGTGCCCTTGTTCATCGCGATTGTATGGGCATTACCGTCACAGAATTTTCAGATTGGCTTTGATGTTTTTGTGATCGCTCATGCCATCGTACACTGGATATTGCGGAATCATCGGTATGTGAACTTCAATAATCCAGTATCGCGGTTGCTGATTTTCGCACCCGTCCCGACAGCGATTCTGCATATTATATGGCTTGCGCTATAATCAATTCGCAGTTACAAATTTAAACAGGCATAATTGTTGGTAGGGTCAGAAGATGGTAAATCAATAGGTTCAGTCATATTCACAGGATGAAGAAAGGAAGATAACATGATTGGTAACTATGACTTCGCAAGGCGAGCAGCCTGGATTGCCATCATCGGTGGTAGCTTTCAGATATTGTATGGCTTGCTGGCAATCTTTTTCCCTTATAGTTCAGATTCCCCTTTCGGATGGGAAGAAGCCCTCTGGATTGTTGCGTGTATCGGCATGGCGGGTGCAATTGTCGGAATGCTAGTTCTTGACGCAGGTAAACCGGGTTGGCTTGCATGGCTTGGTGGCATCTCAGCTCTGATAGGTGTACTGATTCGTATAATTGCAGCAATTCTTATCATAATGCAATCGTCCTATGACCCGCTTACGCTAATTCTACTGAGTATCGTACTCATGCTTGGTGGTATGCTGGCACTTGGAATAGCCCTTCTGCGTGGTGATCTGATAAAAGGTTGGAAAGCCTGGACGCCTATACTGGTTTCGGTATTTGGTTTGATTGTCACAGCGCTATTCTCAGTGAGTTTATTCATTCACTTTATCCTGCTTGGATTATGGGGACTGACGTGGATGCTGGTCGCTTATGTTGTGATAAATCATGTTTCGAGTTCTAAAATACAAGCTACAACATCTGCTTCCTGAATGAAGCATTATGCCTCTACGGTGAAATGTTATCCAATGGTCGGGTTTTGACGCATATCAAACCCGCTAAAATGGTCAAGCGACAATCTATTTTTTATGACAATACCACTGATACAAATTCTAGTTTACAGCTTCACACTCTGGTTCGGACTTTATCTGCTGGCACGGGATATGCAAAAACCCGGCTTGCGCTATGCCGGACTGGGATTGATGAGCTATGCCTTTGCACTCGCCCTCTCAATTTTGCTGCGCGATAACATTCAAACGAGCGCATGGGGCTATCTACCGATTATGCTCCCGACCGTGTTCTGGATGGGTGCGACGATTTACCTTGTGCCGGATGTGCCTGTTGAACCGATCAATTTCCATGTGATTCTCGCGATGATTGTTATCATTGTGCTGACATTTACTGCCGCCGTGACCATGCCGGAGATTGCACGATGGGTCGGATTTGCACTGCCTGTCATTTTCCTGATAGGCGTCTTCGTCCGTATCAGACAGGCATTCCAGAGCGATTTACCCCGTCCGCCGCTTGTGGTATTTATGACTGCAACTGTATTTTTTGCCCTCGCTGCCGCTCTGATACTCTTCCCGATTTCATGGTTTTCACAGGAATGGGTCGTTCTCGCAGTCAGCATGGATATGATTTTCCTCGGCTATGCGGTGGCGGTACTGGATGCCTATGATGAAGGAACGGGTCTCTTTGAAGATGCCCTGCGCTCATTGATAGCCGCAGCACTTGCCATTCTCATTTTCGGCGGACAGGTCATGATGGTCATGGCAATTAATGAAGACACCTCCCCGTCGATGCTGGTCTTACTCTTTGGCTTGATTACCACACTGCTCATCACACTGGTTTTCTACGATGACATTCAGTCGATTTTAGATGGCGCGATTTTTTCCCGTAAGCAGGATGTCAAAGCACAGCGCGACACACTGAGAGCCGCATCATCAGCAATTGCCCGCACAGACGATTCACGCCGGATTACACAATTCGACAACAAAGAATTTACCCGACTCACCCGTCGCGCACTGAGTCATTATGGCGATTTGAATAAGCTGGCATCCAGTCCACTGCTGCAATTGTCGCTTTTAGAAGAACACATTGAGGATGATAATGTGCTGGCACGGGCAAACGCGCTCAAAACACTCCTGCGCGAGAGCATCGAACAGTTAAAACCCGACGATGAGTCTGATTTTGCCCCCACAGATGAATGGCGTTACTATAATGTGCTCTATTTCCCCTACATTGCCGGACTCAAACCTTATAGCAGTCGTTTTTTCAGAGATGACTTAGCGCCAGCCGAAGCCGAAGCGCTCGAATGGTTTCGTACTTATGTCCCCGAGCGCACGCTCTATAACTGGCAAAAAGTCGCTGCCGGACTGGTCGCACAGAATTTGCGTGAGAAATTATCTGAATAAAGCTGTCAGATTCCTGTGATAGAATGTGGTATCATGGCTTCGATTGTGCTTGAAAGCGCTCTCAAGTGACTACTGATAACATCATGAGAAAGGACAGCTATGCCCAAAGTGACGATTCGCCATGTCGCGGATGCCGCAGGAGTCGGTATCGGCACAGTATCACGGGTATTGAATAATAATCCCAATGTTAGCGATAAAACCCGTCAACTGGTGCTGAATGTCATTGATGAACTTGAATTTGTTCCCAATGCGGCTGCCCGTCAACTCCCCCGCAAAACCCCTTACCAATCAATCGGAGTGATTACGCCGCCTTTTTTTCAGTATTACTCTTTTGCAGAACGTCTGCGCGGCGTTCAAACAGCCCTGCATCCTTATGATGAGCAATTCGACCTCAGTCTCTACAACACACGCACTATCCACACCTACGATTCACGCTTGCTGTCTATCATCGAAACCAGCGTCATTGCCGGTCTGCTGGTCATTGATTTTGATTTGACTGTCCGGCAAAAAGAAGCCCTCATCACCCAGGGAATCCCCTTTGTCGGGTTAAATCATGTCATGAATCCCGGCGATTGGGTCTGCTTCGGGACAGATAATGAAAAAGGCGGGTACAAAGCAACATCTTACCTGATTCAACTCGGACACAGACATATCGCTTATCTCGGAGACAATCTCAGTATCAGCGATGGATTCACTACCAGCAAAGAACGCTACACGGGGTATTTACAGGCTTTGCAAGATGCGGATATTCCTCACAATGATGATTATTATCGTGTTGGCGAACTTACTTTCAGTGCTGCAAAAGCCTCCGCAATCGAATTATTGGAATTACCACAACGTCCGACAGCAATTTTTGCGATGAGTGATGTTCAGGCACTCGGTTGTCTCGATGCTGCCCGCGAACTCGGGTTACGTATACCGGACGATTTGTCGATTATCGGCTATGATGACCTCGAAATGAGTGAACACATCGGCTTAACAACAGTACGCCAGCATCTTGAACTAGGCGGCGAAATCGCGATGAATTATTTGCTGCAACTTATCCATCGCAATCAACCTGACGAAGCCCCGCGTTTACCTGAATTACAGATTATCGAACGCAGAACAACTGCTCATTTGTGAAAAAATTACCAATGTTGACAAATATATGAATCTATAGTTAAATATTCTTAACACACCAATAACTTAAATGAACATAGTTTCGGAGGTGTGCCGTGGAGGAAGCTCCACCATACAATTAGATGGGCTGATAGGATATCAAAACGCACAAATTCATAGTAACCGTAAAAAATTGATACAAATCCAAAAATACGGAAAACGTATAAAATCTGAATTGGTTACAAAAGTGTGAAGCTATCAGCCCCGGAAATCATTAAGCTACTCATCATGAGTGGCTTTTTTTATGCCAGTCATCTGAACAATCCCGTAGCCAATTCCCCCTGAAATCGCTGCACACAACAATTGAAAACCATTCAACATCAAGCCAATTGAGGTGGCTTCGCTGCTAGACATCGCTAAAAATGTGGTCAATCCCAGCGCCCAGCTTAGTTCAACTGCCCCGAATCCACTGATATTAAAGGGAAAAGCGGTCGCAAACATGCCCAGACTGACCAGAATCACCAGCGTGACGGGGTCAACATTAATGCCGATTGCCACCAGTAAAATCCAGTTAACGGCAAAGCTACTCCCATAAGTAAAACATGACCAGAACAGCGCTTTTGCGAAGATTTTTGGCTTGCGAATACGGTCAAATTCCTGTGCCAGACCATCTAACTTTTCTATCAGTTTTCCAATGAAACCGATATGATCGAATGTGCCAATTATGCGGTTGAACAGGCGAATCATTGTGCCGACATAGTAAAATCCAATGATGCCGCCGATGATACTACCAATCACCAGCACAATCACCAGTGCGCCCTGATTCGGGATAATCTCCCCGGAGAGCAACAAACTGACTGCCCCGACCAGTATAATCATCAATAATTCCAGCAAACGTGAGCCGAATAGACTGCTGAATCCTTCTTCGACACGCACATTCATCCGGTTTCGCATCAACACGATATAAGCAAATTCCCCCAGTTTGAACGGCAACAATCGCACCAGAAAATTGTGATAGAGCGCAATCGGAAACACGCGCCAGGGCGAAATATCATCGCGATTGAGCAATGCCACAAAGCGAAAAGAGCGAAACAAATTCAGAAGCACATATACGCTAAATGCGGCGACCATACTCTGCAAGGAGAGGCGTCCAAGCACATCGACAAAATCCCCCCATTGAATCAAACTCAGCATAAAGCCAATCAACAAGAGCGCCAGTACAGTGCTGATAATGCGCCATGTCCAATTCACAGGTTTTTTCTTAATTTCAGGGGATGTCGTGGTCAAAATTATGCGCTTTCACTATCGCGTATGTTTGTTTCTTACCCCTATCCCCCCGCCCTTTCCCCATTAGCGTTCGCAGGCTCTCTATGGAGAAAGGGAGCTTTTTCAAGTCCCCTCTCTACCAGCGAAGCGCAGTGGGGAGGGGATTTAGGGGAGGGGTTTTCTTTAAAGACGCTCATGTTAATCTCCCCCGCACAATAGTCAAGACCTGTCCCATCGTCCAATCTAAATTTTATCCCCCGTACAATCCAGAAAACTACTTTCCAGCATACAATGATGGTGAACAATATTTATTATGGAGACAATCATGGTTACGACTGCATCACAATGGACACACATTGCTGGATTAGAAGAACTCGCACAGACTAACTGCCTCACCCGCACCGCTAACGGACACACCATCGTCTTATTCAAATATGGTGAAAATGTCTACGCTGTTGATAATCGCTGCCCGCATATGGGCTTTCCCTTGAATAAAGGCACTGTCGATAATGGCATTTTGACCTGTCACTGGCATCACGCAAGATTTGACCTCGCCAGTGGTGGCACATTCGATTTATGGGCAGATGATGTTCCTGCCTTCCCTGTCCGTCTCGATGGCGATGATATTTTAGTAGATACCAATCCGCCTGTTGACCGTGTCGCACAACATCGCAAACGGGTTCGCACAGGTTTAGAGCAAAATTTACGCCTGGTGACAGCAAAATCAGTGATTGGATTGCATCAACACCGAGTCGATATGGCTGAACCTTTCCAGATTGGCTTAGATTTTGGCACGACCTATCGTGAAAGTGGCTGGGGACAGGGTTTGACCATTCTCGCTTGCATGATGAATCTCGTTCCTTATCTTGATGATGAGCAAAAACCCCGCGCACTCTATCATGGACTATCGGCAACAGCGAACAACACCGATGGCTCTGCACCGCATTTTTCTGCCGGAACACTCCCTAATGAAGATGTTGATACGCCAACGCTCAAACGCTGGTTACGCGAATTTGTCGAAGTCCGTGATGCACAGGCAGCAGAACGGGTAATTATCTCAGCAATCAATAACGGCGCGGACGACAAACAGATGGCGGATATGCTCTTCGCGGCAGCAACCGACCATCGTTATATTCAGGGCGGACATGTCCTCGATTTCATCAATAAAGCACTGGAAAGCCTCGATATTGCCGGATGGGATTCTGCTCCGAACGTTCTCGGCAGCGTTGCCCGTCTTTTAGCCAATGCCCCGCGCATGGAAGAATCGAACGCATGGCGCTATCCGATTGATTTAGTGGCAATTCTGGAAGCGGCTTTTGAAAACCGGCCCGATGCCTCACAATCCACCGCAGAAATGAGCGATGACGATATAGACGCTCTGGTCGAAACACTCCTGGACGACAAACCACAGGCAAGCGTCGATGCACTGGTCGAAACACTGGAAAAAGGCATCGCACCGGATATTTTGGCAGGTGTGGTGGCGTATACTGCTTCGGTTCGCATCGCACAATTCCACACCAGTAATGAATTTGGTGATTGGGATACGGCTCTGCATACCTTCACCTTTGCGAATGCCGTTCACATGGGCTTACGACGTGGACAGTCTCAAGATTTAGTACGTGGTATTTTCGATGCGGCAATGAGCATCTATCTTGACCGTTTCCTCAATATCCCAGCGGCAAAAATCCCGCAACCGACCGATCATTTTGATGATGTCGATGCTCTGCTGGATAATTTCGATGAACTCCTCAATCAACAGCAACAGGTCAATCAGGCAGCAGATTTAGTGGCACGGTATCTCTATAGCGGAGGCGATGAAGAAAAATTACTTGCACGCATGGGACGTTTATTGCTGCGCGAAGACCGTGATTTCCATACGATTCAGTGTATCGAAGCCTCATTCCGGCAATACAGTCTGCTGAAACACACGAAATATGCCAACACCGTTTTGATTGCAGCGGCACGGTATCTGGCGGCACATGCCCCGACAATGCGAGCGCAGGGTCAAACCTACATCAATGCCAATCGACTGGCACATGGCGAAAATCTATTTGAAGGCTAAAGAGTGCTGCAAAATAATCCCATTGTAGGGGGCATCAGCGTATGCCCCCGGAACTCAAGCAAACGACACACCCTAACTAAGGAGAAACGATGTCCAATCATATTTATAGAGTCGATAATTTCATTGTACCGGATGACGCACGCGAGGAATTTTTATCGAAAGTGACCATGACTCACGACCTGCTCAAGACACTGCCCGGTTTTGTTCGGGATGCCATTCTCGATAAAACCGCCGGAGACGGTGAATTCAATCTGGTGACAATTGTCGAATGGGAGAGCGATGACGCGATTCAGAATGCGCGTGATGCTGTACAGGCATTACACCGCGAAATGAATTTCAATCCACAGGAATTAATGTCCCGCCTCAATATCAAGATGGATCGCGGCAACTATACTCCGGTATCAGCATAAATTGATGAGACCCTGTGTTAGCAAACGTGACACAGGGTTTTCACCCGCAAATTGGAACATAGCGACAAACCATCACCTGATATAAAGGCGTCAGGATACACAGGGTAACAAGACCACTGCAAATGATACTCATGAATAAATGTATGGAATAACTGCTGCTATAGTTACGGGGACGGAAGACTTTAGCGCTAAGACTTCCAACAATCACGGCGATAGCTGGCGTGACAATAACCATCACAAACCACGCCTTAACACTATATGCGAACCCTGACAAAATCCATATCATGCTAACTTCAATGAGATACACTCCACCTGTACCCGGGGATGTCATATAGAGATAGATATATGCCACTATCAAACAGAGAAATGTCCCGAAGATGGTAAATTTGGCAAAGGGTCGCCATTGTGGTTGAGATTGATGATTCGTATATGGTTCGACATGCTGACTGTTTGTTTCATAGTTCATGTGATGCCTCACTTTCGCCCTAACGAATGAACATCCAGATCAAATTACTGATGAAACAGAACACGACAAAACTGGCAATCGCCGCCCCGATAGCATCACCCCGATAGCGACGTTTATTGGTGCGAGTACTCACAATACGGGCGCTGATTCTAGCAATCAGTTCAATTAAGAGTGGCAAAATGATGAAGCAGTACACCATCCCTGTTGCAGTCGCCTCTATGAGAAGCAGTGGAGCAACCGGCAGTATCAAAAGGTAAAATGGCAAGGGTATCAAATACATGCCAAGACGAATATGTTTGCGGAGTTTGATTTCATAGCGAACGGTTTCCGGCAATGCTTCTAAATTTTTGTGATTTTTCCGGACAAATTTCATGGGATTGTCTCTCTATAGCCTTGAGTTGTTTTCAGCATAGTATGTGTCTCTCGTCATCCAAAGACACTGCGAATAGTGACTACAATTCCGAAAAACAGTCACATGATGAAGGACAAAATCAACACTAAAACTGGAAATCCGACAACAATCAACGCTACCAGGCTTCCGGCAACCGATATAATCAGATGCTTCACATAGTTATCCGGGTTGGTGCGCCAATCCAATAGTATGCTGCTCAGTCTGGTAACAATCTCAATTTCGATGGGGATAATAATCACAATAGCAATGCTTGCCAGTGGCTCTCATGGGGATAACAACCAATAGCCCGACATTGAATATGATGGCTGGGATGCCAACAAGTAGAAAATAAATAATGGCGCGGGTCTGCCGCCACAATTGATGCTCATAAAATTCGGTTTGCGTCTCAATCCGATTCTTGCGTTTGACTGTTTCGTAAGTCATGTGATTGCCCTTTATCTGATGCGTTACATAGAGCATATCGAACAATCACAATCAGCCAAAGACACTGCGAAGAGTGACTATAATTTTAAGAAGTAGTCACCTGTTTGAAATGTGTAAACTCTCTGTAAATCAACACTTCAAACGACACATTTCGCAATCCTGCGTGGTAAAATTTGCAAAACGATAGAGAGTGACATATGGCTAAGACAATCTTTTTCAATATTCCGGCAACCGGGCATGTGAATCCATCCTTACCCGTTATCAAAGAACTGGTCGAGCGCGGCGAAGAAGTCATTTGCGTGAACACAACAGAGTACAAAGATAAAATCGAAGCGACTGGCGCACATTTTTACCCCTATCCTGACATGGGGACTATGGAACAACTCATCAAGAATAATGCTGGCGATGGCAATATCCCGCGTAACATGCGTGACCTGATTCGTGTCGCGATGACTGCAACACCATTTGCAAGCGAATTGATTGCAGACGAAAAACCAGATTACATCATCTTCGATACACTGGCACGCTGGGGCAAACTCGCCGCAAAGAAGCACAATTTACCACAGGTGTCATTTTGTTCGACCTTCGTTATCAGTGCGGATGCGATGCCCCCATTTCCGCTTCCGGCAATTTTAGATACGGTCGGTAAAATGCTGGTCGTCCTGCCCTCCTACATAGCTGATGCTATCAAAATGACCGCACAACAGGGAATTTTCCCTGGATTCTTAACCGATGCGGTGATGTCTACCGGTGATCTGACACTGGTTTTCACATCGGAGGCATTTCAACCCGCCGGTGAAAATTTTTCAGAGGATTACAAATTTGTCGGTACGTCGATTGCTGCCCGACCACAGGATTCCGATTTTCCCTTCGAGCAATTGACCGGAGACAAACTCGTCTATATTTCATTGGGAACACTGGCGCATAATCCCGATTTTCTCAAACAATGCCTGACTGCTTTTGCCGATTGCGATGCACAATTCGTTCTATCGGCAGGTAAGCAGACCAATATTGCGGGCCTCGGAACACTCCCCGATAACTTCATCGTGCGGAATTTCGTGCCTCAACTGGAAATTTTGGAACGTGCTGATGCCTTTATCACACACGGCGGCTTAAACAGTGTGCATGAATCCCTGGTCTATGCTGTGCCCATGCTGGTATTACCGCAACAGGTCGAACAGGGCGTTGTCGCGCTAGAAGTCGAAAAACACGAAGCAGGTATCGCGCTGGCAACTGCCCCGCCCTATAAAACACCATCGGTGGAATCTCTGCGCGAGAAACTCAATACAATTCTGGCGTCTGATAAATACAAAACCAACGCCGCAAAACTCGGACAAACCCTGACCACTGCCGGAGGCTATCTACGCGCCGCCGATGAAATTCAAAAATTCCTGGCGAAACATCCGTAGAAATAGCACTACAGAATCGCGTCCCTACAGGTCAAAACGGTTTTTGTAGGGACAGGCTTCTGCCTGTCCGGGGTAAAAATACCACGCTATACTGTGATAGTATCTCAAAATGACCAGCAACGGTGCAGTCTTACCCGAAATCCATTTTGGCTATACAATCCGGGTTGATGAAATACATTCCGTAAGGAAAGCAACATGACTACTCTAACACTAACCTTTCCTATTCATATCTCTTAATTGTCTATCCTATAATTTTAGCTTTCATCCAGAATCTCGACTCCAGCATTTATCATACTTTCAATGATTTTCTGCTTCTTATCTGATGCTGAGATCCCGAATGTTTTACCACTAACTTTGTGAAAAATTTTGTAATCGTTGCCGTTATCTATCGGTATCAGCGCCACTTCATCCAATAAGTCCGTCCATAGCCGCTCAATGTTTGAAAAATTATCCCAATCTATCGGTTCGGTTATGATTTCCGCGCCCGCTTCAATCATTCTGTCAAAAACCTCATTCCGTAATCTTGCAGGTACGAAAATAATAGTGCGCATTAGCAATAGCCTCTGGTATATTACGTATTTAAATTTTCGATTCGGCAGAGACGCTAATTCACCTGGAACCAGATAGTATCTCGACACGTTATCCCACAGGTGTTGATAATCTCCCACTGTTTTCATAATATATTCATCCTTCTATTTTCACTTCTCAATTTGACTCAGACGCGGGTCACTGGCATGTTTTGCCAGTGATGAATTGTGTACATTAAAATTATCCTGCCACCATAGTGACTAGACTTACTCAAAATCCGATTTCGCTATACAATACGGGTTAATGAAACACATTCCGTAAGGAAAGCAACATGACAACGCTCACACCCACCTTTGAAGAACTCCTGGATGATATATTTGAAAATAGACGGATACCGCGCTCAACCTACCGCGTGCAATTCGGACCCCATTTCACATTTCGTGATGCACAAACTTTAGTGGATTATCTGCATGAACTCGGTATCAGTGACCTCTACACCTCACCATTGTATCAACCGCGTCAGGGCAGCACACACGGCTATGACACAGTAGACTACAATCGATTCAATCCGGCACTCGGCAATGAAGACGATTTTAACGCCCTTGTTGGCAGTCTAGGCGGACGGGATATGTCCCTGCTGCTGGATATTGTTCCCAATCACATGGGCGTCGGTAAAGACAATACCTGGTGGATGGATGTCCTCAAACATGGACCCTCGTCTGTATTTTCACATTATTTCGACATCAACTGGCAACCGGAAAATCGCTCCCTCGATAACAAGGTACTGATTCCTGTTTTAGGCGATCATTACGGACGTGAACTCGAAAATGGTCGGCTCAAGCTGGTTTACTGGCATGGTGATTTTTACCTGCATTACTGGGAAAATCAGTACCCGATCACACCGGATACTTACGCCAACATTTTGCTACAGGCACACAATTTCCTGATTCAAGAACCCTATGATCAGTGGGTTGAAGATGAATTGATGAGCATCTTAACTGCCCTGACTCATATTCCGCCATTCCAGACACGCGATAAATCTCTGCTGGTGGAAATGCGCCGTGAACAAAAAATTGCCCGGCAACGCTTCGTGAAACTATACGATGACAGTGAACAATTCCGTACTGCGCTCGATGCCGCGCTTGAACGCATTAACGGCACAGTCGGAGACCCGGACAGCTTCAACATTCTCGATGAAATCTTAGAAAATCAGCCCTATCGACTGTCATTCTGGCGGGCAGCATCCGATGAAATCAATTATCGGCGCTTCTTCGATATTAATGATATGGCAGCCATCCGTATCGAACACATTGAAGTTTTCCAGAAAACACATCAACTGACTTTCAAGTTGCTCGGTGAAGGCAAAATTTCGGGATTACGTATCGACCACCCCGACGGTCTCTGGAATCCAAAGGTGTATTTCCAGCAATTGCAGGAAGAATATATTGTCTCGCGTTTGAAACAGCATTTTCCCGAAGAAGAAATCGACATTGACCGTATCCGCGAACGTCTGATTGACCTGATTCAAGATGATGAAGCGGCGACCTGGCCTTTGTATGTTCTGGCGGAAAAAATCCTCTCGGAGACTGAACCCCTGCCTTATGATTGGTCGGTCTATGGCACAACCGGATACGATTTCATGATTGCTGTCACGAATTTGTTTGTCGATTCAGTCAATGAGCAAGCCTTCAACACCCTCTACCGTGACTTTGTGGGTCGCGAGGTCAATTTCCATGAGATTGTCGATATGAGCAAAAAACGCATCATGAACGACACACTCAACAGTGAATTGTACGCCCGTAGTTCGCAATTAGCCGACATCGTGGAACAGAATCGACGCTACAGAGGCTTCACCCGTCATAGCATCGAACATGCCCTAATCGAAATCACGGCTGCATTGAGTATCTACCGCACCTATATCACGGCTGAAGAACCTGTCAGTGACCGTGATCGCTATTACATTGATGAGGCGGTAAGAATCGCGAAAGAGCAAAACCCGCGCAGCCCATCTTATGTGTTTGATTTTGTGCGCGATGTTCTCTTGCTCGATATTTTCGATGAATTTGACGAATCACTGCATGAAGATTTGCGTGAATTCGTGATGCAATATCAGCAGATGACCGGACCCGTGATGGCGAAAAGTGTCGAAGATACGACATTCTACATTTACAATCGCCTGACCTCGCTCAATGAAGTTGGCGGACATCCCGAACAATTTGGCATCAACACCTCCGATTTTCATGAGCATAATCTGGAAAAAGCCTACAAACAGACGATGCTAGGGACATCGACGCACGATACCAAACGCAGTGAAGATATTCGCGCAAGAATCAGTGTGCTATCTGAAATCCCTGATGAATGGAGCGCTGCAATTCAGCAATGGTCGAAAATCGGTGCATCTGCCAGAGTTGAAGTCGATGGCAAACTCGCCCCGTCGCCAAATGATGAATATCTGCTCTATCAAACGCTCGTCGGAACATATCCACTGGAAAATGACCCTGCATTCGAGCAACGCATCATCGGTTACATGCAAAAAGCAGTCAATGAGGCGAAAGTGCATAGTAATTGGGTCAATTCCAATGACGATTATCATCAGGCAGTCGCAAAATTCACAACGCACCTGCTGAATAGTGATGATTTCATGGAGAGCTTCATCCCGTTCCAGAAACGAATTTCCTTCTATGGATTCTTGAATTCACTATCAACGACTTTGCTGAAAATCACATCGCCGGGTGTGCCGGATATTTATCAGGGCAATGAACTCTGGCGTTATAGTCTGGTTGACCCCGATAACCGTCGTCGGGTGGATTATGACCTGCGAAAAGGCATTTTAGGCGATTTATTGCATCGTGCGGAAGGCGATAAACTGGCTCTAGCACAGGATTTGAGTGCCAATCCAGAAACAGGTCATATCAAGATGTATGTGACAGCACTCAGCATGAGATTCCGGCGCGAGAAAGAGCGTCTCTTCATGGATGGCGACTATCTGCCGCTTAAAGTGACGGGTAGCAAAGCCGACCACATTTGCGCGTATTTGAGAGTACATGAGGATGACATTGCGTTGATTGCCGTGCCACGTCTGGTCGTGCGTCTGACACAGGGACAGGCTGTGATGCCATCCGGTGAGACGATCTGGGACGATACACAGATTCACGTACCGCAAGCGTATCAGCTTGAGTTAAATAACCTCTTCACAGGCGAAACATATCCGGCAGGAGACACAATCGCCGCATCAACCCTGTTCGCGCATTTCCCGGTGGCGTTATTGCGTTAGATTGTAAGGGTTTTCTAAAGAGGGTTTAAAAATGAACACGGGGTTCGTAGGGGCGGGTCGCCGTGCCCGCCCGTCGCTGAAAAGGCGGGAGTGCACAGAGGCACTCCCCTACACCTGGTTTGTTTTTTGAACAGGTTATTTAGATTTTTCTCCGTATTAACAATTTAAAGAGCATTAGCGCACCCGATTACCCTTTTTTGCCACACAGAAAAATAGTCCAGAACAGCGATACACAGGTCTACGCGCCATCCGGGGACAGATGGATTTACGAGGCTGAGATGCCGGAGAAAGAGGCAAATCGTTTACCGCGTATCGACATCGGCTTTGTCTCTGAATCGTGCTTTTTTGTCCGCTAACACTGGCGACGTTTAAGGTTGTGTTGTCGGACGCACCATCCATTGGCAATGAGCATTTTTAGCCCGATGTTTCCCGTAAACCATGCTTCGATACCATAAGCAACCCTGACAGACGCTACGAATTTCATTACAATAGCGGCTGACATCGGTATGTATCGATGTTCTGGAACTTACCGTCGTACCAACTTTGACGAGAGGGATACGACGGTAGGTTGCCTTCTAAATTTGCAGCAGGCAATCATGACATTACCCTGTGACCATAACTCTAACGCATCCCTATCATTTCCGCAAGCAATTTGAATTTTTCATCACAAAGAAAATCAGAATGAGTGGCAGTCGCGAATCAGTTTTCTGCCAGTAGCCGGGTCTGCGGTGATTCTTCTTCATGGGATTGTTGTGTTTTATGCTGGGTTTGTCTGTTCATCGGGTTCAATAGTCCGCTATTTTTCATTGAGGGGCGTGCTGTAGCAATCCCTGATACCTATAGTTTATGCGGGTTTCGTCCTTATATTGTGATAGTAACAAAAAAGCACGGCTAGATGGCGTTCATATGCACGTTGATATGAACGGGACATATATGAGCGCGGGATGAGTGGCAGTGTCCTGTGGCAGAGTATGACAGAGGGCAATTTTTCATGTCAGTTATGCCGGTAAGCGTAGCAATCCACTGGCAGAACACGATATTTTGTGTCAGTCTGCCAGATCAGGACAGTCAATTTAGCACCATTTTGCACAAAAATTTTGACATAATGAACTGCATTTTCCTGTCACATTTGCTTCAAAACCGGATGCAAGTTTTTTCTGGAAACCCGCTAAAGGTGTTATTTTTAGTCTATTTATTGGACTTCCCAATTTTTTCTGTAGCAATAGATTTTGAATCTATTGCGATGCTCTCATGCCTCCCCACCCTTTTTACGAATATACGCCCGGATCTCATCCTCATGCGGAAGTTTCCCGATTTTGCTTTCATCATACGGCGGCATATCAGGATACGGCTCACCTAACCCATCCAACACTGTCTTCGCCCGTTCAAGATACCACCACCACACATACGGATGCCCATCCGCCCAATAATATTTATAGGCATTAGTGGCAACCTCCCGTGCTTTATCTGTTTCACCAATTGCCAGATAAACTTCGGCGACATCAATCTGGTCATCATCAAAGTCGTTTTCTTCAATGATTTGCCTTGCACGATCATGATTGCCCTGCTGTGCATATGTCCGTGCTAATCCACCTAAAACCCATGCGGTATGTGACGACCCTGATTTACGATATAATTGTAAACAATCTTCAAAATAGCGAATTGCCTTATCTATATCACCCTTTTGCAAAGCCGCCTCTCCCCGCAAGCCTTGAATTTGCCTGTAAATTAGAGCATTACGCCCCTGTAATGACAGTTTTTCCGCTTTATTCAGCGCCGATTCAGCCTCCTGCCCACGCATGATTAAGCTCTCTGTATAATACTTTTCAACCACTGCCTGCCAATAAACCTCACGCGGCGGATTTTCCTGTAAAAGCTGATAGATTTCCTCCAATTCTTGCCACTGTCCGGTATCTTTGTAACTACCGAGCAAAGCTAGGCGAGAATAAGCAATTTGTGTACCATCCTCAATCGCCTCAGCCAGTGAAAGAGACAATTCTTGCGCTCGTTGTGATAGTGCGGGTTGATTATCACTTTTCAGGGAATTGGCATAATTCAGCAAACCCACACAGAGATGTGATGCCTCGTCTTCATCCAGGTCGAGTTTGAGATTCAAGCTGAATAAAGCGAGTCCTTCCTCATTACGCCCGATATAACTTAAAATACTCCCCAGCGTGGTAGCAATAGCACTCTGCAAAGATTTACTCTCAAGAGTTGGTAAAGTATCAACACCATCCCCAAAAAGCGGGGTCAACAATTCGATGATAGTGTAGTAGGCAGCAATATTGTAGTGCAATCGTGACTTCAAACGACTATTATAAAATCCTGCGGCAACATCCAGTTTTCCTGCCCCCAACAAGGCACGGTAAATAGCGATGGTATTCGCTAGATCAGCGACACTTTCGGCTTTATCAGCATTCTCATCAGGTTGCGCTTTGAAATGATTTTCAATACGCTCGAATGTGCCTGTTTTGTTCTCCCCTCCTAAGCGGTCAAAAGCATAGCCACGTACCACCGGGTGCATATCATAACGATTTTTCTCTCTATCCCAACGCAGCAAGCCCCGTTGCTCTAATTCTTCCAGCAACTCATCGAATTGTACCTGTGCCTCACGGTAGTCTTTCGATTTGAAATATACTTGATGTTCTTCTACATCTTTCAGATATTGCTCATAGCGTTCCTGTGCATCCTCCCGTTTTGCATCATCTATTTGCTTTTGTAATTCTGCCTTCTTGATAGGGTCATTCTCAAATAACACACTAATGGCTGATGGTGCATCTTCTGGATTACCTACAGGCTCAGGCGCAGGTTTCAAAAATGGATTAAAAACTTCCATTGTGTCATACTCAATTGCATCACCAAAAGCGGCTATCTGACTCAGGAATAAATCCTGTTCCGGTGTTAATCCCTCAAAAGCATATTTCAATACATGCGTCTGACTCTGACGGACATCAAAATCAGATACCGTGATATCTTTGCCTTCGTAATCATACCAGGCATCAAAATCACCGCGTCGCCGTCTAAATTTATTGACCCGTCCTGCTACCAGCATCACCAGCAAACTATGAAAATCAAAGCCTTTCATGAATGTCTTGAATTGCCGCACATCCGATACAGTCACACCCTGCGACTGAACCAGTGTCAGGGCATCATCTTCATGCAAGCCATTGAGGTGAATGTGTCGCACGCCTTTACTTAATGCCCCGCCTCTATTTTCCAGTGCAAGCGGCAATAGACGGGAACTAATCAGCGTTTTCGTCGATGTACAGGCAAGCAATCCCTGTAAAATCGCATCGTCTTTGGGATCTGTGCAGGTGCGTAAATCACGGTCTTTGATGATCGACTCGGCTTCTTCAATCGTATCATCGCGCATCTGAGCCGCATTCCAGCGATGATAGGCAACCAGCACCCGTTCCATGCCATCCAGCACCAGCAAATAGCATCCTTTGCTCAATGCTGTCTGCAATTGCTTGAACATTTCCTGTAAATCTTGCCCTTTATAGTCATCGGGGTCTTTCCGTGTGACATATGCCAGCGCATGTCGCACAAACGACTTCATTGTCGCGCCCCGTTCATAGAAACTCCACCAGATAATGCCATCCGGCTCAAACACATCCTGTGAACGGGTCTGCACCCATTGCCATGTGACCGCACTCTTGCCCATGCCACCAATCGCCTCGACAATCATCACGGGGTCATCGGATGTCGCCCACTCATCAATTAGACGCAATTCATTGTTACGCCCGATAAATTCAGTGGTCAGGGTATAGGTCGGGCTGGCATAGAGTTCCGGCGGCTGAGGTAGTTTGGGTTCCTTTACTGTTTCGCGTTCATGTTCGCCAGCAAGTTCTCCAGCACGTATCGCTTCCTGTGCCAATCCTTGAATCACCAGTGAGCGCAATTCCTCCGGCGATTTGAAAAAGCCAACAATGTGTTTCCCGGTCAAATGAGCTTTGAACGCCTCTAATTTTTTCTTACTCTCTACATTAGTTTCGATGTCATCCACTGTCAGGGGATGTGTTTTATCCATCACATAAATCAAAATTGGAATATCGCGTTCAACAGCGCGTCTGTATTCCATTTCAGTGATAGAAATCTTGTCGGAGTTACGGGGGTCATCGGGAACATAGCCATAACGCATCCCGAAAATACCAACATAAATTTCGGCTTTATCTACCATATCCAGTGATGCCGAAATCGCATCTGCACCGGACATCGCGCCGAGATATTCCATAGCAACAGGGAACATACCCATGCGTAATGCGGCATTTCTAACCTGTTCACGATGTTCCGGTAAATCTTTGCTGGTACTGCTAATCATGACATCAATATGAGGTTTATTCTTCGCCATCAGACCACCTTACCCGGTATTTCGTAGTATTCCGCTTTTAAGTATAGCGTAAGTGGTCTATTTTTGGTCGAAAATGGCGTGATTATTCCTCGATTTTCTTGACGCGCCCGACCTGCCCATCTTCAAGCCGGACTTTGATGCCATGTGGATGCGTCGGTGATTTTGTCAGAATGTCTTTAACGATGCCCTGTGTCAATTTGCCTGTCCGCTGATCTTTTTTCAGCACAATCGAGACACTCAAGCCCGGTTTAATATCTTTTCGATTTTGTCCATCACTCATGAAATTGAATTGTCCTTTATATGGTTATATGACATAGATATGATGATAAAAATTGAGTCCGTCACGCATTCTCTCTACAAAAAACGTTGATATGAACGTTCATATCAACGACAAAAGATGCCTGTAGTATGCTATCCTTAACACAGGAACCTTAACAATTACATAAGCATAAGCTGGCAACTGCCCCTGCGCGCTGACAAACGTTTCTAACTGAAACGTAACGCTATTCGCCTATTTTGAAGAATTATCGCCCTGTTATCCCCTGTTTATCAGGGAAACTTTTTAAACCCTGAGCAAACCGGAATTGCATATCGCATTCTATAGAATCTGAAAGCCTTTGTATTCCACAAATCCACCACCTGCGCCAATTTTGCCATTCGCCACACAGATGATATTGTTGAGCCAGCCATATGCCTCCGAACCTGTCTGAAAGCGTGGTGTCACACGAAAATAATATTCCGAGGGGTCAACATCTTCGCCCTGTCCGATGCGTTTGCGAATGTCATCCGGCACGATATTCAATCCGGTATAGGTCGCATAACAGAGCGCATCGTCATCCAATTTGAATACAGCACGAACATCAATCTCACTAACACCATCACTGCGAACACGTAGCCAATCTGCTGCCCCCTGCAAGATTTCAGTCACGGTGAATTTCGGGCTTTTTATCCATCCCCCGCCAACACGCACCACAACCCGCGTCCCATCCGCTGTCTGAATCACCTGCCGTTCGACTAAATCAAAATGTGCTTCATACAAAAATTCATATTTTAGCTCATCCATTTATCTCACCTTTGCAATGAATTTTCCTAACTGATCGAGATGCTGCTCAACAGTCGTATTCTCGCCGTGCATGGTCAAAATACTGGCGTGAGTTGCACCGAGTTGCTGCCATTGTTCGACTGTGCCATGAGGGTCATCCAGTCGATTCAATCCGATGAAGGGGTCGATACCGAAATCTGCGGGGTCACGTCCTTCTGCTTTGAGATAGTCATGCAATTTTTCGAGACGGGGTTTTGCGCGGTCAAGTGGCAAGCCACCGGGCATCCAGCCATCACCGAGTTTCGCCATCCGTTTGAGTGTCGCATCAGCCGCACCGCCGAACCACACCGGAATCGGACGCTGTACAGGCAATGGATTGAGACCGACATCATCCAGTTTGTGATACTGTCCCTCATAGGTAACAAGTTCATTCTGCCAGAGCAATTGCATCACTTCGACCTGTTCGGCAGAGCGTTTACCACGATTGCTGAAATTTTCGCCCATGCCTTCGAGTTCCACCTGATTCCAGCCGACACCGATTCCGAGCCGTAAGCGCCCGTTACTGAATAAATCGACCTGTGCGGCTTGTTTGGCAACCAGTGCTGTCTGACGTTGTGGCAAAATAACGATGCCTGTCGCAAATTCGAGTTTTGTGGTTATCGCAGCAGCATAGCTAAACAGTGAAAATATCTCATGAAATTGTGTTTCGTGGGTATAAGGACCCTGCCAGCCGCCCTCTCTATCGGGATTCGCACCGAGAATATGGTCATACGCCAGAACAAAATCATAGCCCATTTCTTCGACAGATAGCATAAATTTGCGAATATTTTCAGCATCGGAGGAGACTTCATATTGCGGGAAAATTGCACCGTATTTCATTTATTATCCTTCTAGTTCTTTCATAATTTTCGTATACGCGGCATTGATGCGCTTCATGCGGTCGTCGGCATCATCACTGTCATTGAGGTCAGGGTGATACAACCGCGCCAGAGTGCGATACGCCCGTTTGACGGCTGCCTCATCTGCGTTGCGGGTTAAACCGAGTACATCAAAATGCGCGAGTAAGGGGTCAGCAAATGTGCCTTTATCCGCAGCACTATACTGTCGATAGCCCTGTTCATTATTTTCAAAGCCCCCGACATACCATTTTCCCGGCATATATGGGTTCAGTGTATTGACCGTCGTACCACCAATCGCTGCATAATTGACGATATTGCCATAGCGAACTTTACGTTTGATAGCGTGCCCTTTCATATGCACGGGGAAAAAGAACGCATCCCGTCCGGCGACCTCATAACCATAGATTTTGCCACCATGCAATGAGAGCAATATCTGCATCCAATCGTCGGGCACATACTTATCACCATCCCGGGGCAAAAACACATCCGCCCAGACCATCATCAGCGTATGAATGCCTTTCGCCGTGTTCTCAGCATAATAATGACGCACATCACTAACACTCATCACCCGTTCAATCAGCAAGACCATCACGGTTTGATTGGTATTCAAATGAAACTGGATAATATCGCCATCGTCGCGAATATCATCGACAACGTGAGCATATTCAAGACGATTTACTAAAAATTGACTGGCGTAGATGGTTTCATAGCGCATTGGATAGCATTTCAACTTTTTGTCAAATTGTACTAATTTTTCGCCCTGATTAGTGACATTATTCACCAATAACTGTGATATTCTATAGGCGAAAGCCATAGCTTTTGAGTCTACACTAAGAACAAAAGCAGAAGGTTAAAAATCATGAGCGAAACTAGCAAAAAATCAAATTTCATGTCTATTATGCTGACAATCTTCACAGGGGTTGTCTGTGTGATGGTGCTGTTTGCGCTGGCATCATCGGCATCCGTGCTGGCACAGGTCGTTGCCTTTGTCCTGGCGCTGGTCGCATTCCTGTTCTGTATTGCGCTGGCAATCTATTTCCTGAATCAGCAGAACAATGAACCAGTATAAAGCATAGGGGCACGATACTCAGCCGTGCCCCTATAATCTTATTTTGCAAGCTGCTTGCGTAGTGTGCGGATTTCTCCGATATAGTCAGGCACAGGAATCCCTGCAATTTGACAGGCAACCTCATCGACTGCCAGTAAATCATCGCCCCATACGACTTTGCCGACCGATTCCGCCTGTCCGTCAACAATTTTTTCGGTGAGATCAATGACTGCCCCGTTGAAATAATGTCCGATTGAAAAATAGACATCCTTGATTAGATCATCGGTATTGAGAGCGTCAAAATCATCACCATAAATTTCACGGGGGAAAATGCTCAGCAAATTGTAAAGTGCTGCTCTCACCCCGCCTGAATGCTCAAATGCTCCCAGACTGATCACGCAATCATAGTCCTTGATGTATTCGGAGGCTTCCATAAATTGATAGTGATACGGGTCGGGCAAGCGATTTTTGTAGGGATGATTGATGAGATTATCAGAATGTGTGATTCGCATCTCTCTGTCCATGAAGTCTGTCACACCGATTTCTTCAAATAATTCATCAGCAGGTTTATCGGATACGACTGAATCAAGGACAACGATCCGCCCCATTGGACTGGCACGACGCAAGCCGCGTAATACAGCTTCCAGTACTGATAAACTAACTTTCCCGGATGATTTTCCGCTCAACCCGAGATGAGGTTTCACCAGAATTCGCATCGCATCAAAGGCGCTATCCGGTGGTAAATAAGCAAAATTACCCGCATTGGCAGATTTCACCATCGCGAGGTCTTTGAGTTTTCCCATGTGGTACTCCTGATTGTTCACAAAGTGAGCGTATGACCTAAAGGGCTTTGAGGTTATTTACAATCGGTTGAGATATATCTCAACCCTACGAAATACCTGTAAAATCGGGGCTTGCGTAGGGATGGAATACATTCCATCCGACGAATAATGCTCTTAATTTATACCCGGTCAAGCAGTAGTGTACCGGATAGCCATCAACAAAAAAAGAGTGCTACACACACTCTTCTACGTATTCAATCTCTATTTTCTTAATCAGGATGACAAACTGGTATCTTCTTCATAAGAATATTCGCGTGGCAATGACTCATCCAGTTTCAGGAGATAGTCCATCGCTTCTTCAACGGTTTTTGTGTAAACAGGTTTTTTGCCCTGTGTAAATTGTGTAATTATCTGAGCAAGGAATTTTGTAACATTATCTCCCCCGACACGCAAAATAAGTTGTATTTTTTCATCATCACCCATGCTGACCAGGTCTTTCAAAACACCTATTTTTACAGGATGGCGTTTGATGTACCGACCATCATTAACGATATAGATCGGGGCAACGCCCATTTCTATCATCTGCTTCAAGCGAGTTATTGCCTGCTCAATTGCTTCAATAGAGATGTCTCCCTGTCCTTGAAATAAAATGACACGATTTTCTATGATCCATTTGACATTATACATATCCGGTGTCCCATTCATCATAACTATCTTGAATTATCATAGAGCAATGTAACCAAATAATATTTATGAAAATCTTTTGTCCGATAAATTTGACATCTAATGAAGTAAAGTGGAAACCTGATATAGTGTCTCGCTCACTTTATTCACCAAACATCGCAATTAATTTATCATGAAGACGATAAACGGGTATCTTCTTCATAAGCATATTCACGGGGCAGGCTATCATCTAGTTTCAGGAGATAGTCCATCGCTTCTTCAACGGTTTTCGTGTGAATTGGCTTTTTGCCCCCGGTGAATTGGATGAGCAATTGAGCAATAAATTTGGAGACATTATCACCACCAACACGGATGACCTGCTCGATCTTGTCATCATCACCCATGCTCACAAGGTCTTTCAACAGCCCGATTTTCATCGGATAGCGTTTGACATAGCGACCGTCATTAACAACATAAATTGGTGCTGTACCCTCTTCAACCATTGTCTTGAACGTTGCCATGCCCTGCTGAATCACTTCGACAGTCACTTCACCGTGTCCCTGTAATAAGATCACCCGATTTTCTATAATCCATTCAACCCGTTGCATAGTAGTATCCCATTTTCTAACACGACTGTGAATCATAGTATAGCTTCTAATACATTTTTGAATCATTAGAATTTACAAACTGATACTAAAGAAAACAAAAAGAGTGCGACCGGCACTCTTCAAATGATGACTGATTTAGAGAGATTAAGATTTGATTTGTGGTGGTTGATCGACATATTCTATGCATGGCAGGGTGCTATCCATAGTGTAGAGGTATTCCAGTGCTTCACCAACTGTGTTAGTAACATACGGCTTCTGTCCGCTACTGAATTGCACTAGAAGCTGGCTTATGAATTTTGACACACTGTCCCCACCCACAAGCACCGTAGTCCCGCTTTTCGGATTGCTGCCGCCAGCCATCGTCAACTGCTTGAGAAGTCCGATTTTCATAGGAAATCGTTTTACATACCTGCTATCACTCACAACATATACGGGCGCATCGCCGGAATTAATTAGAGCTTGCAAACTCTTGATACCGTCTTCGACAGTCGCTTCGGTCTGATCGCCTATTCCGCGAAACAACAAAACTCGGTTCTCTATAATCCATTCGACCTGATACATAAGTTCCCCTTTAGATTTACACTACCTCGCTAATAATAACACTATATTACAGGTTATTACATATAGTTTTGACAGGGAAAAGGTAGAAAATCGTTTGTATCAGCTTTCGATACTATAGAATTCTCTGAACCACTGCCAGGTTTTGTACAAGCCTTCCTGGACACTAATTTTCGGGTCGAATCCTAATAAATCACGTGCTTTCTGATTGTTACAGAAGGTAATCGGCGGGTCACTGGGCGGTGTTTCAACTGAGATTTTATTGATTTCTTTGCCGGAAACTTCTTCGATGATTTCAACAAAATCGGTCAATTTGATGGGATTGCCGACACCAAGATTAATCACTTCATAGCCGAGAGGCGTATCCAGCGCAGCGATTACCCCGTCAACCGTATCATCAATATATGTCCAATCGCGGGAAATGTCGCCACCGTTGAAGAGTGTCATCTGCTTGCCGGATTGTGTCGCGTGCATCAATTTCATCGGCATCATATCCGGTCGTCCGGCGGGTCCGTACACATTGAAGAATCGCAGACAGGTCACATTCATATTGTGCAGATGATTGTAACTGTATGCCAGAATTTCAGCCGCACGTTTACTGGCAGGATATGCTGCGAGAGGCTTATCTGCGGTATCGGTTTCGACAAAGGGCAGAACCTCTGTTTCGCCATATACTGAACTGGTTGAAGCGAATACAAACTGTTTGATCTCATGTTCTTTAGAGGCTTCCAACAGATTCATTGTCCCCGTGACGTTGACATCCATATAAAGCGGAACCTGTGTCATGCTGGCACGCACATTCGCCCTAGCTCCAAGATGCGCCACATGTGTGATTCCATGATCGACAAAAATTTTGTTGACAAGCGCCACATCACGGAAATCGCCCTCAATTACAGTTAAATTGTCATGCTGAATGCGCTTGATATTGTTCCGTTTGATTTGCGGGTCATAGTAATCATTGAAGTTATCCAGAACGACGACTGTATCACCACGCGCCAGTAAATCCTGTGCCACATGACTGCCGATAAATCCTGCTCCACCTGTAACCAGATATACCATTATTGTCCTTCTTTGTTTTTAGCGTTGACAGTTGCTTATAGTAACCTTCGGCAAAAAATTAGACATCAGGTAGAGGTTTGGCGTGCCAAACCCTGCAAAAATTGTGTCTCAATCTCTAAAAACTTATCGAAGATCACTTATTGTAATGTCCTGAAAAGCTTTAGCGTTCCGTAGGGGCACAGCATGCTGCGCCCCTACATTGATATGAGATTTTTAGCTAGTTCTTTTCGAGACTATACATACATAATACGGAAGAAATCTTTAGAAAAATCTCAAAAGAGAGAATAGGTGTAGAAGAGTGCCTCTGTGCGCTCCCGCGATTTTCATGACGGGCGGGCACGGCGACCTGCCCCTACGTTGCCTTCCGTATTTGATTTTTACTATCACTATCTCATCTGCATAGATAATGCCAGATTTCTATGTTTATTCTCCGGCGATAATCGGTTCGAGTATCGCTTTGATTTCATCCATCGTTTCGACGCGCACCAGCTTGTTACGAATATGAGCGCTACCGGGTTCATCAAGTTTATATTTCCCGAGTTGCTTCCGCATCTGCAAAATAACCATATCATCGGGAATGACCGCGTAATGCAAATTCAATTCTGCATAGCGCAGGGCAATTTCTGCCCGTTCGGGTCGGGTAGGATCGGGTAATTTTTCACCTGTTTTCAGATAATGCTCGATATGTTTGAAAATCCAGGGACGCCCTAATGCACCCCGTCCGACCATCACGCCGTCACATCCGGTTTGCGATAACATGCGTTCAGCATCTTCCGGTTCAATCACATCGCCATTGCCTATCACAGGCATATCGGGAACAGCATGTTTCACATCGCGAATCACATCCCAATCAGCATCGCCTTGATGCCCCTGCCCTGCAAATCGAGCATGAACAGCAATCGCTTTAACACCAACCTCATGTGCTGCCTCCGCAAAAGGAATCGCCGTGACGATACCATCTTCAAATCCACTCCGCACCTTAACTGTAACAGGCACATCAACAGCATTAACCACAGCTTCAACGACTGCCCGTGCTGTACAAACATCCCGCATGAGCGCTGCACCACCGCCCTTTTTGGCGATCTTCGGAACCCAGCAGCCCATATTGATGTCAACAATTGTCGCCCCGTTATCCACAACGATTTTTGCAGCTTCAGCCACAACATCGGGACTATTTCCGAACAATTGCACTGCCATTGGATACTCTTCAGCGGCATCCCAGGGGAATTTTTCCAGTGAACGTTGACGTGTGCCTTTATTCCCGAGCAACACACTGCTCAATACTTCGGTACACACAACACCGCAACCACCTATTTCCCGCACTATCTGACGGAAGGCACGATTGGTATGCCCTGCCATCGGCGCGAGATTAATCGGTGTTTCGACTGTTATATCTCCGATTTGATACGGTTTCAGGAGTGATTTTTCTGCTACAACCATTGGATTCTCTATGAAATGACGACATTTACGATTGTCTTGAAAATAATCAGGAACATGCCGGACATCTACTCAAACAATATTTGTGTAGGGACAACGCCTGCGTTGTCCGCCGGATACAACATGCTTCGCGAGAATTTTCAGGACGCTATCTACAATCATACACAATCTGAGATAGAGTTAAAGCGCAAGTCTTTCCAGCACAAGTTTTTATAGAGAATCTTAACTTTCTAGCCAATCAAGAATCGTCCGCGCCAGTTCAATGCGATTACCTGAAAAACTATGGTCAGAGGCGATGAGTTTGGCTGTCATATTCTCTGCTCCGGCATCTTTGAGGGCTTTCATCAGTGGCATATGATGATCGAACACAGGCACAACTTCGTCCCGTTTCGCCCCGATAAGCAGTAAATTTTTACTTTTGAGCGTGTCTATCTGCTGCAATAAATCCCAATCATCCGCATGAGCTTCAACTTCGCTGACTATATCTTCGGGCGTCGCACCATGCAAGGGACCCAAACTACTTTCTATGAGTGAGAGTAACATCGGGCGCACCAGATCAGGATTTTCATTGAGTTGCGCTCCCCATACCCCGATATTCACGCCAGCAATAGACACTGCCCTATCAACTGTCCCGCTTGCTGCTGTCAATAGCGCTGCCCATCCCCCGAGACTATGCCCGATTGTGATGATGCGTTCCGGGTCGATACGATATTTTTCAGCATTGCTTGCCTCACGGAAATAATCAAGCGTTGCCCTGACATCATCCAGCACATGACTGAAACGATAATCGCCACCACTACCCCATGAGCCGCGATAGTGAAACACACAAACTGTCCATCCAGCACGACGAAAAATTTGCGCCAGGTCGAGATTGCGTTCATGTCCGGGCAAACCATGCAACAGTAAAATCAGAGGGTGTGCGCCTTCTCCGGCAGGATGATAAATCACACCATTGAGCAATGCACCCTGATGCGTCAATTCAAATTCGGACATACTCGCCGGATAATCAGAATCGTGTGGCGGGTCTTGAGAAATCGGATCGTACATAAAAAATACTCCAGAATCAGACAGTAAAGCCCGATTGTAGGAGTATTAATAGTCTATCGCAATAGTACTGGCTAAATTTATCAACCAATCATCTGGAACACGATAACAGCAAAGGCAACAAATGCGACCCACGCAGTCACAACAACACCGAGACACATGAGAACATTGGTCATTGTCGTCCGTGATGGATTCATCGAGACATTGCGAACCGAGTACCCTGCCGTTAGTCCAATAACGATTGGCACTAAACCACCGAGAGAAATAACCGGAATCGCAGCCGACAAAATCACAAAAACCCACGCCCAGCCCGGCATCTTCATATCAATATCGAGTTTTGCCGCTTGATCGGATTTGTGCATCCAGAGGATTTGTTCCTGTTCATCAATGACAACGACAGATTTTGGTTGTCCCGACACCTCGCCCCATATCCAGCGCACCTCTAACTGCTGTCCGCCAGCCATAAAGCGTTCACCGCCGCGTGTATTGAAGCTGATTCTTTTCGAGACAACTTCTGTACCATCAACATGAATCTTGATTTTATTGCCACCAAAGCCATTCTTGACTTCGATTTCAACACGATTGGAACGGCTCTCATCACCAACTAAAAAAGTTTCATTTACTTTTCCCATAAGTTCCCCTTGTCAATAGCATACGATGTCTCACATTAAACGGTAATTTCTGAATTCAAGCAACTCACCTGGCACTCTATCAGAGGCGTTGTTAACAAATTGACACATTACCTACGGAATCGCAATAATCATCAAAAAATGTCCCATGCGAATCTGGTCAGCCGACTCAATTTGATAGCGTTCATTCGGGGCTAGTCGGGTACTATTGAGGAATGTGCCATTGGTGCTATTCAAATCGGTGATGTAATACGACCCCATATCGAAGACGATTTCGGCATGTTTACGCGATACTCCGAGCATCCAGCCATATTGCTCGGATAAATTCAAATCCAGGCGAATATCTTTGCCACCACGTCCCATCACGATGCGATCAGGGTCGAAAAATACGAGCGGGTCAACTTCCTGTGGAATGTATATGCGAAGGGTGCGCCGCTGCCCGGGCAATGCCGGACGGGTATCCAGTTCCGAGAGCAAATTGATTTCGTCATAATCATACTGTGTCGAAACATTCTGTGTTTCCACCGGATCACTAATATTAAGTTCTTGATTGTCAGAGTCGTGTTTTTCGCTCATGGAGACTATCCTCAAAAAATTGTTTAACTACCCGCTATCCATTGAACCATAAATCACCCGTTTCGCTCAAGGATATGTGATGATTATCATATATTCAGGCGTATTACGTCAAGCAAACAGGGGGTAAACACCTGCTAATGTGCTAAAATTCAACTAGCATACACATCCCGACAAAGGTCACACATGACGAACTACTCAAGACACATTCGCGAATTTACAGGCAACATTGATGGCGAATTCTGGAAAAATCCAACCGGGATAGAGGTCGAACACGATTCGCTCAAATTCCTCTATATTCCCGACCATGTTGAAACCTATATCATGTCACAGATTGCACGCTCGGTTTATCGCTATCAAATCGACAATATCAGCACCCGTCACCAGATCACAACGGCTGTCATGATTACGATGGGCGCATTGCTACCCGGTGTATTATTGCATGATCATCTCGCATGGACACTCAACAAAAACATTCCGGCGATAGATTTCGGCACACTCGGCGTCAAATTTTACGCGGGACCCGGTCAACCACTGGATGAACCTCGCATTAATCGTCCGCTTTCGATTGATGTAGAGGGTAAAATCGTCGGCGTTGTCGAAGACCTTGTTGATCTCGGCGGAACAGCCAATTTCGTGCATCAGTATCTGACGGAAGAAAAAGGCGCGGAAAAAGTTGTCCTGATAGCACCCTATCTCAAGACAACACAGGTCATGGAAAATATGGAAGTCATTTACTACGGTCATGTTCCAAAAGATACCTGGATTATCACCCCGCGTGAAAAGGTCGAAACATTGATTAAACGTGTTCCATACTGGCGGGATAGTGGCGCAACCATCGAAATCTGCGAAGAAAATCTAAAGCGTATCGGCTATCCACAATACCTGATTGATATTTACCTGCGCCCCACTTACGAACGGGGTTAACCGACCTTAAAATGATAAAATAATGTAGAGTCTCGAAAGTAATTAGGAATAGATTTTGTATTTTCTGGCGGATGGCATGTATGCCATCCCTACAAACCCCTTATTTTACAGGTGTTTCGTAGGGTTGAGATATATCTCAACCGTTTTTATAAGTCAATTTATTGCTAAATCTTTTCATGCTCTACATATTGTAGGGTCTCGAAAAGAACCAGCTAAAAATCTCATATCAAGGTAAGGGCGCAGCATGCTGTGCCGCTACAGAACGCTAAATCTTTTCAGGACATTACATAAAGTAACCTTCGATTAGTCTTTAGAAACGGGTGTCTACGCTTACCTGCAAAATAGGACATTTATGTAGGGGCAAGACCTGTCTTGTCCGCCGGAAACCACACAATTATTCTGGAGACATCGTGAACCTGAAAACAGATTTCATAATTTTTCTCTGCGTCTTTGCGCCTTTCATCCTTTGCGTTTAATCCGGCAATATAAAGGCACGTTGAAAGATTGCGGTTAACCATCTATCCATAGCGTATTAAAGATTTATCATGAATGAGCGCATCAAATATCTGACCAATTCTATCCACCAACGCGGTTATTATGGCGATGTATACGCACTCGCCCGTATTCAGCATCCAGATGTGATTGAAGTTTTGCTGAATCTGGCAAACGACCCTGACATCAAAGATGATACCCGCGAAATCGTAATTGATGCGCTGGTGTATCAGGATGACCCGCGTGGACACGAATTACTGGTTCAAAAATTTCAAGAAAAATATCAGTATTCTTATAACATGCTCTGGAAAATTGGCAGATTAAACGACAAACGCATTATTCCCACGCTGATTAACACGCTGGAAAGTCTCGATACTATCCCGCGTTTCCCGCGCACAAAAATCATCACCGATACCATTAAATTGCTCGGCACATTACAGGCAGAAGAAGCGATTCCCGTACTGCAAAACATACTCGAAACCCGTAGCTTTGTCTCGCGCAGACATATCATGCCGGATAGACCCTATGCCATGTATGCCCTCGATGCGTTGCGGGAAATTGATACAGAAGCCTCCCGTGAACTCGTCGAAAAATGGGATAATCATCTCGAAGAACATATCGCTTTCCATCTGAAAAGAGGCACATTTCTGGAAATTCCGGGCAGAGGACGTAGCAAATTTCGCATTTCGCATCTGGTCGCATCCCGTACCGATGTCCTCAAGTACATGCTGAATCAGTATGACGATGCCGACGATAGAACGAAAAATGCGATAGCTGAATTTCTCGGGGGGAAATTATCCGGGCTGGTCGAACGCGAGGTGTTGTATCAACAGGTTGTTGATTTATTGCTCTCCATCGCAGAAACGGCTGAAGATATTCGATTGCGCCGTGTCGCTTATGTGCATCTGGCAAAAGTAGATGATGAGCGTGTGATTCCAATCGCGCTGGCAGGTCTCGACGAAAATATACTCAGAATTCCGGCAATAGAAATCCTGACCGCCCGACAATACAAAGAGGCAATTCATCATATCATCGAATTTCTGGAAGATAATGATACGCCGTCGGTCGTGCGGGCAACTTATTTCAATTATCTGGCGATGGTCGGGGATGATCTTGCAGAAAGCATCTTAACGAAGTGGATTTACAATACCTCGCATAGGGAAAGCAATCGACGGGCATTTTATGCGCTGGCAAAACTGGCAGATACCCGTGATAGTGCTTTCGAAGCCATCTGTCATGCGATTGACCACAAAAATGCCTTGATTTATGACAGTGCCATCCGCGCAATCCGTACCCTCGGAGAACCGGCACTACCCATTTTAATTAGTCTGGTCGAACTCAATGATCATCGTACCTATGCTGCCGTGAAAGCACTCGCTGCCCCGATGTATGCTGATGCAGTGCCCTATCTGATGCCCCTTCTCATCGACTCCAATCAACGCCTCAGCCGGACAGTTGCCAAGACGCTACAGAAGATTGGCTCGGAAGGCGCATTCGCTGCACTCAATGCCCATAATGACATCACATAACCTGTAGCAGTTTCAAATAAGATTCAGACAATTTCTGTCAAATATTTATCTCAAAACCCGTCACTGTAGGGCGGGATCAGCGTATCCCGCCGATTTTAGAGCAGACGCATACGTTACTGCGTTCCAACCTTGTAAAAAATAATATCAATCCACACATCTCCATGCTATTACAAATTATTTACGCTTATAATATGAGGTGAAGTAGTACTGTTAATTAGCCACAGAATTGATTTTTCTGTCCATGAAAGAAACCATTCGCTATCTGCGTCATAAACTGAATAATGAACCTGCCAATCCGAATTTGATTTATCGCCTGGGCAAGCTGGCACATCCCGAAGCCACCTCAATTTTGTTGGACATCCTCAAAAATACCTCTGCGGGAACAGAAACCCGTCAATATATTCTGGTTGCCCTGCGTTACACAGATGATGACCGTGCCCGTGATGTCTTGTTTGACTATTTTCAAAATGGCTACGAAACCTCAACCGAAGTCATAAACTCTATCGGGGTTTTAGGTGATAAACGCGCTGTCCCCTATCTCATCCGAATTCTCAGAAATGAGACAGAGATGATTCGCGATTATCACACCAATCTCAGTTTACAATTCAGAGCAACAATCGCACTCGGCAATATCGGGGATGTACGGGCAATTCCTGTATTGAAAGACTGTCTCGAAGAATATCATCTCACGCTGCGTTTTGCCCTGTCAGACGTAAAATTACAGATTCCGTTGTGTGAATATGCCCATGATGCGCTGATGCAGATCGGCACTCCGGCAGCAACTACCACCGCAGCACAGTGGAAGGCACAATATGATGAACGCTTGAGTCAGGAAGCCGATGACTTTCTACTACGCATCAGGAATAACCAAGCATTCACCTATCTTCCGGGTGATTTAATCCACGTCAAGCATCATGCCTGCAAAGTTCTGGATGGGATGTCTGCCGCGCAACTACGCAATTTTCCTGCTCTGACCTTTGATGTGCTCAAAGAAGTTGCAAAACAGTCTGAACGCATTCCGGCGGTGGCACTGCAAGATGTTGCTGAATTCATAGTCGATTGCCTTGAAAATAATCGTCCGCACCTGACATTGCAAGAGGGCTTTGCTCTGCTGGATGTGTATGACACGCCGCGCAGTATCCCCTTTGCACTCGATACCTTTGCCAATCCTGATTTTGACCCGCAAATTCATGGCAATCCCCTGAGCATTCTCACCCGAAATCGTGTTCAGGCAGCCGTCCCGATTATTGCTTCCAAAATCCAGACCGATGATGTCAATGAACGTTATCTGGCGGCACTCGGTGCAATCGGTGGACATCAGGCAGAAAAAATCATCACCTCATATCTTTATAGTGAACATAGTCAAATTCAACGGGTGGCAGTCTATGCACTGGCAGACCTCGCAAAAGAGAGTGATTCAGCGCTGGAAACCCTGAGCCAGCTTATTGACTCATATGATTATAGTATCAGTCAGCAAGCCATCATTCGCATGGATCGGGTCGGCTCGCGTGCAACTTTTCTGCTGATTAATATGCTCCGCAATTACGACAAATGGAGCAGCACCCGCGCACTGTCTACACTGGCACGTATCGCTGACAAACGCGCAATCCCGCATATCATCGACCTCTTAGCCGACGGGAATTACAGCTATCTACACAGAGAAGCCGTCAACACACTCGAAAAATTGGGTGGCGAACTCGCCTACGAAGTCGTCAATGCCTGGCGCGGCGTTCCTTAGTTATAGTATTCAGAGATTAAGGTAGAACGGTTGATATATCTCAACCCTACGAAATGCTTGTAAAATCAGAACTTGCGTAGGGATGGCATACATGCCATCCGCTAGAAAATACAAAATTGATTCCTTATTACTTGCGAGACTTTATCTTAATAATCCGTGACAAAAGTTACGATTTTCCAACCTGATAACACGCCTGGATTTGCAAACTGTGATACCATTAAGGTGACAGTTAGTGAAGACGGGTCACAATGGAACAAGCCATTCAATATTATCTGCGTAAACTTGACAATGCCAATGATTTAACAGGCATCGCCTTCACTCATAAATTAATCCAGCTTGAACATCAACCGACCATCGACAACACACTCGATAGCCTAAAAACGGTGCAATATCCGCGTCACTTCCCGAACCATCTGATTGTGCAATTGGCACGCCTCAACCGACCTGAAATTAACGAAAGCCTGATTGAATACTTTCAACAAAATTTCACGGCGACCAACACGCGCTGGCAGGCTATCGGTGCATTACAGGATGAGCGGGTGGTCAACACAGTCATCAATGCGATTCAAGAATATGGCGTGACCTATTTTTCCCGTAAAGTCGTCACACGGCATATTCATCTGCTCGGGCAAATACAATCTCATGCCGCTTTTATCGCCCTGCGGGACATCATCGAAGCCTATTTCACCACAGATAACCGCTTCATTGATAATTATGAAGTGCCATTAGCATCAGTTGCGCTGGAAACACTTGCTAAATTTGAGATGCCGGATGCACAGGCGTATCGTCGTCAGGCT
>ENA-OWNT01000763-OWNT01000763.1-seawater-metagenome-genome-assembly--contig:-NODE-763-length-58327-cov-16.198283_pt1 | contig 58327 bp, 56 predicted proteins | sample MGYA00238136_ERZ651165 | MGnify/ENA primary metagenome ERZ651165 (study PRJEB26861, sample SAMN08777766) | seawater metagenome | isolation source: coastal seawater | place: USA: Florida | collected... | reverse complement strand
GAATCGGCACATGCCTGAAACTGCCGCCACAGCTGATACCCGCACGCCGTCCGGACGCCTGGCCCTCGCCGCGTCCGCACAACAGATCGCGCTCGGCCCGCTGGACGGCCGGTACCAGTCCGCCGTCGCGCCGCTGGTCGATTACCTCTCGGAGGCCGCCCTCAACCGTGACCGCGTCGCCGTCGAGGTCGAATGGCTCATCCACCTCACCGGCAACAGTGTGCTGCCCGGCGCCGGCCCCCTGACCGCGGAGCAGCAGGACAAACTGCGCGCCATCGTCACCGAGTTCGACGCCGGATCGGTCGCCGAACTGGCCGACATCGAAGCCGTCACCGTGCACGACGTCAAGGCCGTGGAGTACTACATCGGCCGCCGCCTGCCGAACATCGGGATCGAGCACCTGACCTCCATGGTGCACTTCGGCTGCACCTCCGAGGACATCAACAACCTCTCCTACGCGCTCGGCGTCAAGGGAGCGGTCGAGGATGTCTGGCTGCCCGCGGCCCGCAAGCTCGTCGCGCAGATCAGCACCATGGCCGAGGCCAACCGCGCGGTGCCGATGCTGTCCCGCACGCACGGCCAGCCCGCCACCCCGACCACACTGGGCAAGGAACTGGCCGTGATCGCCCACCGGCTGACCCGGCAGCTGGACCGGATTGCCAAGACCGAATACCTCGGCAAGATCAATGGCGCCACCGGCACCTACGCCGCCCACGTTGCCTCCGTTCCGGGCGCCGACTGGGAGCACGTGGCCAAGAGCTTCGTCGAAGGCCTGGGCCTGGCCTGGAACCCGCTGACCACCCAGATCGAAAGCCACGACTGGCAGGCCGAGCTCTACGCCGACGTCGCGCGCTTCAACCGCATCCTGCACAATGTCTGCACCGACATCTGGAGCTACATCTCGATCGGCTACTTCGTGCAGATCCCGGTGGCAGGCGCCACCGGCTCCTCCACCATGCCGCACAAGGTGAACCCGATCCGCTTCGAAAACGCCGAGGCCAACCTCGAGATCTCTTCCGGCCTGCTGGACGTGCTGGGCTCCACGCTGGTCACCTCCCGCTGGCAGCGCGACCTCACCGATTCGTCCTCGCAGCGCAACATCGGTGTGGCGTTCGGCCACTCGCTGCTCGCCATCTCGAACGTCGCCAAGGGCCTGGACCGGCTCAAGGTGGCCGAGGACGTCCTGGCCGCGGACCTGGACACCAACTGGGAAGTCCTCGGCGAGGCCATCCAGATGGTCATGCGCGCCGAGGCCATCGCAGGCGTCGAGGGCATGGAGAACCCGTACGAGCGGCTCAAGGACCTGACCCGCGGACATCGCGTGGATGCCGCCCGGATGCAGGAATTCGTCCAGAGCCTGGGCCTGTCCGCCGACGCCGAAGCCCGGCTTCTGGCGTTGACGCCCGGCCGCTACACCGGCATCGCGGACAAGCTGGTGGATCACCTCAAGTGAGGCTCCTGCTCATCCGCCACGGCCAGACGCCCGGCAACGTTCTCGGCCAGCTGGACACCGCCCACCCCGGCCCCGGGCTGACGGAACTCGGCGAACGGCAGGCTGCCGCCCTGGCGAGGTCGCTGGCGAATGAGCGGATCCATGCCCTCTACGCCTCCACCCTGATCCGGACGCAGATCACGGCCGCACCCCTCGCCCGGGTGCACGGGCTGGAAGCCGAGGTGCTTCAGGGCATTCACGAGATCGAAGCCGGGGCGTTGGAGAAGCTGACGGACCACGAATCGCACAAGCAGTACATGGGCACCATTTTTTCCTGGGCGGACGGCGAGCTGGACCGCCGGATGCCTGCCGGTCCCAGCGGCCGGGATTTCTTCGAGCGCTACGACGCCGCGATCGCCAAAATAACGGCACGCGCAAGCGGAGCGGGCGACTCAGGATCCGTAGCCGTGGTCAGCCATGGTGCTGCCATCCGGGTGTGGGCCGGCCTGCGGGCCGGCAATATCGGACCGGACTTTGCCATCCGGCACGTGCTGGACAATACCGGCATCGTGGCCCTGGACGGCGATCCCGACAACGGCTGGGAACTCATCCACTGGGACGACAGCCCCGTCGGCGGCCTGGCCCTGGCGGATCCGACGGCGGAGGATCCCACCGGCCGTCCCGCGTAACGGGCCAGCCCGTTCCCGACAGGTCGTCCCCGGCGGGGGGTCCCCTGCTTCCGGGGCTGGACTGCTCCCCTGAACGCGGCGATGATGAAAGCAGGCGTGGGGACAAGATGGTCGGCGGCGGGATGTGGTTGATCCCGCGCAGTGGAGGCGCAGGCGTATGTCACGCAAAGCGGTACACCCGGAGCATGCACCTGCCGGCATGCCCCTCGGCCTCGATGAACAGTTCCTCGCGTCCTACTACGAACACGTAGCACCGGAGGACCTCCAGGGCTACAGCCCCGAAAACCTGGAGCAGAGGGCCCGGCACCATGCGGAACTGGCGGACCGGCACCGGGCAGGCACTGCGGCCATCGACGTCCTGAACGAAAGCGATTCCAGCGTCCTGCTGGTGGTTGCGGACGCCATACCGCACCTGTTCCATTCGCTCACCGCGGAGCTGACACGCCAAAACGAATCCATCCGGTTACTGGTGCATCCCACTTTTCTGGTGCGGCGGGATCCGCGTACTGACCGGTTGCTGGAAGTACGGCATGGGACTCCGCAGTCCGGACCGATGGGCCGAATCCCTGGCATCCCCGGCACCGCGGGCGCTCCGGCGACCGCCCACGTGCCGCCGGGGTGGTCGTCCGAGATCTGGGTGGCGGCAGAAATAGGCCGCCTGCCGGGGTCGCGGGCCGTCGAGGAGCTCACCGATAACGTCCGGCGCGTCCTGGCGGACGTCCAGTTGGTCGCTGATGACACCCCCGCCATCCACTCCAGCCTGGGCCGGGCCATCAGCTCCCTGGACCGGCTGCCCGCCGGCACTGTTCCGGCTCCGGAGCAGCTCCGTGAGCTCCTGGACTGGATGGACCGCGGCAACTTCACGTTTTTGGGATACAGCGAGTATGAATACTCGACGGCGGCGCGCACGAATGCAGTGGCGTTGCGACCCGGCACCGGGCTGGGCTTGCTCAGGGACGGGCGGCCGGAGGCCCGCCAGCCCGTCGCGGGGCTACCCCATTCGCAGGTGCTCACGCTCTCCATTTCGGATCTGAGATCGTCTGTTCCCCGCCCGGCTTATCTGGATGAAATCCTCATCAGGACTTTCGGCAGCGCAGGGAAGGCCACGGGAGAAGTACGGTTCGTGGGTCTCTTCGCCCCGGGCGCCACGGGCCGGTCCGTGCGGCGCATTCCGGTCATCCGGGACAAGGTACGTGCCATCCAGGAACACTTCGGCTTCGCCGAGGACTCCCACCCGGGAAAACAGCTCCTCACCGTCCTCGAGTCCTTCCCCCTGGACGAGCTGTTCCACCGGGACCTGGGCGAACTTTCCGGGCTTGCCCGTGAGATCCTGCGCCTGCAGGCCCACCACCAAACGCGGATGTTCCTGCACTCTGACAGCTACGGCCGCTTCGTGACCGCCCTGGTGTTCCTCCCCCGGCAGAGGTACAGCACGGCCGTCCGCCTCCGGATCGAACACGAGCTCAAACAGGCTTTCGAATCCTCCTCGCTAGAATTCGAAGTCCGGCTCAGTGACTCCCCCATGGCCCGCGTGTTCTTCCGGATTCTGCTGCCTCCCGGCGGGATGCCCGACGTCGATCCCGCCGCGCTCGAGCGGAGCATTGTCAGCACAACGCGGACCTGGGCCGAGGGCCTGGACGAAGCGCTCCGTGACAGGTTGCCGTCCGCGGAGGCCAGCCGGTTGTCGGCGCTGTGGTCCGCCGCCTTCCCGGCCAGCTACCGGGCTGATTTCGACGTTGAGGACGCGGTTGAGGACATCACGCGGTTTGAGCAGTTCGACCTGGACGGCACGGGCGGACGGCCGCTGAACGATCCGCAGCTGGCCGTTTATGTCCGCACCGGTGCTTCCCCGACGCTGGCCGAAGACGCGCGGATCCGGCTTTACCTGACCACAGCCCATAGCCTGACGCGGATCCTGCCGTTCTTCCACAACCTCGGGCTGGAGGTATTGAACCAACGGCCCTTCGATGTGGTGCGCGGGAACGACTGGCCTTTGTTCCTCTGTGACCTTGGCGTCCGGTACCCGGCCGGCGTGGATCCGGCCGGGACCAGCGGGCTGTTGGCGGATGCCTTCGGAGCCGCCATGCGCGGTGACTCGGAATCGGACCGCTTCGACGGCCTCGTCCTTCGCGAGGGCATCGAATGGCGCCAGGCGGCGATCCTGCGCAGCTACGCCAAGTACCTGCAGCAATTGGGCACCACGAACTCCTACGGCTTCATGGCCGACACCCTGCTGGCCAACGTCCGGGCAACCCACGGGCTCCTGGCACTGTTCCGGGCCAAGTTTGATCCCGAGCTGGAGGCTTCAGGCCGGTCCGGGAACAGTGAAGCGGCCCGGAAGGATCTGCTGGCTGCGATCGACGACATTCCCGTCCTCGACGCCGACCGGCTGCTGCGCACGTTCATGAACCTGGTGGAATCCACGCTCCGCACCAACTACTTCCTGGCGCGGCCTTACCTGAGCTTCAAGCTGAACCCCGCCGCCATCGCGAGCGCGCCGTTTCCCCGTCCCAAATACGAAATCTGGGTGTACTCGCCCCGCGTGGAAGGCGTCCACCTGCGCTTCGGGGCACTGGCCCGGGGCGGGCTGCGCTGGTCCGACCGAAGCGAAGACTTCCGCACCGAGGTCCTTGGCCTGGTCAAGGCACAGAACGTGAAGAACTCCGTGATCGTGCCCACGGGCGCCAAGGGTGGTTTTTATCCCAAGAAGTTGCCGGACCCGTCCGCGGACCGCGAGGCCTGGCTGACGGAGGGCCTGGAGTGCTACCGGATATTTGTCCGCGGGCTGCTGGACATCACCGACAACCTGGTCACCACCGCGCACGGCGAAACAGTGGTGCCTCCGGCGCGGGTGGTGCGGCACGACGTCGACGACTATTACCTCGTGGTGGCCGCGGACAAAGGCACAGCGTCATTTTCCGATGCTGCGAACGCGGTGGCCGAGGAGTACCGCTTCTGGCTGGGCGATGCCTTCGCGTCCGGCGGGTCCGTGGGCTATGACCACAAGCAGATGGGCATCACGGCCCGCGGGGCCTGGGAATCGGTGAAACACCATTTCCGCGAACTCGGGGTGGACTGCCAGGAAGAGGACTTCACAGTTGCCGGCATCGGCGACATGAGCGGCGACGTCTTTGGGAACGGCATGCTGCTCTCCCGCCACATCCGGCTCGTGGCGGCCTTCGATCACCGGCACATTTTCCTTGACCCGGTGCCGGATGCGGAGTCCTCGTTCGAGGAACGGCGGCGGCTCTTTGCCCTCCCCCGCTCATCCTGGGCGGACTACGATCCGGCGCTGATCAGCGAGGGCGGTGGGGTCCACTCCCGCCGGGCCAAGGCCATCAGCATCACGGAACAGGTCAGGAGCTCGCTCGGCCTGGACCCGGGCACCGTATCCCTGCCGCCCCATGCGGTGCTCCAGGCCATCCTCCGGGCGCCCGTGGACCTGCTGTACAACGGCGGCATCGGAACGTACATCAAGGGCTCATCGGAGGGCAACGCCGGGGTTGGCGACAAGGCGAACGACCCCATCAGGGTCAACGGCAATGAGGTGCGGGCGAAGATCATCGCCGAGGGCGGGAACCTGGGAATCACGCAGCTCGGACGGATTGAGGCGGCCCTGTCCGGCGTCCTGCTCAACACCGATGCGATCGACAACTCGGCCGGGGTGGACTGCTCGGATCATGAGGTAAACATCAAAATCTTCGTGGACCGGATGATCGCGGCGGGTAAGATGCCGTCGCCTGAACGCGCCGGCTTCCTGCATTCCCTCACGGACGAAGTGGCCCGTCTTGTGCTGGCCAACAACGCGGATCAGAATGTCCTGCTCTTCAGCGACCGGCACCTGGTGCGGGAATGGAGCCCGGGCTTCGAACGATCCATGGACTGGCTTGAAAATGCCACCGACCTTGACCGCAGGCTGGAGTGCCTGCCAAGCAATGAGCAACTTCAGGAACGGCTGCGGTCAGGTGAGGGTCTTACCGCGCCGGAATTATCGGTGCTGGCCGCCTACGCAAAGATCGAACTGGCAGCGGAGCTTAATGCCAGCGATCTTGCCGACGACCCGTGGTTCCTGGGCGTCCTTCGCGGCTATTTTCCGCGCCAGCTGTCCGAACGCTTTGAAGCAGAGTTGGCGGCCCACCCGCTGCGCCGCCAGATCGTGTGCACGGTGGTGGCCAACGACATGATCAACCTCGGCGGAATCACGTTCGCCTTCCGTGCCATCGAGGAAACCACTGCCACGGCCGCCGCTGTTGCCCGGGCCTTTGTGGTGGCGCGAGAGGCCTACGACCTGCCGTGGATCGTCAGCCGGCTGGCCGCGCTTCCCGCCGGATATCCCACCGAACACGTCGCGGAGGCGACCCTGCATATGCGCCGGATCCTCGACCGTGCCACGCGGTGGTACGTGACGCACGACCATCGCGACCAGCCCGTAGCCGCGGCCCTGGAGAGGATCATGCCTACCTTGGACCTTCTGCGGACCCGAACGGTGGACTACCTCCGCGGCTCCGACCTGGACCGCGCGCAAGGCAGGCTCGCGCACTGGGCCGCCGTCGGAATGCCCCGTGAACTGGGCCTGCGCGCCTCGGACCTGTTGGAGAGTTTTGGGCTGCTGGACATCTCGCTGATCTCCGAACAGGTGCGCGAACCGATCCCCGCTATCGCTGAACTGTATTACGCGGTGTTCCAGCGAATCGGCGCCGCGAACCTGCTGCTCAGCATCACCGACCTGCCGCGGCAGAGCCGCTGGGAGGCTCTCGCCCGGGCAGCCCTGCGCGACGACGTGTATTCCGCCGTGGCCGACATGACCGTCTCGGTGATGGCGACCACCCAGGGCCTTGGTGCCGCAGACGCCGGCACTTCAGATCCCGTGGAGCGCATCGTGGCCTGGGAACGCGGGCACCAGGAGCAGCTGGCACGGATCAAGGACACCTTCGCGGAGGTGACCAAACCGGGCCAGGTGGATATCGCCTCGATCTCCGTTGCACTGAAACTCCTGCGGACACTCGTGCGGCGCTAGGCCGGGTCTGCCGATGGGAGGATTGTCGGTTGGCAGCAGCAGCGCGGGAAGTCTGGCCCTAGACCGTCTGGTTGCTTGCCGACATATCGCCAACGCCGGGCGTGCCCTCGGCAAGCGCGTAGCGCTGCAGCACCGCGCCCTTCGGTGAGGCGACGACCGGTTCGATGAGTCTGAGGTTTGTCGGAACCACGCCGTCGGCGAAGACCTTCTTTCCACTGCCGAGGAGGATCGGATAGACCCAGAGAGTGAGCCGATCGAAGAGCCGCTCGGCGAACAGGGTCTGCACGAAGTCGAGACTGCCGATGACGTGGATGTTCGCGTGCCGGTCGCGCAGTTCGCGCACGGCGGCGACGACATCCGGACCGAGCAGTGTGGAGCCGGCCCACTCGAGGGTGGGCGCCTGGCGCGAGGCCACGTATTTCGGGAGGCGGTTGAACAGCCGTGCGATGCCCCCGTCCGCATGCGGCCAGTACGCGGCGAAAATGTCGTAGGTCCGGCGCCCAAGCAGCAGCGCGTCCATGCCCGTCATCCCGTCGTTGACCTGTTCGCCGACGACCGCGTCCAGGAGAGGCGCCTGCCAGCCGCCGAACGCGAAACCGCCGTCAGGGTCCTCGTCCGGCCCGCCGGGCGCCTGCGCGACGCCGTCGAGCGTGGTGAACAGATCGATGTGGATCAGTCCCATGCCGTGTTCTTTCTCTGCCGCCCGTCGCCGCCCCGGCGACGGGATCACTTCGAGGCTGTCACGCGATCCCCTGCGAAGCAACCATCTACAGTTCTCGCGACGCTTACCGGCAGGAAACACGGCCGAAACCGCTGATGCCTAGCCTTAGACTGCATAACCCTTCGGCGAATCGAGGCAGTGATGCAGACCAACCCGCGGCTCAACATCCGTCAGGTCACCTGGGCGAACCCCGTCGGCGCGGACCTGAGGGCCGCCCAGCAGGCAGAGCTCGACGCGCGTTTCGGCCGGCCCGACCACGAACCCGGCCCGCCGCCGTCGGAAGCTGACACCGCAGTGTTCCTGGTGGCACACGACAAGGCGTCCGGCCAGCCGGTCGGCTGCGGCGGACTCCGCATGCTGGACGCCAGTACCGCCGAGATCAAGCGCCTCTACGTACTGCCCTACACCCGCGGCTCGGGGGTGGCGAGCTCCATCCTCGCGGCCCTCGAAGCCCACGCCCACGCGCTGGGGATCACCACCCTGACCGCGGAGGCGGGCTCGGTGCAGACCGACGGACGGCAGTTCTACGAGAACTCGGGCTTCGTGTCCGTGCCGAACTTTGGACCGTACATCGGCCTGGATCACTCGTACTGCTACGCGAAGCCGATCGATTCGCACAGCGCGGCGCACACCGCCATGGCGTGAGGGCGCCCGGGACAAGCGCCTGGCGCCGGTACCGCAGCAGCAGCCGGTGCCGGTGCCGGAGCCGTGCGTCACACAACACCGCCTGCCAAGGAGTCGGCTAACCTCGCACTATGGAATCGGCCGATATCACCTTCCGCACCCGTAAATGGGTGCGGCCCGAGGACCTCAACGCCAACGGCACCTTGTTCGGCGGCAGCCTGCTGAAGTGGATCGACGAAGAGGCGGCCATCTATGCCATCCTGCAGCTGGGCAACGGCCGGGCCGTCACCAAGTACATCTCCGAAATCAACTTCGTCAGCTCCGCGGTCCAGGGCGACCTGATCGAAATGGGCCTGACCGCGACCCGCTTCGGCCGGACATCGCTGACCATGCGTGCCGAAGTCCGGAACATGATCACGCGCCGGAGCATCCTCACGATTGACGAGATCGTCTTCGTGAACCTGAGCCCGTCCGGGAAGCCGGAGCCGCACGGCTACACCGAAATCACCTATGACCGGGACCGGATTCCGACGCACCACCTGACCGAGACGCTGGAACAGGACTAGCCGCCGGCCTGTCCGGCGTGCTTGCCCGGTCAGGTCCAGAAATCGTCTGACTTGGCCGTGTCCTCGAAGAACTCCCGCCCTTCCGCGATCTTTCCGTCGCGGACCACAAACGCGATGACGGTGGCCAGGTCCATAGTTTTTCCGTTGCCCTCAGCGCGGGTTTGCTGGATCGCTACCGTGTGGTTTTCGCCGCCGACGATGTCCTCGAGGTTGGCTTGGAAGGAGCCTTGGGTACGCGCTCCCAGTTCGCCGAAGTACGCCAGGATCGCGTCCCGGCCCTGTTTGGTTCCGGATAGCACGCCGCTGCCGGCTACGTGCCAGACTGCGTCCTCCGCGAACATGTCGCTGAGGGTCGCCATATCCCCTGAGTTGAAGGCCGTGTACCCCCGCCGAACCAGTTCAACATTCTCTGCCGTTCCCATGATCGGACACCTCTCCGTCGTCCTTGTCGGGTCATGCTGGGACGGTTAAAGGCTAGTCCTGGCCCTTGGGCCTGTCGACGCAAATATGAACTCTTTCCGGAGTTTTGGCGGTCGTCCTAGTGGGCTCCCGGCCAGCCGGTGTAGGCCTCCGCGAGGTAGGCGCGGCCGTGGCGGGAGGACACCACGGAATGGAGCTCGCCGAGCTGGCGCGCGCGGGAGAAGTCGTCGGCGTCGGCGGCCGTGTGCAGCATGGAGGTCATCCAGTAGGAGAACTGCTGGGCCTTCCACACCCGGTCGAGGGCGCGGTCGCTGTACGCATCCAGGAGCACGGTGGAGCCGGTGGAGTAGAAGCTGTCGAATCCCTCGAACAGGACCTTGACGTCGTGCAGGGCCAGGTTCAGGCCCTTGGCCCCCGTGGGCGGCACGGTGTGCGCGGCGTCGCCGGCGAGGAACAGGTTTCCGTGCCGCATGGGGGCGTGGACAAAGCTGCGGAATTTCAGGACCGTCTTGTCGATCACGGGCCCTTCCTTCACCTCGAAGCCGTTGCCGTTGACGCGGCTGCGGAAGGCGTCCCAGATGCGGTCCTCGTCCCAGTTGTTGACGTCCTCGTTCGGGTCGCACTGGAAGTACATCCGCTGGACCGTCTCGGTGCGCTGGCTGATCAGGGCGAAGCCGTTCTCCGAGTTGGCGTAGATCAGCTCGTCCGAGCTGCGCGGCGCCTCGGCCAGGATGCCGAACCAGGCGAAGGGATACTCGTGGAAGTACCACTTGCGCTGCGCCTCGGGAATCTGGAAGCGGCAGTGGCTGCGCGAACCGTCCGCGCCGGCAATGAAGTCGGCCTGGAGCTCGTACTCGACGCCGTCCGCATCCGTGAACCAGACCTTGGGCTTGGCCTCGATGTCATGGATGGTGGTGTCCGTGACGCCATACCGGACATCCCCGCCGTCAGCCTTCCGGCGTGCGGACAGGTCCAGGAACACGTCGGTTTGCGGGTAGAGCCACACCGATTCCCCAACGAGGTCCTGGAAATCGATCCGGTGGCTTTCACCGTTGAAGCGCAGCTCGATCCCGTCATGACGGTCGCCCTCGCGCAGCACGCGGTCCGAGACTCCGCTGTCAACGAGCATGTTGACCGAGCCATGCTCCAGGATGCCCGCACGGACCGTTTCGGAGATCTCCTGGTGGCTGCGGATCTCGAGGACAGTGGATTCGATGCCGGCCTTCGCCAGCAGGTGGGACAGCATGAGGCCGGCGGGACCGGCACCCATGATCGCTACCTGCGTGGTGAGGACTCTTCGCTGTGCCATGTGCTTCTCGCTTCGTTGCGGGGCCCTTGGGGATTCTTGAGGGTCAGACGCCTGGGGCCGGATGGGTACGTCTGGCTAACAGTGTGCTCCCCGGGGCGTGATACGCGTTACATTGATTCCGTTGAATGGAATGCTGGGGCCTCGCGGGGCTCGCCGAGACGCCGCCCGATGCCGCGGGCCGCGGTCTGCAGGGCGGGGACGAGCGCCTGCAGGCGCACCTCGCGGAGGGGAACGACGACGCCGAGGGCAGCCACCGCGCGCTTCCTGCGGTCCAGCACGGGGACGGCGATCCCCCACGTGTCCGGGTCCACGACGCCGGCCAGCTGCGCATAGCCCTGATGGACCGCTTCGCCAAGGAGGGCCCGCAGATCCGCCACGGCCAGCCGGCCGGTCGGATCGCTGAATCCTTCGAGGTATTCGGCCTGCACGGCGCGGGGCTGGTTGGCCATGAGGACCAGCCCTGCGGAGGACACATGCACGGGCATCCGGCCGGCCACCTGGGCACGGTTGGCGACGGAGCCGCGGCGGGACAGCCGCTCCACAAAGAGCGCCTCCCAGCCGTCCAGCACGGCGAGGTTGACGTTCTGGTTGAGCACCTGCTGGATGTCCTCCATGAACGGCAGGGCGGCCTGGCGGAGCTCAAGCGTCGGGGAACTGCGGTTGGCGAGCTCCCAGAGCCGCAGGCCGAGGCTGACCGAGCCGCCGGGGCCGACGTCGAGCAGGCCGTGTCCGGCGAGCTGGCGGACCAGCCTGTGCGCCGTAGTCAGGGGAAGCTCCGCCCTGGCCGCCAGTTCCGAAAGCTGAAGTGCCGTGACACCCTCCGGGAACGCGGCAATCAGCCGCAGGATCCGGTCCACCACCGAATCGCCGGAGTTCGAATTGGCCACGACCCTCCTTCCATTGAATGGTTTTAAGTGTCCCATGCAACACCGGCGAGTGATAGAACTCTCACACTGGGAAGAGTCCGGCCAACACCGGCCGGGCACACGGATTCACGTAAAGAATAGCGCTGAGGTAGCAATGTCAACGTCGTCATTGGACAAGTCGTCACCGGGGCAGAAATCACGGTGGCCGGTGTGGCTCTGCTGGCTGGCCATGGTGCTGGACGGCTTTGATCTGGTGGTGCTGGGCACCGTCATCCCGACCCTCATCAAATCGCAGGAACTTGGCTTCGACGCAGTCGGGGCGACGTTCGCGGCCACCATCTCGCTGGTGGGCGTGGGCCTCGGCGCGCTGTTCATTGCCCCGCTCTCGGACCGCCTTGGCCGGCGGAACCTGCTGGTGGCGTGCGTGACATGGTTCTCCATCTTTACCATCGCCGTCGTCTTCGCACCGAACGTGGCATGGTTCAGCACGTTCCGGCTGCTCGCCGGCCTCGGCCTGGGCGCCTGCCTGCCCGCCGCGCTGGCGTACATGAACGACTACGCACCTGCCGGAACGGCCGGAAAGTCCACCACCCGGACCATGACCGGGTACCACGTCGGCGCCGTTGCCACCGCGTTCCTGGCCCTCATGGTCATTCCGAGCTGGCGGACCATGTTCGTGGTGGGCGGCCTGGCCGGCCTTGCGCTGGTCCCCTTCCTGTGGTTCAAGCTTCCGGAAACCCTGCCGCCGGTGCACCACGTCCCTGCCGCCGCCAAGTCCCCGGCAGGCGCCGCGATCCGCGGGGAGGTCGCGCACGGCACTGCGCACGATACTGCGCACGAGACCGTTCACGCGGCCGCGCCCGAGGAAGAACGCGCCAGTTTCCGGGAACTCGGCCGCAAGCCCTACCCGCTGATCGCCGCCGGCGTGGGCGTGGCGTCCTTCATGGGGCTGCTGCTGGTCTACGGCCTGAACACCTGGCTTCCGCAGCTCATGGCCTCCGCCGGCTACAGCCTGAACGCCGGCCTCGCCCTGCTCCTGGTCCTCAACGTGGGCGCCGTGGTGGGCCTCCTGATCGCCGGGGTCCTGGCGGACCGGCACGGCACCAAGAGGATCGTCCTGCTCTGGTTCGGCCTCTCCGCCGCCTTCCTCGCCGCGCTGAGCATCCAGATCCAGAACGAAGTCGTGCTCTACGCCGCGGTCTTCGTCACCGGCGTGTTCGTCTTCAGCTCCCAGGTCCTGGTTTATGCCTGGGTCACCCAGCTCTTCCCGGTCCGCCTGCGCGGCACCGCCTTGGGCTTCGCCGCGGGCGTCGGCAGGCTGGGCGCCATCCTCGGACCGGCCGTCACCGGCACGCTGGTGGCCGCCGGCATCGCCTACCCGTGGGGCTTCTATGTCTTCGCCGGGGCGGCGGTCCTGGCGGTTCTCGCCCTCGCCTTCGTGCCGCAGACAGTTGGCACAACGTCGCGCACCGGCACCGCGGTCGGACGCTCCTAGGAGAGGCGCCCCGGCGCCGGCGTCGCACCCAGGGCCCGCAGGCGGCGCCACGCGCCGGGCGCCAGCACGACGGCGATGCCGACGGCGGCTCCGATGATGGTCTCAACGATTCTGTCGCGGAGCAGGATGCCCGGCGGCACGGGCGCCACGAGGAGCGTGGACGTCAGGGCCAGCGGCGTGACGAACACCTGCGCCAGCATGTACTGCCGCGCGATGAACATCTCGGCGCCGAACTGGCATGCGGCGATCACCAGCACCGTCTGCCAGGGTGTCGGCTGCAGGAGCAGGATCCCGGCGAGCAGCACCAGCCCCAGGGCGGTGCCCGCGATGCGCTGGAGGCCGCGGCTGACGCGGTGCCGGGTGGTGTGCCCCACCAGCGGTACGACGGCGGCCACCATCGCCCAGTAATTGTGGCCGACCCCGAGCCATTCGCCGGCCACCGTCCCCAGCGTTCCCGCGAGGCCTGCGGCCACGAGGTAGCCCGCGCTTTCCTGCCATGCGGCGCGCTTTTCCCCCGGCGTCAGCCCGGCGGGTCTGGTGCTCAGCCACGGGGTCCGGCGGCTTCGGGCCAGGCGCGAGGACTGACCGAGCAGCAGGGAGAAGGCGACCGTGAGCACCGCCACCAGCATGCACTGCCACAGCGGCGGCTGGTTGGGGATCGAGGCGATCGCCGCGAACGCAAAGATGTGGAACAGCGAACCCGCGGGACGCAGGCGCCACAGTGCGACCACCAGCGAGCAGGCGCCGGCCACAAGGGTGGTGGCCCCCACCAGGACCCAGGTGGTGCCTTCGGCCGAGAGCCCGGCCAGCGCATCCACACGCGCCGTTATGGCGGCCAGGAAAATCACCACGAGCATGAGCCCCCCGGCCCGCACCTGGAGGGTGAGCCGCCTGGCGTGCGGCTCATTCCGGCCATAGATTCCGGTGAAGGCCCCGAAGGAGGCGAAGATGGCGAGATCCAGGCGGCCCAGCAGCAACAGGGTGATCAGCGGAACGAAGACGCCCACGGCGCAACGGAGCGCAACCCTGTGGTCCTTGTTGCCCGGGGCGATGGTGAACATCTCAGAAAACAGTTTCACGGCGCCAACCTCACAGGGCCGGCTTCACAGGGCCGAATCCACAGGGGAACGTCAGCACGGGCTTGGCTTCATGCAAGACTTCACGGGTTGGGGGCGCCTTTCGTAGTAGTCGGAAGGTTACGACGGCGGCGCTGGCATCCACCCTGGATTTTACGCCGGACCCCCCCGGCTGCAGCACTGGGGTTCCGTTGATCGGGATCTGCCGGGCACCCGCCGAAGTGGTAGCGTCTATCGGTTGAATCAAGCACCTGTGGATCAGACACGCGATTCACGGCAGAGACATCCAGCAACGCACACCGGAGGTTCCCCATGCTCAAAGGATTCAAGGATTTCATCCTGCGCGGCAACGTGATCGAACTGTCCATCGCCGTCGTGGTCGGCACCGCCTTCACGGCCCTGGTCAGCGCGTTCACCTCAAACATCGTGAATCCGATCATCGCGGCGGCCGGTGGTGTCGAGACCCAGGGCCTGGGCTTCCACATCTGGCCGGGCAATGACAAGACCTTCGTCAATATCGGTGCTGTGCTCACTGCTTTCCTGACCTTCCTCATCACCGCCGCCGTGGTCTACTTCATCTTCGTTGCACCGATGAACCGGATCAACAGGATGGTCAAGAACCGGCTGAGCGCGGCCGAACCCGAGGAAGAACCCATCCCGGCCGACACCGCGCTGCTGGCCGAGATCCGGGATCTGCTGGCCGGGCTGGCCGGTCCGGAATCCGCCGCCCGCCGCCCCGGCCGGGCGGGGACCGCCGGGGTGCGCGCACCGGAGACCGTGGAGGGAGTTGCGGACGAGGACAGTCCCCGCCACGCCGCCAGCCGCTAGCTGCCAGTCCCCGCCGCGTCGACAGCCGCTGGCGGCGGCGCGAAACCGTCACCCGGCGGCAACCCTGCCGAAACAGCGTGCCGGAATCATGGGAGCATGACGCGCAAAGCCTCTGGCAAAACAACAGGCAAACCCCAGCGCCCGGCCACGGCCGAGTTGAGCTGCGACGTATGCGGTCAGATGCCCGAACCGACCAAGGCACGCCTGACCCTGGCCAATATCGCCGTGATGCTTCCCATCGAATTGCTGGTGCATGCGGCCGTGGTGGGAACGCACCTGCCCTATGTTTCCAAGGTCCTGGTTCTGACCATGACCGCGACCATTCTGGTGATCTGGGTGGCCGAACCCTCGGCGGCCCGGATGCTCAGGGGCTGGCTGCATGCCCCGGCCCTGCGTCACCGCAAACGGCTCGTCGCCGCACCTGCCCTGTGGCGGGCCAGGACCATCCTGAAGGACAGGCCCGGCTCGCTGCAGAAGCTCACCCAGGCCCTCGCCGGGCTCAACACAAACATCCTCAGCATCCACGTTCACCCCGTAGCCGGCGGCGTGCTTGACGAGTTCGTCCTCTCCGCACCGGGTGAAGTCCACGAGGCCGAGCTCCTGCGCGCGCTGCGGGCCGGCGGCGGAGCAGATCCGCATGTCTGGCCCACCACGGCGCTGGCCATGGCCGACGGCCAAACGGGGGCGCTGAGCCTGGCCGCCCGGATCGCCGCCAGTCCTGAGGAGCTGCCCCTGGCCGTGGCGGAACTGCTGCGGGCCCGGATCGTCACGGGACCCGGCACCGGCAACGCCGAGGCGGCGCCCCCGACCGGCGCGGACGGGACAGTGCTGAAGATCCCCACGGCGTGGCACGGACCCATTACGTTCGCCCGGCCCGGCGAGCCGTTCACGCCGGCCGAATCCGCCCGTGCGCACCGGCTGGCCGAACTCGCCGAGATCCTGGCGCACCGGCCGGCCGCGCCGTCCGCTCCGCAGCTTTAGTGGCCGGCCGCTAACTCACGGAGCGGACGGCGCGGGACGACGACTGCTTTCGTCCCGTTCCCACCCGCCGGCTGGCGCGGAGCCCCGGCGGCCTGCCACCGCGAACCCCAAATACACTGCCGCGTTGACGGCGGAGAGCGGGCCGCGGATGGACTGCGCCACCTCCTTGAGCGTGCCGCGTGCGGTGCCGCGCCGCCCTTCCAGACGGTTTTGCTGGGCGTTGCCGCGGTACACACGGTTGAGCACGGCCAACTGGGCACTTGGGGTCCGCGGGGGGCGCACCACCACAGGTTCCACGTCGAGGACGGCTTTCTCCGTCGGCGAGAAGAGACGGTCCACGAAGAGGTCGTCGGCGATCACATTGGGGAACTCCGCAAACCGCTCATGCCCCTGCTTTGAGAGGCCGTAGGCACCCGCCGACCAGAGCCCGCTCCGTGCCGACGGCAGCCGCAGGCGCGTCCCGTAATAGGCGTGGATCAGCGGATGGGCCTCCTCCAGGTCGAACCGGACAGCCGGGCGCGCCGCCAAAAGGCCACCGGGGGCCAGTGCTGCCAGAACGTGCCTGACCGCAGCCGGGGTGATCTCGATGTCCGCATCCAGGTACAGCCTCGGCCACACGGTGGCGGCAGCGTCGCCGGCGTTCAAGGCAGCGGACTTGGACGCCTGGTCAATCTCCAGTACGGTCACGCCGTCGAATCCGCGGGCAATCTCGGCTGTGTCGTCGACGCAGCCGTTGCAGACCACGAACACGTCGATCACTCCGGCGGCCGCCAACGGAGCCAACGGCTCCAACGTCCGGGCGATCACTTGGGACTCATTGTGAGCCGGGATGATCACGGCACCATGCGGGAAGTCGTCAACCTGCGCCTCCGAGGTGGGCCCGGGCAGGCCGGCCCAGAGGTGTTCGTTCAGCACGGTCCACAGCACACCCTTGCGGTCAGACTTCCAGCACCGAAGTGCCTCGGACAGGACCACGGCGCCGTGGAAGGCAGCCGCGTAGGCTGCCGAATGGTACTTGCGGATGTAGCGGACGGAGTTGACCGCAAGCAGTGCGTTCAGCTCCGGCGCCGCGCCGGACCCGCCGCCCACATGGGTCATGGTCGCGGCAGGTTCGTACCAGACGGTTTCCCCCAGCATCCGCAGCCGCCGGAAGAAATCCACCTCTTCGGAGTACAGGAAGTACGATTCGTCCCACGGCAGCGCGTCTGCCACCGCGCGCCGCACCAAGAGCGCAGCGCCCGTCGCCCACTGAACCGGGTGGGGGTGGGCGTAGCTTTCGGCATCGAAGTCACTTGTGGCGAGCCACGCCGGCCGGTTGCCCGCGCGACGCCCCAGAAGCGCATCACCGACGGCCCGCGCAATGCTTGGTTCGCGGCGCAGCGTGGGGCTGAGCGCCCCGCTGGGTTCAAGCAGCCGGGGCACCACAGCGCCGGCCTGTGAGGCCTGCAGCCGAAGCTGCAATGTTTTCAGGCTGCCTTCTTCAACGCGCAGGTCCGGGTTGAGCACCAGCACGGCGGCCGCGTCCCCGGCCCGGCGCATGGCGGCGTTGATCCCGCCGGAGTATCCCAGGTTGCCGCCGGTGGAGAAGGCGATGACGTCCGGGTGACGGCGGCGGACCAGTCCCAGCGTGCCGTCGCCGGAGGAGTTGTCCGCCACCAGCACGCGGAGGGTCAGATCCCGCGTTTCCGCGCGCAGGCTGGTCAGCAGGCCGTTGATGTCCCGGGAACTGTTATAGGTAACGACGACGACCGCGATGTCCGCCGATCCGTCCGGCCCGGTGAAGCGGCCCGGGGTTCGTTCGGCCGGCACGCCGCCTGTGGGGTGTTCAGGGAGGGCGGGCGGAAGCGTGCGGGACTGGGTCCGGAGCTTGAGGTAGGCGGGAGGCCCGTCGACCAGGTAGCGTCCGGCCAAACGCCGGGGTTCCAGAGCCAGCCGGAAGCCCCATTCCAGCCCGTGGTCGCTCACCCATTGGGGTGCGCGGCTCACCCGGCCGGCCAGGAAATCCACTGCGGCGCCGAAGCCCAGGAGGACGCCCGCGCCGGTGAGTCCTGCGTACCGGTCCATCCAGAGCTCCTGGCGGGGCTTGCCCAGGCCGACAAACAGGATTTGCGCGCCGGAGCCGGCAATGCTGCCGGCGAGCTGTTTCGACGCAACAGCGGAGGCGAGGTCGTCCCGGCATGGCGACCACATGCCCGCGACCGTGAGCCGCGGATGTTCCCGGGCGATTTTGGCCGCCAGGAGCCGGTGGCTTTCCTCGGACCCGCCCAGGAATCCCACCCGGAGGCCCCGTTCTTCCGCGCGGGCCAGGAGCGGAGCCGCGAGATCACTGCCGGCCAGGCGGGGCCAGCGGCGCCTGGTAAGCCTGCGGGACTGGGCAACAAGGGGTGCGCCGTCAAGCAGATAGAGCCAGTCGGCCGTGCTGGCGGGGTCCGCGTGCAGGGTCCCCGCCCAGCGCCCCCCGGTGCCGAAATGATGGAGGTGGTCCAGATTCACTGACGCCACGGCAAGCGGACGGCCGCCGGGCCCGGCCGCCCTGTCCAGAATGACGTCAAGGGCTGCCTCCGGATCCACAAGATCCACGGGGGTGCCGCCCAAAACCACTTTGTCAGTCATAAGTCTTCGCCCCCTTAGGAGTTCTTCTCGGGCTGCAGCTGCCCGTTGGATTCGACGTACCGGCGGCCGGTGACCGGGCACAGCCAGCTTCCGCCGTCGTCCTGCTTCAACGGATGGCCGGCCTCACCCACCCAGCCCATCTGCCGTGCGGGCACGCCGGCAACCACGGCGAAAGCGGGCACATCCTTGGTCACGACGGCGCCCGCCGCCACGGTGGCCCACTCGCCGATGCAGACGGGGGCGATGCACACGGCGCGGGCGCCAATGGAGGCACCTTCACCGATGGTGACCCCGACGGCCACCCAGTCATCGGAGCCTTTGAGCGTGCCGTCGGGGGTGATGGCTCTCGGGTGCAGGTCATTGGTCAGCACTGCCGCGGGACCGACGAAAACGCCGTCGGCCAGGCGGGCGGGCTCATAGACCAGCGCATAGTTTTGCAGCTTGCAGTTAGCCCCGATCTGCACCCCCGGTCCGACGTACGCGCCCCGGCCGATGTTGCAGTTCCTGCCCAGGACCGCGCCCTCGCGGATCTGGGAGAGATGCCAGATCCGGGTGCCTTCACCGATGCTGGCGGTTTCGGCCACGTCTGCCGAATCGGCCACCGTTGTCATGTCGCTCCTGCCGTTGGGGGTTCCCGGACTGGGTTTGGGCTGAGGGTTGCGTGCCGGCGGCCGCGTGCGTGCCAGCCTGATCACCAGGGCGCCCAGCAACGCGCCGAGGGCGTTGTTCGTGACATCCCGGAGGCTGGCCTGGCGCTGGCTGAGCAGCAGGTACTGGACAGCTTCGATCGCCACGGAGGTGAAAAGACCCGCAAGGGCGGCCAGCCACCACCTGCGCACGGGCAGCAGGAGGGCGAGGAAGAGGCCCAGCGGGATGAAGAGGATGACGTTGGCCGTGCCCTCCACGACGCCATAGTTGATTCCGGCTGTCAGCGGGTTCTCGTGCAACGCCGAGAAGACGTCATCCAGGAAGCCGGACAGGGGCCGGTCCACCGGTGTGGGCCAGAAACCGATGCAGCCGAGAGCTGCCAGGTAGAGGGTCAGGAGCACGAGGATTCCGTGGCGCGCATTGGGGTTAAGGTTCGGCGGTGCGCTTTGCTGATCCGCGGCTGCAGTGCGTGTTCCCATGGGACTAGGCCGCCGTTCCGCTCGGAATTCCGGCCCGCAGAACCCGTGCCGGCACACCCACCCAGGTCTGGTCGTCCGGCACGTCGGCCAGGACGGCCGCGCCCATGCCGATGGTGGCGCCCGCCCCTACCGAGGCGCCTTCGCGCACGCTGGCGTTCATGCCGAGGTAGGCTCCGCGCCCGATTCTGACACCGCCGCCCAGTGACACTCCGGCCGCGAACGTGGCGAAGTCCTCCACGACGTCGTCGTGAGTCAGCGTCACGCCGGGCATCACCACCACATGCTCCCCCAGGGTGACCCCGGCGGTCAGCGTGACATGGCCCAGCAGGACGCTGCCGCGGCCAATCCGGCATCCGGCCGGGACCCGGACCAACGAGTCGACGACGGTGGCGTAGCTGCGGTCCGGGAGTCCGAGTTCGGCCAGCCGGTCCACGATCCGGGCGCGCCCGGTGCCGGAGCCGACACAGACCACCACGCCGGCTCCCGGGTAGCGGAGGGCATCACTCGCCGGGCCCAGGATGCGGACGCCGTCCACCATGGCCCCCGTCTTGCCGGCGTCGTCGTCAAGGATTCCGATGACGTTGAACCGTCCGCTTTCCCGGACGGCGGCGAGGACTTCACGGGCGAGGCCGCTTGCGGCGATGAGGAGCAGCTCATCCATGGTTCCGCCCGCCGGCGCTCCGAAGGGAGTGGATCACCCGGAACTGCTCGTCCGGAGTCAGCTGGTGGTAGACGGGAAGAATCAGGGTGTTGTCGGTGAGCCGTTCCGTCACGGACAGATCGGCGTCGCCGGTGTCCATCCGGGCGTAGGCCGGCTGCCGGTGCGCGGCCATGATGCCGCGCCGGGCCGAGATGCCGTCGTCGGCGAGGTGGGCCAGCAGTTCCTCCCGGCCCATCCCGAAGTCCGGCAGGACTTCGAACCAGAACGACTGGAAATTGCTGGTGCCGTAGGCGGGGTCCTGGCTGAACCGCAGGCCTTCGACGTCGGCCAGGGCCGCCCGGTAGCCGGCGACGATTCCGCGGCGGCGGGCGACGGCCTCCTGGAGCCGGCCCAGCTGTACCAGCCCGACCGCCGCCTGCAGATCCGTCATCCGATAGTTGAACCCGATTTCCAGATACTCCTCGGCCGGCGCCAGCCGCGCGGCATGCCGATCGTTCGCGGAAACGCTCATGGAATGCTCACGCAACTGGCGGGCACGGGCGGCCCATTCCGGGTTGCTGGTGGTCAGCATGCCGCCCTCGCCCGTGGTCAGGATCTTGCGGGGATGGAAGGACCACGCGGCGAGCTCGGCCCCCGCCCCTACCGGACGTCCCCGGTACGTTGACCCCGCACCGCAGGCCGAATCCTCGATCACGGTGATGCCCAGCGGGTCGCACAGCTCCCGGATCGGGTGCAGGTCCACGGGCATCCCGCCCTGGTCCACGACGATCACGGCACGGGTGGCCGGCGTGAGGGCTGCCGCGATGGTCCGTGCGGACACATTCCCGGTGTCCGCTTCGACGTCGGCAAACACCGGCCGGGCGGCTACGTAGGTGGCGGCGTTGGCGGTGGCGATGAAGGAGAAGGAGGGGACCACGACGTCGTCGCCCGGGCCGATGCCGGCCACTTTCAACGCCAGGTGCAGCGCGGTGGTGCAGTTGGACACGGCGACGGCGTGCCCGGCCTGCTGCGAGGCGGCAAAGGCGTCCTCGAACCTGGCCACGCGGGGACCCTGCGCCACCCAGCCGGACGCGATCACCTCGGCAACGGCCTCGGCTTCCTCGTCCCCGAGCCACGGCTTCATGACGTTGATCCGGGTCAGCGCCTGCTCTTGGAGCTGGTCGTGGTCGATAGTCATCGCACACCACCCACCCTGGCGGCGGCGATTTCGCCGCGCAGCGGACGCCACCAGCTGACAAGTTCGCGCAGGCCCTCCTCGAGCCCGGTTTCGGCGGTGAAACCGAGATCGTGTGCGGCCGCCGACGTGTCCGCCAGCCGGCGCACGACGCCGTTGACGGCACGGTCCGGGCCATGCTCCACCGCCAGTTCCGAGTCCATCGCCCGCAACAGCGCCTCAGCCAGTTCCAGCAGGCTCGTTTCGGCGCCGCTCGCCACGTTGTACACGCCCTCGCGGACGTCGCTCCCGGCCGCCAGGATGTTGGCGCGGGCGATGTCCCTGGTATGGACGAAATCCATGGTTTGCCGGCCGTCACCGAAAATCAGCGGCGGCTGGCCGTCCGCGATCCGCTCCATCCAGCGCACCAGCACCTCGGTGTACAGGCCGTGCACGTCCATCCGCGGCCCGTAGACGTTGAAATAGCGCAGCAGCACGTAGTCCAGCCCGGTCATGGTCCGGAAGCTGCGGGCCATGCCTTCGTTGAAGGACTTCGCCGCCCCATAAAAGGTGTCGTTGTTGTGATGGTGGTGCCGCTCCGTGGTCGGAAACTCCTCCGCCATGCCGTAGACCGAGGCGCTGGAGGCCGCGATGAGCTTGTCGATGCGGTGGGCGGCAGCGGCTTCCAGGACGTTGAACGTGCCGTCGACCAGCACCTCCAGGGCAAGCCGGGGCTCTTCCGCGCACTGGGTGATGCGGATGGCGGCCTGATGGAAGACGATGTCCTTGCCCCGCGTGAGGTCATGGACGAGGTCGCGGTCGCGCAGGTCGCCTTCGACCAGATGCACCCGGCCGCTTTCCATGGCCTCATCGAGATTGGCCCGGCGTCCGCGGACCAGGTTGTCGAGGACGTCGATCCGCCCGGCCCCCGCGGCGAGCAAATGATCAACGATTGTGGACCCGATGGTTCCGGCTCCGCCGGTTACCAGGACCGTGGCCCCCTGCAGTGTGCTCATCGTCTTCCTTCCAGCTGAAGTTCGTTTCCTGTTACGGCGCTTGGCCGCCCGTCCGTGCTGAGGCTGTTGCTGACCGCCTCCAGCACCGAAAGTACGCGGAGGCCGGCGGCCCCGCTGGTCCGCGCCGGCCGCCGCTGCCAGATGCTGCTGGCGAATTCGGCCACCATCTGGCCGAGGGCCTCGTGTTCGGGCAGTGCCGGGGACCAGGTGTCTCCCAGCCGGTAAGAAATCGCCGATGCCTTCTTCTCCGCCGCGGACCGGGACTGTGCGTCCAGGCTGACCCCGCGGTCGTAGACGCTGAGCCGCTGCTGCGGGTTCAGATCGTCCCAGACCAGCGTGCGACGGGAGCCGCCGACCACCAGTTGCCTGATCTTGGTGGGGCTCAGCCAGTTCACGTGGACGTGGGCCATGCCGCCGCCGGCCAGCGCGAAGGTCAGGTGGCCCACGCAGGCGTTTCCGGTGCCGAGGGGGTCCGCGCCGTGAGCCGACACTTCGGCCGGCCTCAGGCCGCCGGGAAGGATGAAGTCAAGGATGGACAAGTCGTGCGGGGCAAGGTCCCAGAAGACGTCCACGTCCGGCTGGACGAGACCAAGATTGATCCGAACCGAGTCGATGAACAGGATGTCGCCCAAGGAGCCGTCGTTGATCAGTTCCCTGATCTTCAGGACGGCCGGGGTGTAGCAGTACGTGTGGTCGGCCATCAGGACCAGGCCGCGGCGTTCGGCCTCCTCGACCATTTCGAGGCCCTTGGCCCGCCCGTCTGCCAGCGGCTTTTCAACCAGCACATGCTTTCCGGCACGCAGTGCCGTGAGGGCGATGCCGTGGTGGGTGTGCGCCGGCGTCGCGATGGCGACGGCGTCGACGTCGACCGTGTCCAGGAGCTCCTCGACAGACCCGCACACCGCGACGTCTCCATGGGCGGCGGCCAGCCTGGCGGCCCGGACACGGTCCATGTCCACGATTGCTGCCAGCTCCCAGTCAGGAGCGGCCTTGAAATTGCGGGCCAGATTCGGTCCCCAGTACCCTGCGCCGATGACGGCGACCCGCAACGGGGCCGGAGAGGCCATGAGCTCAGAATCTACGGCTGGAATCGCCACAGCCAACCCCCAGTTCGCTAGACGGCGACATCGGTATGATGCCACTGCCTATCCAAGCCGGTGTCCGGGCTGCCCGTCACGAGTGCCTATTACTTGCCTTTGCGAACGACCGTCCGGCGAAGCCTCCGGGTAGTACTCAGTTAGCCCCGGCCTGACCACGTGGGACAGCCGATGGTGAATGGCCGCCCACAACCGCGGCCGGCGGCCTCAGATGGCCGTCATGCGAACGGTGAGGGCCCCCTGCTCCACCGTGACATTGAGGTGTTTGGCCTTGCCGAGGGGATCGCCGTCGAGCTGGAATTCCTGCTCGTGGGCGAGCTCGATCTCTGCTGACTTTCCGGCGAAGTATTCGACCGACGCGTTCTTGGGGTTGTTCCGGCCGAAGACGCCTGCCAGCACGCCCAGCCAGCCGAACCGGCCGACGGGGGCCAGGATGACGACGTCGAGGATGCCGTCGTCCACCTTGGCGTCGGGGAAGATCTCCACGCCGCCCATGATCTTGCCGCAGTTTCCGACCATGACGCTGCGGATCCGGCGCCGCACGGGGTGTTGGCCGTCAATGCTGATCTTTGCCCTGATGGGCTTGCCGGGCAGGTGCCGGATGCCTGCTTCAACGTAGGCGAGCCAGCCCACGCGGTCTTTGAGTTCGTCCACGGTGTTGGCCATGATGGCGGCGTCGTAGCCGAGACCGGCCATGACCAGGAAGGTGTGCTCCTCCTCGGCGTGGTCCAGCCGGGCCTTGACCACGTCCACCTTGGCGTCCGTGCCGCTCAGGGCGTCGTAGCTGGCGGCCACGGGGTCGGTGATGTCGATGCCGAGGTTGCGGGCCAGCAGGTTGCCGGTGCCCAGGGGCACCAGGCCCATGGGAGTTCCGGTGCCGGCCAGGACTTCTGCCACGCAGCGGACCGTTCCGTCGCCGCCTGCGGCGATCACGACGTCGACTCCGGCCTCCAGGGCCTCGCGCGCCTGGCCGAGCCCGGTGTCCTCCTTGGTGGTCTCCAGCCAGAGCGGCTCGGCCCACCCTTGGGTCTCGCACAGGCGGAAGAAGGAGGCCCGGAAGCTCTCGCCGGGCGACTTCATGGGGTTGATGACCACGGCGGCCCGCCTGGACGCTGTGTTGTCCGGGGTCTCCGGCGTCGCGGTGTTGTTCTCTGTCATGGCGTCCTTCGGGGCGAATGGCGGGAGAGGTCCCGAAGTGAAATCCTAGCCGCAGTGCGTGCGCAACGTCCGCAGGGCCGGCCGGAAGCGTGGACGTCCGCTCCGCGCTGTCACTAGACTGGGCTTCGTGATGTGCCGGAGCCTGCGCTCCGGACGCCGAAACCGGGGGGACAGATGACTGAACCAGAGAAGTATTCGGCGGCGGCTGAATCATCCAGCATGGATCCCCACGACTGGGGCCGGGCGATGGCACTGGCCGTCACCCGGCTGGCCGAGCAGCTCGCGCCCGAAGGCAGCGAGGACATTCACACGCTGCTGGTGGGCCGGGACCTGCACCTGAAAATCAGTGACGAACCCGCGGGCGTCACGATCAGGGTTTCAACGGGGCCCATCCCGGACGCCGGCTAGCCGCGGGCGTCACCGTCCCGAACGATCACCGTCCCGAAGCGTCACCGTCCCGAAGTCAGGTCCTCGGAGATGAGCTCCGCCGTGGCCACGGTCGCCGCCCGCACCGCATCCAGATAGGCATCGGGGTCGGGCTGGGCGGACACCGTCTGGGCCTGCAGCGAGACGTTGATCGCCGCCACCACCTTGGGCCCGTCATGGACGGGAGCGGCAATGGACATCAGTCCCAGTTCCAGTTCCTGGTTCAGCAGGCACCACCCTTGGGCGCGGACCGTGGCCAGTTCGGCCACGAGGGCAGCCTTGGTTCCGATCGCCCCGGGGGTAAGCGGCCGGATCTCGGCGGCCGCAAGGTACTCTTCCAGGTGCGTCGGCGGGAGGGCCGCGAGCAGTATCCGGCCCATGGAGGTTGCGTAGGCGGGGAACCGGGTCCCCACCGTGATGCCGACCGTCATGATCCGCCGGGTGGACACCCGGGCGATGTACGCGATGTCGGTGCCCTCGAGCACCGCGGCCGACGTCGACTCCCCCAGCTCGGCCGAGAGCTCCTCCAGGTGCGGTTGGGCGAGCTGCGGCAGCGACAGTCCGGACAAATAGGCGTAGCCGAGCTGCAGCACCTTCGCAGTCAGGGCAAAGACCTTGCCGTCGGTGCGGACATAGCCCAGCTCCACGAGGGTGTGCAGGAACCGCCGGGCCGTGGCCCGGGTCAGGTCGGTCCGGGCCGCGACCTCGGTCAGCGTCATCTTCGGGTGGTCCGTGTCGAAAGCACGGATCACGGCGAGCCCGCGCGCCAGCGACTGCACGTACTGGTCGCTGGCCGCGGGCGCGCCGCCGCTCCTGGCTGCCTCAATCATTTCCCGCCTCCCGGTCCCGCATCACTTTAGCCGTCAGCGTGCGTCCGCGGACGCGGCCCGGAGCGGCACGGGAACCATGGCCTGGAGTTCCTCGAGCGTGCAGCCGAAAGTCTCCCGCACCTGGACGCCGTCGGGCCCGGTCAGGAAGACGGCCTTGTCGGTGTAGACGCGGGTGACGCAGCCGATCCCGGTGAGCGGGTAGGTGCACGCCTCCACCAGCTTGGACGCGCCGTCGCGGGTCAGGAGCGTCATCATGACGAACACGTCCTTGGCGCCGGTGGCCAGGTCCATGGCGCCGCCGACGGCGGGGATCGCGTCCGGGGCGCCGGTGTGCCAGTTGGCGAGGTCGCCGGTCGCGGATACCTGGAAGGCGCCGAGCACGCAGATGTCCAGGTGGCCGCCGCGCATGATCGCGAAGGAGTCCGCGTGGTGGAAGTAGGAAGCCCCGGGCAGTTCGGTGACGGGAATCTTGCCGGCGTTGATGAGGTCGCCGTCGACCTGGTCCCCTGTAGCTTCCGGGCCCATGCCGAGCATGCCGTTCTCGGTGTGGAGCGTGATGTTCTGCTCCGGCTCGAGGTAGTTCGAGACCAGGGTGGGCTGGCCGATGCCGAGGTTCACGAAGGACCCGGGCTTGATGTCGCGGGCCACGAGGCGGGCGAGGTCGTCGCGGCCCAGCGGCGTCTCCGATGCCTGGATATCGGTCTGGGGTCCTGCCTGGCTGTTGGACTGGATGCTCATCTCAGGCCACGCTTTCTGTCTTGCCTGCGGCGGTGTTCACGCGGACGATGCTGTTGACGTAGATTCCGGGGGTCACGATGATCTCCGGGTCCAGGCCGCCCGTGGGGACGATCCCGGACACCTGGACGATGGTGTGTTTCGCGGCGGCCGCCATGATGGGGCCGAAGTTCCGCGCGGTCTTGCGGTAGACGAGGTTGCCCTTGCCGTCGGCCGTGAGCGCCTTGATGAGGGCGACGTCGGCGTGGATAGGCGTTTCGAAGACCTGCCACTTGCCGTCCAGGAAGCGGGTTTCCTTGCCCTCGGCGAGCATGGTCCCGTAGCCGGTGGGCGTGAAGAAGCCGCCGATCCCGGCGCCGGCGGCACGGATCCGCTCGGCGAGGTTCCCCTGCGGGACGAGTTCGAGCTCGATCTCCCCGGCGCGGTACTTGGTGTCGAAGTGCCAGGAGTCGGACTGCCGCGGGAAGGAGCAGATCATCTTCTTCACCCGGCCCTCCTTGATCAGCAGCGCCAGGCCCTGGTCGCCCTGGCCGGCGTTGTTGTTCACCACGGTCAGGTCGGTGGCGCCGCACTCCAGCAGCGCGTCGATGAGTTCGAACGGCTGGCCGGCGTTGCCGAAGCCGCCGATCATGACGGTGGAGCCGTCCTTGATGCCGGCGACGGCCTCGCCGACCGTGTCAATGAAATTCAGCATGGCCTTGCTCTCCTTATGCCGTTGGGTTAGGCCGGGACGGCGGTGGTGACGTTTTCGAGGACGACGGCGAGGCCCTGGCCGACGCCGATGCAGATCGCGGCGACGCCCCAGCGTTCCCCGGTGGCCTGCAGGGTGCGGGCCAGGGTGCCCAGGATCCGGCCGCCGGAGGCGCCCAGCGGGTGGCCCATCGCGATCGCGCCGCCGTGCCGGTTCACGATGTCCGGGTCGATGCCCCAGGCGTTGATGCAGGCCAGGGACTGCGCGGCGAACGCCTCGTTCAGTTCGACGGCGCCGACCTGGTCCCAGCCGATCCCGGCCTTCGCGAGGGCCTTGTTCGCGGCCTCGACCGGGGCGTAGCCGAAGTACTGCGGATCGTTGGCGTGCGCGCCGCGCCCGGCGATCCGGGCCAGCGGGTCCATCCCCAGCAGCCCGGCGGCCTTCTCGCTGCCCAGCCAGGCCGCGGAGGCGCCGTCCGAAAGCGGGGACGCGTTCCCGGCCGTGACGGTGCCGTTCCCGGTCCGGAACACGGTCTTGAGCCCGGCGAGCTTCTCCGCGGAGGAGCCGGGACGGATGCCCTCATCACGGACCAGGTCCGTGCCCGGGACCGGGGCGACGAGGCTGTCGTAGAAGCCCTCGTCCCACGCCTGGGCGGCCAGGTTGTGCGAGGCGGCGGAGAACTCGTCCTGCGCCTGACGGGTGATCCCGTACTTCTCGGCCAGCCGTTCGGTCGCCTCGCCCAGGGAGATGGTCCACTCGGCGGGCATGGCCTGGTTCACGAGCCGCCAGCCCAGCGTGGTCGAGGCCAGGGTCAGGTCCCCGGCCGGATAGGGCTTCTCGGTCTTGGGCAGCACCCACGGGGCCCGGGACATCGATTCGGCGCCGCCGACCAGCATCAGCTCGGCGTCGCCGGTGCTGATCTGCCGGGAGGCGATGATCGCCGCGTCCAGCGAGGACCCGCACAAACGGTTGACCGTGGTCCCCGGGATCGAGACCGGCAGCCCGGCCAGCAGGGTCCCCATCCGGGCGATGTTGCGGTTTTCCTCGCCCGCGCCGTTCGCGTTGCCGAACACCACCTCGTCGATCCGCCCGACGTCGAGCTTCGGTGCGCGCTTGACGGATTCGCGGATCACGTGCGCGGCGAGGTCATCCGGCCGGACCCCGGCAAGGCCGGAACCGAACTTCCCGAAGGGCGTCCGCACGGCATCGTAAATGAAAGCCTGATTCATGAGTCTTGGTCCATTTCTGTGGTGTCCATGGAATGGAACACCTGCTGGGCGGTCTTGAAGGCGGTGTTGGCGGAGGGGACCCCGCAGTAGATGGCGGTCTGGAGCAGGATTTCCTTGATCTCATCCCGGCTCAGGCCGTTGGTGATGGCGGCGCGGATGTGCATGGCCAGTTCTTCCCAGTGCCCGTGCGCCACCATGGCGGTGATGGTGACGGCCGAGCGCATCTGGCGGCTGATCCCGGGCCGGGTCCAGATGCCGCCCCAGGCGATCCGGGTGATCATGTCCTGGAAGTCCTCGGTGAAGGAATCCTTGTTCGCGTTGGCGCGGTCCACGTGCGCGGCGCCGAGGACCTCACGCCGGACTTTCATGCCGCCGTCGTAGATTTCCTGGCTTGTCGCGCCGGGCTGGACCACGCCGTTTCGCTCGGGGCTGCTGGTTTCGGGGAGAGTCACTCGCCCGCTCCTTGGGTCTCGGTCCAGGTGATGAGGCTCTTGAGCAGCTCGGCGACGTGGCCCGGCGCCTCGAACGGCGCCAGGTGCGCCACGCCCTCCAGGCTGACGGCCGTGGCGGTGCCGCCGCCGGAAGTGATCCCCGCGGCCACTTCCTCGGCCATCGACGGCGGGGCAACGGTGTCCAGGGCGCCGGCGATGACCTGGGTGGGGACGCGGATGGTGCCGAGCTGGTCCCGTACGTCGAAGCCGGCCAGGGCCTCGCAGCAGAACGCGTAGCTGAAGCGGTCCGCGTCCCGCAGGGTGTGCAGGAGCCGGCCGCTGAGCTCGGGCTGGCGGTCCATGAACCCCGGGGCGAACCATCGCTCCGCGGAGCCCTGGATCATCACCGGGGTTCCTTGCGTGCGCACGGTTTCGGCGCGCTCCAGCCAGCCCTCGGGTGTGCCGAGCTTCGCGCCGGAGCATTGCACGGACAGGCTCTTGAGCCGGTCGCCGTGCTTGATGCCCAGTTGCAGGCCGGTGGCCCCGCCGAGGGACACCCCGGCGTAGTGGAAGCGCGCACCGGGGGCGATCGAATCGATCAGGCCGATCACGGCGTCGGCCAGTTCGGCGACGGTGAAGGTCTCCTGTGCCGCGGGCGAGACGCCGTGCCCGGGCAGATCCCAGGCGACGACGTCGACGTCGGCGCCCAGTATGGTGCCGGCCTGGCTCCAGAGCAGCGAGGACGTCCCGAGCGAGGGGCCCACGACGAGGAGGGGCTTGTCGCCGAGCGGGCGCTGGGGCGAGAGCAGGACTGCTTTGATGGTGGGTCTAGCCACGGGAGGCTCCGTTCTGGAGTTGGTGGGCGGTGGCACGGCCATATTCGGGTGAGGCCGGGCCTGCGGTGTATTCCGGATACGCAGCGAGGATGCGGCGGGAGATCTCGGCGGCCTGGCCGAGGTAGTTGGCCGGGTCCAGAAGCTCTTCAAGCCGGGCGTCCGTGAGCAGTTCTTCGGGGACTGCGGCACGGAGCAGCGTCCGGTAGGTGGCCGCCTGCTCCGCGGCCGGGGCCTGAAGCGTTTTGTCCACGACGGCCTGCAGGCGTTGCTTGCCGGTCCGGCCCGATCCCGTCTCGGCGGCGTATACGTCCAGAAGCGGCGCGACGGCGGCGTTGACGGCTTCGGAAAGCAGCAGCGGTCCGGCGAGGCCGAGGTTGCGGCGCATCGCCCCGGGGAAGACCTGCAGTCCCTCGGCCAGTTCCCGCAGTTGTCCCGCGGCGCCGAGGGCCAGGCGCAGCAACTGGCGCAGGGCGGCCCATTCGCTGTGCCAGGCGCCGTCAGGGCGTTCATCGTTGAAATTGGCCGCCGCAAGGTGCAGCTGCCCGGCCAGGGCCGGGGACTGCAGGGCGGCGCTGCGGATCAGCACGGACAGCACGGGGTTCTGCTTCTGCGGCATGGCCGAGGACACGCCACGCCCCGCGGCACGCGGTTCCGCGAGTTCGGCCACTTCGGGCCGGCTCAGGAACAGGACGTCCGCGGCGAGCTTTCCGGCCGCGTCCGTCACGGCGGCCAGGGCGTCGCCGAGCGAGGTCACGGCCAGGCGGTTGGTGTGCCAGGGGGCTGGAACGGTGGCGAGGCCCAGGCGGCCGGCCAGCCGGTCCGCGAGGTCAAACGGGGTGAGCGCACCGGCCAGCCCGGCGCCGGCGGTCGTGCCGGCAGTCAGTACGGTGCCGGCGGCAAGGGTCCCGGCGGCGCCGCCGGTCTGTACCGGCAGCTCGAGGGCTTCGAGCCGGCGGCCGGCGGCGGCCAGCCCGGCGAACCACTGCGCGGCCCGCAGCCCGAAGCTGTAGGGCAGTGAGTGCTGGGTCAGGCTCCGGCCCACGCAGAGTGTCTGCGCATGGGTTTCGGCAAGGGCGGCGAGGGCGGACGTGGCCGTCTTGAGCTCGGCGAGCAGCTCGCGGACGGCCCCGGCGGCCAGCAGCATCAGGGCGGAGTCGAGCACGTCCTGGCTGGTCAGCGAGGTGTGAACGGCCTGTATCGCGCCGAGACCGTCGGCGTCCAGGGCACGGACCTGCTCACGGAGGTCGGCGAGCAGCGGGATGACGGGGTTGCCGCCGCCCTGCGCGCGCACGGCGATGCCCGCGACGTCGTACCGCTGCACGTCCGCGGCGGCGGCCACCACCGCGGCGGACCCGGCCGGGGCGAGGCCCGCATCCTCCAGGACCGCCGCCCAGGCGGCCTCGACCTTCAGGATGGCTGCGAGCACTGCACGGTCCCCGGTCAGCGCCGCCACAAGAGGCGACGCCGACACGGGGCTGAGCAGGCCGGCGTCGCCGTCGGTCTCGAAGAAGGTCACTTCGAGGCACCCTCGGCGTCGCTGAAATCCAGGAACACCGTCTCGCCCTCGCCCTGGAGGCGGATGTCCCAGGTCAGTCCGCCGTCGGGATCCCGGCGCGCGATCAGGGACCGGCGGCGGTCCGGCTCGAGCGAGCTGAGCAGCGGATCCTTGGCCAGGGCCTCCTCGTCCTCGGGCAGGTAGACGCGGGTGAACAGGCGGTTCATCAGACCCCGGGCGAAGACGGCGACGGCGATGAACGGCGCCGCGCCTTCCTCGGTGGGGCCGGGGTTCACCGTGGTGAAGGTGAAGACGCCGGTGTTGCCGACCGCGCTGCGGCCGAAGCCGGTGAAGGTGTAGCCGTCGCGGACCAGGGAGCCCGTGCGGTGCGGAACGTTGCCGTCCGCGTCGGCCTGCCAGATCTCCAGGATCGCGTCCGGGATCGGGTGCCCGGCGCCGTCATAGACCGTGCCCTGGAGCCGGATGGAGCCCGGGGAGCCGGGAGCCAGGAGCTCGCGGTCCTTGGTGTAGGGCAGGGCGTAGCCGTAGAACGGCCCCACGGTCTGGCCGGGTGTCGGGGTGAGTTTACTCATGGCGCTCCTATTCATTCTCGTCGCCGCCTGCGCCTAATGCCTCGTTTTCGGTCCAGGTCCGCTTGGACCCGGTCAGGACAATGTCCCAGTTGTACGCCATAGCCCATTCAGGCTTGGTCTGCTCGTGGTTGTAGGTGGCCACGAGCCGGTCGCGGGCATCCTGGTCCACGATCGACTGGTAGATCGGGTCCAGCGGGAACAGCTGGTCACCGGGGAAGTACATCTGGGTGACGATCCGCTGGGTGAACTCCTGCCCGAACAGGGAGAAGTGGATGTGGGCCGGGCGCCAGGCATTCAGGTGGTTCTTCCACGGGTAGGCGCCGGGCTTGATGGTGGTGAAGCTGTAGGAGCCGTCCGCGCCCGTGATGCAGCGGCCGACGCCGGTGAAGTTGGGGTCCAGCGGTGCCGGGTGCTGGTCCCGCTTGTGGATGTAGCGGCCGGCGGAGTTCGCCTGCCAGATTTCCACAAGCTGGCCCGCGACGGGGCGGCCGTCGCCGTCGAGCACGCGGCCGGAGACCACGATGCGTTCGCCCAGGGGTTCGCCGTTGTGCTGGATGGTCAGGTCCGCTTCCAGCGCGTGGACGTCCATGTGCCCGAACGCAGGCGAGTAGAGCTCGATGGTTTCCGGGTCCGCGTGGTGCAGGTCCTTGGTGGGATGGCGCAGGAGGCTGCTGCGGTACGGCGCGTAGTCGAGCCGCGGCTGGGTTTCGGCGGCGGCTCCGTTCTTCAGGGCCTGCGCGTAGGCCTCGCCGATCGCCTTCATCTCGGCGCTGAGGTCCGCCTGCGACTCCGCGGCAGTATCCAAGGCAGGGCCGGCGGGCGCATACGTCTTTGGTGCGGCCTCCGTGGCTTCGTCGGACACGTCCTCGGTGATCGGGTCGGCGTTGAAGATGTCGAGGTTCAATTCTTCAGGCACAGCAGCCTCCTTCCGTTGGTGTGTTTGTTGTGGGGATGGGGTCAGGAAGTGCGGGTCAGCTGGTGCAGGTGGTCGTATTGGACGGCGTGCCGGACCGGGGCGTTCGGGGCGCCGTAGCCGTCGTAGGCGCCGCGGCGTTCCACCATTTCGAAGAACACGCTGCCCACGGTGGCCGTGTAGAAATGCAGGAATTCGCCGTCGGCGTCGCGGTCATAGAGCAGGTTGAGTTCGCGGAGGGTGGCCAGGAATTCCGGGGCCAGCGCGAACCGGGCGTCGAGGTCCTCGTAGTAGTTCGCCGGGATCTGCAGGAAGTCCAGTCCGCGGTCCCGTGCGGCCCGGGCAGTAGCCACGAGGTCATCGACGGCGAACGCCACATGCTCCTGGTAGGTGCGGCGGTGGCCGGTCCCGGCCGCGCCGGGTTCAATTGTTCCGTCGGCTCCTTCCTGCTGGAGCAGCGGCGCGAGGTTCAGCACCAGGCGGACGCCCCGGTCCTCGGTGAGCATCACCTGGGACCGGACCAGGCCGGTGGGGCTGGCCACCTCGGCATACGGCTGCGGTTCCAGCGCGAGGGCGCTCGTGTAGAACAGCACGGCTTCATCAAAGTGCTGCCACGGCTGGGCGAGATTCACGTGGTCGATCACGGCGCCGGCCGCGGCGCCCGCGGCGGGAATCGGGCCGGGAATCGGGCCGGGGCCGGTTCCTGGAACGGCGTGAGGCGGTTCTTCGCCGGATTCGTGTGGCTCGCCGAATTCACCGACCCAGGCCGCCGTGCCGTCGGGGCTGCCCTGGCAGAGGAATATTTCGGTGGAGTCCGGCGCGGCGAACCCCTGGAAGACTTCCTCGTTGGCCTGGCTCTTGCGCGGTACGGCGGGGGCCTTGAGCTGCTGGGCGCGGGCGGCGGCGATCACGGGAGAGTCGACGTCGAAGCCCAGGGCGGAGATGGCAGGGGCGGCGGGAGCCGGCTGGCCGGCAGCGGCAGCAGGGCCGCCGCCGGCTGCGGGTTCCTCGTTGATGATGACGCGGGCGTGGCCCATGGTCCACAATTGCACGTTCTTGGTCCGGTGCCGTCCGTTGAATGCAAACCCCAGCTGGCCGAGCAGGGTTTCCAGGCCGGCGGTGTCCCCGGCCCGGACCTCGGCGAAGTTGAAGCCGGCGGGCTCGGCCACCCGGGGCAGCGTGGCAAGCTCCATCGGGTACCGGCGCCGGGCCGCCGCGCCGGGCGCCTTGCCTGCGGCGGGGGCCGGGTTTGCCTCGAGCCAACGGGCGCTCTGCTCCTCGAGCCAGATCAGCGACCGCATGGCATCGACGGCCGTGCGTTCGACGTCGGACTGGCGGAAGACGTCGTTGAACACTTCCAGCGACACCGGCCCGGTGTAGCCGGCGCGGACCACGTGACCCATGAACTTGGCGAGGTCGAACTGCCCCTCGCCCGGGAACACCCGGTAGTGCCGGCTCCAGGACAGCACGTCCATCGACAGCTTGGGCGCGTCCGCCACCTGGACGAAGAAGATCTTGTCCGGGTTGAAGGCCTCGATCGGCGCGGTGTCCCAGTCGCGGGAGAGGATGTGGAAGGAGTCCAGGCACGTGCCCAGGTTGGGGTGGTCCACCATGTCAACCAGCCGGTGGGCGTGCTCGTAGTCGTTGACGTACTTGCCCCACGCCAGGGCCTCGTAGGCGACCTTGACGCCGTGGTCCGCCGCGAGGTCCGCGAGCCGGGAGAGCTGGGCGGCCCGGAGCTCGTCATCGTCAATCGTGGCCGTGCCGACGTTGGAGCACAGCAGCATGGTGTCCATGCCCAGCCGGGACATCAGCCGGAACTTGGCGTCCGCGCGGCGCAGGTTGGCGGCGAGCAGGTCCTCCGGGACGCTGTCGAAGTCGCGGAACGGCTGGTAGAGGTCCAGGGTGAGGCCGAGGTCGGCGGCCAGTTTCCGGACGTCTTCCGGGCTCAGCGGGGACGTGACAAGGTCCTGTTCGAAGATTTCGATCCCGTCGAACCCGGCAACGGCGCAGGCCTGCATCTTTTCCCGCAGGGTGCCGGAGAGGCAGACGGTGGCGATTCCGGTGCGCATCAGGCGGCCACTTCTTCCTTGGCCACGAGTTCCAGGAAGTGGGAGCGCATGCGCTCGGCGTCGGCCTCGCGTCCGGTGAAGATCCGGAAGGCGTCTGCCGCCTGGCCCACGGCCATCCGGCCGCCGTCGAGCACGTCGCAGCCCTTCGCCCGGGCGGCGCGGACGAGCTCGGTTTCGATCGGCCGGTACACGATGTCGGCCACCCAGTGCCGGGACTCCACGAGGGACATGTCCAGCGGCACGCCCGGATGGGCGGCCATGCCCACGGGGGTGCAGTGCACCAGGCCGTCGGCCAGCGGCATGAGCCGCGGCAGCTCCGCCGTCGTCCGGGCGGTGACGGTCCGGTCCGGGAAGAAACCGGCGAGTTCGGCCGCGCGGGCGGCGCAGCGCGCCGCGTCGGTGTCCACAAGGTCGAGTTCCCTGACACCTGCGGTGAGCAGGGCATAGGCGACGGCGGATCCGGCACCGCCGGCTCCCAGCTGCACCACGCGGTCCAGGGTGGCCTCGGGAAGCCCGGAGGCCAGCGCCGCCGCAAAGCCGGAGAAGTCGGTGTTGTGGCCGATGAAGCGGCCGTCGCGGATGACCACGGTGTTGACGGCGCCGAGGCGCCGGGCGTCGGCGGAGATTTCGTCGAGGTAGTCGAGCACGAGCTGCTTGCAGGGGTGCGTGATGTTCAATCCGTTGAACCCGAGGCTCCGGGCGCCGGAGAGCAGCTCCCCCACGGCCTGGCCGGGCAGGCCGAGTTCGATGAGGTCGATGGGGCGGTAGAGGTACCGGAGGCCCTGAACGTCGCCTTCGCGTTCATGCATGTAGGGCGTGAGGGAGGGCATGACGCCGTCTCCCACGAGGCCCACGAGGAAGGACTCTGCTCGATTGCTCATCCGGTTAGCTCCTTTGACAACGGCACTCGGCGGGCGGCGACGCTTGCGGCGTCTGCGGCGGGCCGGGTGATAGGGATTACACTACAGGTTTTGTTCACATGTTGCACTGATGTTCGAATCACGAACATATTATTGCGCAGACTGGCTCATCGCTGGGGCAGCCGGGCGGACAGCTCGGCCGCGGCCGACTGCAGAAGGGGCACAAGGGCCACGAGGGCCTCCATGCTCAGGCGGAACACCGGCACGGCCGTGGCAAGCGAGGCGAAGGCATGGCCCTGGGCATTGAAGACCGGAACGGCGACGGCACGCATGCCGAGCTCGTTTTCCTCATCCATCGTGGCGTAGCCGCGGCGGCGGACCAGTTCGATTTCCGCCCGGAACGCCTCGCGGTCGGTAATGGAATGCTCGGTCAGCGGATCGAGGGGCAGTTCATCGACGAGCTGAGCCCGGGTGGCGTCATCGGCGAATGCCACCAGCGCCTTGCCCACCGACGTGGTGTGCAGCGCCCCAAGGTGGCCCGGGTCGCTCGTGACCCGGAAGGTCTGCGGCCCGTCCACCTTGTTCACCGTCAGATGGTGGATGCCGTCCCGCACGGAGAGGATGGTGGCCTCGCCCGTCTCCTCGGTCACGCGACGCAGGATCGGCAAGGCCGTGCCGGCGAATCCGTGGTGGTTGGAGACGCGCTGGCCGAGCTGGAAAACGCGCAGGCCCAGATGGTAGCGGCGGCCGTCCGGCTCGTAGTCCACGAAGCCGTCCCGGGTCAGCGAGCCGAGCAGGCGGTAGGTGGTGCTGAACGGCAGCTCGGCCCGCCGGGAGATGTCCGCGGCGCTGGCGCCGCGCGGCTCGTCGCCCAGGAGGACCAGCAGGCCCAGCGCCTTGCCCACCATGTCCGTCCGCGAGTCCTCCTTGGCGGCCTTCGCCGGCTTCGAGGGGGCTGCTGCCGGGTTTTCCACCGGGTACTCGGCAGCGGCGGATTCGTCTGTGGCTTGATTCACACTCATGCAACGATATTCCCACATAGTGAGAGCTATTTCTAGATGGTGATTATTTTTCTTGACAAGTGACTGCGCTCACAGCCATGATTGCTGTATCGCACAAGTAGCTTCCACCATGTGGCTACTGGTCCGGGTCTTTCCACGGACTTCCGGTTGCACCACCCTTAAACAAGCGGCAGCCGAGACCTTCCTGATCCATCCGCGACAACGTCGTCACATCAAAGGAACACCATGAGCCACACTGTCCCGTCCACGACGCCGGGTACCGTCACAGGAGGGACGCCGAAGAAGGCGGCCCTTGCCAGCTTCCTGGGCAGCGCCGTCGAATACTACGACTTCTTCATCTTCGGCTCCGCGGCCGCGCTGATCTTCCCGCACGTCTTCTTCCCTGACGCCGACACCAACGCGGCGATCATGTCGTTTGCTACCTTCGGCTTCGCCTACGTGGCACGTCCGATCGGCGCCGTCGTCCTCGGCCACTTCGGCGACAGGATCGGACGCCGGAAGGTCCTCATGTTCACGCTGCTGCTGATGGGTGCCGCCACCTTCGTCATCGGCTGCCTGCCGGACTTCAAGACGGTGGGCTGGTGGGCTCCCGTCCTGCTGGTACTGGCGCGTCTCTGCCAGGGCTTTTCGGCGGCCGGCGAGCAGGCCGGCGCCTCGTCCATGACGCTCGAGCACGCCCCGGACAACCGTCGCTCCTTCTTCACGTCCTGGACCCTCACCGGCACCCAGGGCGGCCAGATCCTCGCGGCCCTCGTCTTCATCCCCGTCCTGGCCCTGCCCGATGAAATCAAGTACACCATCGGCTGGCGCATCCCGTTCTGGCTCAGCGCCGTGGTGGTGCTGATCGCGTTCTTTATCCGCCGCACCCTGCACGAACCGCCGGCATTCGAGGAAGCCAAGAAGACCGCCCAGATCTCCAAGCTCCCGGTGGCCGACCTCCTCAAGAGCCACTGGCGCGATGTCCTGCGCGTCATCGCCTGCGCGTTCATCGCCGCCGTGTCCACGGTCTTCGGCACCCTGGCCATCAGCTACGCCAAGAACGTCGCCGGCGTGGACGGCACCACCACCCTCTGGCTCGTCGTCGGCGCCAACTTCATGGCCCTGGGCACCCAGCCGCTCTTCGGCATGCTCGCCGACAAGATCGGCCGCAAGCCCGTCTTCATCTACGGCGCACTGTCCAGCGCAGTCCTGACCCCGGTCTTCCTGCTGAGCCTCGAGTCCGGCAGCGTCCCGCTGATGTTCCTCGCGGCGATCGGGTTCTTCTCCTTCGGCTACGCCGCAGCAAACGCCGTCTGGCCCTCCTTCTACGCCGAAATGTTCAGCACCAACGTCCGCTTCTCCGGCCTCGCGATCGGCACCCAGCTGGGCTTCCTGATGGCCGGATTCGCCCCGGCGATCGTCGCGGCCATGGGCGGCATCCAGTCCGGCGGCTGGGTCCAGATCAGCATCTTCACCGCCATCATCTGCCTGATCGCCACCGTCGCGGCCCTGACGGCCAAGGAAACCTTCAAGGTTCCCACCAAGGAACTCGGGATCCGGTAGCCCCACCGGCAGTTCGGATCCGTACGACGGCGGCCCGTCCCCTCCCGGGGGCGGGCCGCCGTCGTGCCGGCCGTCACCTCTTTGGCGTCAGGGCGTGGTGCCCAGCACCGCGGCGAGATCGAACTTCACCGGTTCCTCCAGCTGCTCATAGGTGCAGGAGCGCGGATCCCGGTCGGGACGCCAGCGCACGAACTGGGCCGTATGGCGGAAGCGTTCGCCCTCCATGTGGTCGTACTTCACTTCCACCACGCGCTCGGGCCGGAGCGGGGTGAAGGACAGATCCTTGCCGCCGCTCCACCGGCTCCCTTCGGCGTTCCGCGGCGTCCGCGCGCCCTCCTCCTGCCGGGCCCTGGCCCAGGGGTGGTCCTCGAGGCCGGTGACCAGCTCCTGCAGCTCGGCAAACAGCTCCCGGCGCCGTGCCATCGTGAAGGCGCCCGCCACCCCGACATTCGCCAGCACCCCGGCGGAGTCGTAGAGCCCCAGCAGCAGCGAGCCGACCCGGTCCGGGCCGGAGGTGTGGACCCGGTATCCGGCGAGTACGCAGTCCGCGGTGCGTTCGTGCTTGACCTTGACCATCGCGCGCTTGTCCGGCTGGTAGGTGCCCTCCAGCGTCTTGGCCACAATGCCGTCCAGCCCGGCCCCCTCGAACTGCCGGAACCAGCGCTGCGCCGTGTCCCGATCCGGCGTCGCGGCCGTGAGGTGGACCGGGGCGTCGCTTGCCGCCAGCGCACGCTCGAGCTCCCGCCGGCGCTCGGCGAACGGCCTTCCCGTGAGGTCCTCGCCGCCGAGGGCCAGCAGGTCGAAGGCCACGAATCGTGCCGGAGTCTGTTCCGCGAGGAGCTTCACCCTGCTGGCGGCCGGATGGATGCGCTGCTGGAGTGCATCGAAGTCGAGCCGGTCCCCGGAGGCCGCCACCAGGATGATCTCGCCGTCCACCACGCACCGTTCCGGCAGCTGCGCCTTCAGCGCCACGACCAGTTCGGGGAAATAGCGGGTCATGGGCTTGCCATTCCGGCTGCCGATCTCCACCTCGTCGCCGTCCCGGAAGATGATGGCGCGGAATCCGTCCCACTTCGGCTCAAAGAGCCAGCCCGTTCCGGCGTCCGGCGTCGGCAGCGCGGGGAGGGCTTTGGCCAGCATGGGCGCGATGGGGGGCATCAGGGGCAGTCGCATAGCGCCCATTCTTGCGCCGCGGGCCTGGCACCGCCAGCCCCGCCCAGGACACACCGCCGGCAGGAAGGGGGGCGGGTAACCGCGGCGCCGCCGAAATCTAACCGGCCCCTTACCGTGCCGAAACGCGGACGCAACATTGGCGCAGGACACTGGAAGTGCCGGCAAGAGCAGGCACCAACTCCAGTCCAGGAGGCCCCGCCATGATGAAGGAAGCGAAAGCCCATGTAACCCGTATCCGTGCCCTCGACCAGCTGCACCGCGGCGATGAGATCGAGGCCCGCCTGCGCGTCGGCCCGAATTACGACGACGTCGTGATCCGCCGCGGCAGCGTCCAGGAAACGGCCCCGGGAATCGGCGTCGTCTGGATCATGGACCGCCCCACCGGCATGCGCAAAGCCATCAACGCAGACGAATGCACCGTCTGGCGGGTCGCCTGAGGCGTCAGCCTCCCGCCACGGACTGGATGATGAGGACCTCCTGGCCAGGCGCCACCGTCGTCACCAAGCCCTGAAGCCGCCGGATTTCATTCCCGTTGACGTATATATTCACGTAACGGCGAACAGTTCCGGTCTCGTCCCGAAGCCGGCGCGACAGCGCCGGATATTCCCCGGTCACCGTATCCAGCAACCACTCCACCGTCACCGCCTCCTCCGCGGGCGCAGTCAGGATGGACTGCCCGCCGGCGAGCGGTTGGAGAACGCTCGGCAGGATGACACTGATCGCTGAATCCGCGGGGACAGGCATGCCGTTGTTCATTGGCTCGATTGTTCCGTTGTTCTTCCCGTCACCGCTGTGCCGGGAGCAGGGCCGCGGAAACCGCGGCTGCCCGCACGCATAATACGTCCGGCAGGTGCGAGGCCACTTCGCTGAAGTGTTCCCCCTCGTCGGCGCTGGCGTAGACACTGCCGCCCCGGGTCCCGAAGTACACGCCGGCGGGCTCCGCCTCGTCTACGCAGGCAGCATCGCGCAGGACGACGTTGTACTCGGGGTCCGGGAGTCCGGCGTCGAGCCGTTTCCAACTGGTGCCGGCGTCGTCCGTCCGGTGCACCGCGAGCTTTCCGTCCGGCGGAATTCGCTCGCCATCGGCCTTCAGCGGGATCACCCAGGCGGTGCCGGCCCGGCGGGGATGCGTCAGCATGACAAAGCCAAAGTCCGCCGGCAGTCCATCGGCGATCGACTCCCACGATTCGGCGTTGTCGTCGCTGCGGTACACGCCGTGATGGTTTTGCGCATAGAGCCGGCCGTCGACGGCGGCGTCGGCCGCAATCTTATGGACGCACTGGCCGAATTCGGGGTTCGGGTCCGGCATGAAGTATGCGGAGATCCCCTTGTTGCGCGGCTCCCAGGAGGCACCGCCGTCGAGCGAGCGGTAGACCCCTCCGGTGCTCATGGCAACGTGGACTTTCTCCCCCGTCGGGTCGACCACGATCGAGTGCGCCGCGGCACCGCCATAGCCGGCACCCCATTCGCTGCGGTGCGGATGGTCCCAGAGGCCGCGGTTGAGTTCGAAGTGCTCGCCGCCGTCGGTCGATTTCCATACGGAGATCGGCTCGCAGCCTGCCCACACGACGCCCGGGCGGGAGTCGGCGTCGGGGTGGATCTGCCAGATCCGTTCCAAGGCGGCATCGGTGCCGTCGGGGAACGTGATGGCGCCGTTTTCGGGCTCGCTCCACGTCCCGCCGAGGTCATCCGAGTGGAAAACGGTGGGTCCCCAATGCTCCGAGCGGACTCCCACAAGGATCCGGGTCCGGCCGTCGCGGGTATCGATGCCGATGCTGGGCACTTCACTCATCAGGAAATGCGGGCCGGAAAGGGACCAGTCTTTGCGGTCCGGGCTCGTCGCCAGCCAGAGACCTTTCTTGGTGCCGATCGCCAGGACATAACTCTCTGCAGTAGCCATGACCCCCATGCAACCACCCGCGCCGGAAGGCCGCAATGGTTTTCTTCCGGCGGCGCCGGTGTCCCGCTCAACCGGACGACGCCGCCGACGCCGTCCGTGCCGTCCGCGCCGTCAGTCGACGAATTCCGACTGCGTCTCGATGAAGTCCCAGTCCGCCACCGTCAAAACCGCGCCGCCCACGGCCAGTTCACCGGGACCCGGGCCGCCTGCGGCGGCGATCCCCCGCTGCACCGCCTCGGGCAATTCAGCGGTCCTGAGGTTTTCCCGGAGCCATTCCTTGCTCGCCAAATCCAGATCCAGCCACCACATGTAGATCTCCACGACGGCATCCTCCTCCTGTGTCCTTCAACCGTAGGCCCCGCCCCCCGGGTGTACAAGGGAAGCTGCGGCACAGGGCCCCTGCAACCTCCGAACCCGCGTGAACGGGGAGTAAGTCCCTGTTCAGGGCGGCATCCCGGGGCAACAATGAAGTATGCCTGCCGAGTCCGTCAACGGCCCGTCGCCTCTGGTGGTGGGCGTGCTTCCAGGGCAGCATCCCGAGGTGCTGCAGACCGCGGCATCCCTCGCCAAGCGCCTCGCCGCGCCCCTGATCTGCGCCTATGTCGACGAGGCAAGCTACCTCGTGGAGTGGGACCCGGCCAGGTCCGCGCACCGGCTGTCACTGCATCCGGACGCGGACGACACCAGGATCCGGGCCACAACCCGGGAGCTGCATTCGGTCATTGAGGCACGCTGCGAAGGCCTCGGAGTCGACTGGACCCTGCGGACCCTGGCGGGCGACCCGGCCAGGGCGATCGGCAGGCTGGCCACGGACTCCAACGCGCTCATGATCGTGGTGGGGACCCCCGAACGCGGCCTCGGCCACCGCATTTCCGCGGCGCTCAACGGCTCCGTGGCGGCCTGGCTGAGCCACCATCAGGAGCATCCGATCCTGATCGTCCCGGCGGCAGGAAAATAAAGCGAAAGTAGTTATTCGCAGGTGCTGGCGCTATCCCTCTACCGCCAAGTAAGCTCGATGTGTAGGCCGAAGGAACAACCGCCTACCCCATAGCTGCTCCGGAGTGCGTATCCCCCAATAACGCACTCCGGAGCTCTTTAATATCCGGGACGTTGCGGCTTCCGGTTCCCAAGCGCTTGAAACATACCCCTAGGGGGTATAGGTTGGGGGCATGAGCGAGTCCGAAGTTTCCGTCCCGGCACCCTTGGAACCGGCGCCCAACGACGCCGCGCCCCACGAGCAGCACGGCTACACCTCCAACAAGGACGCGTACCTGCGCCGGCTCAAGCGGATCGAAGGCCAGGTGCGCGGCATCGCCCGCATGGTGGACGAGGACAAGTACTGCATCGACATCCTCACCCAGGTCGCCGCCGTCACCAAGGCCTTGCATGCGGTCAGCCTGGGCCTCGTGGAAGAGCACATCGGCCACTGCGTCGTGGGCGCCGCCTCCGAGCCGGATCCGGAACTGAGGGCAGAAACCATTGACTTCAAGGTCAAAGAGGCCACCGATGCCATCGGGCGCCTCCTGCGCTAGGACCCGCACCACCCACCACACCACCGGGCCGGGGAACCACCCCTGCCCAGCGAGAAGGAGCACGCCATGGGCACCGTTTCCACCACCGTCAACGTTTCCGGCATGACCTGCGGCCACTGCGTGTCCTCCGTCAGTGAAGAACTTGAGGCGCTCTCCGGCGTCGAAAAGGTCGACGTCGACCTCAACGCCGGAGGCATCTCCACCGTCACGATCACCTCCACCGGGACACTGTCCTTCTCCGAGATCGGCGAGGCAGTCGCCGAAGCCGGCTACCTGATGGTCGCCAGCGAAGCCTGAGGCCCGCCCGCGCCGGCATACGGCGCACAACAGAACAAGCGCCCGAACAGCACGAGAACAGGAAGGCACCGTGGGGAACGAGCAGTTGCTGGACCAGGCCGGAAGCCGTGTCATTGACCTCGATATCGAGGGCATGACCTGCGCCTCCTGCGTCAGCCGGGTCGAACGCAAGCTTGGAAAGCTCGACGGCGTCGAGGCCAGCGTCAACCTCCCGCTCGAGTCCGCCCACGTCACCGTCCCGGCTGCCATCACGGACGATCAAATCACCGCCATGGTCGCCGCCGCCGGCTATAAGGCCACCGTCCGGACCCCCCGGTACCCGATCCCGGCTGTTGGGCAGGCAGAGCCCGCCGCCGGTGACCGATCCCCGGTCGAGTACGCGGAGCAGGGCGGGCCGGCGACGCCCCCAAGTGACCACCCGGCGTCGAACGACGCCACCCTCCGGCCGCGGCTCATCGTGGCCGCCGTCCTCACCGTCCCTGTGTTCGCGATCTCGATGATTCCGGCGTTCCAGTTCCCGAACTGGGGCTGGGTGGCCGCAGCCCTTGCCCTGCCGGTGGTCGCCTGGGCAGCATGGCCCTTCCACCGGGCCGCGGCCATCAACGCGCGGCACCTGGCCTCAACAATGGACACCCTGGTTTCAATCGGCGTGATCGCCGCCTACGCGTTCTCCGCCGGGCAGCTCCTGGCAGACCCGCGGCTGACCGAGCACGCGGCCATGGAAGGCATGGGCCCCGGCGGCCTCTATTTCGAGGTCGCGTCCGTGGTCACGACCTTCCTGCTGCTGGGCCGCTACCTGGAGGCCGGCGCCAAGCGCAGGGCCGGCGATGCCCTCAAGGCCCTGCTCAGCCTCGGCGCCAAGGACGCCACCGTGCTGCGCAACGGCCGCGAGGAACAGATCCCCGCCGGGCAGCTGGGCGTGGGCGACGTGATGGTTGTCCGGCCCGGCGAAAAGATCGCCACGGACGGCGTGGTCCTGGACGGTTCCTCGGCCGTGGACGCCTCGCTGGTGACCGGAGAATCCGTGCCGGTGGAGGTTGGTCCGAACAGCCAGGTCACCGGCGCCACGATCAACACCTCGGGCCGGCTCCTGGTCCGCGCCACCCGCGTCGGCTCCGAAACCACCCTGGCCCAGATGGGGCGTCTCGTCTCCGCGGCGCAGACCGGGAAAGCGCCGATCGCCCGGCTCGCAGACCGGATCAGCGCCATCTTCGTCCCTGTCGTCCTGGTCATCGCGGCCCTGACGTTCGGTGCCTGGTTGCTGGCCGCCGGGCCGGCAGTCACTCCCGACGAGGTCCGTGCCGCCTTCACCGCCGCCGTCGCCGTGCTGGTCATTGCCTGCCCGTGCGCCCTGGGGCTGGCCACGCCGGTGGGGCTGCTGACCGGAACCGGCCGCGGCGCCCAGCTCGGCATCCTCATCAAGGGGCCTCAGGTCCTTGAGGACACCCGCACTGTGGACACGATCCTGCTGGACAAGACCGGCACGGTCACCACCGGACGCCTTGCCGTGGACGGCATCCAAAGCTTCGGCACGTACAGCGAAGCCGAGGTGCTGCGCCTCGCGGGAGCCGTGGAAAACGCCTCCGAGCACCCGATCGCCCGGGCCATCGCAGCTTCGGCGCTCTCTGCCGGGCGCCGCAACAGCGGCTCCGGCGCCCTTCCCGCCGTCGCCGGCTTCCGCTCGGCACCCGGAGGCGGAGTCCAGGGAACCGTCGAGGGCCGGCTCGTGACGGCAGGCCGTTCGGGCTGGCTGGAAAGGAACGGCATCGCTCCCGCCGCCGCGCAGCTGCAGGGCCTTGGCACCGCCGAAAGCTCCGGGGCCACCGCGGTCTGGCTCGCCGTGGACGGTGAGGCCGCCGGCATCATTAGCCTGCGGGATACGCTCAAGCCAGGCTCCGCCGCCGCGATTTCAAGGCTCCGCGGTCTCGGTCTCCGGCCGATCCTCCTGACCGGAGACAACGCCGCCGTCGCCGCCCAGGTGGCAGCTGCCGTCGGCATCGCTCCGGAGGATGTGTTCGCGGGTGTGCTGCCGGCGGGCAAGGTCGAGGCGGTGCGGAAGCTGCAAGCGGCCGGCGCCACGGTCGCCATGGCCGGCGACGGCGTCAATGACGCCGCGGCGCTGGCGCAGGCGGACCTGGGCATCGCCATGGGCTCCGGCACCGACGTCGCCATCGAGGCCGCCGACCTGACGGTCATGGGCAACGATCTCGGGCAGGTGGCGCAGGCAATCGAGCTCTCCCGCCGGACGCTGGCCACCATCAAGACCAACCTCTTCTGGGCCTTCTTCTACAACGCCGTGGGCATTCCGGTGGCGGCCCTGGGCCTGCTCAACCCGATGATCGCCGGCGCCGCGATGGCCGCCAGCTCCGTGCTGGTCGTGGCCAATTCACTGCGGTTGCGCAGCTTCGGCAAGTAGGCAGCCCTTAGCCGGGGCCCCGAACTTCAGGCGGCGCCAAAGCGGACGGCAGCCTTGGCTTTGGCCTTGGCGGCTTCCTCCGCGCGGTCCTTGGCCGGGGCATGGGTCACCAGGGATTCGAGCAGGTGCTGCGTGGCGTGCGCAATCTCATGAACAGCACGGTTGAAGGCCTCTTCGTTGGCCTTGGACGGCTTGGTGCTGCCACTGATCTTGCGCACGTACTGCAGCGCGGCGGCCTCCACCTCGGCGGAGGTCGCATGGGGTTCAAAATTGTGGAGGGTCCGGATATTGCGGCACATGCCTCCATGCTAGGTGCCATCGGCCCTGCGGACGAGTGCCCGGGCGGTAGGGCACGGGCGGACGGGTACTGAGCTGAGGGGCACAGAGCTGAGGCGTCCCAACGTCCGTTAGGCACAGGTTCTTCAGCGCGCGGCCCGGACGCACCTGCGTCCGGGCCGGTTGTGTCGGTCCTGCCTACGGTACGGGCTCGAAATCGTTCGCATGGTCCAGCGCTGCCGGCATGCCCGCGCCGGGGCCGGACGAGGACCGGAGCTCGTCCAACCGGACCAGAACCACGCCGCCGACAATCAGGAGCCCGCCGAGCAGCTGGATGGTCCCGGGCAGTTCGCCGAGCAGCAGCCAGGCCCAGATGACGGCGAAAAGCACTTCGGTGAGCGAGACGAAGGACGCGACTTTGGATCCGAGCGCCCGCGCGGCGACAATTCCGGACACGTACGCCAGGACCGTGGCCAGGACGATCAGGCCGCCGAGCGCGACCCACCAGGGGGTGACCCAGGGCCCCAGCCGGGTGTCGGCCGTGCTGAAGGCCATCGGCACCAGCCCGGTGGCGGCAGCGAGCCACATTACCGCGGCTCCGACCATCAGGCCGCCGGACGCCAGCACAATGGGCGGGAGGGTGTCGTTTTCCTTCGCCGTAATGAAGAAGTAGATCGCGAGGCAGACGGCGGCCGCAATCCCCCACAGCACGCCGATCAGATCGATCTTCACCGCGCCCGTGAGATCCAGGACCAGGATGAGCCCGCCCAGCGACAAAAGCGTGCCGGCGATGGTCAGCGGGCGGGGACGCTTCCGGCTCGCGGCCCACAGCCACAGCACGATGATGACCGGTGCGAGGTACTCCAGCAGGAGGGCGACGCCTACGGACAACCGGGACACGGCATTGAAGTAGAACAGCTGGCAGGCGGCGACCCCGATAAGGCCGAAGAGCAGGATGGTCAGCCAGTTGTCCTTGAGCTGGTGCCAGCGTCCGCGCAGCGCCGGGATGGCGGGAACCGCCAGAATCAGGGCGGCACCCGTGAGCCGGGCCGTGACGGCCGCGCCGGGCGTCCAGCCGGTCTCCAGCAGCGCCTTGGCGAATGATCCGGACAGCCCGAACACCGCGGAAGAGAACAGGGCGACGCCCAGGCCCGAAGCCATGAAGCCGGAGGCGCCCTGCCTGGCGCCGGGTTCGGAGGCAGACCGCTGGGCGGCTAAGTCTCGGACCGGGGCGGCGACGGGGCGCTGGGGGGCAGACACGGGCATTCTCCTGTCAGGAGTAAAGTAGGGTTATGGTCATGACATTACGCCCCGGCAAGGTAAGGAGTCAAGATGGTTTTTGCCCCTGACACAGAAGTTGCCCTGCGTTCCGTGGTCAACCTCATCAACACCGCGGCAAACGGCGAGGAACATTTGGCCACCGCAAAGGATCTGGACGGCTTCCTTGCGGCTGAGGGCTTCACCGGATCCCGGACCCGGGACGAGGCCGAGCTGGCCAGCGTGCGGCGGCTGCGCGGCGAGCTCAGCGCGCTCTGGCTCGCGGACGAGTCGACCGCCGCGGAGACGGTCAACAGGCTTCTCCGGGAGGCCCACGCCCTCCCCCAGCTGGTCAAGCACGATCCCTGGGACTGGCATCTGCACGCCACCACCCCGGAGGCCCCGCTGGCCGACCGGATGAGCACGGAGGCGGCCATGGCAATCGTTGATGTCATCCGCAGCAAGGAAATGGACCGGCTGCTGGTGTGCGCTGCGGACGACTGCGACGCCGTCGTGCTGGATCTAAGCCGCAACCGCTCCAAGCGGTACTGCGACACGGGGAACTGCGCCAACCGGGCACACGTGGCCGCCTACCGGGCACGGAAGGCGGCGTCCTGACCGTCGGACCTGCGGCGCTAAGCCTGCGGTTCTGAACCCGCAGTGCCGGGCCGTCGGTGCCAAGCCTGCGGTGCTTAGGCCTGAGGCCCGCCGTCGCGGGAATCGGCGGGGCCGGCAGCCTCGGGTCCGGACTGCGCTGACGGGCCGCCGTGACCGGAGGGCGTCCGCCGCGAACTGAGGTTGACGCCGGAGCCCTTCCCCAGGTCCTCGGCGTTTTCCTTGTGGCTCATCGAGAGCATGGCGGCCACCACGAGGATCACAATGAAGGCGATCCCCGCGCCGGTGAAGGCCAGGTCGAAGCGGGGCGAGCGGGCGCTGCCGCCCGAAGCGAAGATCAGGACGCCGAAGAACACCACGACGGCCCAGAACGCGGAGAACATGAGCGGCCCCTTGACCGAGGTCCGCAGGCTGCGGGTCGCTCCGGGTTTCTGCTGTGCCAAGGTGATTTCCTCCTGCAGCCTGCGCGGGGAAGCGTGGCTGTCTTGTTACCGCAATTGTTCTACGCCGGGTAGAACCTGTCGGTACTAGTTTACGGCCTCCGCCGAATCGCCCCGAGCATCGTGCCGCAGGGTCAGGCCGGAAAGCATCCACAGGACGCCGCTGATGATGGCCCCGCCGCCCGCAACGCCAAGGAGTGCGTGCGCGCCGAGGCCGATGAAGAACGGCAGCGCGATCGCGGTGCCCAGCCCGATCACACCGGAGGCGATCCAGTCGCGGGCCAGCACGGACCGGCCGCGGCCCAGGACACCCGCGGCCAGCTCGGCGGCACCGGCCGCGCCGAGGCCCACGGCCGCGATCGTTCCGAAGACGAGGGAAGAGGGGAGCAGGGCTACCGCCGCGCCGGCCCCGGCCAGGACGGCGCCACCGGCGGAGAGGATCCTGCCGGCGCCCGCCTGCGGGCGGAATCCGGTCTTGGCCACGGTGCGGATCATCACGACACCGGTGGCCAGCAGGTAGAGGCCCCCGGCCCAGCCCATGCCGGCCTCGGGCGGCGCCGCCCAGAACACGGTCACGGCGCCGAACACGAGCGCAACGGCGGCCCTGACAAGCACGGGCTTCCAGAGGTCGGCTGCGGCGCGGATGGCAGGGGTCGCGTCAGGCGCTGCGGGAAGAGTCACCCGTCCAGTTTAGTGCGAAGCCGCCGCCGCCCGCGCCTGCCGGCGGGGCCGCGCAGTGCGCTCCTGCCGTCAGGGTCCGGCACAGCGGGCATTGGCCGGGCACTGCCAGCGCACCCAGCGTGCATTCACCGTGAGCCGAGGACCATCCAGCGGTCAGTCCGTGCGCGGAGACCCAGGGTCAGCGCCCGCGCCGCCATATAACCCAAGGAGAAGGCGGCCCAGAGCCAGAGCAAACCCGCACCGGCGGCGGCGCCGGAATACCGCACGGCAAGCAGCAGCGGCAGGTAGGCGGCGAGATTGACGACGCCGGCAATCGCCAGGTAGCGGGCGTCGCCCGCCCCGATGAGGACGCCGTCCAGGACGAAGACATAACCGGCGAGCGGCTGACCGGCGGCGAGCATCCAGAGGGCGAGCGTGAGCGCCGCCCGGACGTCGGCGTCGGCGGTGAAGAGGGCGCCTGCCCATGGCGCCGCCGCAGCGAGGAGGATACCGGTCAGGATGCCAAAGCCGGTCCCCCACCGCGTCATGGTGCGCGTCAGCGTGCGTACCGCCTCGGGCCGGGCCGCGCCGAGTTCCTTGCCGATCAGGGCCTGGGCCGCGATCGCGAGGGCGTCCAGGGCGAAGGCGAAGAACGTGAAGATGGTCATGGCCAGCTGGTGCGCGGCGAGGTTGACGGGGCCCTGGGCGGTGGCCAACACCACAGTGGCGAGAATCGCGATGCGGAGGCTGAGTGTGCGCAGCATCAGCCAGGAGCCCACCCTGGTCATGGCCCGGATGCCGCGCCAGTCTGGCAGCAGGGACACCCCGTGGTTGCGGGCGTTGCGGCGGACGATCAGCACGTAGACGGCCGCCATGGCCCATTGCGCAATGCTCGTGCCCACCGCCGAGCCGGTCACGGACCAGCCCAGTCCGAAGACCAGGACCACGTTCAGCGCGACGTTCAGCGTGAAACCGGCGGCGGCCACGATCAGCGGGGTCCGGGTGTCCTGGAGGCCCCGCAGCACTCCCGTGCCCGCGAAAATCAACAGCATCGCCACGAGGCCCGGCATGGACCCGCGCAGGTAATCCACGGCAAACCCATGCACCTCGCCGCGGGCGCCCATCAGCTCCAGGAGCGGCCCGGCGGCCAGGAACCCGGCCACGGCCAGGACGACGCCGAGCACCAGCGCCAGCCAGACGCCATCGCGTCCGGCCGCGAGGGCCTTGGGCAGTTGGCCGTTGCCGATGGCCCGCGCCACTGCCGGCGTTGTGGAATACGCAAGGAACACCATGAGGCCTACCGCCGTGTGCAGCACCGCCGAGGCCAGCCCGACGCCGGCCAGCTCCGCCACTCCGAGATGGCCCACGATTGCCGAATCGGCGAGCAGGAACAGCGGTTCGGCGATGAGTGCGCCGAACGCCGGCACAGCCAGGCGGAGGATCTCCCGCCGGTGCCCCGCGGACGGCGGCAGGGTCTTGGACAGCGGAGGGGAAGAAGGCACGGCTTAACCCTAGCGGGACCCACGTACGTCGCCCGACGTCATTTAGTTGACATAACAACTAAATGACGCCACCATAAAAGTTGAAACTACAACTTCTTAGCCGTTGCGGACGCGCCCTCATTGCGGCCCGGCCGCCGCGGCGCACCGACCCCGGAAAGGGCACATCATGAACCAGCCCGCACTGACCACCACCGCCCGGACCATCCTGCGCGTCGTTACGGGCTTCCTGTTCGCCGCGCACGGCTGGCAGAAGTTCAACGAATTCACCATCGCCGGCACCCAGGCAGCCTTCACCCAGATGGGAGTCCCGGCGGCCCAGGCCGCGGCGCCCGTCATCGCCACCCTCGAACTCGTCGGCGGCGTCGCACTGATCCTGGGCGTGCTCACCCGCGTGTTCGCCGCCCTCCTCGCAGTGGACATGCTCGGCGCCCTGATCCTGGTCCACGCCGGCGCCGGGGTCTTCGTCGCGACCGGCGGCTACGAGCTCGTCCTGATCCTGGCGGCAGCGGCCCTCGCCGTGGCCCTCGTCGGCGCCGGCAACGCCTCCGTGGACAAAGCGCTCTTCGGCCGCAGCGCCTCCAGGCTCCGCATCCTCGCCTAAGGCAACTGCCCCGGCACCCTGCAGCGCTCCCCGGCGGGCGGTCACCATGCGGTGGCCGCCCGCCGTCGCATGTCTTCGGGTTATGGCGGGGTTATGGCGTCCCGGACAGCGATTGTGTCGAGGGCCGGCGGCGCCTGCCGGGCCTTTCAGTAAACTCGCTGCATGAGCGAGAACGCGCCCAATTCCGTGACCCTGCGCTTCCTGGCGGCCCCCACCGACGTCGGCCACAGCGGCTCCGTCGACGCCGGCACCGTTCTGGAGTGGGTGGACAAGGCGGCCTACGCCGCCGCCGTCGGCTGGGCGAAGTCCTACTGCGTGACGGCCTATGTGGGCAACATCCACTTCGCGGATCCGGTCAACAGCGGCGACATGGTGGAGGTTGAGGCCACGATCGTCTACACCGGGCGGTCCTCGATGCACATCCGCACCGTGGTGTCCTCGAGCGATCCGAAGGGCGGCCCTGCCACCATGCGCAGCCAGTGCATCGTGATCTTCGTGGCCGTGGGCGCGGACGGCAAGCCCATTCCGGTGCCGCAGTTTGAACCGGTGACGCCGGCCGAAGTCGAGCAGCGGGACGATGCGTTGGCCCGGATTAAGGTCCGCGAAGACATCGTCCAAGCCATGAGCGGACAGGAATATACCGATGCCGGCACGGCCGAGAGCGTGGTGCTGCGGTTCATGGCGGCGCCCACGGACGTGAACTGGGGCGGCAAGGTCCACGGCGGCATCGTGATGAAGTGGATCGACGAGGCCGCCTACGTCTGCGCCTCCCGCTACTGCGGCATGGACACCGTGGCCGTGTTCTCCGGCGGCGTGCGGTTCTACCGGCCGCTGCTGATCGGCCACGTGGTGGAGGTGGAGGCCCGGCTGGTCTACACCGGGACGAAGGGCATGCACATCGCCGTCCATGTCCGCTCGGGAGATCCCAAGGGCCGCGAGCTAAACCTCACCACCTACTGCCTGACGGTGATGGTGGCCCGCGACCAGACCGGCACCTCGGTCCCGGTCCCGCAATGGGTGCCGGTGTCCGAAGAAGACAAGCGGCTGCACGCCCATGCCCGCGAACTGCTGGAAATCCGCGGCAGGGCGCCCGGGAACCGGCTGCCCAACCACCTGCTCGCGGCAGGCAACGGCTAGCAGCCGGGAGGCCGGATGCGGGCAGGGCTAGAAGCCGCCGCCTCCGGCGTCGGCCGCCATGTTGGCAAACCGTGAATAGTGGCCCTGGAAGGCCACAACAATGTCCTTCGTGGGGCCGTTACGGTGCTTGGCGATCAGGATGTCCGCCTCGCCGGCGCGCGGGGACTCTTTGTCGTAGACGTCTTCACGGTGCAGCAGGATCACCATGTCGGCGTCCTGCTCGATGGAGCCGGATTCACGCAGATCCGAGACCATGGGCCGCTTGTCCTGGCGCTGTTCCGAGCCACGGTTCAGCTGCGACAGTGCGATCACAGGCACCTGGAGTTCCTTGGCCAGGAGCTTGAGCGCGCGGGAGAACTCGGAGACTTCCTGCTGGCGGGACTCCACCTTCTTGCCCGAGCTCATGAGCTGCAGGTAGTCCAGAATCACGAGCTTGAGGTCATGCTGCTGCTTCAGGCGCCGGCACTTGGCGCGGATTTCCATCAGCGACATGTTGGGGCTGTCGTCGATGAACAGCGGGGCGTCGTTCATGCGGCCCATCGTGGTGGCGATTTTGGACCACTGCTCGTCCTTGATGGTGCCCTTGCGGAGGTCCTGAAGACCGATCGTGGCCTCGGCGGACAGCAGACGCATGGCGATCTCGTTGCGGCCCATTTCGAGGGAAAACATGACGGTGGCGAGGTTGTTCTTGATGGCGGCCGAGCGGGCGAAGTCCAGCGCGAACGTGGACTTGCCGACGGCGGGGCGGGCGGCGATGACGATCATCTGGCCCGGATGCAGGCCGTGGGTGAGCTCATCGAGCTCGTAAAAGCCGGTGGGGACACCCACCATGCCCTCGCCGCGGTGGCCCGAGGCTTCGATCTCGTCCACGGTGGATTCCATGACGTCCTTGAGGACCACGTAGTCCTCGGCGGTCCGGCGTTCGGCGACGGCGTAGACCTCGGCCTGGGCCTGGTTGACCAGGTCTTCGACCTCGCCGTCCTGTCCGTAGCCGAGCTGGACGATCTTGGTGCCGGCGTTAACCAGGCGGCGCAGCACCGCGCGTTCGCCCACGATTTCGGCGTAGTAGCCGGCGTTGGCGGCCGTGGGGACGGTCTGGATGAGTTCGTGCAGGTAGGCGGGTCCGCCGATCCTGTTGATTTCGCCGCGCTTGGTCAGCTCGTCCGAGACCGTCACGGCATCCGCGGGCTCGCCGCGGCCGTAGAGGTCAATGACGGCCTCATAGATGGTTTCGTGGGCCGGACGGTAGAAGTCCTGGCCGCGAAGGATCTCGACGACGTCGGCGATGGCGTCCTTGGACAGCATCATGCCGCCCAGGACTGACTGCTCCGCGGGAATGTCCTGCGGAGGCTTGCGGCTGCCCTCGGCTCCGCGGGTGCCCTCGACTGAGTCCAGATGCGTAACTGACAAAACTGCCGTCCTCCGTTGTGTGCCGCGGCGGATATCCGTTCGCCGGGGCGCGTAAGCCCTGTGCCTTGATGCCCAGCTGCGTTGGTGCCGGGCAGTTCTGCTGCCCGGCGGTTTTGCTGCCGGGCTGTTTGGTGCCGGGCAGTTCCGCTGCCCTGCTGTTGTACTGCCCCGCAGTTGTGACGCCCGGCTGTTTTCATGCCGGGCCGTTTTCATGCCCGGCTGTTGTAATGCCGGCATGAACCGTCGTAAGCCGACCGCTCCATTCGTATCAGTCAGCTCCGACAGTCCGCGCCGGTCCGCCGCCCTGCCGTTGTGCACCCGCCGTTTGCCATAGCCGTTTGCGCACCCGCCGTTATCCACAGCGTGGTGTATCCACAGAATGGTGCAGCCGTGAGCCGCCGGGAATCGGTGGCGGGTTTCCTGCCGGGCACCGCCCGGCAACTGCAGGATTTCCGCTTCCAAGCCCCGATATCCTGCAACGTTATCCCCCGATCCGGCAGGCACCAACCCGGCCGGCGGCCTCCCCTGTGGATAACCTGTGCACTAGTGGCCGGTGCTTGTGCACAGTCTGTGGGTATAGCTGTGGATAGAAAAAAACTTGAGCCGGTAATACGTTCTTGACCTGCGGAAACATTGGATTCATCTTGTGGACACAAAACATTTTTCGCGAAGCTTCATCCACAGCCTGCACGATGCGGCTGGGGATACACCGCGGCGCGGGAGGCCATAGTTGCCGCCCAATTCGCACATTTCGTGACCGGATTCACGCCACTGGACGGAATGGACGCGGGAATTGACGCCGGCCGCGGCGCACTGTACGAGGGTTGCCGAACATGCTGTGGATAACCGCAATCTGGCATAAGCTCTAACCATGGGCGATGTACTGCTAGTCATGTTGCCTGCCCTCATCCTGACGGCGGTGCTCTGGGCGCTGACCACGGCCTTGAAACCGCGGAATTTCGGCATCTCCGAGTCCGAGCGCTATCAGCGGGAACTGGCCGTAAAGTCCCAGGCCCACTATGCGGCGCAGGTCCAGGCTGCCGTTGCCGCCCGCGCCCGGGTAGAAGCGGCCACACGTCCCAGCCAGAACTCCCAGCGGCAGTCCCAGCAGGAGGACCACGCCCGCTCCGCCCAGCTGGCCCGCAGCGCCTCGGCCCCCGCAGGGTCCCACCGTGGGGATGCCCTGTCCGGCGTCGGACATTTGAGTCCGCAACTCTTTCTGGAGCTGCAGTCGCTGGCCCGCAGCGGCCACAAGCTGAAGGCCACGCGGTTGCTGCGGCAATCGACGCATGCTGACCTCAGGACCGCCAAGAATTACGTAGATCGGCTGTAGCGCATGGATTCCCTGCTCATTCCCGGACTGATCCTGGTACTCGTGGCCACCGGCGTACTTCTGGCCATCCGGGCCTGGAACCACCGCGGCGAACATCCCCGTCCGGCGCCCTTGCCACAGCCGGACCCCGATACCGGCGAACTCGCCCGCGCGTCGGCCGCCAAGCTCAACCAGGAGCAGCACCGGCGGTTATACGCCCTGATCGCGCAGGGACAGGCCATGGCCGCCATCAAGGTGTACCTCGAGGCCACGGGAGAGGGCCTCCGGGCGTCCCGTGACGCCGTCGCGGCCCTCGCGGCTCACCCCCAGCCGTTCCGCGCCCCGGAGGCCCCACCGGCGGCAGCTCCGGACGATGACGACGTGCCGCAGCGGTTCTCCTACCGCTACCGCGCGATCGCCAGCAAGGGCGATGTCACACGCGAGGTGAGCAGCAACATGCTCAACGATGAGATTTACGGGAGGATCCGCACTCTGGCCAAGAGCGGCGATACCGAGGCCGCAGCGACGGCCCTGACCCGCCACTCGGATATTTCCATGAAGCAGGCCAGGGAATTCATCGCACTGCTCGAAGACTGAGCGCGCCACGCGTGGCGGGCGGCCCACATGGTCCGGACAATCCGGCCTGCCCTATCGCCGGGCGGAGATTCCGGCGAGCAGCTGCTCAAACGGCAGTGACTCCGGCGCGGCCGGCTTCCGCTGCGGCCCCGAGTCCTGCAGCAGGCCGGCAAACTCCCCCGCCGCCCGGTCCACCCGCACGGACAGCGGCGAGCCGCCGTCGTCGTTGTTTCCCCAGTCCTGGGGTCCGGCGAAGACCGCGGTGGCGGCGATCCGGGTGCGCAGGTAGGTGAAGAGCGGCCGCATCGCGAAGTCCAGCACCATCTGGTGCCGGTCCGTGCCGGCGGTGGCCCCAAGCAGAACGGCCTTGCCTTCCAGCGACTTCGGATCGAGCACGTCGATGAAGGACTTGAAAAGCCCGCTGTAAGAAGCGCTGAACACGGGACTGACGGCGATGATGCCGTCGGAGGCCTCGACGCCGGCGATCACTTCGGCCAGCCGCGGGGCCGCGTAGCCGGTCACAAAGTTGTTGGCGATGTCCACGGCGAGGTCCCGCAGTTCCGCGACCTCGATGTCCACGGCGTAGCCGGCCGCGGCAAGCTGCCGCTCGGCCGATGCCGCCAGCTGATCCGCCAGCAGGCGGCTCGACGACGGGACGCCGAGTCCGGCGGAGATAACGGTGATACGGCGGGTTTCCACGGGTGCTCCTCAGTTGAATCCAGGTCAGCAAAGCCACTACATGCGTTTGCATCTACCTGAACAAGGGGCGGGCGGGTGGATTTATTCCCGCCCCCGTTGCTCTATCACTCCTGGTCCTTAACGGACAGGCAGAGCAACCACAACTGATAGGGCAACCGGTCAGAGCAGGACCCACCCTTCGATGCAGCTCACGGAATCCCCGCCTACCCAGATGTCCTCACCGACGGCGTCGACACGGATCCGTCCGGCCCGGCCCAGAGCGGTCCCCTGCGCCGCGAGGTAGGACTCCGGGGCCCGCCCGCTGCGGATCAGCCATTGGGCCGCTCCGGCGTTGAAGCTGCCCGTGACGGGGTCTTCCGCCGCGGCGTCGCCCGGGATGAATGTGCGCACTTCGAAGTCGACGTCGGCTCCGGCACGGTGCGGCCCGATGACGCCGGCCTTGAGACCCGTCATGGCCGCATAGTCCGGGCGGATACCCAGCACCTGTTCCGCCGAGTCCAGCAGCACGCCGATCCAGTCCGGGCCGTTGACCAGCCAGGACGCGTCCAGCAGTGCCTCCCGGGGCAGCCTCAGGCCGGCGGCGATCCGCACCAGGTCCTCCTCCGCCACGGCTCCCGAGCGGGTCAGCGGCGGGGCCGCGAACGCGAGGCGTCCGCCGTCGCGCCTGAGCCTCACCAGCCCGGCCCCGCACTCCTGGACCACCACACCGTCCTGCTTCGGGATGCCGCCGGCCTCCAGCCAGGCGTGCGCCGAGCCCAGGGTGGGATGGCCGGCAAAGGGAAACTCTTCGCTGCCGGTGAAGATCCGCACCCGGTAGTCGGCGTCGGGGTGCGTGGGCGGCAACAGGAACGCTGTCTCCGCAAGGTTTGTCCAGTTGGCGAACCGCTGCATCGTCTCCGCCGCGAGGCCTTCGGCGTCGCCGACGACGGCCAGCGGATTTCCGCGGTAGGGCTCGGCGGAGAAGACGTCCACCTGGCTGAAGGGACGAAGGCGGGGCGCTGCGGCGGGATCGGGGTTCACCGCAGCAGGCTATCACCGGCGCCTTTGGCGCCTGAGCGTGCGGCTGACAGTACTGCCGGCGTCTGCAAGACTGCCCTCATGACTGAAAACAAGACCCAGGCAACCGGCGCGTCCGTGGCGGAGTTCCTCGCCGCCGTCGAGCATCCGGTCCGGCGCGGGGACGGGCTCCGCCTGCTCGCGCTGATGTCCCGGATCACGGGTCAGCCGGCGGAGATGTGGGGTCCCACAATTGTGGGGTTCGGCCGATACCACTACAAGTACGCGAGCGGCCGGGAGGGCGACGCTCCAGCGGTCGGGTTCTCCCCCAGGAAATCCAGCCTCTCGCTCTACGGCCTCACATACGGGACGGAAGCCGCCGATTTGCTCGGCCGGCTGGGCAAGCACAAGCTCGGCGCCGGGTGCCTGTACGTCAACAAGCTCGAGGACGTCGATGAGGGCGTGCTGGCGGAGCTGATCCGATTGGGATACCGGCATGTCACCACGGTGCTGCACCAGGACTGAGGCCGCCCGGAATTAAAGCGGAAGGCCCCCGCCGTCGGTTTCCCGGAGGAATCCGAAGGCGGGGGCCTTCCGGCAGTTCAGGACTGCCTAGCCGGACAGGCTGTAGCCGAAAAGACTACTTGCCTGCGACGACGTCGAGTTCGATCACAGCGGAAACGTCGTCGTGCAGACGGACGTTTGCCTGGTAGGAACCGGTCGACTTGATGTGTGCCGGCAGTTCAACCTTGCGCTTGTCGATGCGGCCCAGGCCAGCGGCCTCAACAGCGTCGGCCACGTCGCCCTGCTTGACGGTGCCGAACAGGCGTCCGGTTGCGCCAGCCTTGACGACCAGCTTGACCGGCTTGGCGGAGAGTGCAGCGGCCTGCTTCTGAGCGTCTTCCAGGGAAGCGTGCTCGCGGGCAACGCGGGCAGCCTTGATGGACTCAACCTGCTTCTCGCCACCCTTGGACCAGGTCAGGGCGAAGTTGCGGGGCAGCAGG